>Ga0101944_10007841_pt1 | contig 10480 bp, 4 predicted proteins | sample DewCreD2012metaG_FD_75245 | JGI IMG/M metagenome (GOLD analysis project Ga0101944, IMG submission 75245) | Hot spring sediment bacterial and archeal communities from British Columbia, Canada, to study Microbial Dark Matter (Phase II) - Dewar... ...
GAGTTATAGAACTTGACGGTCTCGCCTTTGTAAGTCGAATTCTTAACCACATCCTTGACTCGTCCATCTTCCACCAGCCAGCCAATTTCCGTCCCAAAATGAAACTGCTCGCGGTTCGAGCCAATCGACCAACTGCGGTCGCCATCCAAGATGATGCCTTTTTCGGTATTCCTGACGATGTCCTCGAGCGTGCCATCGCTGCCCGGGTCGATGTTGATGTTGGTCATGCGCTCGATTGGCACACGGTAGAAGGAAGTCGCCCGGTTCGCGCCGCCGCTGCCCCTGAAAATCTCGCGCCTGGCTTTGATATTGGCCTCCTCCACCATCTGGCGGCCCGTAATCGCCCCCACCAGGATGCCCTTTTCAATCAGCAGGGTATCCTGGGCCGGGACGCCATCATCGTCGAAGCCAAAACTGCCCGGCGAATTCGGCACGGTCGCATCGGCGCGGGCGGTCAGTTTGGGCGAACCATAGCGCAGTTTGCCGAAGTCATCGAGCGTAACGAAGGAGCCGCCCGCATAAGCCAGTTCGTAACCCAAGATGCGGTCGAGTTCGAGGGCGTGGCCGATGGTTTCGTGGGTTTGCAAGTACATGATGCCCGGCAATAAAATCACCGAACGGTCTTCTTTGGGACATTGGGGCGCGATACGCACCTGGTTCATTTCCCGCACGATGCGCTCGGCCTCAGCTGCGAAAAATTCCAGGTCGATGCTTTCCCAGCCGCGGCTGGCTCCCCGTTTTCCCAGGCGAAACTTCCGCTCGTGCATTTCGCCGCTTTCATCCAGCCCGGAGACTTGCAGCGTGGCAAAGACTTCAGTGATGGTCTTTTCGATTTCGCTGCCTTCCGAGTCAATGAAGACAATCTGCTTTTTGACAAAATTCAGGTCGCCAATGCGCTGGAAAACCCCATCCTGGTTCATTTTCGCGTCCATAGCCTTGAGGAAAGCGACTTTTTCAGAGAGCGAAACCTCGAACGGATCGATCTGGCTCGGGCTGGTAAACTGCGCCTGGAGCGCATCCTTCTCGGCCAGCCGCACCGGAAAGGTGACCCGCTCAGCGGCGGCGCGGGCGTTATCGAACGCTTTATCGTACAGGCCGGTCAAATCCGCCAAATCGGAGGAAGCCGAAAACCCCCATGCGCCTTTATACAAAACGCGGATGCCCACCCCGCTTTCGCTGGTTGCGGCGGCATTTTTCAGGTTGCCGTTCCACATCGTCAGGTACTCGGCTTTTTCGTAGGGATACCAACGCGTATCCACATACGTCGCGCCTTTTGCCCGCAGGCGGTCAATCTGTTGCTGGATTTGTTTTTGCATTGACATGACTCCTTTTCAATCAGATACCGCTATTCTACACCCGCCGCGCCTTGCCACAATCCTTACCTACTTTCTCTCTCTTGGCGCAACAGCCTGCTCATACCTGCGCGCGTCGGGCATGGATAAAAAAATCGTCCCGTCAAAAAAGCCGCCCTTTCGAGCGACTTTTTTGATGACTACAATGACTGAATGAAGTCTGACCATTCCGCGCCGACCGTTTCCCAGCCGCGCACCGCGCCCGGGCGTGGCGTAAACTCGGCTGGCGCATGCCGCCAGGCTTCGAGCAGCGCATCTGCCACCGAGTCTGGGTTGCCTGGCTCGGCCAGGAAGGCGCGTCCATACGAGGCCAGTTCGGGCAGGCCGGCCAGCCGCGAGGTTAATACCGGTTTGCAGACCGCTATCGCTTCCAACACTGCCAGTGGCGCATCAGAAGGGAGCAGTTCATAAGGAAACGCCGCCAGGTCACAGGCGCGCGCAATCTCGACCAGCGATTCCGGTTCGAGAACGCCATCCACAAAACGCACCGCATCGCCCAGCCCTTTTTTCATGACCAGGCTTTCCAGTGATTGACTGGCGATATGGGTTTCATCCAAGTAGCGGCGATTGAGGGCCACCAATTTCAGGTTGGGGGCTTGCTGCCGGGCGCGCGCCAACGCATCAATCAGCACCGGCAGTCCACGCAGCGGGGCAGGCGAGTCGAAGTATAAGACAACGAAATCATCCCTCGTCAGGCCAAGGTGTTCACGTGTCCCATTCGAACGCCCGCTACCCTCCAGCCAGACCGAATCGACCCCAGGCCGAATGGCGCGCACCGGGATTTTTTGCAGGATGGCATAGAGCGCCCAACGCGTAATCTCGGTCTGCGTGACAAACACATTCAACCCCAGCCGGGCGGCGCGGACGCGCAGCAGCCAGCGAGGCGAGAACGCCCCAAGTACTTGCCCGCCGCTCAGGGAGCGATTCGCCGCCAGCCGCGCCAGCCCCGGTCGAAAAATTTCACGCGGCGAATAGATTGGAGAGGAAAAAAGCCCCACCTGCGGACGGTCCCGCCACATCCGGTAATCCTGGTATAGGAAACTATGCAAACCCAGGCTCCACACCAGTACATTGGGGTTGAGAGTCTCTATCGTTTTCCGCAACTCAACATTCCGCTGCCAAAGCGCCTGCCCAACCGAGCGAAGCGGCCTGACCGGCACGCCGTTGAATCCCGTCAGGGCGCGCGGGCCCGATTCAGAGAGAATTGTCACGCGATGCCCGGCACGGTACAACTGGGCGGCTGTCTCGGTCACATAACGCCAGGGCTGTATGCCAAGATTCAGGCGGTTCAAGCCCGGCAAAATAAAACATACGGAACGTTTGCGCACAATCGTCATGGCAGTTTCAGGCTCAATCAATCAGCATCTAGTCGTAATTACCTATGTTCAACATATTAGCCTGTAATTGTTTTTGCAACGTTGAATCTGCATTTCAACTTGCCCCTCTAGACACACGCCACCCGGCCCGTAATTTTTTGACATGATTTCATCATTGTTTTTGGCGTAACCAGAGGTTGTCACGTCTCGGGGAGGTGGTTATACTATGCAACAATGAGCGATCCGCCCCCCTACGATAAAATTTCGCTGCTACGGCTGGCCTTTAAGGGGTTGAAAGACGAAGAGCTGCGCGAAATGGCAGACTTGACGGAGATTCGCGCCTATCCGCCGGGGCATGTCCTATGCCAAGAAGGCGCATACGAGGACATCTTTTACATCATAGCCGATGGCAATGTGATTATCACCAAAAAAATTACTGACGAGGAAGCCGAGCGCGTGCTGCGCATCGGTGGGAAAGGCGACCTGGTCGGAGAGATGGCCCTCATCCAAAATGCGCCGCGCGCGGCAACCGTGCGTACCACCACCGAATGTACTGTGCTGGAAATGGAAAAGCGCGACTTCGAGACTATCTTGAGCCGCAGCCCAGCTATGGCGATTGACATCATCCGCATCACGCTCGACCGCATCCGCGCCAACGACCAGATGGCGATTACCGAACTGCAAAAAAACAACAAAGTCTTGCGCCTGATGGACCGCAACAAACTGGAATTTATCCAGGTGGCAGCGCATGAATTGCGCACGCCCCTGACCGTCATTAAGGGATACGGCAATCTGTTGCGAACTTTCCCCGAATTCAAATCAAATCCTTCGCTGGATGAGATGCTCGACGGCATCCTCAAAGGCGCCGACCGGATGCACGAGGTAGTCAACATGATGCTAGATGTAACCCGCATCGACGCTGAGACTCTCAAGGTAGCCTCCGTACCGGTTCTGCTCAAGCGTGTGCTGCAAGGATTGGTCAACAGCCTGGGTAAAGCCGCCGCTGAACGCAGGATTGAAATGCGCCTGGAATACGCGGAAGACACCCCCATCATCCACGCCGACCCGGGCATGGTCGAAAAAGCGCTCTACCAACTGGCGGTCAACGCTGTCAAATACACCCCCGACGGCGGCAAGGTGACATTGCGAGCCCGCCCGGTCATGCTGGAGGGCGACATTCCCGGCGCGGAGGTGGCCGTGCAGGATACCGGTATCGGCCTCGACCCCGAACACCACGAATTGATTTTCGAGAAGTTCTATCAGGTGGGCAGCGTGGCGCTGCACTCCACCGGCAAGACCAGTTTCAAGGGCGGCGGCCCCGGCTTGGGACTGTCGCTTGTACGCGGGGTGGCGCGCGCGCACGGCGGCAAAGTCTGGGTGGAGAGCGCCGGGCACGACGAAGTTAATTATCCTGGCTGTACGTTTTACCTGCAACTGCCGGTCAAGGCAACGGGAAATCATTAAGGAACTTCACTGCAAATTGAAACTGTAGGAGATGCCGGGTCTCGATACGCCAGAAAACCATCGGCTGCGCGCCCCACGGCCTTTCTTTAGAAAATCACCAAGGCTCATTGAAACCACTGGGGATACCCAGCCTCGATACGCCGGAAAACTACCGGCTGCGCGACCCGCAGCTTTTCTTTGAAAATCGCAAAGGCTTTAAAACCGCCCCAAAACCAGGCAGGCGTTCTGCCCGCCCAGCCCAAAACTGTTCGAGATTGCAATCCGCGCATCGAGCCTGCGCGCCTGACCGGGGACATAATCCAGGTCACAATCAGGGTCAGGCTTCTCCAGATTAATGGTGGGATGTACCATGCCTTCCTGCAAAGATTTTACGCAGGCAATTGCTTCCAGCGCGCCAGAACCGCCCATGCAATGACCAATCATGCTCTTGGTCGAGCTGACAGGAATGTGATAGGCGCGCTCACCAAAGACGCGCTTAATCGCCCGGGTCTCGGCCACGTCGTTGGCCTGCGTACCGGTTCCGTGCGCGTTGATATAGTCCACATCTCCAGGCTGACAACCTGCGTCTTCTAACGCCCACCGCATGACATCGGCAGCACCCCGTCCTTCGGCATCCGGTGCGGCGCTGTGACCGGCATCGGAGGAAGTGGCATGACCCAGCACCTCGGCATAGATGCGCGCCAAGCGGGCTTGGGCGTGCGATAGTCGCTCTAGCACCAGGATGCCGCAGCCTTCGCCCATCACAAACCCATCCCGCTCGGCATCGAAGGGTCGGCTGGCGCGTTCGGGCTGCTGACTGTATTTGCCCGCCAGCACCGTCATCGACTCGAAGGCCATCATCACATCCGGGTGGATGAGGGTATCCACGCCGCCCGCGAACATTAAATCGGCCCGGCCGGCCCGAATCTGGTCGAGCGCCACCCCAAGGGCCTGAGTTCCACTAGCACAAGTGGCTGAAATCGTGTAGAACGGGCCCGTCGCGCCAGTATGCGCGCTGATGTAATGGCTGGGCATGTTCGGCAGACCGTTAATCAACGCCATCGGCAGGATGCGGCTGCCTTTTAGCCGATACCCAAGCGAGCTTTCAAGCAGGAGTTCAAATCCCGCATTGGCAGTTCCAAGCGAGACTCCACAGCGTTCACTCCATTTCTGGATGTCACCCACCGCCAAACCAGCGTCGGCCAATGCCATTTTGGCGGCTGCCTGAGCCAGCAGCGAAGCGCGCGACATGCGCCGGGCGATCTTGGGCGAAATATCGTAATCAGACGGGTCGAACCCCCGCACCTCCCCGGCAATAGGGGCTTTCAGCCCAGAGGCATCGAAGGCGCTGATGGGACGAATCCCGGAACGCCCGGCCAGCAGACCTTCCCAAAAGTCCGCCAGCGTGCCGAGGGAAGTGATGACGCCCAGGCCGGTGATAACCACGCGGTCTTTTAACATCTTCCTCCCTATCGGTACGTTATGCGAACGGCAATCCAATCGAGCGAGAAATCGCGCGCGGTTGAACTGGCAACATTGACGACGCGCAACCGGAAGTTGACATCGGACAGTTGCGAGAGCATCCAACTGCGGCCCCACAGGTCATTTGGGCCGCCGAGGATATAGGTCTGTTCGACAGTACTCAGGGTCGTGGTCGCTTTGGCAGCCGTCCAACTGGAGCCGCCATTCCAGGACAACTGAACGCATATCTTGGGCGAGTTGGCTGTGCTATCCACGAACGCATCCAGGCGTATTTCGATACCCTGGATAACCGCCAACCCTGGCAGGTTGATGCCAAAATTGAAAAAGCCATGCTTATCTTTGCCAGTGGCAGTGCAGGATGTACTTGTTCCTGTGCCGCTATCGGTATCGATGGCATATAAACCATCATCAGCATACGCATAAACCGCGTTGACTTCGTAACCGTTATTGTCGCCGCCCGTCAAGGCAGCATTTGCCGAGGGGCTGAACCAGCCAGCACTGGTTGGCGTGGAGGTCGGTGTCGCAGTGGCGGTACTGGTACGCGTCGGCGTACCAGTGCGCGTTGCGGTAGGCGTAAATGTTGGCAGCAGGGGCGTGGGGGTCAGGGTCGCCGTGCCGGTCGGGGTGGCGGTCAAAGTCGGCGGCAGGGGCGTGGGGGTCAGGGTCGCCGTGCCGGTCGGGGTGGCGGTCGAGGTTGGACCGCTGGCTGGTAAATAGGAGACGAGAACCGATTCTATCAACGGCGTCGCGGATGCGTTCGACGAGGCCAGCGTGACCCGATATTGCAGATAGCGTCCATCCGGGCTGGGTATATTCGACCCGCCCACCGCCTGCCAGGCCGACCAGGAAGCATCGGGGGAAGCCGCGCTGCCGCTGCGGGTCTCGAACAGGACAGATGTGTTGACTGGGAGCGTTCCGGCCCAGGTCAGGGATTGCCAATCAACCGATTGCCCGGCATCGAACACCCGTGAGGTAAAAGTGCAAGGTGACGTATATGGGGATAGGCGCATCCAGTCGATTCGCGCTGGGCGGCCATCGACCGTATCATCGATGACGCCAGGGCGCAAAGTGAATTGATAGCCAACGGTGTGTTGGTACGACTGGGCGCCATCCACATAGAACGTGAATGTGTTGCCGGCCCAGTCGATGCGATAGCGATGCTTCGTGCCGACCAGACTGCCCACCGGGACGTTGACCCCGCCGCTGATGCTGGCATAGACCTGGCTGGTGCTGCCGGAAGTGCCAAAGAAAGCCCAGTAGGTGTTCCAGGCCGGATAGCCCATGAAGCCAATGCTCTGGTAATCATCCGCGCTGAAGGTCGCCTCGAACTCGAGCGAACGCCCCGGCGTAAATCCGCTTGCGTTGTAGTAAAAGCCCATTCCGTCCGAGATGAGTTGACCATCGACAACCGACACGGTCGCGCCGGGAGCCCACACCTGCTGGCTCCAACCGGAAGGCAGGGAGGAGCCTGAAAATTCCTCGCCAAGCGCGGGCGTAAGGCTGACTTCCCCGTTGCCCGATTCGGCCAGGTAACAGGAGGCGGGCGTTCCGGCCAGGAAATCAGCGCGGGTCGTGTCGATGAAAGGCAGGATGGGCGTGGTAAAGGTCAGCGGCGAAGCGGGCGCGCTGGCCGGGTTGCCGGTTGAATCTGCCGAAGTGACACGGTAATAGTAAGTGGTGTTTGGGGTCAGGCCGGTGAGCGTAATGGCATGGGAGGTGACCAGCGCGGGCTGGCCGGCGCTCAGGGTCAGAGCGGCGGGATTCGTGCCATAATCCACCCGCGAGGTAGCGAGTTCATCCGTGTTCCAGGTGATGACTGCATTCCCTTCCGGGCTGACAACGGCGGCGATATTCGAAATGACCGGCGGGGTGGTATCTGGCACATAAGAAGCCTGGTAATCTCCGCTCAAACCGTCGAAAAGGGCATACGTGACGCCTTTGATGGTTTCGGTGCGATAGGACACCTGCACGCCATTGATCGAGATGGAAACAAGCGGGCCGCTGGCCCCCTGCGCGGGGAGCATGACGCGCAGCCCACGCGCGCGCACATCGGCAGAAATGGTAAAAGTCAGAACCCCAGCCTGCCAGTTCAAATTACCAAAACTGGAACTTTCGCGGCCATCCAGCCAGGTCAGCATTTGTTTGGCCGAAACAATCGGAACGCCGCGCGCCTGCGCCGACTGGACGATGGCGATGTTGGCGGGCAAATACGCGCCCGAATCAGAGTGCATGTTTGCCAAGAATGCGCCATAATACCCGTTGGGGCCCAGCGCATTGTCGAGCAGGGTATCAACGGTAAACGGGAAGGTCTGCCCCGATTCATCGGTCATGTGGGTAACGCCCTGGTACACGTCAATCACGCGGCCGTCTATGTCAGCGAAGCGCATCAACAGACCAGATCCAGTAAACAAACCAGGGCGGTTATTGACCCATGAAGACGGATGATAGTAAAAGTTGGTATCGAGCCGAATGCCATGACTGCGCCGCACGTCGAGGTGGGAAGCGTAGTTGCTCCAGGGAACGCAGTGCGTTCGCTCAGAAACCGGCGCAGGCAGAAAAGGAAAGGTGCTGTTGAACCAGCCAACCTGGTTGGTAAAGAAGGTGTTCAGCGCAGCATTGGTGTAATCAGCGCATTCTGTAGAGACGTGGACGCCAAACTCATGCCCCTGCGCCACATAAGCCTGGATTTTGGCGTTTTCAGCGGAGGTGGTTGTGAAGCCCGGCGAAAGATACATGCTCTGGCGCACGCATTCCCAATCTTCCACCGAGCAGCCGGGCGGGTCGAAGGAATTCATCTGGTTCAGCCGGTCATCGTACATGCTGTTGTTGCTGGTATTGTTGGCGTGGTCATCGGAAGTCATCACAATGACGGCTTTTTCGTCGCGGGGAAAATACCAAAAGCGCGGCAGGGGCTTGCGGTCGAGATTCATGCCCAGAATCAGGTTCGCCAGCAAGCGCTGCTGCTCATCGGCCTGCGGGATGGCGACTTTGTCCAGGTTGACCCAATCGGGCTGCGGGTCGCCCGACTTGTTCCCGTAGAACAAGTCGGCGGAACGGGTGGGGATGATGCCATCACGGTTGTCACCCGACCAGCGCGGATTGCCCTGGCGGGTGAGTACCACCGAGCGAGCCAGATCATAAGCAAACAGGGCCGCCTGGCCACCATTCGCGCCCACTGCGTTAATGGTCACAGCCGGATGCGTCGTTGGGGTGTTAGCATTCGCGTACAAGGCCGCCACCAGGCTTGCGCCACTCAACTCATAACGGTCGGCCTGCCCATGATACTGGATGGTCTGACCGACGATGCATGCGCCAGGCCAGGAAGCCGTATTAGCGAGCAGATATCCATCGCCAATAGGAGAGCCGCCGGCAGGCGTTACCCCAAGCAGGGAAGCCAGGCGCGGGTCGGGGCGCATGGCAATCAGGTTGCCGCCATTGTGAACCCAATTCGTAAACATGGCAGCCTGCGAATCGGAAAGGGTCATGCGCGCCAGCAGGACGATGTCATAATTCGAGAGCATCCCCGCCGTCACTCCGCTGATGTCGGTAGCGAAGAAAGCATTCAGCCCCTCGGCGCGCAGGATTTCGGGATAATAACGGCTGAACCCATCATAGGTGCTGGTGACAACCAAAATCGGGCCGCCGGGGCCGGAATCGGGATACCCGGCTTCAGTCGTAAAATTCCAGGTGATGTCGGCGGGCAGGGGGTTGCCAAGCGCATCCCGTACGTCATTGAGGATGGTGACGGTGTAAGTGGAGGCGTTCTTCAACTGGCTGGAGGGTGTCAACAGCGCGGTTTGCGTCGCGGCGTCATACATTACACTCGCCGGAACGAGATTGCCATCCGAATCGCGCAGATGGAAAGTGTCGCTGGTGAAGGTCGAACCATCCATTGCCTGGACAAAACGCAGGCTGACAGTTGCGCCAATTTTGACCCCCACCGTGCCGCTGGCGGGCATTTCGGGTGTTTCGAAGATGACATCTACCCAATAATTGCCCTGCTCCCAACCCTGGGAGGGGAAAGCCGGCGTGCTGGAATAGACATACGCCCCATTGGGCGCCGAGGGTGAATCTGAGGGGGCCAGCAGCGGCGGGTTGGTCACGCTGGCGGAAAAATAATTACCGGAAAACGCAAAAAATCCAGACGAAGTATGATACGAGGTGATGTAATCCTGCCCGGCAATAATTCGCACCGGCGTATCGAAATAGACCGTCTGCCAGCCGGTTGCTGTCTCATTGGTGAAGGTCTTGGATGCCAGCAGAGCGCCATTGGCAGCATACAGTTGCCCGACGTGCGTACCGGTGTTCTGCGCGCCCTTGTAAAAGCGCACGCCGGTCACATAGCCGTCCATGCTGGCGCGGAAGCGAGTCCCCAACTGCACCGGGCCGCCGCTGTCCTGAAAATTCGGGCGCGCCGGTTCGGCGCTTTCGGGCCAAAGTGTGCGCGGAAAAGCCGGCTGACCAGTTGTATCGGCCAGATGCGCCAGGTCTGCCCCGGCGCCAACATCCAGGACGTTAAATAATAGACCCAGGCAAACTAAAATGAGCATTCGGCTCAGGCCAAATGCCGTCTGACCCAATCGTTTGGAAACAAACATGGTATAACCCTCCACTTATAAAAAGACCCCAGTCAAAATGAAACCATAAAGGCAAACCGGAGAATATGCGCCTTTGGCAAACGGCAGCCTGCTTCACGTCCGCAACCTTACAAAAATGCAAAGGCCAACACCCATTGTACAGAGTTCCCCGAGGCAATGCAATAGGCAAAGTTTGTCGTTCAGGGCTTTCTTAAAGTCGAGAAATGAGGTCGAAAGCTCGGTCAGGTTGAGCGGCAAAAAAGCGACGTGCATCTGGTAGATAACGGAATTTCTGTTTCCCAATGAGCAA
>Ga0101944_10007842_pt1 | contig 10479 bp, 8 predicted proteins | sample DewCreD2012metaG_FD_75245 | JGI IMG/M metagenome (GOLD analysis project Ga0101944, IMG submission 75245) | Hot spring sediment bacterial and archeal communities from British Columbia, Canada, to study Microbial Dark Matter (Phase II) - Dewar... ...
GCGGCGCTGCATTGTGCGTGCCGGGCAACCACGACGTGAAACTCATGCGCAAGTTGCGCGGGCGCGACGTTCAGATCACACACGGCCTCGCGGAATCTCTGGCGCAACTGGCCAATGAGTCGGAGGACTTCCGCAGGCGTGTCGCGGAATTCATTGACGACCTGGTCAGCCATTACGTCCTCAACGATGGCAAGCTGGTCGTTGCCCACGCGGGCATGAAAGAGACGATGCAGGGGCGCGGTTCGGGCGCGGTGCGCGAGTTCGCGTTGTTCGGAGAAACAACCGGCGAGACGGACGAATTCGGTTTGCCGGTGCGTTACAACTGGGCTGCCGAATATCGCGGCACGGCGGCGGTCGTGTATGGACACACACCTGTGCCCGAGCCGGAGTGGTTGAACCGCACCATCAACATCGACACCGGCTGCGTCTTCGGCGGCCAGCTGACCGCGCTGCGATATCCCGAAGGCGAGCTGGTCGCCGTTGCCGCGGCCAGGGTCTATTGCGAGCCGGCGCCCGATTTCGCCAAGCCCGCCGCCGAGGAGCCGGACCGCCCGGACCATCCGCACGACGCGCCCGAGCCGGCCGTCAGCGAGGTTGAGCATTCCGAACCTTTGGAGACGTCCGCCGCCGCGCCCGAGCCGTTGGAGACGTCCGCCGGTGAATCAGGCGCTTCGTCGCAGGCCGCAAGCGAATCCCAGCCGTCCGACTCCGCAGCGAATCTCTAATGGCGGGGCTGCGAGCGGCACTGGCCGGTTGCGGAATGGCCTGTCCGGCTTGCGCCAGCAACTTGGAGAGCGGCGGCGAGGGCGGTTTCGAGACGCCGCCTTGGTTCGAGGGATATCCGCCCTTCGATCAATCAGAGCCTCCGGCTTCGGCGCAAGCGGGCCGGAAATGCAAGTCGCTGGCGCGCGATCGGAGGGCGATCTCAAGAATTCCGGACCGTTGAGAGCATGACTCTTCAACCGGATGTCGCCATCCTCTGTCCGCGGCCGGAGCTGGCCGCCGCTATTGCGCGCGAACTCGACGGCGCCCGGCGCGAAAACTGGGCGCCCTTCCATGCCTGGCGCGGCGCGCATACCGTGGACGCGCCGTCCACTCCCCGCGAACTTTTCATCCTGGTCTGCCCCGAAGGCCCGCGCGCCACCGTCCCGGCCGCCCTTCAGCTGCTCACGGTGTTTCCCGGCAGGCCCATCCTGCAACTGGACCTCTGCCGGGCCTGCGACCCGACGCTGGCCCGCGGCCAAATCCTCCTGTGCGCCTCGGCCACCGCCTTCAAGAAAGAGGAACTCTATCTGCTTCACGACGCGCCTACGCCGCTGCCTTCGCTCCCGGCCGTCTCCCCCTCCATCGGCCCGTCGCTCCCAGGCCCTCCCGGCGGCGCCGTGTGGGCGGCGTTTGGATCCTGCGACGCCATTGTGGATTTTCCCGTTCAGCGCAAATGGCTCCGCGAAAAATACCGCTTCGACGCCTTCGACACGATCTCTCACGCGACCGGCGACGTCATCCGCGCCAACGGGGGGCGATGGCTGGCCGCCGCCGTCGTCGCCGGCCCTGCCGGCGAAACGGCCGAGCCGTTTCAGGCCACAGAATGGCGCACGGCGGCCCAGGGCCTCTTGGCTGTTCTCTCAACTACGACTTTCGCGTAAGGCCTCCGCAATCGTGCGGAAGATGGCCGCCGTCGCGGAGGGCGCGTCGGGATCGAGGCGGAGGCGTCCGGCGTCGCAGGCGCGCATGAGCGCCGGATCGAGGGGGATGCGGCCGAGGAAGGGGACGTCCATGTCGCGGGCCATCGCCTCGGCGCCGCCGCTCTTGAAAACGTCCGTGCGTTCACCGCAGTGGGGACAGACAAAGCCGCTCATGTTTTCGATGACGCCGGCAATCGGCGCGCCGAGTTTGCGGCAGAACTGGATCGAGCGGCGCACGTCGGCCAGGGCGACTTCCTGCGGCGTGGTGACGATGACGGCGCCGTCAACGTCGCCGATGAGTTGAAGGATGGTCAGCGGCTCGTCGCCCGTGCCCGGCGGACAGTCCACGACCAGCGCGTCGAGGTCGCCCCATTCGGTGTCGCGCAGCATCTGGCGAATGGCGCCGGTCTTCATCGGTCCGCGCCAGATGACGGCTTCGTCCTTTTCGCGGAAGAGGAAGCCCAACGACATGACCTTAAGGCGGCCCTCGATCTCGGGCGGGATGAGATAGTCGCCCTTGATGACGGGCCGGGCGTTTTCGAGTCCCAGCATCCTGGGGATGCTGGGGCCGTGGACGTCCACATCCAGCAGGCCGGTATCTTTGCGCATTGCGGCCAGCGCGAGCGCGAGATTGGCGGCGACCGTGCTCTTGCCGACGCCCCCCTTGCCCGACAGCACGACCCACTTGCGCCGGATCGCCTTAAGCCGGCGGCGAAGCGTATGGTCCACGCCGGGCGGAACGAATTTGCCCGCCCCGTCTGCGCCGGTCCCGCCCGTATCCGCAACGCTCGCGGCGCCGTCCGGACAGGTTTCCGCCTTTGAATCGGACTCCAAACCCGCTGAACGATCTGTCATTCGCCATTCCCCTGTGGATTCTCGCGCTCGTCCGAAACCTTGCGCCAACGCCGGCGCAACCGGGACCGCCAGCCGGCCCCGGTCAGCGGCATGGGAACCGGCGTCAGCCGCGCGTTCTCTTCGAGCGCCATCTCCAGCGTGCGGATGTAGCCCATCGCCTCGGGCGGCATTCCGCCAGCCGACCGGGCGCTCAGCGACTCCAAGGCGTTGACAATGATTTCCAATCCCTCCGACAGCGCTTCGAGCGCCGCCTGTATCCCAGCATCGCGCGGATCGGCGGGATCAATCATCGGCCACGGCAAGGGACGGGAATCGTCATCCAGGACCTTGGGCGCAACGATAATGTGACGATAGGCCGCCCCATCGGAATCGCGCGCCGCCAGATGCCGGTTGGAAGCGCGCGACAGCGCCTCGGCGGCCGATTGCGCCCCCGGCAATGCCGCGGCCGCCAGCCCGCCGAACTGCAACAGGAACCATCGCAGCAAATCGCCATCGGGATGAACCGCGATGGCTTCGGCGCCCGCCGCGCGCAGCCGGCGGACCGTGTTGGTCAGGGATGGCGCCCCATGCTCGACGTGTTCGCGCAGCCACGCATGGGGCTCGCCCGTCAGCCGCTCGGTCCACTCGGCAATCTTTCGGTCCACCCACATGACTCCGGGCGTGTCGAATGGCCCGCTGACAATAACCACGCGCGCCGCCACGCGCGCCATCTGGGCAACGACGCCCGGCCGCTGGGCCGAGGGGATATGTTCAAGGACATCCGACGCGACGACGATGTCGAACTCCTGGTTCTTGAAGGGCGGATCGCCGGCCGATCCCTGGACATAGCGCGGGCGGGCGCACGGTGGCTGATCCAGCGTCCAGACCTCGCGCCCGGGCAGCGCGTCGGCCAGCAGTCCGGGATAGCCGCCGACGTCGAGCACGCGGGCGCGGCCGTTGGGGTCAAAGAACTCGATGACCTCGCAGGCGCGCCGCGCGCGCTCGAAGCGGTCGAAGGCCAGTTTGTCAGGGTCGAGTTTCACACAGTCTGCTCGATGCCGGCCTTGCCGGAATCGGTGTCCTTGGAGGTGATCTTCTCGAGCGGGTTCTTGATCTGCGGCGCCTTGTGTTCGCCGAAGATGCGCGGTTTGGCCCAGCGGCAGGCGTTGGCGATGACGCGCATGACTTGCTCGTTGTAAAAGATGGGATAGGTTTCGTGGCCGGGGCGGAAGTAGAAGATGCGCCCGTGTCCGCGCTCCCAGCAGCAGCCGCTGCGGAAGACTTCGCCGCCCTCGAACCACGAGACGAAGATCAGCTTGTCGGGCGTCGGGATGTCGAACCGTTCGCCATACATTTCGGTGTGCGGCAGTTCGATGAATTCGCCGATGCCTTCGGTGATGGGATGGGCCGGCTCAAGGTTCCACAGGCGTTCCTTCTCGCCAGCCTCGCGCCACTTGAGGGAACAATTTGTTCCCATCAGGGCCTTGAAGATTTTCGAAAAGTGGCCACTGTGCAGGACGATCAGCCCCATCCCTTCGAGGACGCGCTTGTGAACGCGCCGGACGATCTCGTCCTCGACCTTGTTGTGAGCCATGTGCCCCCACCAGGTCAGAACGTCGGTGTTGTCGATCACGTCCTGGGTCAGGCCGTGCTCGGGCTGGTCGAGCGTCGCCGTGCGGACGGCGAATCCTCCGGCGGCCTCAAGCCCGCGGGCGATGACGGTGTGCATCCCGTCGGGATAAACCTTCTTGACGCGCTCGTTCTTCTGCTCGTGAACCCCTTCGTTCCACACGGTGACACGAATGCGGTCGGTCATGGTTGCTGTCCTTGTTCTCTATGGATTTGCGCCCTTATCAGGGCTGAATGCCAATCATCACCAGAGGCACGGCAGGGACTCCCCGTCCCTGACGGACTACATTGTAAAACTCTCCTTCATAGTAAGGAACTCCAGAACTCATCTGGCTCTGAAGGGTCTTCATCGGGAGAATCTCGACGCCCACGTCGATCTGGTCGCGGACGTAGAACGCAAGGGGTTTGACGAACAGATCGTATGCGACGAATGCGTACTTGCCAAACTGAACCTCCACGGCCACACGATCCTTCACGAAATCCGTTTGATTGTAGCTGAAGATCGGCGTCTCACCCGTCGTCTCGATCTCGTGCTTCTGCTCGTCGGCGGACAGCGCGAGGGTCTTTCGGATCAGCTTCTCGCTCTTGGTGACCCAGTAGCTGACCCGGCTTTCCTGCCAGCCCTCAGAACGCAGGAGTTTTTTGAACGACGCATTCATATCTATGGGACTATAGAGGACTTTTCCCTTCATGGTTTTCTCTTTGGAGACCTTTGTTCGGCACATTGCCGCATCCACCTTCGACACGACGTCTTGGATTTCGCTCCACAACGCCGGTTTGTGAACCAGAAGATACTCGAGCCCGTTGAGATGGGAATAGATCTCGACGATTTTCATCGGAGCGCGCCTCGGCGATATTCGGCAGATTTGTCGAACAACGTCAGCTGGGGAGAAGCCGGCCGCGGCTTCCAAGGGGCGATTGTCAGGCTGTTGCCGGACTGAACCGGGTCGTAAACAGGTCGATCCATGGGGCGCGTGCGAAGGGTCCCGTCCAGCTGCTGCTGGATTCTCTGGCGCGCGATAGTCACATACTTGGGCACGATCTCGGCGCCCATTCCCCGGCGTTCGTGGCGGATCGCCGCAATGATGGAACTGCCTGCTCCCAGAAACGGATCCAGAACCCAATCGTCTTTTCGAGTCATGGACAGAACCAGACGCTCGACGAGTTCAACAGGAAACTGGCAGGGATGTTCCGTCTTCTCCAGATGGTTGCTTTTCACATTGGGAATGATCCACAAATCTCCTGGATTCTTCCCCAAGGGATTACAGGAATACTGTCCGGCCTTGGGCCCCTTGAAGTGCTTCTTTCCCGGATATTTCTGTGGCACTCGGATGGGATCCAGATCGAAGACATATTGGTCGGTCTTCGTGAACCACATGATGGTTTCATAGCGTCCCGAAAACCGCCGGGCACAGTGCAGCCCGTGTTCAAAGTGCCAGATGATCCGGTTCCTCATCTTCAGGCCGTGAGACACGAAGACGGGATACAGAAGGGTATCCAACGGGATGATCGCCCCTTTGTCAACGTAGTTCCCAACCTGCCAGCAGAGGCTGCCCGAGGGCGAGAGCACGCGGACACACTCTCGGATGACCCGGGCCTGCTGCTCAACATACGTGTCGATCTTCAGCCGCGTTTCGTATTGTTTGCCGATATTGTAGGGCGGTGACGTGACGACCAGCTGGACTGTCCCTGCGGGGATGGCCGCCATCAAGTCAAGGCAATCGCCCGGGAACACCACGATCTGTTCCGATGGCGCAAACGTCTCGGCGATGGCGTGTGATTGATAAAGCATTGAGTCCAAACATCGCACGCCGGGCGATGGCGAGTCAACGGGGCATCCTGACGTCAGGGCCCCCCCTCTGAAAACCGCTTGATCATGCCGCGGGCGGTGGCGAGTCTTGGCGCGGCGGCGCGGGCCGTTTGACCGGCCAGGGCGTTCCGTGGTTGCCCATTCATGCCCTCATCCAAGGCGAATCTGGTTCCGATCCTGGTGATCGTGCTGCTGGCGGCGGCTTTGTCGCGGCTGGCCTATCTGAATTCGCGTCCTCCGTCCTTGCGCGATGGCCGCGGAGGATATGGCGACACCTATACGTATTTCCGGCTGGCGCGAAATCTGGCCGCCTCGGGTCGTTTCAGCAACTCCGCGCCTCCCGGCCCTTACACCCCCAGCTGCTACAAGCCTCCGGCTTATCCGTTCTTTCTCGCCGGACTGATGAAGGCGGGATTTCATGAAACCGGCGCCAGTGGATATCGCCCGTTCCGCATTGCGCAGGCGCTGGGGAGCAGCCTGACGGCCGTCTGGGTGTGCCTGGCCGCCTGGCTGCTGTTCCAGAGCCGCGCCGCCGCCCTGGCCGCCGGACTGCTGATGGCCCTGTCGCCTTTCGATATTCACTACTCCCAGGCGCTGCTGTCGGACTGGCTGGGGGCGATGCTGATGGCCGCCGCGCTGGCGGCCTTTACGGCGGCGCTGCAATACCGTGCCGCCGGATGGATGGTCGCGGCCGGCGCCGTGATGGGCCTGACGATCCTGACGCGTCCCGTCATGATCGGTTACGCGCCGGTCCTGGGGTGCCTGTTGGTTCTCCGGTCCGGCGGCGGACGGCGGCGCCGCAATCTGGCGATGGCAGGGCTGTTCCTCGCGGCCGCGGCGGGCGTCGTGGGAGTCTGGACGTTTCGCAACTATCGCGCGACGGGACTGTTCATTCCGGTATCGATCGGCGGCAAGTCGGTGGGCCTGCTGCGGGGCACGTGGGAAACGCCGGCCAACTGGAGCTGGCGAGGCCTGCCGGAAGAAGACTTCAAAGACCCCAGGGAGTTGGAGGCGGCCCGTTCGCTGCTTGCGGAATACAGCCGGGCCACGCGCTTGGGCCCCACGACCAAGGCGGTGGAGGTCAACCGGCGTTTGGAGGCGCTCGCGCGCAAGCGTATCGCCCGGGACCCGGCGGGGTATCTGCAATTGTGTCTGGCGCGGCTGCCGATGTTGTGGTGGAACCACAAGGTCCGGATATACTTGGACCCCGATCCCCGGGGGCTGTGGGTCTTCCCCTGGCTGGCGCTGTGGTTGTGCGGCCTGGCTCTGGTCCGGGGACGGGTGGCGGACATGCTGGCCTTGTGGCTGTTGCCAGCGTATGTCACGCTGATGCACGTTCCCGTGCATGTGGAACCGCGCTTTTCATTGACGGCGTTCCCGGCGATGGCCATTTTGGGGGGCGGCGTGTGTGGCGCCGTCCTGAAAGCGGCCGCCGGTTGGTTGCGGCGGCGCGGACGCGGCCGGGGCGCCGTGGCGGCGCCGGTGGTCAGTCCCGCGTCGTCCCTGGCGCGTCCGTCGCCGGGGGCGCGGTGGCGCCGACGGCTTTTGCGTGAAAAGCCGCCGTGGGGCACGCGGCGGCCACTTGGGCGGCGGCCCGCCGCAGCCCCTCGGACATGGCGCCGCCCAGCGGAACGACGACGCGCGTCGGGAAGCCCCGGCCGGCAAAGCTCAGGCCGCGTTCTTCGCCGGCGGCCTCGGCAATTTTCAGGCACAGCCCGCACAGGATGCATTTGCCCGGCTCATAGACGATTTCGGCGTGCGTGGCGTCCGGCTCCAGCGTGCGGCGTTCGCCCTTGAAGCGATGGGGATTGATGTCGTGGGCGGCGGCCTGCTGGCGCAGGGCGCAGGCCTCCCGTTTTTCACAGCCGCATTGGAGGCAGCGCGCGGCCTCAGCGGCGGCCACATCGATTCGGCCGGACGAAACCGACGGACAAGACGAATGAAGCGCGGAGGCGGAAGCGAAGGTTTCGTCAGTCAGGGCCCGATTGCGTTTTTCGGCGAGCGCGCGCGCGGCGATGATCTCGTCGGCCGTGGCGCGGCCGTTCCAATACTGGAAGATTCTGGTGGGGGCCTTCACCGTCTGGCCGCGCACGAACGCGTCGATGGCGTCCGCGGCGGCGCGGGCCGCCGCGACGCAGCGCACGGTATAGCTGGCGCCGCCGGTCATCTCGCCCGCGGCGAACACGCCGGGCCGGCTGGTCTCCTGCGTTCCGGCTTCGACGCGGATTCCCCGCGCTCCGGCCTCCAATCCCAGGCCCTTGATGAACGCCGAATCCGCCTTGCGCTGGTCCGTTCCCGCCTCGACGCCGGCGCCGAGGGCCAGCAGGACGGCGTCGTGGTCGCGCAGCAAGTCATCCAGTGAGCCGTCGCGGCCCAGCCGCCATCCCATGCGCATCGTGACGCCAAGCCGTTCGATCTGCGCGATCTCGGCGGCGACAAGAGCGTCGTCAAGCCGGTCACGATGGACATCGTGGCGCAGCAGGCCGCCGGGCCGGTCCGCCGCGTCGAAGACAACGCACGCATGGCCTTGCTGGGCGAGATAGTAGGCGCCCGTCAGTCCCGCTGGCCCCGCGCCAACGATGGCGACGCGCTTGCCGGAGGCCGGCTTGCATTGCGGCGTCCAGGGATCGCTGGAGGCCAGATCGGCCTCGCCGGCGTGGCGATGCAGCAAACGGATCGAGACCGCCTCCTCGACCTGGCCGCGCACGCAGGGCCGCTCGCACCACGCCGGACAGATGCGCCCCAGCGTCGCAGGAAAGGGGATCGAGCGCTTGAGGATGGCCACGGCCGCGCGCGCCCCTGCCGCCGTTCGCGGCCTCGTCTGCGCGCCAGACTCGTCGGACCCGTCGGACCCGTGGGACTTGGGAGAGGCGCCAGTCCCCGCCATCGCCGCAATGAAGCCCGGCACATCGACGTGCGCCGGACAGGCCATCGCGCACGGCCCTTCACAGCAGCCCGCATGGTCGGAGAAAAGCAGTTCGAGCGCCATCCGCCGCGCCGCCACCACCTCGGGCGAGTTCGCGCGCACGGCCATCCCATCCTCGACGCGCGCCGCGCACGCAGGGACCAGGTCGGCCCGACCCTCGACCTCGACGGCGCACAGAAAACACGACGTGCGAGGCTCGATCCCGTCGATATGGCACAGCGTCGGGATGTCAATTCCCGCCGCCCGCGCCGCCTGCAGAATCGTCTGTCCCGCCTGCGCCTCGACCGCGTTGCTGTCGATGACAATTTTTACACGGCCATTCATGTCAGATCCGTTTCTCTATGTCGCCTGCGTTAAAGGGACTGCGCTCCGAATCTCGTGATTCCGCGGTTCAATCGTGATCGCCTCGACCGGGCAGGCGAGCTTGCACGAGTTGCACCGGATGCAGATCGCGTCGTCGATGTGATGTTTCTCATAAGGCGTCGGCGCAATGGCGTTGACCGGGCAACGCTGTGCGCAGATCGTGCAGCCAATGCAACGGTCTCCCACGACATAGCGGATCAGCGCGCCGCACTTGCCCGCCGGGCAGCGCCCCTGGATGTGCGCTTCGTATTCGTCCCGGAAGTATTTTAACGTGCTCAGAATGGGATTGGGCGCGGTCTTGCCCAGGCCGCATAAACTCGTGCGCTTGACCTGCCGTCCCAGCGTCTCCAGTTCCTCGACGTCTTTGGGCTTTCCCTCGCCCGCGCACAGCCGCGTCAGGATTTCCAGCATCCGCTTCGTGCCGATGCGGCAGAACGTGCAGCGTCCGCACGATTCTTTCTGCGTGAATTCCAGGAAGAAGCGCGCCACGTCCACCATGCACGACGTGTCATCGAGGACGACCAAGCCGCCCGAGCCCATGATGGCCCCGGTGGCGATGAGCGCCTCGTAGTCCACCGGCGTGTCGGCCAGCCGGGCCGGAACGCAACCGCCCGACGGGCCGCCAATCTGCACCGCCTTGAACCGCCGGCCCTTGTCGGCGTCGCGAACGCCCCCGCCGATTTCTTCAACAATCTGGCGGATCGTCGTCCCCATCGGGACCTCGATCAGTCCGCCACGCGCGACGCGTCCGGCCAGCGCAAACACCTTGGTCCCCTTGCTGTGTTCGGTCCCCAGCGCCGCAAACGCCTCCGGCCCATTGCGGACGATCCACGGCACGCAGCCGAACGTCTCGACGTTGTTCACGTTGGTCGGACAGCCCCAGATGCCGCGTTCCGACGGATACGGCGGACGAAACCGCGGCATCCCGCGCCGCCCCTCGATCGAGGCGATCATGGCGGTTTCTTCGCCGCAGACAAAGGCGCCCGCTCCGCGCTTGATCTTCAGCTTCAGGCTGAAGTCGCTGTCGCACACCCGCTCGCCCAGAAAACCGCGCGCCTCGGCCTGCTGGATGGCCTTCTCGACCCGCTGGACGGCCAGCCGGTATTCGGCCCGGATATACAGGTAGCCTTCATGCGCGCCGATGGCGCGCGCCGCGATGGCCATGCCTTCGAGAATGCGGTGCGGATAGGCTTCGAGCAACATGCGGTCCATGAACGCGCCCGGATCGCCTT
>Ga0101944_10007843_pt1 | contig 10478 bp, 9 predicted proteins | sample DewCreD2012metaG_FD_75245 | JGI IMG/M metagenome (GOLD analysis project Ga0101944, IMG submission 75245) | Hot spring sediment bacterial and archeal communities from British Columbia, Canada, to study Microbial Dark Matter (Phase II) - Dewar... ...
CATCCAATGAGGCGGTGGGTTCGTCCAGGACCATCAGGTCGGGCTTGGGAGCCAGGGCGCGTGCAACGGCGATTCGTTGTTGTTGGCCACCGCTGAAGTTGTGAGGATACTTCTCCAAATCGGATGGCTGCAAGCCGGTGTCCTGAAGCAATTGTCCGACCGCCTCCAGGATTTGGTCGTCTGGCAGTAACCCAAATCGCTGGTACGGCTCGCTGAGTATCTGCCAGATGGTGAAGCGTGGATTCAGGGAGCCGGCCGGGTCCTGAAACACCATTTGCATACGGGATCGAAAACGACGCACCTCGCGACGAGAGAGGCGTGCCAGGTCTGTCCCATCGAGGCGTATTTCGCCTCTCGTTGGCAGGATCAGCCGCAGGAGACAGCGCCCAACTGTCGTCTTGCCCGAGCCGCTCTCGCCCACCAGCCCAAGTGTCTCGCCGCGGTCGAGCGTGAAAGAGATGCCGTCCACGGCGCGCACAACAGCCGGTTTGGGCCAACCGCCGACCGAGAAATGCTTGACCAGCCCACTTACCACCAGAAGTGGCGTATGCACTTCAGCCATCAGGTCGCTGGCCTATTCATCCGCCAGGGTGAACGCCCACTGGCAGTAGGGCTCCCCTGCGGCGATCCGCGCCTCAAACTTGAGCTCAATGTCCGGGTTGAACGCCTGCGCGAAGTACAGATCCCCCCAGCAGTAGATGTCTCCTAATTCCTTGATACGCTCGGCGCTCAGACCGCTCTGGCGCCACCCTTCGACAATTGGGCAGCGCGTGTCACGGATCACATATCGGGTCTTGGTGTGCTCGAGAACCTGTAGGTTGGGGAAACCGGCTTTCTGCGAAGCCATCAGATTCTCGAAACCGCCACGGCCGAACCGTTGCGTCGCTACCTCGCCCGACGCCTGAGCCTTCATCCGCACCGCCTCGTCAGCGATACGGTGGGCTTCCTCCTTGCCGTATCGGCGCTCAAGTACCTCCACAAAACATCGAAAGACCGTACCGGCGGTGCGATAACCGGCGTCGATGGCCAGCTGGATCTCCTCCGCCGACATGTCATGAATTGCCATTCACATCACCCCCATCAAGGTTGCGCGGTGTAGCGCCTAGAGCACGGTTCGTCCACCATCCACGAACAACGTCTGGCCAGTGACGAACTCCGACAGGTCCGAGGCGAAAAACAACGCCGGTCCCACGATATCGGCCGGCTCACCGATCCGCCCCAGCGGAATGACGCTCAGTGACCTGGCCAGACGTTCCGGGCTCTCGGTCACCTGGCGTGCCATAGGCGTTCTGAACTGGCCTGGCGCGATGCAGTTTACGTTGATACCGTACTGAGCCCACTCCGCGGCGAATGACTTTGTCAACAGAATGACGCCGGCCTTTGTCGCCGCGTATACTGCCAGCCCACCCGAGGGGCGCACCAGGAAACCGGATGTTGACGAGATGTTGATGATCTTGCCCTTACGTCTGGGAATCATCACCCTGGCAACGTATTGATTGAGAAAGAAGGTGCTGCGCAAGTTGAGTTTCTCGTGAAACTCATAGTGCTCGAGATCAGTCTCCAAAGCGTCCTTGAGCCAACCTCCACCGGCGTTGTGAATCAGAACGTCAATGCGCCCAAACGTCTGCATGGTGGAATCGACAAGCCTCTGTAGATCATCCAGTATCGTGACATCCGCGCGCAGGGCGAGCGCCCGACGGTCCATCTTGCGCACCTCTTCGGCCACCGCTTCACACTCTTCCAGCGTGCGGCTACTGGCCACGATGTCGGCGCCGAAATGCGCCAGGCCTAGCGCCATGGCCTGGCCGAGGCCGTGTCCGGCGCCCGTGATGACAACAACCTTGTCCTTCACCAATCCGGTGGGGTATTCGAAATGTACGATCTCTTCCACGATATGCTCCTGTAGGTTGGCACGCAGCCCGTCTGAGGCTGCCGAACTGTACTCAATAGCGACTCTGCACTCGTCGATGGCAGGCCACCTGTCTACCGGGGTGTATCTCGACCAGTGGCGGCTCCTCGACTCGGCAGATATCCGTGCAACCATCGCATCGGGGATGGAAGCGACATCCCGGCGGTGGATCACGCGGGTCGGGAACGCTGCCAGGGATGGTACGCGTACGAAAATCCTTGCGAACGTCCGGGACGGAATGCAACAGCGCGGCGGTGTAGGCATGCGCGGGGCGCGCAAATACGTCCTGCACCGGACCGACCTCCATCACGCGCCCGCAATACATGACAACAACTCGGTCGCACGTTTCGGCCACAACCCCCAGATCGTGCGTTATCAGCAGCTGAGCTGCCTGCGTCTGTTCTCGCAGGTCGCGCATCAACTTGAGTATCTGACCCTGCACGGTAACGTCCAGGCCGGTGGTTGGCTCGTCGGCAATCAGCAGAACCGGCTCGCAAATCAGTGCCATCGCGATCATGACGCGTTGGCACATGCCGCCGCTCAGCTGGTGTGGATAGCGCTTCATGACTCGGTCGGGATCGGGAATCTGCACCAGCTTGAGGTACTCCAGTGCCCGGAGATGGGCATCAGCGGACGATGCGCGGCGATGGGCCCGGTAGACGCGAGATATCTGAGTGCCGACGTTCAGCACCGGGTTGAGGCACGATCTCGGATTCTGGAAGACCATGCTGATCGCCTGACCCCGGACGCTTCGGTTCATCTCGGTTTCAGGAAGCTGCAGCAGGTCGCGGCCCTGGAAATGTACCTCGCCCGAAACGATACGTCCGGGCGGTTGTATCAGGCGCAATATTGACAGCGCGGTCACCGATTTCCCTGACCCCGACTCGCCGACCAGGCCAACCATCTCGTTCTCGGCCACGGTGAACGACACGCTGTCCACTGCCCTGACCACACCACGACGCAGAAAGAAATGTGTGGTGAGGTCTCTCACTTCAAGCAAACATGTCATGACGGACTACCATCTGAGTCGAGGATCAAACACATCGCGCAGTCCATCGGCCAGCAAGTTGAAGGCCAGAATAGTTACCACGATGGCCAGTCCGGGAAAGGTGAATAGCCACCAGTGTCCCGACAACATAAACGCCATACCTTCATTAATCATACTGCCCCACTCTGGTTCGGGCGGACGCACACCCAATCCAATGAAGCTCAGGCCGGCCGCGTTCAAGATCGCCCAGCTCAGGTTCACAGCCACCTGCACGAGAAGCGGAGGCACGCAGTTGGGCAGCAGATGGCCAAAGATGACCTGTAGATCGGAGTTGCCTGTCATGTGGGCCGCCTCGGCGTATGGCCTCTCTTTGGCAGACAGGATTTCGGCACGTGCCAGCCGCACATAGATGGGCGTCTGGATGAGCGCGACAACATAGATGATGTTCGCGGTCCCGGCGCCCAGGGCAGCGGCCGTTCCCATCGCCAGGATGAATGGTGGAAATGCCATTACGACATCCACCAGACGCATCAACAGGATGTCTACCACTCCCGTGAAGTATCCCGATAGCGCACCCAGCACCGTTCCTACGGTGAACGCCAGCCCCACGGATGTGAGGGCAATGAAAAGATCGGTGCGCGTGGCATACACAATGCGTGAGAAGATGTCCCGGCCATACTGGTCGGTACCCAACAGGAAGCGGCTTGAGGGAGCTTCCAGTGAGTCGATAGGTGATACGGCTATCGGGTCCCGGGTAGCAATCAGCGGGGCGGCCAATGCCAGTATTACGAGCATGAGCACAACCACGAATCCAAAGAGCGTGATCGGATTGCGGCGAACGAGGTACAGCGGGTACTCGATCCGTGACCAGGACTGTGCCAACCAGGTACGATTCATCCCTGTGATCATTGCCTGTTGTTCTGTCACTGTGACGTTCCTGACTACCCATACGAGATGCGGGGATCAATCAGTGCATACAGCACGTCGATCGCCAGATTGATCACGACAAAGATGACAGCTACCAGCAGGACGGTACCCTGCACTCCTGCGTAGTCCATGTTCATGATCGAACCATACGAGTAGCTACCCATGCCCGTCAGGCCAAATATCATTTCCACCAAGACAGTGCCGCCCAGGGCAAAACCGTAGAGCACGCCAATCATCGTGACCACAGGCAGGAGTGCGTTTTGCAGTGCATCGCGATAGATCACCGTGCGCCTCGGCAAGCCAAATGCAATCGCCGTGCGCACATAGTCCGAGTGGAGCACTTCGGCCATGCTCGATCGGGTCATCCGCGTGATTGAGCCGATCATCGGCAGGGCGAGCGTGATGGCAGGCAGGACAAGATGCGACGCCGCAGAACGGAACGTTGTCAAGTTGCCCGCGATCAGGCTATCAAGCAGTATCATACCGGTAACACGCGGCGGCGGATCCATCAGCATATCGAGCACCCCCATGGGTGCCGGCGCCCAACCGAATCTGAAGAAGAAGAAGTAGATCAACATAAGGCCGCTGAAGAACATTGGCATAGAGACACCGGTTACGGCAACCACGCGGGCTATGTTGTCAATCCAGGAACCACGATGCACCGCCGATATCACACCCAGGGGGATCGCGACCACCAGAGTGATGGCCAGGCCGATGGTACTCAGCTCAATGGACAGCGGGAACCGTTGCGCCAGATCGCTCAGTACAGGCTGCGACGTGTGCCAGGCGTAGCCCAGGTCACCCCGCAGTACATTCCCAATATAGATCAGGTACTGGTCATACAGAGGCCTGTCCAAACCCAGCTGAGTGATGACTTGGGCTATTTCCTCCTGTGTGGCGTAGGGACCGACGATGAAATAAGCGGGATTGCCAGGCAATACGCGCACCAGGCTGAAACAGACGATGGACACGCCCAGCAACGTTGGAATCACCAATAGCAAGCGTCTCACGACATACAGCAAGAAGCGCATAATGGCCTCACACGGACTGAGGGTCTACCTGGCCCGCCCTTCGGAGACAGGCCAGGTAGACAGTCTCAGCACAAAGAGAGGGCTATTCCTTGTACAGGGTGTCGTGGCGCGTGCAGCGGTCCGGATAGAACACATACCCCTTCACATTGTCGCGGGTCACGACATTCCAATACGGATTGAAGAGCCACACGACGGGCTGATCGGCGCCGATGATGTCCTGAGCTTCTTCAACGTAGGCCTTGAACTTGGCAGCATCCGACTCGACCACAGCCATCTTCGTCAGCTCGTCAACACGGGGGTTGGAGTACTGCCACGTGTTGAGCGAGGCGTCAGTGACATACCAGAAATTCAGCACATAGGTTGGATCCGGGGCGTACGGCGTGTAGCCATCGAGGCCGGCGGTGATGGTTTTGGCACTGCGCCTTTCAGCCCAGGCGGCCGTCTGGATTTTCTCCAGAGTAACGGTGATGTTGTACTTGGCGAGCTCAGCCTGCAGAAAGACAGCGGTCGTCTCTTCCTCAGGCCGGCCCTCGCGATAGGTGAGTGTCATCTCGAACCCGTCAGCGAGTCCGGCTTCAGCCAGCAGCTGCTTGGCTTTTTCGGGATCGTAGGTGCACTCGTTCACCGCCTTCTGGTAGGCAACTCCGTTAGCCACTGGACCCACGGCGGGTGTTCCCAGTCCGTACAACACCTTCTCGATCAACGCATCATAAGGCACGGCATAGCACAACGCCTTGCGCACTCTGACGTCGTTGTAGGGCGCCTCGGTGTTCTTGGTGAAGAACACGGTGGTGGAAGGTGCCGCGTAGGACGTGATGCTGACTCCGGCTGCGTCCTTGAGCGTGCCGGTCAGATCCTGGCCGGGCAGGTCATAGGCCATGTCGATCGCTCCGCTCAGCAACAGCATGATGCGATCTTGCGCGGAAGGCACGGTCTTGTAGATGACCTTCTTGATCTTGGGTGCGCCCTTCCAGTAGTCAGGATTGGCCACATAGACGACCTGGTTGCCGGGCTCGTAGCTCTCGAGGATGTATGGTCCACTGCCAGCAGCGTGGTTCCTGAGATACTTCTCTGCGAAGGGATCATCCTCGGTCACGTTGGACTCGACAACTTTGGAGTCGATGACCGGCGCGTTGGGACCCAGCGCCAGGATGTGAAGAATGAGATTGTTCGGCTCGGCGAGGTTGACCTGGAAGGTCAAGTCATCCACCACCACCGTCTGGGCCACATCCTTGATGCCCGCGAACCCCAACATGGTGTTGAAGATACCCTTGCCCATTTTGATCGCGCGATCGAAGGAATACTCAACATCGGCAGCGGTGAGCGGATTGCCGCTGGAGAACTTGACCCCCTTACGAAGGTTGAAGGTCCATGTCAGACCGTCATCGGACGTCGTCCAGCTTTCGGCAAGCATGCCCTTGAACTTGGTGACGTCAGCATACATGCGGCCGTCTTCCCCCTGGTACACCTCATACTCCACCAGGCGGTCGTACAGTGTCTGGATCATGTCGTTGGCCGTGAAGTACGTTGACGTTGCCGGATCCCATCCCTCGAGGTCGCCCGCAACGGCGACAATGAGGGTCTCACGAGGCTCTTCAGCCGCCAGTGCGGGTGCCGCACCAGCCCCAGGCAGTGCCACCGGCGCGGCCAGGGGCAGGATCATAGCCCCTGCCAGTATCAACCCCAGCCAGCCAAAGATTAGTGAACCACGTCCCATCCTGCGTTCCATGTTGTTTGACCTCCCTTGTCCTGATTACAGCCCTGTTGATGATTTGGACCTAGCATCGCTACAGGCCGTCCAGCCCTCGGTGAGCCCTGGCGACGGGGTACGGCAACGAAATACGACCGAACGGTCAGCAGCCTCGCGATACGCCTTCGACGTCGCAGTACGTGGACTCGTTTCCGCTCTCACCTCCTTCCGTGCAGGTGAACCCGCCTCCGCTTGCGAGAGAATGGCTCATTCCCGCGCTGATCCCAACACTGTCTCGATGCGCCGATAAGGTATATCGTAGCCGTAGTGGGCAGGCCCCATTGCCGCGAGCCCTCCCGGTGTGCGATAGGCCGTAGGAGCGCGTGCACCCAGGACGGCTACCTTCAGACCTTCGGCCAGGTCAGTGTTGACGTAGGGTTCACCTGTCTCAGCGTTCACCACCATGATCAGATCCGGGCTCGTCACGTAGGGGGAATCATCCAGCCAGGCAATGTGGTTCTCGTTCTGAAACCAGATTTTCATAGCGTGTCCGGCAAAGCGCGCCTGACCAGCAATGTGGTTGGTGCCGAACATATAGCCGTCACGACTCTCCCACTCCCAGCCCACGATCGTGCCCCGGAAAATCACCCAGCCGTCAAGCGCAGCCGCAGCCGCGGCGACTGGATCATTGTTGGAGTCGCGAGCAGCACGGACAGCAGCACCGACCGTGTAGGCACGCGATAGGGTGCCCCGAATAGCCATCCGCTTCACCTCGTGTGCTGGAAGCAGGAATCCGGCGTGCGCACAGACCGCAAACGCATCCGGGCGTTTTGTCACCATGCTGATTGACTTGCCAAGAGTCTCTGCAATTTCGGAGCTGGGCGCATGTTTGAGCAGCAGGCGATTGCCCCACGAGTCACAGATGGCGGCTGGCCACAGCGTATGGCCGGCCAGGGCCGGCATTGTCTGAGAGAGCTTGGGCACGGCCCGACCGCAGTAGTCGGCGTCGACCATAAGCAAGTTCATGCGGGTCGCCACATCCAGTGGGCAAGCCGTTGCCACGGCGCCCGGCTCGAATGAGACGAGCGCTTGGATGTCTTTGCCGGTATACTCCTCCAGCTCCTTTACCGCCTCAACCATGGGGTACTCCAGCGGATCCTCGACGTAACCCAGCTGTTTGCGCTCCGCTTCAGACAGTGGCGGGTGAGGCGCCACCGACCCCATGCCGAACACACAGCACGTCCACGTGTCGTCAGGCACCTCCGCCAGGTCCGTCAGCTGCATCGGCCGGCCGGTTTCCACGTGGCGCATCAAATACCGACGACCCACCCGAGGGTGACCTCCGCCACCGGTGCCCAGCAGCACCAGACCTCGCAGTAGGTCGTCGACGTCTTGTTCCGTTCGCAGCGCGACAGTGGGCATTGTGCTTCCTTTCACGGACTCGAAGTGGGCGCTGTCGTTTGCGTAGCCACCGTCAGCCACCAGCGACGATAGGAACGATCGCCACGCGACCGCCAGCGGTTAGTGGCGTGTCCCATCCCTGCATCTCCCGAATATTGCGTCCCTGTACCAGCACCATGCAGGTGTCACCAAGATTCTCTGGCAACACGGCACTGCCAAGTGTCAGACTCAGCGTGACAAGGACATCCCGCACCGACATGGGGCCGGTGTAGGGTACCGCGATCTGGCGGCCACCGCCTTCGATGCCCGGCAGACCCAGAAACCTGACTGTGACTGTGTCCATCTAACCTGGCGTCCGATTCCTCTATCCACTGATGAGGGTGCAACAATGCCGTGGTGGCATTGTGCGTGCCGCATCCTCTGCAGGCACGAGCACGGGCTATTGCCTGGCGGGCGGCACTCTGCCAATGCGCTCGAGCTCGTCGGCGACATCGCTGAGTCCCAGACCGTCGAGTGTGGAGCGTGTAGGCCAGCTCGTTTCCAGGTCCCAGCCGTGAAGCATATAGTATTCGTCGAGCATCTGGTTCAGCTGGGCGGGTGGCACGATTGCCCCGCCTGGTACATCCGGGTTCTCCTCGTGCATCAGCCGCCAGGGCAGTCGATCGTCGGCACGGGTTGCTCCCTGTCGCACGTTGAAGCACTTCTCCAGCGTCACGATGCGGCGACCGGCAGCCAGAAGCTCGGCTTCAGAGACCTCCTGGCCCAGAAACGCCGAGAACAGATTGGCCATCACGTCGGGTAGAATGGCGAAGTCGGCTGTAGTGGGGAAAGAACAGAACCCCAGGCTGTCCGCAGCAGCATACCAGTCTTCGTGGAAGACCACGATCTCCGCACGCTTGTCGGTGAGGCGTGGATTGGCATACTCGCGGCTACCCGTGATGCGTTCGATCAGCTGAATACCCGGTTCACGCAGCCCAAATTCGGCAATGGGTTGGGCGTGCAGATGGTCCGGGCCTCTCGGGTTGACCGCAAATGCCAGTGCATACCCTTTGGCCGCGCGCGTCTCGACACGTGATTGCTCAAGCCCCTTGACTTCTATGGCCCAGGCCTCAGAACCGTTGCCAATCGTGGTCGCAGCGTGTCGGACGCCTTCCGCCAGCAGGTCACCAATTCCCCGACGATGGGCGATGCGGTGTATCAACTCCAGCACAGCGGGGACACTGCCCCAATGAAGGTCAAGTCCGTCGATCTGTTGCTCCGTAAGTACCTCGCGAGTGCTACACTCGATCAACCACTGAATCACGGAAGCCACCGAGATGGTGTCGAGTCCGTAACAATTGCACAGCTCGTTGGCTTTCAGGATGGCAGCGGTGTCGCTGATACCGCAGCCGGCGCCAAACCCGGCCAGCGTCTCCAACTCGGGACCGCCGGAACGAGTACCGGCGAATTCGCCTTCGTCAACCTCTGTGTAACGGTGGCACGCGACCGGACAGCTGTAGCAGCTGTGCCTCTTCTTGAGGAAACCGGACTCCACCAGATTCTGGCCACTGATGAGGTAGGCATCCTCAAAGAACCCGCGTTGGAAATTGTAGGTGGGCAGCAACCCGAGTTCGTTGAAAGCCACGATGCTCCCGGAGGTTCCGTACAGCGTCTTCACCTTGGCAGAGGGAGCATTGGCGATGTTCTCTCGGGCGCGTCGCGACCACTCTTTGAATCGCGCCGGGTCAGCGATGGATATGCGGCGCTGTCCGGAGACAACGATTGCCTTGAGGTTCTTGGAACCCATCACAGCGCCAATGCCACCTCGTGCGGCTGCGCTGTACGTCGACATCATGATGGCTGCCATTTTGACCAAGTTTTCGCCGGCCTGGCCAATACAGGCGACTTCGACTTTGCGCGGGGCGGCGGCTTGCGAGAGCATTTGCGTCGTCTCTGGCACATCGTGGCCCCACAAATGCTCGGCGGGCAGTATCTCGACCCGATCCTCGTCAATGTCAATATAGACCGGACCGGGCGCACGGCCGTGGATCACCAGGTTGCTGTACCCGGCCGACCTGAGCGCTGCTCCCCACTTTCCTCCGGCGCTTGTCTTGAGGTACAGATTCGTGGCCGGGCTTTTGGTCGTAACGGTCGTCCGTCCAGATGATGGTGCCGGACTTCCGGTCAGGGTACCCACACCGAAAGCCAGGATGTTGTCAGGTCCCAGCGGGTCGGTGTCCGACCTGACGCTCTCCCACAGCGTGTGGGCGTTGATGCCGCGACTTCCCAGCCAATGTCGCAGGTATTCAGCCGAAAACGACTCACGCCACGTGCGTCCACTGGACAAATCAACATGCAAGACAATGCTGCTGTGGCTTGCCATTACGTATCCTCTGCTGAACGTGTGTGATCACGACGCTGGTGCGAATGTGACCACTCATCCTTCGCATTCACATCCCAGGCACGGAGCCAAGCACCGTTCGCCTGACCGGCAGAGACGCAATTCCGGCGGCCCGGTGCGGTTTTCACCATTGAGTGGCCGCCTGCAATGCC
>Ga0101944_10007844_pt1 | contig 10477 bp, 8 predicted proteins | sample DewCreD2012metaG_FD_75245 | JGI IMG/M metagenome (GOLD analysis project Ga0101944, IMG submission 75245) | Hot spring sediment bacterial and archeal communities from British Columbia, Canada, to study Microbial Dark Matter (Phase II) - Dewar... ...
CTCCTGCGATGGCTGCCTGTTTGACTGACCACATTTGGTCTGTTAAAGAACTGTTTTCTGTTATACCGCTCCCTATCAACACCAATTAGGGAGACTATCGTAAATTGTAATCCGTAAAAATACCCGAAACGCGTTACGAATCACGGCTCTCTGAGAATTTCCGTGATACTGATGTCTCGTACACGGAAAACGCGGAAAACACGGACGAACACGGACAAATCAGCATTTAAAAATTTCTTTCCATGTGTTTCTGTCAATTCCGTGTGTCACCTGCACTGTGCGCAGGCGCAAGTGTCCGTGTCCAGGTTTTCACGGAAAATATTGGAGAACCCGAATCACGAAGTACGCATTTCGCCGTTAAGTTGATCGAGCAGCGATAGCACCAGGCCGTTTTCAGGGATGTCTTTCGTCGAATCGCCGTAATGTTGGTAGCGGATGTTGCCGGTTTTATCAATAACCAAGAGCGCCGGGATACGGCCCAGTTTGAATATGTTCCACTCTTGCCCATACAGGTCTGCCACTTTGTGCTTGGGGTCGGGCAGGCCGATGTAGGGCAGGTTGTTCTCGCTCCAGTAGCGGCGATAGGCGTTGGGGCCGTCGGGCCCGATGGCAAGGATTTCCGCGTCACGCGCGGTGAAGGCCGCATAATCATCGCGCAGGCGCGCGAGATGGGCGCGGCAGTACGGTCACATAAATCCGCGCAGGAAAACCAGGACAACGTTTTGGCGGCCCTTGTAATCAGAGAGTTTTACGGGGCGGCCTTCAAAGTCGGGTAGTTCAAAATCGGGGGCGAGGGAGAGGTTTTTCATGGTTGGGTTTCAGGTTGTTCGGTTGTGCGGTTTTCCAGTTATCCGGTTATCCAGTTTTCCGGTTTTGCGGTTCAACGTCCGTTCATCTGGTTCAATATCCGCCCAGGAAATCGCGCACGGCTCGCATGAATTCTTCCGGCTTTTCTTCGTGCGGAACGTGACCGGCATTGGGGATGACGACCAGGGTCGCGCCGGGGATTTCTCCGCCCAGGCGGATGGATTCTTCGGTGGGGACGATGCGGTCGTCATCGCCGGTGATGACCAGCACGGGCAGGGTCAGTTCATTGAGGCGGTCGGCCAGGCCCAACGGACGGCTGGCGGCGGTCAGTTCCCACAGGGCGCGGTCCCAATTGTGAGCGCGCAGCGGCTTGCGGTAGCCCGCCAGGATTTCGGGCGTAACCAGCGATGGGTCGTGAAACGCGCTGCGGATAAAGTCATCGCCGCTGGTAGCGATTCGGCGGGCCAAAAGCGGGCCGAGGTGGCGCATTTGCGGCGTTCCGAGCAGGGGCCGCGCCCAAGCCGGGGAGCCGCCGCCAGTGTAAATCGCGGCATCCACCAGGACCAGTCCGCTGACGCGCTGCGGGTAAGCGAGCGCGGTATAGACGGAGACCGTTCCCCCGGCGGAGTTTCCAACCAGCCAGGCTTTTTCCACGCCGAGGGCGTCCATCAGGCCAATGACGATGGCGGCCTGCGATTCGGGGCTGTAGGGATTTTCACCTGTCCATTCCCCAGGCATGGGGCGGCTGGTCAGGCCGAAGGCCGGGCGGTCGTAGGCAATCACCCGTCCCAGCTCGGAAAACGGCCCCATCACCTCACGCCAGGAGAACGCCGAAGCGCCAAACCCGTGCAGGAGGATGAAGACCGGTTCGCCCGCGCCCATTTCTTTGTAGTGAACGGTCACTTCGCCAACCTGGATGAAACGGCTATCGGGGTCGGCCAGTTCGCGCTCAGTGACTGTCCCTTCGAGCGGCGGCACGGGGACAAGGAAGGGTCCAACCAGCAGAGCAAGCAGGAGGAAAATCAGGATGCCAAGCAGGATTTTGGGTAGTTTTTTCATGGTTTTTTGGGTTATCCAGTTAGCCAGTTATCCAGTTAGCCGGTTCGTTCAAAGAAGAGGATGAAACCGGCAGATCGGGAAACCGGATAACGGAGGTATTAAGGAGTCAGTGCTTTCAGGAAATCCGCCGTTGCACGGGCAATTTGCGCCCATTGTTCTTCAGGGCTGAGCGCGGCAGGCAAATCTCCGGGCTGGGGGCCGTAATCGCCAAACTGGGCATGGTTGCCGCCCTGGATGGGAATAAATCGCGCGTCGAGGGGTAACAGGGAGCGCGATTCGTTGATTCTCTCGGGCGCAGCCAAGCCGTCCAGCGTTCCGAAGATGGAAACAACCGGCAGCGCAGCGGTTTTCAGGCTGTCATCGGCCGGGTAAGAAGCCCAAAAGACGAGGCCGCGCACCTCGGGGTGATTTTGCGCGAAAATGGAGGCCGCCACCCCACCCAGGGAATGTCCGCCCGCAGCCCAAACGTCTACGCCTTCGGTTTTTTCCAGCAAGGGCGCGCCCGCTTCGATGTCGAAAAAAGCCAGGTTCAGACGCACGCGCATAAGAAAGACGATGACGCCTTGCTCGGCAATTTTCCGCAAAGCCGGAGCGTAGGCGCGGTAATCCACCCGCCCGCCGGGGTAAAAAATCAGCCCAGTGATGGTGTGTTGCTGTCCAGTGGCGTTCTCTTCGGCGATTTTTGCGTCACAAATGGCAGGGTAAAATACGATATGGTCTTCTCTCTGAAAAACGTAAACAAATTCGTCCGATTGAAGCGCGGTCAGGGCGGCCGGGCCAGGCGGAGCGGGAGTTTCAGCCCACATGACAAACCCGCCGGCGGCGAGCAGGAGAAGCGTTAGCAAGGATAGCAGGGGAATTTTCAAAAAGCGTTTCATCGGATAGGAGGCGCAAATTGCGAATTAGGAATTGCGCGTTAGGAGTTCTCTTGCCTTGTTCCAGATTTCATCGAACATTTCAGTGGTCAACCGACCGGTGAGGGTGTTTTGCTGGCTGGGGTGGTAGGAGCAGAGTAAAGATGAATGCGGAAGGCAAAATGCAGAATTGGGCAGCGGGAAGATTGCTCCATGCGCAAACGTCCAGGCAGAATTACGGAGGGAAAATATCCGTAATATGCTGTCAAATGCTATCCGACCCAACGCAACGATGACTTTCGGCTGGATGAGTTTCAATTCGGTTTCGAGGTAGGGCTGGCAGTTGGCGATTTCGTCAGGGGTGGGTTTATTGCCGGGCGGGGCGCAGCGGCAGACGGGGGCGGTATATAAATCGGTAAGTTCCAGGCCGTCGAAACGGGAGACGGAGTCAGGCTGGCTGGCGAATCCCGCGCGGTACAGGGCCGGGTAAAGAAAATCGCCCGAGGCGTCTCCCGTAAATTGCCGCCCGGTACGATTCGATCCATGCGCGCCGGGGGCCAGGCCAACGACAAAAACGCGCGCAGCCGGGTCGCCAAAACCGGGGACGGGTTTGCCCCAGTATTCCTGATCACGATAGGCCTTGCGCTTTTCGCGGGCCACCTGCTCACGCCAGGCGACCAGGCGCGGGCATGTGCGGCATTCGATGAGTTCGGAATTTAACTTTACGAGATTCATAAGTTTGATTGTATCAATTCTCAGGCAACTATACTAAAATTGAGTCAACAAAATTATCCGCATGGGATGAGCGAATAACTTAACGGAGACAAGGTATGAATAAATTTCTTCGTTTTCTAACCGCGTTTGTCCTGGGGGGGATGTTTCTCTCTCTTTATCCGCTCACGAACTCATTTGCTCAACCGGATACGGCACAACAGTATGGGGCCGGCCTGCGCTTCGAGCGGTTGTCAGTGGAAGCTGGCCTGCCAAATGCGACCGTTCTTTCGGTGTTGCAAGACCAGGACGGGTTTATGTGGTTTGCCACCGCCGACGGCCTGGCGCGTTACGATGGCTCCGATTTTACAATCTTCCGCCACACGGAAGCCCCCAACAGCCTGAGCAACAATAACACATTTTGCCTGATACAAACAGCGGATGGATTAATCTGGATTGGCACCGACCCCGGCGGTTTGAATATTTACGACCCGCAAACCGGCCAGTTCAGCGTTTATCGTAACGACCCGGATGACCCGGAAAGCCTGGTCAATGACAGCATCTGGTCGCTGATGGAAGCGCAGGATGGCCGGATTTGGGTCGGGACGCGCGGCGGTTTGAGCGTGCTGAACCGCGAAACGGGGAAGTTCAAAAATTATACAGTGGATAGCAAAAACCCGCGCGCGCTGGCAGGCATGGTGGTCTATCGCATCTACCAGGACCGGGCCGGGACGATTTGGGTTGGGACGCGCGGCGGATTGCAGCGTTATGTGCCTGCCACTGATGACTTTGACCTCTTCGTGAATAACCCTGACGACCCAAAAAGCATCAGCAGCAACAACGTCTGGGGCATGTTAGAGGACAGCCAGGGCAACTTCTGGATTGCCACGCGTGGCGGCGGTCTGAACCTGATGGACAGGCAGTCCGAAACATTTAAGGCTTATCGTTTCAACGCTGAGGAACCCTCCAGCCTGAGCAGCGACCGGGTCTGGTTTATATTCGAGGACAGCGCCGGCAACCTGTGGGTGACCACCGAAACCGCAGGGTTGAATCTTTTCGACCGGCAGACCGAATCTTTTACCAAGTTTCGCCATCAAGCCGGTGACCCGCTCAGCCTGAGCAACGACGACCTGTTCTGGATGGCCGAGGACAAGTCGGGTGTCATCTGGATTACCAGCCGCTACGGCGGGGTCAACCGGCTCGCTCCCATGTTACAGCGCTTCGGCTTGTATCGCAGCATCCCCGGCGACCCCCGGTCACTCTCTTCCAGCAGTGTTTACTCCATGCTCTCTGAAAAAAACGGCGTGTTGTGGGTTGGCACGTTTGGCGGCGGGCTAAATCGGATTGACCGCAAAACCGGGCAAGTGACGGTGTACCGCCATGACCCACTCAACCCGCAAAGTATCTCTCACGATAAGGTTTATTACATCCACCGCGACAAACAGGGCATCCTGTGGGCCGCGACTTCGGGCGGCGGTCTGAATCGGATGGACCCGGTCACGGGACAGTTCACGACCTACAAATATTCGGCAGATAATCCCAATATCATCGGCAGCAGTTTCCTGACCGTCATCGAAGGCGCCGATGATGGCCGCCTGTGGGTTGGCACGCTCGGTTTTGGGCTGAACTTGTTCAACCCGCGCAAGGGTGAAATGGACAAAGAGTACTTTCATGACCCCGAGAACCCCGATTCGTTGAGCGAGGATACTGTTTACGACCTGGCGGTTGACAAAAACGGCCAGGTCTGGATTGCCACCGCACGCGGCGGGCTGGAACTATTTGACCCCAAAACCGAGACCTTCACCCATCATCGCCACAATCCCGATGACCCCAACAGCATTTTGAGCGATACCGTCCATGCCATTTACCTCGATGAAACGGCCAACTTTATCTGGGCCGCCACGCCGGCAGGATTGAGCGGGCTGAACCTTGCCAGCGGAGAGTGGAGAAACTACACCATCAAGGATGGTCTGCCCAATGAAACGCTAATGGGCGTGCTGCCGGGCAAGAACAATGACCTGTGGATCAGCACCGGTAAAGGCATCAGCCATTTCCAAATCGAAAACGAGACATTCACCAATTATGACGCCCGTGATGGTTTGCAGGGAGACCAATTTCAGATTGCCGCCGCTCACCTGGGCTGGGATGGCGAACTGTTCTTTGGCGGCTCGGCCGGATTAACTTATTTCCACCCCGAGCAAATTACCCCAAACCCTCACCTGCCTGTCACCGTGTTCACCGATTTCCTGCTTTTCAATCAATCCGTGCTGGCCGGGAGCGACATTCTGCCAAAGCCGATTAATAAAACAAGCAAAATCACCCTGAATTACGACCAATCGGTCTTTACCCTTAAGTTTGCCGCCCTCAGTTACCAGATTTCTTCCAAAAACACCTTTCAATACAAAATGGAAGGTTTCGATAAAGACTGGTCGCCGCCGCGCACGACCAACCAGGCCACCTACACCAACCTGTCGCCGGGCAAATACACCTTTCTGGTGCGCGCTGCCAATCACGATGGCGTGTGGAACGAGGAACCGGCCCGCCTTGAAATTGAAATCCTGCCGCCCTGGTGGGGAACCTGGTGGTTCCGAATTGGCGCGCTCCTGGCCATCGTTGCGGCAGTTGTGGGCGGGGTGCAGTTGCGCATTAATTCCATGCGTGCTGTCAATCGCGAGTTGGAAAAAAGAGTCGATGAACGAACTCGTGAGCTCCGGGACGCCCAACTGCAACTCCAGAATGCCAACGCTGAACTCAAAACCCAACTGGCCGAAATCACCATGCTGGAGCAGAAAGTCCGCGAGCAAGCCATCCGCGATGCCCTGACCGGGCTGTACAACCGCCACTACCTATCGGAAATGCTGGAAGGCGAATTAAGCCGCGCCCGGCGCGGCAGCTACACCATTGCCTTCCTGCTCATTGACCTGGACCATTTCAAAACCGTCAACGATACCTACGGCCACCCGGCAGGCGACCGGACCCTGGTGAAAACCGCTGAACTCATCAAGGAGCATACCCGCCGCAGCGATATTGCCTGCCGCTATGGCGGGGAAGAATTCCTGGTTATCCTGCCCGAAATTACCCGTGAAGACGCCCAGAAGCGCGCCGAACAACTTCGCGTCGATATCGAAAGCCTGAACATCGAATTTGAAGGACAAATCCTGCGTGTCACTGCTTCAATTGGCATAGCCATCTATCCGCTGCACGGCGATGACAGCGATGCGCTCCTCTCGGCAGTCGATTCAGCGTTATACAACGCCAAGAACAGTGGGCGCAACCAGGTTATACTGTCCACCATTGCCAATAAATCGTAAGGCACGGAATGTTTGGAGAACAGATACGCTACCCGGCAGCCTTGCGCGCCAGGTATACCTGGTATAGCGTTCCCAGCTCCTCGTACATTCTATTTCCGTAAAACTCATCCCCATCCAGGCCGGGGAACTTGGCATAATCAGGGATTGGTTGAACCTTGGGGTTGGTCGCCGCGAACTGCTTAATCACCTCGGCGTGGGGTTTGAGCGAGCCATCGGGCCGGACGAGGCCAAAATGCCGCTCATGGCGCGATTCGCCGCAGGGCGGCACGTTCCATAATTCTTCGGCATAGTCGGCAAAGCACCAAATCATCGCCCCGGTGGCGCCGACCGCGTGAATATTGGGCAGCACCTGGCGAATGTACTCGGCAAAATCATCCTCGGAAGCCATGAACTGCGTCCGGTCGAGGCCGTAAGCCTGCCACTCCCAGGTTTCGGAGGGGTGGCCGCGCAGGTTGGTGCAGCCGCCGAACTCTTCCATCAGGGCCGGTTTGCCCGCAAAATGAGCGGTCAGGGCGGTCATAAAAGGCACATGGTCAGGGTCGAGCGGGCCGCGCGCCCATTCGGTGTACATCGGGTAGGCGTGCATCACGGCCATATCAGTTTCGGCAAATACATCATGGACGCGCAAGCCGGTGTCTGATTCGAGGTCGGCGCTGTGCAGGCCAACCGTGACCGGCGTGGTGGGATCAATCGCCTTGATGATGCCGGTCATCTCGCGCACCCAGGCCCGGCCTTGCGCGGCGTTTTCAGGCCAGGCGAACAGGTCGGGTTCGTTGCCCAGGTTCCACAGCCAGACGCCGGGATGTCCCTTCAGCGCCCCAACGACGGTCTTCAGCAGCAGGCGTTCGGCCTGCAACGCCACCGAATCGGTAAACATATTGCGATAATTGCCATTTGGCACGATTTTGCCCTGGCTGACGACTTGCCGCACCCAGCCAAAATAGGGAGATGGATAGCCTTCGCGCTCCTGAATCAGCCAGCGCGGGGCCCAGTTGGGGCCGCTCATGTGACCGGTGAAAAAGGTCACATCCAGGCCGATTTTGTGTTTCTCGGCCAGATCGGCCACTTTGACAAGATGCGCCAGCGCGGTCTGGTCGACGCTGGTCGGCTCGGGCTGGAAATCATCCCAGAGTAGGAAGATGCGGGCCACGTTCAGGCCCAGCGATTGGATCAGGGCGAAATCGTCATCGACTTCGGCGGCATCAAAATTCGACCACCAGTACATCGCTTTGCGACGCGGCCAGTAGTTGACGCCGAGGGTGAAATTATTGGGCATGTGAGTCTCCGGGTGTCGGGTGTCAGGTATCGGGTATCAGGTATCAGGTGTAGGGTATCAGGTGTCGGGTGTCAGGCGCGGAAGGTTTGGGGTTTACCTGACACCTGACACTTAAAAAACCTGACACCTACGAAATGAACATCGCATCGCCAAACGAAAAAAAGCGATAGCCTTCACGCTTGGCAGTTTCATAAGCGTGCAACACGGTTTCGCGCCCGGCAAAGGCGCTAATCATCATAATCAGCGTTGATTTAGGCAGGTGGAAGTTGGTGATGATGGCATCGACGGCGCGGAACTGATAGCCGGGCAGGATGTAAATCGAGGTGGGGCCAGAAAAGGCAGTAATCAGTGATAAGTGATCAGTGACGGGCAAATTTTGGGCTGCACTTTCGAGAGTGCGGACGGAGGTCGTGCCAACCCCAATCACCCGCCCGCCGGCCGCCCTGGCCGCGTTGATTTTTTCGGCCACAGCGGGCGTCAACTCGCACCACTCGGTATGGATTTTGTGTAAACGCGGGTCGTCCTCCGTCACCGGGGCAAACGTATCCAGGCCAACGTGCAGGGTCACCTCGGCAAACTGCACCCCTTTTGCGCGCAATTCGTCCATCAGGCGCGGGGTGAAGTGCAGCCCGGCGGTTGGCGCGGCGGCGGAGCCGGGGGTTTTGGCGTAGACGGTCTGGTAGCGTTCCGGGTCCGTCAGTTTTTCGTGGATGTATGGGGGGAGGGGCATTTGCCCGTCTGTTTGGAGATGATTCTCGACCGGTTCCGCGAACCGCACCCGGCGGCGGGAGCCCTCCAGACTGGCAACGATTTCCGCTTCGAGACCGTCTTCCAGCCGCAGCGTTTTCCCTACGCCGAGACCTTTCCCACCGACCAGGCATTCCCAGACCGTATCCGATTCCCGCCGCAGCAGCAGGATCTCCGCTTTCCCGCCGGTCTGCTTCCACGCTGGCAGCCGGGCCGGGATGACCCGCGTCTGGTTGACCACCAACAAATCGCCAGGGTTCAGGTACGCGCCAATCTCGCGGAAGATTCGGTGTTCAATTTGGCCGGTTTTGCGGTTCAAAACCATTAAGCGAGATGAATCGCGCGGCTCGACCGGCGTTTGAGCGATGAAGGATTCAGGGAGGTCATAATCGAAGTCAGAAGTTTTCATAAAGTTGTCACAGCCGCCAATTGTACTTCACATCGCAAAAAAGCCCCGGCGCTTTTCAGTCCTGGGGCATTTGGGGGATTAGCCAGTCGAGCAGCTTCCAATCAGGGAACATACGGTGGCATATCCATCACAGCGAAACGGTCTGGTTCGACCTTTAAGACGGTCAGGTAAAACACCGACTGGGGCGGGGAGTTGATCTCATCCGCCCCGCAGCATGGGCCAAGCACAAAAAGCGTTCCATCAGCATTCAGGAACTCAACTTTGAAGACGAATTCCTTTTCGGAGACCTGCCTGTCCAGTTGCGCGCTTTTCACCCGCAGGCATTGGATGCCGTTGACGGCGCAGGCGTTTCGCAGCAGACCGGTGTAATCGTCGGGAGCAATCTCAGGATTGTTGGCAATCATGGTTTCATAGGTCCCGCCATACAACAGGGCAGCCTGGTCATATTGACCGTCGTGCAGGCTTGCGAGGAAGGAGACCAAAACCTGCCGCGCCTGCTCTTCGTCGCTCTTCGCCTCAACAGAAGGCATCTCACCCTGGCGCGGCCCGCAACCCAGTAAAACGACCGCTAGGACAAGGTTCAGGGAAAAATAAAGTATGTTTTTCATCAAGTTCTCCATATCACACGCAGCACAAGGCCATCACGTGGTCAGATTAGACAGTATACAACAATACCCGGCACCCATAAAACAATCGATTAACCAAAAAACGCGCCCTGAGCCTGAACCCATAGCGCGTCACAGTCTTTGAGCCACCAAAGGGGATCGAACCCTTGACCTGACGATTACGAATCGTCTGCTCTACCAGCTGAGCTATGGTGGCTGGTTAACCAGCGGGCGAGATTATACAAGATTCCCCCAATTTTCGCAACAAAAATCGCCCTCGCCCCGAAGGATTTTCACCCAAACTTGACCTTTGGCTCATGTTCAAAACCAGCGGCAGGGCCAATCAAGCCCAATACTTACAAAAAGCCACACATATTGTGACTTTATTCACAATATGCGTGGCTCGAACTATCGAGTAAAATTCATCCAGACAAAGTGAGCAAGGAGTTATCGTTATTCTATGAACGTCAAAGAGTTGGTCGAAATTGTTGAAGGAAATGTCCTCAACCCACAAGTTTCCCTTAAGAATGAATTGAAAGGCGGCTGTGGAGCAGACTTGATGAGTGATGTGTTGGCATCGGTCAAACCCGATGCTGTCCTGCTGACCGGCTTGTGCAATGTCCAGGTCGTGCGCACGGCCCAAATGGCCGATGTGCGCGCAATCGTCTTCGTGCGGGGCAAAATGCCCCCGTCAGACA
>Ga0101944_10007845_pt1 | contig 10475 bp, 7 predicted proteins | sample DewCreD2012metaG_FD_75245 | JGI IMG/M metagenome (GOLD analysis project Ga0101944, IMG submission 75245) | Hot spring sediment bacterial and archeal communities from British Columbia, Canada, to study Microbial Dark Matter (Phase II) - Dewar... ...
TCAAGACGGGCTTCCTCATCTCCCGCGACCTCCAGCGACGCGCCCTGCGACAGCGGCGCCAGGCTCACGGCCAGCGCGGCGATTCCCGCCGCCAGCCAGCGGCTCCTGCCATTCGGGTAATTCATGCGACACTCTCCTTTTATGTGTTGTGTGGCACTTTGTATGGGTGTTTTGGTGTCAGGTAGGCCAATTCGCCGATTGGTCTTGGATATTGATGGCTCATTTCTCAGGAACGGTGACGATGAGAGCGGTGGGGCGTGTCGCAGGATTCGCGCACCCTGTAGGTCTCGGCCGCCAAGAAGGGGGCACGCCGAAGCGTGAACTACAAACGCAAGCGGTTCGGGGAGATGCGGGCGCGTGGGTCGGGCTGTGATTGAGTGGAAGAGACGCGGGGCGGAGGGCGTGATTAAATGCAGAAAGGCGGGGGTTGTAGTTTTGCTTGCTTGCTTGCTTGCTTGCTTGCTTGCGCAACCGCCGTGCCATGTTACCCTCTCCCTCGCCCCACTCGCCGGAGGCACCTCGCCTATGAACGACGCCTTGATGGCGCCAGCGGCGGGGCGCTGTCAAGCCCTTTTTTCTGAGCGAATTGCAAAATGCGCCATTCCGCCGTAGCACGGGCGTCCCGCCTGTGAAAAACGGCGAAGAAGCACGATGTGCGCGGAATCGTCACGGGCGAGACGCCCGTGCCACGGCACTCTGCAGTTGGCTCTTCTGACTCCATGCGCGCGCAATCATCACGGGCGAGACGCCCGTGCTACGGCACTCTGTTTCCGTCCCCGCGGAGGCCGAGGAATTCGCGCCGTGGCAGGTGGCTGCCGCCGCGGCGGACGCGGTTGAAGAAGGCCGGCGAGGCGCCGCCGCTGCGCGCGATATACTCCTCTTCACTGCCGCCCCGGGCGAGGACTTCCCGCGCGACGGCCTCGGCGCTCGACACCTCGGCGAAGCGCAGCTCCCAGACCTCCTCGACGGTGGACAGGCTGTATCGCCCGGCGCGCAGGGCGGCGACGAGGGCCTCGTCGTCCTCGGCGCGTTCGTCGAGATCGACGCAGAACATGCCGACCTCCGCGGCGCGGTGGGCGTCGGAAAACGCGAGGGGACGCAAGCGGTATCGGCGCAGCGTCGCAAGGAACAGGTCGGCCCGCGCCGCGTCGATGTTCATGCTGAGGATGTCCATCGCCTCGGGGCGCAGTTCCTCGAACGAGAACTTCCACTCCGGTTGAATCCAGAAGGGGTGGCAGACGGCGCAGTAGGCGCCGGTGGCGTCGCAATAGGCGCGGACCTCGGCGGCGTCGCAGCGCCGCTCGCGTTCGTCGCGGGGCAGGGGCGCGCCGGTTCCGCCGACGAGCAGGACGTGGTCGCGTCCCTGCATGCTGACCTCGGCGGCGCGGAAGACGCGGATATCCGGGAACTCGGCCTGCAGGGCGCGCTGGTCCTCGCGCGTGAGCATGTGGCTGTGGTCGGCGAAGGCCAGGCCGCCCAGCCCGCGGGCGATGGCCGCCTTGAGGAGGTCGCGCGCGCTGTCCTTGCCGTCGGACCAGTCGCGGCTATGAACGTGCAGATCAACTTTCATCAAGGCAAGCGGTTTCCCTATGGGCGCAGGCTGCGATTGCGCGAATGAGCAGATCATGCGCATCTGTCCTGTCGTGATCAAGGGGGATGATTGGAAGAGCATTGTTGAGATTGACTGCGATCAAATCCCCTTGACGTTTTCAACCAGCCGGGCCACACTCTCTTTGGATACGGACACACGACATGAGTCACCTGCTTAGAGCTGTTTATCAAGGCGGATCGTTCCTGCCCCTTGAGCCCATTGAAATGCCCGAAGGGATGCGCGTTAGCTTGACGGTAGAAAGTCCGGGCATCGTGGATGGCCGCGAGCATGATCCTGCGTCACGAGCGCGGATTTGCGAGGCGCTGATTCGACGCATGATGGATCATCCCCTCCGCCCCGGCGCGCCCCGTTTGTCCCGCGAGGCGCTCCATGAACAAGGTCTGACGGTCGTCAATCCTTTTGCCGCGCCGACGATTGCCTCCGCCACGCCCCCCTAGCAAATCCCCGTCACTCTTTTGAGCGCCGGATAGGCGGCGATGACGATGAGCAGATAGGCCAGCATCCACGGGTCGATCCACAGGGCGGGAACGCCGGGCAGGCCGCCGAATCCGGGGAGATTCTCCGAAAGCCACGGCGGCAGGACCGAGGCCCAGGAGGCCGGAAGCAGCCCCGACAGCCATTTATACGGCCTGAGTTTGACCTCCAGGACGTGTGCGCCCGAAGGATCATTCATCTGGAGTTTGACCGGCTCGATGTAGGTCCGCTGGCCGGCGAGCAGCGCGTGGCGGTATTCGCCGCCTTCGAACCGCACAATCAGCGGATGCGGACGGGCCGAGGCCTGGGGTTTCACAACGAACCGCGCCAGACCATACGAGACGGGCCCCTCCTGCCGCGTGACGATTTCGCGCACCCATCCTTCGGGCGCCTCGAGCCCGTCCTGCGGTTCGAGATAGGCCATCGCGCCGACGCGCGACAGCGGAAAGTGCGCCCAGACTTCAACGGGTTCCCCCGCGGGCGCCGGCCAGAAGGCCAGCCGTCCCCACGCCCACACCGCCAGAATCACCAGGGGCGCGATCGCGGCGGCCAGCGCTTTCATCTCCTGCGGCATCGTCTTCATGACGATGCGGTTGCGCAGGCCGGTCAGCGCCTCGGCGCGGGCGCGCGTGGCCGCCTTGAGGACGGCGCGTTCGAGCGCAGGATGAGCCGCCGGCGCCCAGGCCAGTTCATGGCGGGTGAATTCGCGACGTATGTGTTCGAGGCACGCACGGGCCACCTCGCCGGCGCCGCTTCCGGTTTTGAGTTCCTTGAGGCGGCGGTTGAGGACGGTCTTGTCGTGGTCGCACCGCCGCAGGAGGTCCTGGTCGGTGACGGCGCGGCGCAGGAGGCGCATGAGGAGGGCCGTGCCGAGGCCAAAGAGCAAAAGCAACAGATCGCGCGGCATCGCCAGCAGCGGCGACAGGACCGGATCGGCGACGCGAAGGATGGTGTCTTGAACGATTTGAAGCATTTTGGGCAAGCCGCTTCGCGAGTTTCTGAAGCTGCTTTACAGACAAGCGATTTTCAAAGCATCCGTTCTTCTATGTTTGGCCAAAGAGATGAACGGGATACTGGCGTATCGCCTCGTCCTCCGTCAGCAGTGTCAATCCATGTTCCAAGGCCTGGCAGACCAAGACTCTATCGAAGGGGTCCCGATGCAGCAAAGGAAGTGGCGTAAGTCGCGCAACGCTTCCCTCGTCAAGTGGAAGTGAGGCAATGTTGTGTCGCATTCGCGCCGCAGGGAGATACAGTCCGGGAGGTTGTGGCAGCGAAATCTTGCCTGTTTGATGCTTGATGATCGTCTCCCACAAGGACACGACACTCAAAAAGACGTCGTTACTGGGGTCACGGATTGCATCTCGCATCGATTCCGACAAGCGCTGATCCGCCGATATGAACCATAAGAACACATGCGTGTCTAGTAGCAGAGTCATCAGAGATCGAAATCGCGGAGCACCGCTTTCGGAAGGGGAGCATCGAAATCATCGGGGGTGGCAAATTGGCCAGCGCACAGGCCATACGGTCGAGGCGTCGCAAGGCTCTCCGTCGCCGGACGAACTTCAGCGATAACCCGGCCCTGTTCTGTGACGGTGATTGTTTCCCCGTGGCGCACTCGCTCGAAGTAGTCCCTCCAATGGGCGCCGACATCTTGAATAGTCACGGTCAACATCCGGCCTGCTCCTGCATTCCCGATCTTTGTAACTGTCTAGCTCACTGCCGCCGCCCTGTCAATCCCCAAAGAAGCGCATTGACCCAAGAACGGGCGCAACGCAAAGGCCTATTCATCCAGCAGCGTAATCGCCCCACGAGAGCCATCCACGCGCAACTGCGCCCCCGGGGCGATGCGTTTGGTCGCGTTCGGAAAGACCACCGCCGGAATGCCGAAATCGCGCGCGACGATGGCGCCGTGCGACAGCGTCCCGCCCTTCTCGACGATCAACCCCCGGGCGTTGAGGAACAGCGGCGTCCAGCCCGGATCGGTCGAGGGGCACACCAGAATGTAGCCGGTTCCGAGGTCGCCGGCCTCGCGTGGATCGAAGACGAGGGCCGCCGGCCCGCTCGCGGCGCCCGGCGCGATCGGATCGCCCTGGAGAACGCCGCCTTCTTCGGCGGCCGCGGCGCCCCCCGCGGCCCCTGCGTCGGGCGCGGGCGGCCGGCCCAGACGGTCGAGGTCGCGCGAATCAATCACCGGGGCCAGTTCGATCTGTTGCGCCGATTTCCAGCGGATTTTGCGTTGCGCGATGACCGGCAAGAGCCGTTCGCGCTCGCGCTCGAAGGCGGGCAGTTCATCCATCTTCAGAAAGAAGACGTCGTCGCCGATGTCCCAGCGCCGCGCCAGTTCCACAATCGCCCGCCGCAGCAGCTCATATCCCATCATCAGGTAATACTTGCCCGTTTCGCGATAAGGCAGCAGCGACTGGACCTGTCGAATCTGCCCGCGCAGTTCGCGCTCCAGCGCGCTGCCGCCGTATTCGGCCAGGACCGCCGGCAGTTCTTTTTCCGCCTGTTCCCGCCGCATGCGGTTGTCATGGCGCGTCAGTTTCGGATCGCGCGCGCCGGTCCGCTTCAGCGCGCCGAGGACCTGCCGCAGCCAGGCGTCGTCCTCGCGGAACCGCGGCGTCATCAGTTCCATCTCGCCGAGGCATCGGTGGCCGAATTCATCGAGAAACGCCTCGAACGACTCGCGCCCATGCGCCACGGCATACAGCCGCTCGTCCTGCTCGATCGTCTTGTCGCCGTCGAGCGCCATGACGAGCCGGCTGGCCATTTCGGCTCCCGCCTTCGGCCCCATCAACGCGGACAGCGTCGCGGTCAACCGGTCCAGCGCGACGCCGCCGAGAAAGCCGGGCTTGAGCGATTCGGGGCCGAAATCGTCCATGACGCGGGCGCGCCGCGCATGAAACTCGGCAATGACCGCTTCGGTCGAAATCCCTGCCAAATCCTGCGCGCGCTTCTCGTGGACGTAAGCCAGGAACGGCGGCAGCGCGTCGCGCTCGAAGCGCTCGTGGGCGTCGCCGATAAGCCGCCGGACGATGCGGCCGCTGCGCAGCATGGCCCACACCGTCTGCGGCAGCCGGATCAAGAACCCCCCGTCCACCTCGTCGGCGGCAAACACCCCGGGCTGGCGATCGAGCGTCCTGGGATCATCCATGACCGCGTCGAGATCGTATCGCAGCGGCATTCCTTCCCAGAACAGGCGCGACAGGCGGTCCGCGTCGGCATAGATGCGCCCGGCGATCAGTTCCAGAAAACCCTCGTCCTTCAGTTCGGCCGATGGCCGGTATCCGAGGTCGCGATACAGCCGCCCGAAGCCGCCGCCGCCGCTCATGAAACTCCGGACGACGTCCCAGGTCAGAGGCGTCGGAAACCGCAGCGTCTCGCCCAGGTTGTGCGCCGCCCAGACGCGGCGCTTCCCGTCCTTGCACAGGGCGCGCAGCCGCGCGATCTCCTCGATCCGCCCGCGCTCGACGTCCTCGGCGATCTCGATCCCGCGGATCGGACGGCACTGCAACAGCGCCAGCCGCCCCCGCGCCCAGCCGAACTCGATGTCCATCGGGCGGCCGTAGCGCTGTTCGACCCGCAACGACAGCTCGCACAACTCGCGCAGCGGCTCCGGCGGCAGACACAGGACCGCCTCGTCGAACGGTTCGTCATCGCCCAGGGCCTTCAGGGCGTGAACCTTTCGCCCCAGGGTTGCGCGAACGCGCGACAGGTCCTGGCGTTCGACGACATACCGGTCGGGAGTGACGTCGCCGGAGACGACGGCCTCGCCCAAGCCATACGAGGCCTCAATCACCATGCGCCCGGCGGCAAGGTTCGTGGGGTCTTGCGTGAACACAATCCCCGAAACGTGGGACGGAAAGATGGCCTGGACGTTGACGGCCGTGCCTGGCAGGCCGCGAATGTCGTTCTTCTTGCGGTAGGCGACGGCGCGCTCGCTGTTCCACGAATGGAAGACCGCCTCGATGCATCGCGTCAGCGTCTGCCATGGATCAGCCGGGAAGGGGCGGCCGGCCCGCGCCCGATAGATGCTCAAGTTCTCATCAGCCGTCGCGCGCAGTTGGTCGATCGTCGCCGAGGCGGGCGGGCGGACAAAGGCGAAACGCTCGACGTCGCCGGTGGTCTTCGCGAACCGTTCGATGAAGTCCAGATACAGCCGCCAGAATTGCGCCGGATCTTCAACCTCTCCGGCCAAACCGGGATGCAGCCCGCAGTTGAGAAACGTGTCCATCATGCCCGGCATGCTGACGGCGGCGCCCGAGCGCACCGACAACAGCAGAGGCCGCCGGCCGCGCCCGAACTGCGCGCCCGCCTCGGCTTCCAGACGCGCCACCGCCGCGCTGACCCGGGCCTCAAGCCCGTCGGGCCACCGGCCACCGGCATCTAGAAATTCGCGGCAGCACTCGGTGGTGATCGTAAAACCGGGCGGAACGTGAAAACCCCGGCGCGTCATTTCGTGCAGGCCGGCGCCCTTGCCGCCCAGCCAGGCGCGCGGGTCGTCGATTCCGGCCGGCAGCGGATCGGAAAAATGGTGAACGCAGGGTCTCATCCCGCCTCCAGCAGCATGGGTTTGAGCCCGGTCCATCGCCGGGCCATCTGATCGTTGCGGATGGCGATGGCCAGGGCGCGCTTGGTCCCCACCAGGCAGACCAGTTCGCGGGCGCGCGTCAGCGCCGTATAGACCAGATTGCGCTGCAGCATGATGTAGTGCTGTGTGTGAATGGGCATGACGACGGCGCGGTATTCGCTGCCCTGCGCCTTGTGGACTGAAATCGCATAGGACAGGATGAGCTGGTCGAGTTCGTCGTATTCATAGGCCACCACGCGGCCGTCGAAGGTCACCCGCAGCTCCTGATCCTCGGAATCCACCGACGTGACAATCCCAATGTCGCCGTTGAAAACGTCCTTGTCGTAGTTGTTTTTGATCTGCATGACCTTGTCGCCGACACAGAAGTTGGCCGAGCCGCGGCCGACCGCCTTGCCCGAGGGATTCAGCAGTTTCTGCATCTCATGGTTCAGGTTTTCGGTCCCCAGGACCCCCTTGTGCATCGGCGTGATAATCTGGATGTCTTCCATCGGACGGAAACCGAACTTGAACGGGATGCGCTCGTGGACCAGCGACTTGATCACGCGCACGACCTCCTCGGGCTCGTCTTTTTGCGTGAAGTAGAAGTCGGGCCGCGGCTTTTCGTCGCCCGTGGGCAGATAGGGCATCTCGCCGTGGTTGATGCGATGGGCGTTGCGGACGATCAGGCTGCGCTGGGCCTGGCGGAAGACCTCGGTCAGCCGCACCACGGGACAGACGCCCGACTCGATCAGGTCGCCCAGGACGTTGCCGGGGCCGACCGAGGGCAGTTGATCGACGTCGCCGACCAGGATCAGCGATGTCTCGGCCGCCAGCGCGTCCAGAACGCGCGCCGCCAGCGCGACGTCGAGCATCGACACCTCGTCGATGACCAGCAGTTGCGTCTTGAGCGGATTATCGCGATTGTATTCAAACTTGCCCTCGGCCGGCTTCCACTTCAGCAGGCGGTGAAGGGTGGTGGCGCGGCGATGGGTCGTCTCGGCCAGGCGCTTGGCCGCGCGTCCCGTGGGGGAAGCCAGCAGATAGTGGACCGAGAAGTTGTCAAGAATGGTCAGCAGGGCGCGGACAATCGTGGTTTTGCCCGTGCCGGGGCCGCCGGTGATGACCATGACGCCCCCCTTCAGGGCGGTGGCGATGGCGTCGCGCTGCGAATCGGCGAGGTGAAATCGCCGTTCGGTTTCGAAGGCCTTGATCTGGCTTGCGGCGTCGATGGCGGGAATGTGCTTGGGCGCGGCGATCAGTTCTTTGAGGCGGCGTGCGACATAGCGCTCATACTGATAGTTCTTCAGAAGATAATAATGCGTTTCGCCGTTGGGGTCCAGGCGGACGGCGGCGACGCGCCGCGGCTGGTCCTTAGCGCACAGCTCGTCGAGCTGCGCTTCAATGATGGCCGGATCGAGGCCCAGAAGTTTTTCGGCCGCCCCCAGCAACTCGGTCCTCGGCGCGCAGACATGTCCGTGTTGGGCGTATTGCGACAGCGCGTGCATCAGCCCGGCCTGCACGCGGAAGGGCGAGTCGGCCGCCAGGCCCTGCGTCTGGCCGATCTTGTCCGCCTTGGCGAATCCGATGCCATCGACGTCCTCGGCCAGCTGATACGGATTGTGGCGGAGCACTTCGATGGCCCGGTCGCCGTAGGTCTTGTAGATGCGCGCGGAAAACTTCGGCGAGATCTGGTGGCTCATCAGATAGATCATGACCTGGCGGACGCTTCGATGCTTCTTCCAGGCATCGGCGATCAGGGCCGCGCGCTTGGGGCCGACGTCGGGGACTTCGCGCAGCCGCTCGGGCGCGTGGTCCAGAATGTCGAGCGTCGCCAGTCCGAACCGCTTGACAATGCGCTTGGCAAAGCGCGCGCCAATGCCCTTGATCAGCCCCGAGCCGAGATACTTTTCCACGCCCTCGAGCGTCGAGGGCAGGATCGAAATGAAACTGGCGACCGCGAACTGGCGGCCAAACTTCTTGTGCGTCTGCCACGAGCCGGAGATTTCAATGGTCTCGCCGGGACTGACGCCCGTCATGGCCCCGACGATGGGGATGGTGTCGCTTTCGCCCGTGGGCAGGAACCTGGCGACGCAATAACTCCCGTCGTCGCTTTGATACACAAAGCGCTCCACGACGCCCTGCATCGTGTCCGATTCACTCTTGGGCGCCACTGCGGCAAGGATGTCGCTCAAATCCGCCCCTCGTTCGATCGGTTCGGCTGCTGATGGCGCGCGCCATGGGCGATGAACCCGCCGCTCCGCGTGTCCCCCCCTCGTCGTGCCCAGGACGAGGAAAGCGTCGAACCACCCGCCGTATGCGCAAAACGGCCCCCATTTCAAGAACGCCGCGGGCGTTCCGTCAATGAGTATTCGTGGCCGGTCGCCTCCGTCGGAGGCTGCAAAGGCCCATGAGCCAGTTGCAAAATGTGTATTGGAAGGGGGTGGGGGCGTCTCGCCCCCGGTTTGATGATTTTATTTTTGATTTCCTGGGGGGCAAGACGCCCCGCTTTGTTAATTTTGTAACTAGCGCCCATGTATCCACATTTCTTTGCGAATCTGCGCGACGCCCCCGACAGGCGCACACGGCCCGAACCGCCATTGACTCGCGGGATGAGCCCCATTAGCCTGTCCGCATGGTTGAGATACCCGGCGAAAAGCCGCTTCCGGCGCCCGCGCGGCCCGCGCAAGTCCTTCTGTCCCGATGGCATGGGATGGTTCCAGCCGCGCTGATGCTCGCTCTGTTCGCGTCGCTATGGGGGCTGGCGTCGCTGGCGGACGGCTACCACGCGCGTATCCGTGAGGAAATGGACGACGCGATGCCGCTGACGGTCGCCCTGGCCGATGGCGTCACGATGGACCAGGCCGAGTCGCTGGCGGCCGAATTGCGGCGGCAGCCCGGCGTCAAGGCGGCGCGCGTCCTGGGAGCGGAGGCCGCCTTGGGAGCGCTGCTGCCCAAGGACCAAGCTTGGGCCGCAGAGATCGCCGGCGTGGATGCGCGCCATATTCCGCCCTGCCTCCTGATCACCATACGCGATGGCGTTGCCGACCGCGCGGCCCGCGAAGCCGTGACCCGGGCCCTCACGGCTGCAGGCAAGACGGTGGACTATGTGTGGCCCGACGGGCCCGACGTGTCCGCCGCGCGCCGGCGGCTTGAGGAGGCCGGCCGGTTCATCGCGCGGATGCAGTGGATCGCGTTGCTGCTTTCGGCAGGGGCCTGGCTGGTGTTTCTGGTTATCGATTTGCGACACTTCGTCTGGCTCGTCGGCCGCGACCGTTCCCCCGATCCGGCCGCCGAAAGCCGCCTGCTGCGCCGGATGGGGCCGACGCTGGCGCGGGGCGCCCTCGTGGCGGCGGGGGCGGCCGGGGTGGCCGCCGTGGGGCTGGCCGCGCTGCCCTACCTCCTGGGCGAGCTGACGCCGGCGTGGGCCGTCGTCCAGGCCCTGTTTCGCGCCGTGTTTTTCGCCGTCGTCGCCGGCGTCGCCGGACACGGCATCGTGGGCCTGATCCTGTGGACCCAAGCCGACCGCCCCCCGCGGGTCTCTATTCGCGTGTGATTCCTCCGTCCTCACATTGACAGTGACTGTGGAGTTCGGCGGCAAAGCGCAGCGGCGACGCCGCTTGGGCAAGGGTGGGGGGATATCTCACGAGACAAAGCGGCGTCGCCGCTGCGCTTTGCCACCGCACTCCAAACTCATCGTTTCCTGGTAAGCGTTTAGCCGAATATCGTCGAACTTGCGAATTTGGGCAGGTCCAGACGCCACCAAAGCAACCCGCGTTTGACTCAAGGGTCTCGGGCGCGAGGTGAAACGACGGAGGGCTT
>Ga0101944_10007847_pt1 | contig 10470 bp, 9 predicted proteins | sample DewCreD2012metaG_FD_75245 | JGI IMG/M metagenome (GOLD analysis project Ga0101944, IMG submission 75245) | Hot spring sediment bacterial and archeal communities from British Columbia, Canada, to study Microbial Dark Matter (Phase II) - Dewar... ...
GAACCCGCGCGCAGGTTCAACGTGTTTGGCGTGAGACATGGATCGGCCTCCGTCGGGGTGTCCAGATGGCGGCGGACTGCAACGGCAGTCTGCACGCGTACACTTTTGAATTGCGTGTGCATGCAACAGGCGGACTATAGCGATTTGTGGATGCAAATGCAATCAGTGTGCATCAAAAATCTTGGGGAGGGCTGCCCCTTGGCCAGATGCCACCCGTCCGGGCGGCGGCAGCGACCCTGCTCCGCCACGCCGCGGCCCAGGCCGGATGCCACCGGGGCCATGGGCCTCGACGGGAACCCAAGGAAGGATGCCACCAGGGCAGGCAGGCTTGCCGGAGGTGGAGCTCCAAGAGTCTCAAAGCGTCGGGAGCGGAACGGGCATGGGAGTGCCGCAGCGCCGCCAGCCGCCCTCGCGCAGGAGCGTCATGCGCCAGACGCCGGCGGCACGCGCGGCCTGGCGTCGCGTCCCTCCCAGGGGTTCTCCCACGCGCCCCAATGCGCCAGATACGCGGCGTAGGCCGGGCACTGATCGGCCCGCTGGCTCAGCCACTGGCGGACCTCCTCGACACGCTGCTGCTCTTCCGCCAGCGCGAGCTGGCCCAATAGCACCATGGTCCGCAGGAAGACGAAGTAGGTGTCTAGCACGTCGCAGCGGCAATAGTCGTTGATCTCCGCCAGCCGCCCGGCGTTCCACAGGTCCTGCACCATGTCTCCCTGCACGTCCATCTTGCCCGGTTTGCCCAGCAGGTTGGCTGCGAGGTTCAAGCCGCCGCTGAAGCGTGCCGCCCCGAAATTGGTCAACACGTCGTGCAGGTCGAGGTGCGACTCGGTGTTGTAGCGATTGCGCGGCTGGTCGTACGCTTTGCCCGCGCTGGCGAACCAGGCCGGCAGGCTCAGGCCGTAGCGGAACGCCGCCAGCTCCAACAGCGGCAGGTCGAACGTCCGCCCGTTGAAGCTGACCAGGGTCGGCCGGCGGTAGGCATCCCAGCCGCGCCAGAAATGTTCCGTGATCACGTGCGGACGGAACTGCGGCTCATCCAGCGCCACCAGGTCGATCAGGCGGAAATCGGCCGCCACCTTGGCCACCACCACCGAGACCGGCACCTGGTAGGTGTAGGGGATGAAGTCGGTGTCGTACTTGGCCAGCAGTTCCGCCCGGTAGCGCCGCACGGCCTCCGCCGGGTCGAGGTGCTGCCCCGGAAACCGCAGCTTGGAGACCAACGCTCCATCCGCTACGCTTTCCAGATCGAATACCAGATAGCGGACCGTGACCTTCGACACCGGCATCCTCCCGGCCTGTACCACCCGCGGCCCTGGGCAACGTAGCATAGCACGCCGGCGCAGCCTAGCATCCCGGCAAACGCCCGCCCTGGCCGCTCGCAACGTTGGACACCGAAACTCCTCCTCAGGAACCGACTGGCGTGGCCCATCTCGTCAATGCTTCGCGGCTCTTGGGACGCTTCGTCCGCTACGTCCAGATCGACACGACCGCCTGCGACGGCGCGACGACCTATCCCAGTTCCCCCGGCCAATGGGAGCTGGGTCGGCTGTTGGTCGCGGAACTCTTGGAGATGGGCCTGGCCGACGCGGACCAGGACGCGCACGGCCTGGTGTGGGCCAGCCTGCCCGCCAACGTGCCCTCCGACGTTCCGCTGCCGGTCGTGGCGCTCTGTGCGCACCTGGATACCTCTCCCGAAACGTCGGGCCGCGGCGTCCGGCCGCAGGTGTTCCGCCAGTACCAGGGGCAGGACCTGGTCCTGCCGGGAGATCCTTCCCAGGTGATCCGCGTGGCGGACAACCCGGAACTGGCCGCGCTGCACGGCAAGACGATCATCACCAGTGATGGGACCACCCTGTTAGGCGCGGACGACAAGGCGGGCGTGGCCGTGATCATGGAACTGGTGCACACGCTGGTCGAGCACCCGCATCTGGCGCGACCTCCCTTGCGGATATTGTTCACCTGCGATGAGGAGATCGGACGGGGTGTCGAGTATGTCGATCTGGCGCGGCTGGGAGCCACGGTCGCCTACACCCTCGATGGGCATGGCAGCGGCCAGATCGACGTGGAGACGTTTTCGGCCGACCTGGCGACGCTCCACATTCGCGGGATCAACATCCACCCCTCGATCGCCAAGGGCAGGATGGTCAATGCCGTGCGGGCGGCCGCCGCCTTGATCGATCGTTTGCCGCGCGACAGGCTGGCGCCGGAAGTGACCAGTGGGCGGGAAGGGTTTTTGCACCCCTACAACGTGCAAGGCGGGGTGGCGGAAGTCACACTCAACGTCCTGCTCCGCGATTTCGAGGACGCGGCGCTGGCCGACTATGCCAGGCTGTTGCGGACGGCCGCCGACGAGGTCGAGCGGCAGTTTCCCGGCTGCCGCATCGAGCTGGAGATCACCCCGCAATACCGGAACCTCGCCCAGGGGCTGGCCCGCGAGCCGCGGGCCGTCCGCTACGCCCAGGAAGCTTTCCGCCGGTTGGGACGGCCGTGCCGCTTGACGATCATCCGCGGCGGCACGGACGGGGCGCTGCTCACCCAGCGGGGGTTGCCCACCCCCAACCTCTCGACGGGCGAACACAACCCGCATTCGCCGCTGGAGTGGACGTGCCTGGAGGAAATGGTCGAGGCGGTCGAAATGCTGGTCGAGCTGGCGCGGCTGTGGGTCGAGCAGCCGTAGCTTTGCAGGTGTGCCGTGCTCAGCGGACGATCTTCACCGGCGAACCGAGCGAGAGGATGCTGTACAGATCGCGGGCATCCTGCGGGCTGAGGCTGATGCAGCCCAGCGGCTTCTCGGTGGGCACGGCCGGGCTGCCGTGGATGCACACCTCGCCTCCCAGGCTGATCCACCAGCCGCCGTAGGGATTGGCCGGGTCGTTGGCCGGAATGACCCGGCCGTCCAGGCCGTAATAGCTGCGCTGCTGGTGCTGTTTATCCACCACCTGATATTCGCCCGGGGCGGGTGGCTGGTCTCCCAGCGTGAACGGGAACCGGCCGCCGTACAGGTCCTGGACGAAGACGGTGATCTCGCTCCGCGTCAGGTCCACTTCCGCCCGGAACGGCCCGGGCACCACCTTCAGTGCGATCCCCGGCACCAGCGCCATCGGATCGCTCACTTCGCGCTGGTTGATCGCTTGCAACAGCCGGTGCGAGATGTGGTAGCGGTCGGCGATCGTGAACAAGGTCTCGCCCGTGCGCACCTGGTGCGGCGGGGCCAGCAGGTGCTCGCGGGAATAGATCACCTTGCCCGCCAGAGCGTCCAGCCAGGCCAGCAGGGTCGAGCGCTCCTCGTCGCCCAGCGCAATCGCGTGATAGTGCGGCGTGAGCTTCGCCAAGGCCGAGCGGAACTTGCCCGCCTCGACCAGCCGCTGCGCCTCGAAGAGATCGTGCTTGAAGGCATACGCGGCCAGCGCCGGCGAGTTGGCATCGCTGGCGGACCGGGCTTGCGCCGGATCGCCTGCGGACGCCGCGCCGCTGCCCAGCGACCCGGCACTCGTTCCCGTGGCGGCCGGCTCGGCCCCACGGCTCCCCTCCTGCCTGCCCACACCGGCGGCCGGTTCCAGCGGCGGAACCTGGTTCACCGCCGGCACCAGCGAACTGTCCAGCGGGCTCGACGCCGGCACCTCGTACGCGCTGCGAGCCAGGCCTCCCCGAGCCGTCGTCGGATCGGTCGGAACGGGCACGGACGCCCCTGGGGCGACACCGGCCGCGGCATCCTGCGTCCGGCGGGTAACGTCCGATGCCGATCGGTCGCTGGGCGTGTCGGCACCGCCCGGCACACTGCCCGACGAGGACCAGCTCAGGATCGGCGCGGAGGCGGCACCGGCGGCCGCCGGTACGCCGCTGGCAGCCGCCGACGCGGGCGGCGATGTCGGCGGTGCACCACTGCCCCATGAGCCGTATTCGATCAGCGGAGGAGCGAGTTCCTCCTTGGGAACCTCCCCTTCGGAGGGAACCTCCGGCTTGCTCAGCGTCACATACACGCCGTAAAGCACCCCAAGCAGCACGACGAGCAGTGCCGCCGATTTGAGCGTGTTCACGTTCGTCCTCCTTGACGCGGCAAGCGACTGGCTTGGTCGAGTGCTTGCTGCAAGACGCCTTCGCTCCCAAGCGCCCCGTCGGTGGGTCGGCTGCGAGTTACGCGCAAGGCCGGTGCCGCCGTTCCGTCGGCCGCATGCCCCGATCCCCCGGGACTATCAAGCCGGGCGATCATACGGTCTGTCCCGACGCGCGACCAGAGCAATCTGAGGGCAATCCATACGACCAGACGACCGCGCGAGCGCACTGCGCACTACGTGCCGGCGCTAATAAAAAACAAATAGAACGTAAATCACTTGACCGCCTCTGAGCGCAGCGCCTCCTCGCCGAGGCATTCGGAGGGGTGCGACAGTCGCGAAAATTCTATCCGACAAAGACTTACGACCACATTGGCCGCGCGAGCATCAGCCCGGCAACCACCAGGATCAGGGCGGCGAAGGTCTGCTGAAGACGCGGCCCGGCCAGACGGTCGGCCAGCCAACTGCCCACGGCAAGGCCGCCGATCCCTCCCGCCACGAACAGGATCATCACGTCCCAGGGCAGGTGGGCGCCAACCAACCGTCGGCTAAAAATTCCTGCCAGGCTGATCAGGGCAATGACGAGCAGCGAGGTTCCTACGGCTCGCCGCAATTCCATACCGGTGAACAGCACCAGGGCCGGGACGATGATGAAACCGCCGCCCACACCGAACAGCCCCGCCAGCACACCGGTCGCCAGTCCGAGGAGGACCAGCACGACGGCACACGGCGTCCCCAGCCGCAGCCGGCCCGACGGGTCGCGCTGGCACCCGCCGGCCGAGGCCGCCTCGCGCCCCGTGGCCAGTGGCAGTTCCAGCGGTTGGTAAACCTTTCGGGCCCCCCGCCACATCCGCACGGCGACCACCGCCATCAGCAGGGCGAACAGCACCATCAGCACGGTTTCGCGCATCTGGCCCCCGATCCATGTACCTAGCGGTGCTCCGAACAAGCCGCCGGCGGCGAAGATCAGGGCTGTTCCGATTTCGACCTGCTGGCGGGCCAGACGCTGGACTGCCCCGACCGCCGCCATCGCACCGACCGCCGCCAGCGAGACGCTGACCGCCTGCCGCGGATGAACGCTCAGTCCGTACACCAGGAGCGGGACGGCCAACAGCGCCCCGCCCCCGCCCGTCAAACCGAGCGACAGGCCGACCACGGCTCCAGCCAGGCCCGTTCCTAATGCCAGCAGGGCGTCCATGCGAGGGGTTCCTCGGGGAAACGTTCCTCCAATCGTGCAGACGCCCTTACACGGTGGCAGCCGGCACCGATCCGCTGGCGGTGACGACCGGCAGCTTGGAAGCCACCCAGGCCTTGTAACCGCCCACCAGGTCCCACACGTCCTTGCGGCCGTGCATCAGCAGCAAGCTGGCCGCGATCGAGGAGCGATAGCCCCCCTCGCAATGCACCACCAGCGGTCGGTCGGTCGGCAGGCTGGCCAGCCGCTCCGCCAGGTGCGGCAGGGGCACGTTGAGACTGCCGGCGATATGGCCGGCCTCCCACTCCTTCTCGCTGCGCACATCCACGATCTGCGGCGCGGAGGGCGCTGCAAGCTGCTCGGCCAGGGCGACGGCCGTGATCCGCTCGGTCCGCTCGACAAGGTCGTCCCGCTCCGCCAGCGCCTGCATGCCGCCTTCCAGATAGCCCGTCACGTGGTCGAAGCCGATCCGCCCCAGGCGGGTGATCGCTTCCTCCTCCATGCCCGGCTCACCAATCACCACGATGGGACGCTGGCGATCGAGCATGGTGCCGCACCAGGTGGCGAATTTGCCCCTCAGGCCGATGTTCAGCGACCCGACCAGATGCCCGCCGGCGAAATCGGCCGCCTCACGGACATCCAGAAGCTGGGCACCCTGGTTTTTAAGGCGGAGGACTTCGTCCAGCGACAAGCCCCGCTTGGCACGTTGCAGCGTCTCCTCCAGAGTCGGCCGCTCCTTGCGGTTGAGGATCGCATCGTGGGCGAAGTAGGCCGGAGCCTCCGGCTGCTCGGCGGTGACCAGCCGCTTGAACTCCTCGCGGCTCATCGGCTGCAGGGCATAGTTGAACTTCTTCTGCTCGCCGATGGTCGAGACGGTCTCCTGGGCCAGCTTCTTGCCGCACAGCGAACCCGCTCCGTGCGCGGGATAGACCAGCGTGCTGTCCGGAAGCTGTTTGAGTTTTTCCAGCGAGTCGTAAAGCATGTCGGCCAGTTCGTCGGCCGTCACCCCCAGCGAGGCCAACAGGTCCGGCCGACCCACATCGCCGATGAACAGCGTGTCCCCGGTGAGCACGGCGTAAGGCACGCGATCGGAGCGGGCCAGATCGTACACCAGGATCGAGATGCCTTCGGGCGTGTGGCCGGGCGTTTCCAGAATCTCCAGGCGGACATCGCCGAACTCGACGCGGTCGTGCTCCCGGAGCTTGACGAACTCGAACTCCGCCTCGGCCCGTGCACCGAGATAGATCTTCGCGCCGGTGCGGTTGCGCAGTTCGATATGGCCCGCCAGGAAGTCGGCATGGAAGTGCGTCAGGAATACATGCTTGATCTGCCAGCCTTCCTGGGCGGCATCGGCCAGATACTGACCGACATCGCGCTGCGGGTCGACCACGGCCGCCTCACGGGTCTTCTCATCGCCGATCAGGTACGAGGCGTGCGAAAGGCACCCCAGGTAATACTGTTTGAGTTTCATGACACGGCCGTCCTTTCCTTGGGTCTACGTTGCAAGTCACAGCGCCGGCCACCGGGAGAGTTTTCGCCTCCCGATCGACTGGCCCTCATGGCGTGAGCGAAAACGCACACGCCGCCCGACCACGCACAGCCTAGAGCCTGATCCGGGCGCCAGCCCGATTGCGGCTGATCAGCCTCCGCAGCAGGTGCCCGCCGGTTTCTGGGGTGCCGGTGCGGCGCTAGAGGCGCTGCTGCACGACGACGCTCCGCCACGCTGATTCCATGGCATGCGTGCCAAGAGCATGGCCATCCCGCAGCGATCCGTCACGCCGGCGAAAATCAACCCGGCCCCGACAAACGCCGAAAGCAAGGCCCACCAGGGGTGCACCAGCAGCGCCAGCACCGCCCCGGTCAGCACCAGCGCTCCCGCAGCGATCCGCACCTGCCGCTCCAGCGAGATCGTCTTGCGGCCGCGAACCACCGGCAGCCCGGCCGCCTCCCACGCCAGCGTCCCGCCCTCGACGCTCACCACATTCAGCCCCGCCGCCGCCAGCTTTTCACAGGCTTGCTTGGACCGGGACCCGGAGCGGCAGATCACATACAGTGGCTGCCCGTTGCGGCCGCTGGCCAGCGCTTGAGGGTCGAGGCGGTCCAGAGGTACGTTCTTCGCGAACGTCACATGGATCTCCTCGAACTCCGCCGGCGTCCGGACGTCGATCAGCTCCACCGGCTCACCCCGCTGATACCGCTGCGCTAGTTCCTGAACTTGAATCGTCGCGACCATCGGTTGACTCCTTATGCTTGCGTGAACTGCTCACGGGGAGCTTTTTCAGAACCGTTCACCCACGGCCTGCGTGGCAAGGTCCCTGCTGCTGGGCGTGCCACATGCAATTACGATGCCATCGCCTCACTCCCTGCCCGCTGCCGGCCGAACCGCGCTTCGATGCAGGCCATGATCTGGGCCAAGTGCGGCTCGACGATCCGGTAGTACGCCCGCCGCCCCTCCTTCTCCAGTTCCAGGAACCCGCACCGCTGCATCAGCCGCAGGTGCTGTGAAGCCACGTGGCTGGGAATCCCGCAAGCCGCCGCCAGTTCCCCCACCGTGTACCGTCCCGCCAGCAGAAGCTGGACGATCCGCAGCCGCTGGGGATGGGCCAGCGTCTTGAGGCATTCCGCTGCGCGGGCCAGATCCGACGCGGAGAGCGAACTAGCCGGCCATGAAGGGTTCGTCGAGGCCATAGACATCTCTCACTGTGAATATATCATAACATTACGACATATTTAGTCAATAAAAGCTGCCGACATGGGTGGTCCACCTTCGCTTTGATCCAGGGTCTGTAATCGCAAACCTCTGACGTGAAGAGGATTGCGTCGAAGTTGCGGGTTACCGCAAAATAGTCTGGCCGGCATCCCGCAAGCTGTCAACGAAGATTGTCTGGGCGCGTCTGGGCCGGGAGCTGCAGATGGTCGCTCTCGACCTCGGTCAATACATTGCTGGAAAACAGGATGCGCTGGGAGGGCGGCTCGGCAAGGGTGAGGGCCTTGCTGGTCAGTCCCGAAAACAGGTTGCCCGTGATGGCGATGTCGCTTGTGCCTTCCAGGACGATGCCCGTCGCATCGCTATCCGTCTTGGTTCGCTTTTGGGCACCTTCGCCGATGAAGCTGTTGGAGAAGTTGTTGCCGGTGACCGTGATCCGTCCGCTGGCGGGACCGATGCGGAGGGCATCCTTCTTGACGATGGTAAACGTGTTGGCGCTGACCGCGCAGCCGTGGGCGTCGCGCAGGTCGATCCCGCCCGACGACTCATGCGCGATGACATTGGCCGAGAGGGTGATTCCGTAGCAATCGCGGTCGAGGATGATCGCGGTGCCCTGGCACTCTTCGATCATGTTGCCGCTGACGACGGAGCCGTAGGTGTTTTCGATCACGACGCCATGCCGCAGGTGATCGTCCAGGCAATTGCCCGTCATGCAGAGATTGAAGCCGTCCTGGCAGACCAGGGCGTCAAGGTTTTCCTCGAATTGGTTGCCGCACACCACGATATCGTGGCAGCCATCGAGCTGTAGCCCCGTCTTCTTGTTGTAGGTGATCAGGCAGTTGCAGATGCGGGGGTCTTCGTAGCAGTTATCCAGATGGATGCCATGTCCGCCGTGGTAGCTCACGCTCATTCCCTGCAAGTAGATTTCGTTGACGTGGCGGGCGAGGATGCCCGTTCCGCTTTGCTCGTTGCCCGTCAGGCGGAGGTTTTGCACACTGACGCGCCACAGACTGGCGCGGGGATTTTCGGCCAGGCCGGTCGGTTCGATGATCAACGCCGGCTGCCCCTGGGTGTTGGCGTTCTTGATGTGAGTCGCCGTACCAGCGCCGACGAGCAGGACGTCCTCTTTGCGGAGCACCAGCGGCTCCTGGAGGACCCACTCGCCTGGTCCGATTCTCACCACGCCGCCGCTCGGCGGGAGGGCGTCCAGCGCGGCTTGCAAACTCGGGTAGTGCGAGGCCTCGATGACGGCCGGGGATCTGGCCGCTACGGGCACATTCTGGCTGGCACCCTGGCGGAGCGTCAGGCTGGCTAAAGCGACGAGCAAGACCAACAGACTGAGCGTGCGAAGCATGAGATCGTCTCCTGAGAGGGGTGGAGGTGGGCCGTTCGTCAGACCGGAAGCTGAAAACACGAGGCCGCGCGGGCGCGGCCGCCGCGAGCAGAACCACGCAAACCGGCGGGATCCAGAGCCGCATCGTCACTCCTCCCCGGAGCCGCGAAGCAGGAAGGCCTCCTGGCGCTCGATGGGCGCTTTGGCCAGGAAGTAGAAGAGCGCAACCAGCACCAGCGTGGTGAGGAGGCCGCCTTCCGGACCGTAATCGCCGCCGCTCCAGAGCGCGCCGGTCTTCCATTGCAACGCGTACCCCGTCACTCCCATTCTAAATCCGCTGAGGTTGACGCCGAAGAAGGGGAGCGCGACGTTCCAGCCGTAGTGGAGGCCGATCGGCAGCCAGAGATCCCCGCTGCGCAGGAACGCGAGGCACAACAGCACGCCCCAAAGAAACGTGTTCAGCAAGCCGAGCGGGACCACGTTCTCGTTCGAGGAGTGCGCGGCGGCGAACAGGACGCTGGTGGGCAGGATGGCGGCGTACCTGCCGGTGGTGACCACGAAGACCTGGAATCCGTAGCCGCGGAATAGCATCTCCTCGCCGATGGCGCCGAACAGCAGCAGAATCGTCAGGAAGAGCATGCCGCCCCAAGTGGGCTCCACCGCCGGGTCACGGCGGAATTCCGCCAGGCGGAAGAGAAGCGGCAGGCCCAGGACGAGCAGCGCCGCGCCCAGTCCTCCCGACAGCCCGAGGGCGAGGTTGCGGCTCGAGGCGGCGTTCCAGCCCAGGCCGATATCGGCCAGGCGGCCGCGCTCGTAAATGCGCAGCGCAACCGCGTTGGCGATGGCCGCGGCGGCGAAGGTGCTCAAGACCGAGGCCGCCACATAACCGGCCACGGGCGTCATCAGGGTGCCGAACAGAAATAACGAAGCCACCGCCAGAAAGGCGAAGATGCCGGCGCGCAGCAGCAGTCCGAGTTTGCTCCTCCGCGGGGGAGGCAGTTCGCCGGCCATGTTTGAATGTTACTTCGCCAACACGCGGACCCGCACGCCGCGCGGCGCGACCTTGACCGGGAGCACGCGCGCTCCGGCGCGCTCGATGGCGGCGGCCACGCGCGGGGCGGCGCCGCGTTCGGCCAGGAAGAACACGCAGCCGCCTCCGCCCGCGCCGCACACCTTGGCTCCC
>Ga0101944_10007848_pt1 | contig 10469 bp, 4 predicted proteins | sample DewCreD2012metaG_FD_75245 | JGI IMG/M metagenome (GOLD analysis project Ga0101944, IMG submission 75245) | Hot spring sediment bacterial and archeal communities from British Columbia, Canada, to study Microbial Dark Matter (Phase II) - Dewar... ...
AGTACCGATTCGGCATTATAGGGATGCAGGGCAAAAAACAGCGCGGCAAAAAATCCCGCACTGGTATTGCCGGTGAGTTGTTTTATAAAGAAAAAAACGGAAATGGTAATGAGTGCAAAAAGCAAAAGATTGGTGAACCGGAAACCGGAAGGAACACTCCCGAAAAGGGCATAGTCGGCAGCAAGACTTAAAAGGGTTAGCGGGTGGTAGTGCTGGTCGAAAGGTTCTGTGAAAATGATTTTTATATTTCCGGAATTCAGCGACTGTATGAGCGTGTTCCCTTCGACGTAAGAATACCCCTCATTATCCCAATATTTTATAAAATCATAAGATAACGAACGTCCGTAAAGCAAAAAAATGATAACCGTTAGGAAAACCGGAATGTATTTATGGAAACGCATCACCACCATTCGGCAAATGTATATTTTATATGGTAATGATCTCTTCTAATTTTGTGAAAAAAAAGGAACTGCGGAAATTTTCCGATGTAAATAAAACAAAAACATGGCATTGCAGAAAAAATATAAAAAAAACAATCAGGGGTGTTGTAAAGTTTCGATGAAACTGTTTATCTTTACAAATTTGTTAAAATTTATTAACAAGTTTGAAAACGAGTGTCGTACAAATTATAACACGTTGAATATGATTAAGAAATTAATCTTTTTGCTCATTGCAGTTGTTGTTTCTGCAAACGCCTTTTCACAGTCGGGAACGCTGAAGGGAAAGGTTACTGATGCCACCAATGGCGAGGGTATCGCCTTTGCGAATGTGAGTATCGAAATGAATGGTCAGATCATTACCGGGGGTATGACAGACTTTGACGGGAATTATACCATCAAGCCGATCCCGGCCGGGGTGTACAATGTCAAGGCATCCTATGTCGGATATAATTCGCTGCAGTTAAACAGCGTAAGAATACTGGCCGGGAAAATTACTTTCCAGGACTTTAAACTTACCACTTCGGTTCAGAATCTGCAGGAAGTTGAAGTGCGCGAATACAAAGTGCCTCTGATCAGCAAGGACCAGACGCAGGCAGGGGGGTCGGTTACCTCCGAAGAAATTGCCAAAATGCCTGGCCGTTCAGCCGAATCAGTTGCTGTTACCGTAGGGGGAGTTTATTCCGAAAACGGTGAAGTGGGAAGTATTCGCGGCGCCCGTGAAGAAGCTACCGTGTATTACATTGACGGAGTGAAAGTGCGCGGATCATCAGCACTACCCAAAACCGCCACTGCGCAGGTGGACGTAATTACCGGAGGTATTCCCGCTAAGTACGGCGACGTTACCGGAGGTATCATCAGCGTGACCACAAAGGAACCCTCGCGTGAAACCTACGCAGGAGTGGAGTTTGTTACCTCTAAATTCCTCGACCCCTACAATTATAACCTTGTGGAAGGTATGATTACCGGACCCCTCTATTCAAGAAAATCACCGGATCCTTACGATTCAACCAAAATCAAAAAAGATGTTATAGCCGGATATTTCCTTTCCGCATCCTACAACTATGTGGCCGATAATTATCCCTCCGCAGTAGGTGCTATTAAGGTTAAAGATGATGTTTACAATGATCTGCTTGCCTATCCCTATCGCAGAAACGAACAGGGTATCGGTACAATTCTTAATGGCGAATTCCTGACGGAAGATGATTTCGAAAAAATTAAATGCCGCCGCGATGCACAGTCGTCCGAGCTTTCAATATCCGGAAAAGTTGACTTCAAACCCACTCGTAATGTTAACCTTACTGCCGGCGGTAATATCACGTACGGGGGTCAGCGTCTGTACGACTATAATAATATGCTTTTCAATACCAACAATAATGGTTTTTACACCTCGAATACCTGGCGCACTTACCTCCGCCTGACACAGAAATTCGGATCGTCGGATGATAAGGAAACCGCCAACAACCTTATTAAAAATGCTTTTTATCAGATTCAGGTGGACTACTCCAAGTTCAATGCGATTTACCAGGACGAAAGACACAAAGACGATTACTTCAAATACGGTTATGTGGGTAAATTCACAACCGACAAGGTGAATTCGTACGGATACACCGATACCATTACCGGTTACAGCTCAGGCGTCTGGATGCACAACGGTTTCCGCGACCGTCATTACTACTTCGAACCTTCCGACATTAATCCCGATCTGGCCAGTTATACCTCTTTTTATTACGGACTATTCCCCGAGGAGAATCCCATGCACGATTTTATGTATCAGAACAAGGAAATCGTACAGTTTGGCGGCGGTCTGCTCAACGGGGAATCTCCCGACAACATTTATGTTTTTGCCAGCCCGGGACGGTTCTATAACTCGTATCAGAAGTATGATAATGGTCAGTTCCGCATCAGTGCTTCTGGCTCTGCCGACGTAAAAGATCATGAATTATCGCTCGGTTTCGAATTCGAACAGCGTAACGACAACGGCTATTCGCTTGCTCCCGCTGCCATGTGGACGCTGGGCCGTGCGTATACCAACTACCATATTCTCGAACTCGACTTTGATAACCCGCATCCTGTGGTTGATGCAATGGGCGAATTTCAGGATACCATCTGGTACGACCGTCAGTACAACCCATCCACACAGTCACAGTTCGACGAAAAACTTCGCGAAGCGCTGGGTATGCCTGTTGATGGATTAAACTGGATTGATTTTGATTCCTATGATCCCTCTATTTACAAACTGGAATTCTTCAGTGCAGACGAACTCTACAATGCAGGAAATACAATCGTTACCTATTATGGTTACGATCATCACGGTAACAAACTCAAATCGAAACCATCGCTGAACGACTACTTTACAAAGAAAGATGAAAAAGGACGTTATCTCAGACCTGTAGCTTCGTTCGAACCTATTTATGTAGCCGGATATATTCAGGATAAGTTTGCATTTAAAGACCTGATCTTTAACATCGGTGTCCGCGTCGACCGCTTTGATGCCAACCAGATGGTTCCCAAAGATCCATTCTCCTTCTACGAAACGAAAAAGGTAAGCGAAGTAGCCGGATCTCTCAATCCCAACGGTGTTCACCCCGGTAATATTCCGGCTGATGCAGTGGTGTATGGCGATAATGTAAAAAATCCCACTACTATTAAAGGATACCGTGTAGGCACCAACCCGGCAGAAGTGAAGTGGTACGACGCGAACGGAACACAGGTAAACGACCCCACCATGATCGCATCGTCTAACGGGATGTCTCCCATATTGCTGAACCCCGATGAACCAATGAATGCCAGCTCCTTTACCGATTATAAACCTCAGGTCAACCTGATGCCCCGCGTAGCTTTCTCATTCCCCATTTCCGATGTGGCTCTGTTCTTCGCACATTACGACATTCTTACCAAACGCCCCGTGGGTGTGGTCAGGATCAACCCCTACGAATACCTTCACATTAATTCTCAGGGAACCAATCCGCTTAACAATCCCGACCTGAAACCCGAAAAAACCATTGACTACGAACTCGGATTCCAACAGAAAGTCAGCAATACGTCAGCCCTTAAACTGTCTGCCTTCTACCGCGACATGCGCGATATGGCTCAGGTGCAGATGATTTATGGTGCTTACCCCGTAAACTACATGACCTATACCAACATTGACTTTGGTACCGTAAAGGGTTTCACACTGCAATATGATATGCGCCGTACCGGAAATATTCAGCTCCGTGCCAGTTATACTCTGCAGTTTGCCAACGGAACCGGATCCAATCTCGAAACACAGCGTGCCCTTATTCAAACCGGTCAGCCCAACCTCCGTACCACGATTCCTCTCGACTACGACCAGCGTCACGCCATTGTGGGGGCACTCGACTATCGCTATGGCAGCGGCCGTCAGTATAACGGACCCAAAGTAGGCGGAAAAGACATCCTTCAGAACACCGGTGTTAACTTTGTGTTGAACTATGGTACCGGAAGTCCCTACAGCAAACGTAATATTGACAACGGAACGCTGTCCGGTTCACTGAACGGTTCACGCAAACCCGCCCGTACCACCATCAACGGCCGCCTCGACCGTGACGTGGAACTGGCATTCAACGGAAAAGAAGGCAAAACCAAAAAAGCGGTTATGAATATCTATCTTGAAGTGAACAATCTTCTCAACTCCAAGAATATTCTTAATGTATACGAAACCACCGGTAACCCCGATGATGACGGCTACCTTGCCAATGCAAAGAACCAGACCCTGATTAATTCCATGAATAACCCCGACGGATACAGAATGTACTATGCCATGTACATCAACTCGCCTTACAATTACTCACTTCCCCGCACTATCCGTTTGGGTGTACAGTTCAATTTCTAATGTATGAAAAGAAAAAGACTAAATATGAACACAATGAAACAGTTAAGCCGGATTTTCTTCGTGGCATCAGCGCTGATGTTGCTTAACCAGGCATCGTGGGCTTACATTGGCCCTACCGTTAAGGGCAACGGACCCCGCAGCGTATCGGCAGGATGTGTGCAGCCGTCAACCAGTACCATGATGGAATTAAATAATGTACGCTGCCTTATTCATACCGGCGGTGATATGTGGTGGGACCTTATTGGTAACCCCAGTTATGAAGTTCCGAAAAACTCAGGAAAACATGCACTGTTTGCCGGTGCGATCTGGGTTGGAGGTACTGATGTTAACGGACAGCTCCGCCTTTTTGCCCAGAAATACCGTCAGGACGGGAATGAAATATGGACAGGACCTCTTAAGGCCTACGGACCCGAAAAGGCAAGTGTTACTCCTGATGTTTGCAGTAAATACGACAAACACTTTGTGGTAACCCGTAATATGGTTTCCGAATACAGGACTTACTGGAGAGCAGTGCAGAACAATGACCAGGAACTGCTGAATACCCAGTTTGCCAATTATACAATACCACAGGTTATTATTGACTGGCCTGGTAACAACTGGGATCCTGATTATGACTTTAACCTGGCTCCTTTCTGGGATGAAGACGGAGATGGTGTGTATAATTATCAGCAGGGGGACTATCCGTTCTACGATCTCGACAAAATCCTGCCCTGCGGCACATCCCGGGAACTCCGCCGCCCCCGCCTTTATGGCGACGAAACCTACTGGTGGGTATATAACGACAAGGGGAACGTACATACTGAAATGAACGGCGAAGCCATAGGAATGGAAGTACGTGCGCAGTATTTTGCATTCTCGACCAACGACGAACTTAATAACATGACTTTTGGAAACTACGGCCTTATTAACCGTTCGTCGTTTACCCTTATAGATACATATTTCGGAGTGTGGACGGACGCAGACCTGGGAGACCATGCCGACGACTTCGTGGGTTGCGATGTTAACAGAGGTTTAGGTTACCTTTATAACGGGGACGAAGAAGACGGTGACGGAAACGGAAAAACTTACGGAGCTCAGCCCCCTGCCATTGGGGTTGACTTCTTCGAAGGCCCGTATCAGGATCCCGATAACAAGGATAACCTTTCCAACTGGGTAGGAGCTCAGAATAATACAACCCCCAATTGTGCACGTACACCGGTATTTGAAGGAAGTATCAACGGGCTGAATTTCGAAGACGGCATCGTGGATAATGAACGCTGGGGAATGAGACGTTTCCTCTATTTTAACAACGCAATAGGTGTTCCCAACGGAGACCCGCAGACTGCTGTTGAAGCGTACAACATGCTACGTGGTTACTGGCGCGATGGAACCCGTATGACCTATGGCGGTACCGGATATCAGTCCAGTTCCACCTTTGCCGACTTTATGTTCCCAGGCCGCCCCACTACCGACCCCTGCGGATGGGGAACTTCCGGAATTACTCAGGCCGACTGGTCTGAAGAAAGTGAAAACAACTCGCCGGCCGACCGTCGTTTTGTACACTCTGCCGGACCTTTTACTCTTGAACCCGGTGCCATTAACGATATTACTACCGGTATGGTATGGGCACGTGCCGTACAGGGTGGTGCATGGGCATCTGTTCTTGAAGTCCGCCGCGCCGACGATAAGGCACAACGCCTGTTCGAAGTCTGCTTCAAAATCGTTGACGGTCCCGTGGCTCCCGAAATGACCATTATCGAACTCGACAGAAAACTGATATTCCACATTTATAATATTAAGGGAGCCAACAACTATGTAAATGTTCCCGAAGACTATCAGGAAGTGGATCCGTTTATCGTTTGTCCCGAAAGTAATCCCAACTGTGACAACAAGTATAAATTTGAAGGATATCAGGTATTCCAGCTGAAGGACGCAAGTTCAAGCATTACCGATATTACCAACCCTGACAAAGCCAAGCTGGTATTCCAGTGCGACATTAAAAACGGCGTGGGACGTCTGGTAAACTACGAATTTGACGGTCAGCTCAACGCTTCTGTACCTACGCTTAAGGTAGAAGGGAAAGACGAAGGAATTAAACATACCTTTACGCTTACCGATGATATGTTTGCAACCGGCGACAAACGTCTGGTAAATCACAAAACCTACTATTATGTTGCCATTGCCTATGGATACAATAACTTTAAGGATTATGCTCCTGACGTCGCTACTTCTCTCGACGGGCAGAAAAAACCCTATCTGGCCAGCCGTGCTGCTGCCACAGGTTCTATCAGGGCTTTCCCCGCAATACCCCATATCACATCTCCAGCAAACAGCGGAACGATACTGAATGCCGATTATGGCTATGGTCCTAAAATCAAGCAGGTGGAAGGATTTGGTACGGGATACAACCAGATTGAAATGACTCTGGAAACCGTTAATAAAATTATGTCGGGTGCTCCGTGGAAAGCCGACACGATCGAGTATCAGAATGCCTATGGCCCTATTAATATTAAGGTAATTGACCCGCTGAATGTTCCCGAATACGACTTCAAATTGTATTTCACCGATGTAACATCTTCCAATTCCACTATCACAACGGCCAAGTGGAGACTCGAAAAGGTGCCCGCAAATGGCCCTTCAGACATAGTGGTTTCCGATCATGCCATTACGGTGGATAACGAACAGATCATTCCTAAATGGGGTATTTCTGTCAGCATTAACCAGATTGGATATCCCGGTATCGTCAACAACTGGCCGGAGAAGAACGGTTACATTACTTCAAGCATTACCTGGGCAGACCCGAATAAGGTATGGCTCGATCTTCAGTCAACCCGCGATGCCGACGGACCGGTTCCCGAAAACTGGATACGTGCAGGAAAAGTGTATGATGATGAAAATGTAGGTTTCAGCGATTATCAGGTGCCTGCAAATACACAGGCCATTGACCCCGAACAGCAGTACGAAAAGGTGGTTGATGGTCTCTGGGGCCCCTACCGTCTTGCTGCCCGCGACTATGTCTCTTCATCCATGCCGCATTCACCTCACGGAGTATCGTACCACTGGAGACATCAGCTGATCAACTGGAGAAACCAGCGGTTGTCGAGCATTGACTTCTACTTCACCAAAGACAAATCGAAATGGACCCGTTCTCCTGTAGTGGAAATGAGTGAATACGATTTTGGAAACAACACTTTTGGTCCCTGTTTCTCAGAAGGAGGTCAGAACAAATTCTCGCTGCGCAAACATGCTTCGGTTGATAAGAATGGCAGTTCGACCAATATCGGAGACAACACCAAAGAACAATATTCGAACTTTATCGGCGAAACCGGTATGGGCTGGTTCCCCGGATACTGTATTGATATTGAAACCGGCGAACGTCTGAATATTGTGTTCGGCGAAGCTTCGCAGTTCCCCCACCAGAATGGCCGGGATATGTTATGGAATCCGACCAATACCTATGCTTCCCCGTTGTATTATTCTTCAGGAGGTGCCGATGGTTATCTGTATCTGGGTGGTAAACATTATGTCTACGTTTTCGGACATAACCGCAAACCCGGTGATATAGACTATATGCCCATGTACGATTACGGGAAGTTTATTTACGACAATCTGGTAAATGTTACTGCACTGCAGGATTTTGCCAAAGGAAACATCTGGATGAATGCGATGTGGGTCACCCTGCCCATGCTTTCGCAGGAAGTAGCCATGCAGGAAAATCCCTCCGATCCCTATTATTTCATGAAAACCGACTGTAAGGTAAGTATCCGTGTGGCCAATCCGTATCGTCAGGCAGAAGGTGATTTTGCAAAACCCAATCCCGAAAACAACAATAATCCGCTTTACCTGTTCAGCTTAAAGGATGTAGCTCCCACTGTTAACGACAATCCTACAGCACAGGACGCCCTCAATCTGATCCGTGCCGTACCCAATCCCTATTACGGATACAGTGAGTATGAAAAATCGCAGCTCGAAAATCTGGTGAAATTTACCAACCTGCCTCAAAAGTGTACAATCAGTATCTTTATGGTTAATGGCACCCTGATCCGTCGCTTCAAGAAAGACAGTCCGTTATCCTATCAGGACTGGGATCTGAAGAACGAATACGGAATTCCCATTGCCAGCGGAGTATACATTATACATATTGACGCACCCGGCATTGGCGAAAAGGTAATCAAATGGTTCGGAGCTATGCGTCCTATCGACTTAACCAATTTCTAACAGAAAAATCCAACAACTATGAAAATAGGAAAAATAATAACAGGATTCGTTGCCGTAATGTTAATTCCGGCAATGGTGTTCGGGGGAAACGAACAGCGTGCGGGTTCTGCCGGTGCAAGCGAACTGCTTATTAACCCATGGGCGCGCAGCTCGGGATGGGGCGGTGCCAATACAGCCGGAGTAAAAGGGCTCGAAAGTGCATATCTGAATATCGCAGGTACGGCATTTACAAAATCCACCGAACTTATATTCAGCAATACGCAATGGGCGGTAGGAACGGGTATAAAAATCAATTCCTTTGGTCTTGCCCAGAAACTCGGTGATGCCGGAGTGCTTTCCCTTTCCATGATGTCCATGAATTTCGGGGATATCGAAATTACTACCGTGGATATGCCCGAAGGCGGCATCGGGACTTTCAGACCCGTGTATTCCAATATCACCCTCGGTTTTGCAAAGGAATTCTCGAACAGTATTTACGGCGGACTGGCCGTTAAAATTATTAACGAGAAGATTGCTGACCTTTCTGCCAGTGGTGTGGCTCTTGATGCCGGTATTCAGTATATCACCGGAATGGGAAAGAATAAACTGGGAAAAAAGAATTCCGATAACCTGAAATTCGGGATCTCGATGAAAAATGTCGGTCCTACCATGAGATTCAAGGGTGATGGTATGTCTTTCCGCGGTATCGTTCCCAGCACCGATGTCATTATGACCATGGACCAGCGTTCGGCCGATTTTGAACTTCCGGCTCTCATTACCATCGGAGGCATGCTCGATTTCCGCCTTGCCCCTCAGGTTGATACAGTTGCAGGAAAGATTACCAATAATCACCGCCTGAGCTATGCGCTGAACTTCACCTCCAATTCGTTTACCAAAGACCAGTTTCAGACGGGTATCGAATATGCATGGAAGGAAATCCTGATGTTCCGCGTTGGATTTGTTTATGAAAAAGGCATCGAAAAATACGAAACAAGGAAAACCTGGTTTACGGGTCCTACCGCAGGGTTGTCGGTTCAGATTCCCCTGAATAAGGAAAAAGGTACCACATTCTCGATTGACTACAGTTACCGGGATACAAATCCCTTTGACGGAGTACATTCGATAGGAGCAAAAATTTCTTTGTAATTTAAAAATTAGTATCTTTGCAACGGAAAGGGTCCCGAGTTTTCGGGATTCTTTTCTTTTTATCTTAAACCCTATACGTATGAGTAATCTGACTTATCTTACGCAGGAAGGATTCCGGAAACTTAAGGAAGAACTGGAACACTTAAAGCTTGTGGAGCGCCCCCGGATCACCAACATGATTGCCGAGGCCCGCGACAAAGGCGATCTTTCAGAAAATGCCGAATACGATGCAGCAAAAGATGCCCAGGGAATGCTCGAAATGAAAATTGCCCAGATGGAAGAACAGGTAGCCAGTTGCCGCATCATAGATGAAACCAAGATTGACTCCAGCAAAGTTCAGATTTTGAGCAAAGTTAAAATCAAGAACCTGACCAATAAAACAACGGTTACTTATATGCTGGTAGCCGAAAGCGAAGCCAACCTGAAAGAAGGAAAAATTTCCGTTAACACGCCTATTGCAAAAGCGCTGATGGGAAAGAAAAAGGGAGACGTGGTAGAAGTTACGGTTCCTTCCGGAAAAATGTCGATGGAAATACTTGAAATATCGCGCTAACCGCTATGGCAACGATTTTCACCAAAATAATCAAAGGAGAAATACCCTGCTATAAAATTGCAGAAGACGAAAACTTTTTTGCGTTTCTGGATATCAATCCTGTTGCAAAAGGCCATACACTGGTCATCCCAAAAATCGAGACTGATTATTTTTTCGACCTTGAAGCAAAATACCTTGAAAACATCATGACGTTCGCAAAAAAGATAGCTCATGCCATTGACAAAACGATGGACTGCAAGCGGACAGCCATTGCCGTGGTTGGGCTGGAGGTACCTCATGCTCACATTCACCTTATTCCCCT
>Ga0101944_10007849_pt1:5000-10468 | contig 10468 bp, 9 predicted proteins | sample DewCreD2012metaG_FD_75245 | JGI IMG/M metagenome (GOLD analysis project Ga0101944, IMG submission 75245) | Hot spring sediment bacterial and archeal communities from British Columbia, Canada, to study Microbial Dark Matter (Phase II) - Dewar... ...
TTGAAGGGCAAGGATCGGCCGTGGGATGTTCGGCGGGGAGTTTTCCCTGTGGCGGCGATTTGCGATAATGCCGCCGATATGAAAGACATCCATCTTCAAAGCCTGAGCCACGACCCGATCCACGGGTACATCCCGTTCACCTCGGCCGGCGAAAGGAAGCGCGAACCGTTCGGCCTGCATGCCGCAACCGGCCCCGCCGGGGCGGCCGAATTCGATCGGGCCAAATCGGTTGGGGCCGCATCCGCCGGAACTGCATCGACGGGAACGGCATCGGCGGGAACCAAGTCGGTTGGGGCCGCGGCCGACGATAGCCCGGCGAAGGGCGCCGCCGTTTTGCCGCCCTTCGAGCGCGATTTCATCGATCACCCCTGGCTGCAACGGCTGCGGCACATCCATCAGTTGCAAACGGCGTGGTGGGTGTTTCCCACGGCCGAGCATACGCGGTTCCAGCACGTGCTCGGCGCGATGCACCTGGGCAGCCGGGCCGCCGGCGCGCTGTACGACAGCCTGCGCGAGGTGTGCCCCGACACTCCCAGCCGCGGCTACGTCGAATCGCTGCTGCGCTTGGCCGGGCTATTGCACGATGTGGGCCACGGGCCGTTCGGCCACTTCTTCGACGAACACTTCTTGGCCGACTACGGCTTGACCCACGAGACGTTGGGCGGGGCGATCATTCGCCGGTACTTTGCCGATGCGATCGTCCGCATTCGGGGCAATCCCTTCAGCCGCCTCACGCCGCTCGAATCGCTCGATCCGGAACATATCGTGTTCTTGATCACCCGTCCGCGCGACGAAGCGCCGACCGACTCCCCGCTGTGGCTGCGGCTGTTGCGATGCCTGTTCAGCGGGCTTTATACGATCGACAACATGGACTTCGTCCTTCGCGACGCGTACATGTCGGGCTACAGCCCCAAGGCCTTCGATGTCGATCGCTTGCTGCACTACAGCATGTTCACCGAAAAGGGGCTGACGATCCACGAGCGCGGGCTGTCGGCGCTGGTGCGATTCATCTCGGTTCGGGCCGAGTTGTTCCGAGCAATTTACTTCCACCGCACGGTCCGCGCCATCGACCTGGCGCTGGAAGACCTGTTCGTCGAGAGCAAGCGATGGATCTTCCCCGGCAATCCGCTCGATCACCTCGACGAATACTGCGAGCTGACCGAATCGTCGCTGCTGGTCGATGTCGCCCGCTGGCGGCGGCATCCCGACGGCCAATTGCGAAAACTGGGCGAACGGTGGCAAGAGCTGCTCTCGCGTCGGATTCGTTGGAAGATGGTTTGCGAACGGACGATCTTCTTCGCGCCGGGCCAATCCGAGCGAAGCAGCATCTTCAGCGATCGGGAAACGTTCGAGCGGGCATTGCGGGCGGCGCTGCCGGCGTCGTGCCGCGACATCCCGTTGAAGGTCGATACGGCCCGGCATGTGCACCGGCCCGGGACGCGCGCCCCGGCGGGCCGCCAGAACTTCCTCTACGATCCGCTGACCCGCGAGATCCGCAGCCTCGACGACCGGGAGATCTTCCGCCGCATCGCCACCAGTTTTCGCGTGTGCCGCGTGTATGCGCTCGATCACGAGCACGACCGCGAGTTGGCCGCCGCAGTCGATCAACTCAGCGGAGGCGGCGGCGAAGACGACGCAACGAATATGTAGCTGAGCAGACGGAACTCCAGCGTTCTGACCGCTTTGGTCACGACCACTATGCTTACGATGGAGTCTATTGAGCGATTGCACAAACACACGATCCGCACCAAATATAACGTAGAACGAATCAAGAAGAATCGGCCGAAGGTTTCTCCATGAGTCAGTCGCACGTGTACTACGACAATCCGTTGATCGCCCGCTACGCCTCCGACGAAATGAGCCGCCTTTGGGGGCCGCAGCGCAAGTTCTCTACGTGGCGGCGGCTTTGGGTGGCGCTAGCCGAAGCCGAGGCCGAGTTGGGTCTGCCGATCAGCGAAGAACAGATCGCCGAGCTTCGCGCCCACGTGGACGACGTGGATTTCGAGGCGGCCGATCGCTACGAACGCCAATTGCGCCACGACGTGATGGCCCATGTTCACGCCTACGGCGACGTTTGCCCGACGGCCCGGCCCATCATTCACCTGGGAGCGACCAGTTGTTATGTGACGGACAACACCGATCTGATCTTGCTCCGCGAGTCGCTGGAGTTGGTTCGCGCCCGGCTGGCCGCGGTGATCGATGTGCTCGGGCGATTCGCTGCTCAATATCGCGACCTGCCCTGTTTGGCCTTCACGCACATGCAGCCGGCGCAGCCGACCACCGTGGGCAAGCGGGCGTGCCTTTGGGCCTACGATTTCGCCCTCGACCTGAAGGAGATCGACCATCGGCTTGCGGAACTGAAGGCCCACGGCTGTCGCGGCACGACCGGCACGCAAGCGAGTTTTCTGGCCCTTTTCCACGGCGACCACGAAAAGGTCCGCCGCCTCGACGAATTGATCTGCCGAAAGATCGGCTTCGAGTCGTGCTACACCGTCACGGGGCAGACGTATCCGCGAAAGATCGACGCCCAAGTGCTGGCCGCGCTCAGCGGGATTGCGCAGTCGGCCCACAAGATGGCCACCGACATTCGTCTGCTGGCCCATCGCAAAGAGATCGAGGAGCCGTTCGAGAAGCATCAGATCGGCTCGTCGGCCATGCCGTACAAGCGGAACCCGATGCGGAGCGAGCGCATCTGCTCGTTGGCCCGATTCCTGATGAACTTGGAAGCCAACGCGGCGGACACACTGGCCGTTCAATGGTTCGAGCGCACGCTGGACGACAGCGCCAACCGGCGGCTCGTGCTGCCGCAAGCGTTTCTCACGGCCGACGCCGTGCTGATCCTGCTCCGCAATGTGGCCGACGGGCTGGTCGTCTATCCGCAAGTGATCGCCAAGGCGCTGGCCGACGAGCTGCCGTTCATGGCCTCGGAGAACATTCTGATGGCCGCGGTTGCCGCCGGAGGCGACCGTCAAGACCTGCACGAACGCATCCGCCGCCATAGCCAGGCCGCGGCGGCCGTGGTGAAGGAACAAGGGGGTCGCAACGATCTGCTCGAACGTCTGGCGGGCGATCCGGCCTTCGCCAAGGTGGATTTGACGGCAGTGGTCGATCCGCGGCAATTCGTGGGCCGCGCCCCGCAGCAGGTCGATGAGTTCATCGCCGAGGTGGTCGAGCCGATCCGCCAGCGGCTCGGAACTCGCCCGTCGCTCGAAGCTGAAGTCCGGGTTTGACCGGTGCCCATCGACTCGCTGCACCTTGGAAATGCCGCTTCCGACACACAGAGCTTTCCTGGCTATCCGATCCTGTCTATTTTGTCTCGTCGCGGACAATCTGACATTGACCCCCTTTGCCAAAGCACTACAATGCCGAGCTTGAGCCTCGACCTAAGGTCGGACTGCTCAGCCGAAGGGGATTGGAACGCTTGGCCGACGGGAAAGCCGTTGTCGGCCGACGCAGGCGACGGCCGCCACGCAACCGGCGCGATCGGCATTTCGCGCAAGCGCGTCGAAAGTCGCAACATATTATCGGGATGCGACTTGCGTATTAGCTTGCGGCGCGCCGACTGGGGGCAAGTCGTTCCACGGCAATGGGCCGATTGTCGTTCAGGCCAGGCATGGTTCGACCCGTTGGGAACAACAGTGTTCAACCCGTTGGGAATGAAGGAAACGCCGGATTGGGCCGTCGTCGGCTTTGCCGCAAGGCGACAAACACGCGGAAGGAAACACTACCCTCTGTTGGGCGGCCGCGTGCCGGGCTGGTCGTTGCGGCACAGTGACGAAGATCATCAGGGTGCAGAGACGCAGATCATCAGTCAGTCCGATAAGCATGAATCAACCTAGCAAGCCAGAACCGGTTTCGTCTGCAGCGATCTTGGAGGCCTCGCGGCGCGAGAAGCTTCAGGCGATTCGCCGACTCGGTCATGATCCGTGGGGGAGCCGTTTCGACGACCATCAGCCGATCGGTGACATTCGCCGCCGCGAAAACGAGTTGCGTGAAGAGCCGGTGCCCGATCAGCCCGGCAAGACGGTCGTTCGCGGCCCGGCGGTTCGGGCGGCCGGCCGGATCATCTTGCGGCGGCCGTCGGGCAAGCTGCACTGGTTGCAGATTCGCGATTGGACCGGCACGATCCAGGTGATGATCGGCAAGGCGCAGGTCGGCGACGACAACTGGGAGCTGGCGCAGCAGTTCGATTTGGGCGACGTGGTTGGGGTGGACGGACAGTTGATCCGCACGCGGACCGGCGAACTCACCATCGCCGCCGAGAAGCTGACGTTTTTGACCAAGTCGTTGGAGACACCGCCGGAGAAACACCACGGGCTGAGCGATCCCGAGCTTCGTCAGCGGCTTCGCTACCTCGACCTGATCTACACCGAGGGCGTTTGGGAGCGCTTTCTGCGACGGACGAAGATCGTGCATTCGATCCGATCGACGCTGGCCGCTCGCGGATTCGTCGAGGTGGAAGGGCCGACCTTGCACGCCATCGCCGGCGGGGCGGCTGCCCGGCCGTTCATCACCCATCACAACGCGCTGGATATCGACCTGTACCTGCGGATTGCGTTGGAGTTGCACCTGAAGCGGCTGCTCGTCGGCGGCGTCGAGCGGGTGTACGAATTGGGCCGCGTCTATCGCAACGAAGGGATCAGCCCGCGGCACAATCCCGAATTCACCATGCTCGAGGTGTATCAAGCCTACGGCGATTATCGTTCGATGATGGACCTGACCGAGGAGTTGATCGTCGCTGCAATCGAGGCGACCGGTCAGCCGTTGCAGTTGCCCTGGGGCGATACGACGATCGACTTCACCCCGCCGTTCGCCCGCAAAACGTATGACGAGTTGTTCGCCGAGCATACGGGCGTTGCGCCGGGCGATGCAGAGGCCGTGGCCCGTTTCGCCCGTTCCATTGGGTTGGAACCGGCGGGCAAGCATCCTGATGTCGTGAAAAGCGAAGTGTTCGAGGCGAAGGTCGAAGACGCTTTGCGCGGGCCGGTGTTCGTGTGCGATTATCCGGCGAGCATCTGTCCGTTGACCAAGCGCAAGGCCGCCGACCCGACGGTAGCCGAGCGGTTTGAACTGTTCATCAACGGCATGGAAGTGGCCAACGCCTATACCGAGTTGAACGATCCGGACTTGCAGGAAGAGCTGTTCAGCAAGCAGCTCGAAGGACTAACCGAAGAAGACTCGATGGCGCGGATGGACCGCGACTTCATCCGCGCGCTGAGGCACGGGATGCCTCCGGCGGGCGGGCTGGGCATCGGCATCGACCGGCTGGTGATGCTGCTGACCAATTCGCAGAGTATCCGCGATGTGATTCTGTTTCCGCTGCTTCGGCCCGAGTAGTCGGCGTTGGGGGGAGGAGGCGGGCGAGTGGAAGAGCCGCCTGCCGCAGTGTTCGCCGCTGTGCGTCAAGGAAGACGATCATGTACAAGCTGCTGCTGTGCTTGCGGTATCTGCGCACCCGATGGATTGCG
>Ga0101944_10007850_pt1 | contig 10468 bp, 9 predicted proteins | sample DewCreD2012metaG_FD_75245 | JGI IMG/M metagenome (GOLD analysis project Ga0101944, IMG submission 75245) | Hot spring sediment bacterial and archeal communities from British Columbia, Canada, to study Microbial Dark Matter (Phase II) - Dewar... ...
CGCTCACGGTAAGGTCATCATAGAAGGGTGTACGTTTAACTATTGTGATGTTGTAATTATCATCGTTGTTTAGCTGGAAGGTTTCGGCAAATCTGGTTGCTCTAACATCGTATGCAAGACCAGTTGTAGCACCAACAATTTGCACTTCAATCTCATTATATGTTCTGGTAGTGCTAGACGTCGAAAGGTCTACTCCTACACAATTCCCCGAAGAAGCATTGAATGAACCAATATACATGTAAGTCCTGAAGCCACCAGAGTATTCATGAACAGGAATATGTTCATCTGCATCGCTTGTTTGTTGGGTATTTGTAGGTTGAATGGCATATAATGGCAGAGATAAGAAAATGATTACTGTTAACATGAGGACTAAGTCCTTCATTGGATACTCACAAGAGCTTATTCGTGTTACTGCTTTTTAGCTCTCCCCTAAGAACAGACTGTTCCGCAAAAAGAACAGCCAAAAGTTGCTTGACCTGAAATTAATCATAGGGTGGGTACACCCTGTCGTGGGAAAAGGTAAGAAATAAGTTAGCCCGACATTATTTTCGGTTGTTTTCTCAATAACACGGCAACCGAGAACAAAGCCATAAGCAATGGCAAAATTACTATGACTGACAACTCTGGTACAGTCGGTGTGGACGAAGGATTACTTGTTGGCTTTGGACTGGGTGAACTTGTATGTGATGCTGTAGGGTTTGAGGTTGGGGCGGTTGTTGGATTTGATGTTGGATTGGATGTTGGTTGATTGGTGGGGTTAGTTGTCGGGGTAGACGTTGGTTTTGCAACAGGGTCATAGAACACAGCCGTTATGACATAATCGTTGTTTGGATAATATGTATAAGGGTTATTGGTGCTTAGCACTGTTCCGTTTTCAAGCCAACACATAAATTCGTAGTTTGTGGCTGGTGTAGCAGTTAATACTATAGGCGAAGTTAAAACGTGCTTGCCATCCGAGGGAGAAATTACCCCTTCCCCAATGTGGACAAATTTAATGGTGTAAGATGGCGTTGGTGTGGGCGTAGGTTCTGGTGCTACTGGTGAAACAAGATTTGGACTTGACAAAAATGGCAAATAACTAACGATACCTAAGGTAAAGTCATCAGTAAAATCAAAGATTGATTTATCGATAATTGAGGTATTTGTCGTCCCCCACCAATTATAGGTTGCATTAATATAGCCAGTATTACTGGACGTTTGAATATTGTAGTTATTGTTACTATAGATATTGTTGTATAAAATCACAGGCGAAAAAATTCCCTGATAAATGGATGACGCGCTAATAAAAATACCAATGTTATTGTTAGTGATTGTATTATTCCTAATTATTGGATACCCAGTAAATGCAAAGTATGCTCGAATACCGATATTACTACCTACTATCGCATTTGCTTCAATAATCGGAACAGTATCAACCCAATGACTATTGGAAATTTCTACCGCTATATTACCCGTAGCTGATATTGTATTATTGGAAATGGTTGAATTCGAGCTATCTATCTTTATCGGAGCAGTATCTGAATGTACAAAAGTATTTTTGTTTATTTTTGGAGAGCAATAATCGATAGTGATTTGGGTATAATTGAATACTGCATTTTCGATAATGCAACCAGTCGCGGTTGTTTCATTCCACCCGTTACATAATTTGGTGAATCTAATTTCTCCACTATTAAATTCGATTAGAAAATCAATAGTTCCTATAGCATTGATTGTTCCATTTACTTGAATGTAATAATTGTTTAGATTGACAGCAACACCATTTTCAATTATTAAATCAACATTAATAGGTATACCAACAGGGGCTGTGAGCGTATAGGGGCTATTAGCCTTGGTCCAAGTTGTGTTAGTTGTTATTATTCCGCTTACTTGAGTGCCACTTTGCGCCTTAACATTTCCAAAGTAGGTGGTGGTGACTAAAATTGATGAACAAATAATCAGCATCAACAATAATAAAGATAAGCAGGCTTTCTTCAACCCCTAAACCACCTTAAACATTACCGCTTACTTGCTTGCTAATCTTTTTAAAACTTGCTCCCAAAATGCACTAACACCCACATTAGAAGGCATTAACAAAAAAGGAATCAACCATTTCCTGAAACATCCATAACATATAACCCATCTTGGAAATACATCCATGTTCAAAAAATTAATAATTGATAAATTTGTAACTGTAGGGGCGTATACTGTACATATATCAAACATCCATGCCGAAAGCTTGATAGATAATATTTTGATTCACCATCTGCAACAAACATAACTGATTGCGCCGCTTTCGGAACTGAATTAAACCAATCAGTTCCCGAATCGGTAGCATGGAAAAGCATGGACTTATCGGTTTCTGGAACCGAATAACCAATAGAACCAATAGACCCCTGTAATGGTAAAATTTGAAAATATATAATAAATAATAACTAAGGGTCAATTTAGTTACTTTTACTAGGGCATTTATGCCCGAAATCAGTGAATCAGTTCTGAGATTGTTTTTTACGGATGCTCTCAATTATATTGTGGATATACTCTTTTGATTCTTTTATGTTTTCATTTATCCTGCCAAAAATTATCTTTTCTGAAACCTTTGATTTTATTTTTGCTCTACTTCTTTCATTTGCCAACTTATTTTCATAAATCCAGTATAAATGCAACATGCATCGTTTTAGTTGCTTCTCAAAAATTTTAGTTGTATCTGATGTAATAACGTATATGTACTCTGGGCGTGTTTGTGCTATTAACGGCAGGTCTTCGTTTAGCGCTTTTTTCGTCTTTAGTTTAATTAAAAATTCCTTATGTCTATCGTTAGTTCTACCTTCTTCAAGATAACTTCTTTCTGTTTTTGTCAAAATTGCTCTGGTCTTTAGTCTTGACCCTTTTTTCTTTTTTACCTCACTTTTTTTAGCGTTTTCTACGTTGTTTGTTGTCACCGATAAACCCGAAAATATTGAAGCATGCGGTGAGTATTATTTATTATCCATCGGAGAAATTAAAATTGACCGAAGAAATACAAGATAGCGGTTTTCCGCTAATAAATTCCGATGGATTAACTCCATCAACCAATACCCAAAATCAAAAAAACAAAAAAGAGAAAGAAAAGATATCGACAAAACGCAAAGTACTGATATCAGTAAATGATGACATACTCAATGCTGCAAACCGTGGACTATACGAATCGATAATCTATCAGGGCGAACCCTGCTTTTTACGCTGTTACAACGCCCACAGAGGAGATGATAGCGTCAAGTTGTTTTCTTTGGAGAAAGTTGTCACCTTGAAAGATGAATCGCTTAACGGAGATACAAAGAAAACAAAGTACAAACCCAAAGATTCTACACTTGAAGCATTACCATTTGAATTACTATATATAACAGGAGAAATATCTAACGCCATACCTACTAGGCAGGAATTGTTTGACCGAGTATTAACAATAATAGAATCGTATGTTGATTTACCAAGAGATTGGTCAAGAGTTTGTGCACTATTTGTTTTGTTAAGCTACGAACAGCACAAGTTTAACTGGTTACCGTATTTAGGTGTATTTGGCGATACAGGCAGTGGCAAAAGCATACTCGCTGAACTTCTAAGTTACCTATGCTACCGTGGTGGCTACTTTATACAAGCTAATAGTGCAAACATCTACTATTTCTTAAAAGAATATGAAGACACTGTCCCAACTTTTGCAGAGGATGAAACACAGGGTTTCGAGAAAGACACAGAGAAATCAAAGATATACAAAGCTGGAAACTCTAAAAACGGTAAAGTTCCAAGAGTGCTTACAACTCCAACAGGTTCCAAATTAGTAGTTCACCCAGTTTATAGCTTAAAGATGCTAGCAGGTGAACAAGTTCCAACCGTTAAAGGACTCAATGAACGTCTTCTTACAATAAATATGGCTAAGGGAAAAGCGAACAAAGACTGGTATGCCCGTGGGAAGGAAGAAATGGCCGCTCTGAAGGAACTAAAAATGGACTTGCTCAAATGGCGTATGGTAAACTACTCAAACCAATATCCTAATGATATTCAGGCTACATGCCGAATTGAGAACAACCTCAGACCGCTTAGAACAATAGCTAATGGATTATCTATTGAGGGAGAGTTTGAGGACTGGTGTAAGGAAGCAATAAAGAAAAGCCAAAATGAAAAGAAAGAAACACTTGAAGGCTGCGTTGTTGAAGCAATATATGAGCTAGTTGCTAACGGCAACTATGAGGCTGAAAAGGTTCTACAAGGTCAAGAAATCAAAAAGGTTTACATAAGCTTCGATGACATATGGGAGAAACTAGAGTCAGTTACCTATGCCACAACTGATGGCTTCAACGAAAAACTAATTACAAATGAATACGGAGAAGTAAGTAAGAATAAAGTCGGCAGGATTTTAACGGATATTTTTGGCAGTAAAACGATTTCAAGAACGCCTAATGGTTCGTCTGGTGTTAAGGTTAGGTATAGAGTATTTGATTCTGATATTTTAGGTAGAGTCGTTGGCAACTACTTTGACGAACAAGAGACTGAGCGGTTGAAACAGAGAATCCAACAATCAAGCTAGGAAACTAACAACGCTTAACGGGTGGTATAAGTGTCAGAGAATCACATAAGCAAAGAAGAGCTATGGTCAGAATTTTTTGGTAACTTTGGCAGAGATTTCGGTAATCCCAAAAGATGGTTTACTAATAATCCCCAAGATATTTACCAATTCATAGATGACTGTACAAAGAACAAACTCCCTGCCTTCATCAGCGTTCAACCTAAGAAAGATAAGAATACGATTCAAGGCATTGAAAAACTGTTCTTTGACTTTGACTATTCAGCAACTACAGACATTAAGACCGAAGATGAGAAAGCTAGACTATGGCAAGATATGGAGAAAGAAGTAAAGTACTTTCTTAATCATTTAGATGAACTAAACATCAAACCTCTTGTCGTTAAAACATGCAAGGGTTTCCATGTCTATGTCTTTCTAGATTTAGTTTACAGCTTTGATGCAAAAAACAAACTATTGAAAGATGTTTACAAACAACTGCAATTGGCACTTTTGCAGGGTTATGATTACAAATATATCGATTGGCATGTTATTGGTGATATTAATCGACTTTCTAGAATTCCCTTATCTACCCACCAGAAAAGTGGAGAACTATGCATAATAGTTGACAATCAACTTAGACCAGACAAAATTAGAAGTCTAGAGTTTTTCAAGCTTTATGGGCTGAAGGAAGTGGATATTAAAGCAATTATAAAGAAGATAGTTAGAAACAAAAAAACAATAGATAGCATACCAAAAGAGTATCCCGATTATGTAAACAATGGGTTCAAAGAAATTAGACCATGCTTCAAAAAGGCAATGGATACTGGTGAAATGTGCCATGAACAACGCCTTGCCTTATTGCTAGAAGTGTATTCTCTTGGCAATAACGACTTGGAAGGTATTGTTGAGTTTTTCAAGTGTTTCAACGATTTTAACGAAGAAGAGACAAGAAAGCAAGTGCAATGGTTTCTACAGAATGAGATAGTGAGAGGGTTTACTAAACCGTACCGATGTAAAACTATAGCTGATAAGGGTTGGTGCATTGGAGAACAATGCCCTTTCTTTAAGGGCTAAATTAGACCTTTTCACGGCGTTGGGTTTACCTGCCCTGTCAAGGTTACCGTAACAGGAATTAAGAACTGTTTTTTGCCTTGAAACTATTTCAAGTAAATTATATAACATCTGAATAGCTAAGTCTGATTACGGATAGGTTAGTTAAGTCATGCTTACTTTAACCAAGATAATGATGTTTGCCGTCATGCTTTCCGTGCTTACACTGTCTATGTTATGCAATGTTAGAACAGTTAATGCGGATGACATAATCTATCCTTGGGATTATGTTTACAAGGCTTTACCAGTAATTACAGTAACTTCACCAATGAATAATTCTGAAAACTCTAATTCTTTGCAATTAACTATAAACATAACAAAACCCGCCGATTGGCTTATTCATGGTGGATATAATGGAAGACAAACGCTTGAAGCAATATCTTACCAGTTGGATGATACTTATTATGGACCTTATTCTGCTTTTAGCTATTTAGAAGCTCCATACATTTATTCAGTTAATCTATCAGAGATTAGTGCAGGTAAACATAGCTTAATTGTATATGCCAATGCTACTGGATGGGTTATTGGAAATACACATGAATATTCATTCCCTATCATAGTTACTTCAAATATTACTTACTTTACTGTTAGTGATAACTTGCCTAATACTTCTTCTATTGTACCAGAGTTTACAACGATAGTAACATCAGTTACAATTCTAGCTGTTGTTGTTAGTTTATTGCTTGTAATCGGTAAAAGAAAACTAACAATAATTAATCATTAATTGACCTTTTCCTGACATAGACAGTATACCCTCTCTCGTAGGAAAAGGTAGTTAATCATCGAATTCTTCAGGGAACATCAATGAATCATCGACTGGATATGCTGCACTCATGTATAGGTCTGCTTGGGTGTCTTCCCTTGAGTCTGAATTAAGTTGCTTATCGGCTTCAATATTGCAGTTAATATTTGATTTTCCAACCGTGACTATGCTATAGAAGAACCTGATGCTAATAATTATGATGAGAACTAGAAAGCATATGAGAAAAAAGGATATGATGCAAGAAAGAAAGTCAAACAATTAAAGCACCTAGTAAAGTGTTTTTGGTTTACTAAGGCAATACCCCCAATCTGTCTTTGTAACTAGACTATACCCTTCTGATAGGCATCGCGTTAGCTCTTCTTTGTTTTCTGCATAGACAACGTCATATTCGTTTGATTTTATCCAAGACTTAACAATGTGAACATATCGCAAAGTATTCTTAATGTCGCAATGTCTAGCGAATCGTTGTGTATCCACGATGTCTTTGGTTTTGAAGTAGTGCCCTGAAATCGCATAATGTCGGAATGTATGGAAGTGAATTTTAAGAAAGTCCCGATTGCCCGTTTCATTAGCTAACCTTTGTCTGTAATCTACAATTGAATCATTAATCCCTGTAGGCTTATTGATGTTAGAGAATATACGTTTCTCTTGTTTTGGCAATCGAATCAGTAAGCCGAATAGCTCATCAGATAAGCTGTAGGTTTTAGTCCTATGCCCTTTGTTACCAGTTATAGTTACTGTTTTGGAGGAAAAATTGATGTCTTTCCACTCTAAACTCCAAGCTTCTCCACTAGAGCAACCTGTTTCTACTGACAATAAAATCATGGCTTTGTTTGGAATCGACCTGATACGGTAAACAAACCGCTTAACCATATCTGGATTAGGTACAAACATCTCATCATTATCGTATGCTCGAAAATGTGGTCTCGCATAAGGTACTTTCTTGAATTCAGCGTACTGAGTTATCGCATCCAGACAATTCGACTTAGACTTATCACACCATGAGGAATTTAAAACTTGATTAGTCATTTCGCTTGGTGTACCCGATAACTTAGCAAAGAATCTCATCTTTCTAGCAATACTAGAATCTCTATTACCCTTACTGAACTTTAGCCATAAACCAAAATTCAAAAGGTCAGATTCTTTTGACTCCCATAGGTTCCTTTGTGGTGCGGAGGGTGGGATTTGAACCCACGAACCCCTGCGGGATAGGAGCCTCAGTCCTACGCCGTTGGCCATGCTGGGCGACCTCCGCCTAAATGCAACCAGTTTGAGGCTTTGCGGAGATATAGAAACATCTAGCCCAAATAAAGGCTTTACCGTTAAAAACGGCAGCAGCGTTAAGTTTAGCGGTTGGTTCATGTTTTGGAGAGCAAAAAATAGCCGTATTCAGCTAACAGGTTGGGCAGGAGCTTGACTTGCCTGTTGTCGGTTCTGAAAAAGGTATGTTGCACTGTTATGTGTTTGGTTTTGCAGTAGTCTTTGAAGTCAGCTAAGCTCAAAAAATGAAGGTTCGGCGTGTCGTACCACTGGTAGGGCAACGATGCGGTGACGGGGACGCGTCCGCGGAAGAATATTCTGGCGCGGGCTTTGTAGTGGGCAAAGTTGGGGATGCCGACTATGACTTTTTTGCCAACACGCAAGGCCTCTTGGAGTGCGAAGTCGGGTTTTTTGACCTGCTGCAAGGTCTGGTTGAGGATGACGTAGTCAAACGAGTTGTCGGCGTACTCGGAAAGTCCCGTGTCGATGTCCTGTTGAAAAACGCTTAACCCTTCTTTGACGCAGCGCAGAATAGCGTCCTCATTTAACTCGATGCCTTGCGCGTGCACCTGCCTTTCGCGCGTTAGGTACGCTAAGAGTTCGCCGTCGCCGCAGCCCAAATCCAACACCGAAGCGCCCGTGGTGATCCAGTTGGCGAAGGTTTTGAATTCAGTTGGGTTCATGGTGTTTGTGCTCCTTTGCCGTTGCAGACGCTGTTTAGGAAGTTGCCTATGAGTTGGCTTTCCTGCTCCGTTTCTAAAAGGAAGGCGTCGTGTCCGTAGGTGCTGTTGACTTCGCAGTAGCTGGCGTCTACGCCGCTGAGTTTGCAGGCTTTAACGATTTCCTGTGATTGGTAGGTTGGGTAGAGCCAGTCGGATTTGAAGGCGATGACCAACACTTTGGCATTTAACCCCCGAAAGATGCTGTTGAGGCTGTGGCCGTTTAGGATGTTGAAGTAGTCGATGGCTTTGGTGATGTAGAGGTAGCTGTTAGCGTCAAATCGCCGTACAAAGGTGTCGCCTCTGTTGTGGAGGTAGCCTTCGACTTCGAAGTCTGCCCCGAACTTGAACGGCGCCCTATCCGCGCGGAATTTGCGGCCGAACTTCTCAGCCATCGAAGCGTCACTCATGTAGGTTATGTGCCCAATCATGCGGGCGATTGCAAGCCCTTTGGCTGGGATGCTATGGTCGTAGTAGTTGCCGCTGTGCCAGTCGGGGTCAGCCATGATTGCTTGGCGTCCGACTTCGTTGAAGGCGATCTGTTGGGGTGTGTGTTTCATTGTAGTTGCAATTGGTATCGCCGAGCGGATGCGTTTGGGGTAAGATGTCATCCACTGCAGTACCTGCATGCCGCCCATGGAGCCGCCGATGACTGAGAGTAGCTTGTTGATGCCGAGGTGGTCGATGAGGTGACGTTGGGCGTTTACGATGTCGCTGATGGTGATTAGGGGGAAGTCTATGCCATACGGCTTGCCAGTTTGCGGGTTAATTGAAGATGGTCCTGTGGAGCCTTTGCAGCCACCCAAAACGTTACTGCAAATAACATAATACTTGGTGGTGTCGATGGCTTTGCCTTCGCCGACGAGGTTGCTCCACCAGCCGCCTTGGCCTGCAGCGTGGGCGTCCCCTGTGAGGGCGTGTAAGATGAGGATGGCGTTGGTTTTGTCTGGGTTGAGTTTGCCGTAAGTTTCGTAGGCAAGCGTGACAGGGGATAGATTTTCGCCTGACTCCAGCGTTAACTCATCAAAGGTGTAGGTTTGGGTTTGTTGGGTTTGGGGTGTGATTAGCTTTGTTTCCTCCTTATATGCTCGCTGAGGTTTTGAGGGCTTGGTCGAGGTCTTCGATTATGTCTGCTGGGTCTTCTATGCCGATGGAGAGGCGGATGTAGTCTGCTGTTACACCTGTAGCTCGCTGTTCCTCTGCGGTGAGTTGCTGGTGGGTAGTTGAGGCAGGGTGGATGATGAGGCTTTTTGTGTCGCCTATGTTTGCCAGATGTGAAAACAGCTTCACAGACTTGATTAGCCGTTTGCCTGCTTCTAAGCCACCTTTCACACCGAAACCGACGAGGCCGCCGTAGTTGCCTCGAAGATATTTTTCGGCGATTTTATGGTTAGGGTGGGTTGGCAGACCGGGGTAGTTTACCCAGCTGACCAGTGGATGCGATTGTAGGAATTGGGCGACTTTGAGGGCGTTTTCGCTGTGTCTGCGTTGGCGAAGCGGCAGGGTTTCTAATCCTTGAATGAACAGCCAAGCGTTGAAAGGGCTTAAAGCGGGACCCACATCGCGCAGCAACTGCACCCTTGCTTTGAAGACCAAAGCCACGTTGCCCAAACCGGGGAAGTTGCCGAATGCATCCCAATATTTGACGCCGTGGTAGGCGGGGTCGGGTTCGGTGAATTCTGGGAATTTACCGTTGTTCCAACTAAATTTGCCGCTGTCTACGATGACGCCGCCGAGGCTTGAGCCGTTCCCAGCGATGTATTTGGTTGCGGAAAGCACGGTTATGTCTGCGCCGTGTTCGATGGGGGCGATTAAGCCGACGCCAACAGTGTTGTCTACGACGAAGGGGATGCCTGCTTCATGAGCAATTTTTGCTATGGTTTGGAAGTCGGGGACGTCGAGTTTGGGGTTGCCGATGGTTTCGGCGTAGATGGCGCGGGTTTTTGGAGTGATGGCTTTTTTGAACTCTTCAGGTTTGGATGAGTCCACAAATATCACTCTTCTGCCGAGTTTGGGGAAGGTGTAGTGGAAGAGTTCGTAGGTTCCGCCGTAGAGGTTGTTGGCGGAAACGATTTCGTCACCCACTTGCGTAATTGTTAACAG
>Ga0101944_10007853_pt1 | contig 10465 bp, 6 predicted proteins | sample DewCreD2012metaG_FD_75245 | JGI IMG/M metagenome (GOLD analysis project Ga0101944, IMG submission 75245) | Hot spring sediment bacterial and archeal communities from British Columbia, Canada, to study Microbial Dark Matter (Phase II) - Dewar... ...
CGATGGGTTCCGTACTTCTCATGAGATACAGAAAGTAGAGTATTTCGACAATGAAGAAATTACTCCCCTCCTCGATATGAAAGCCCTGCAGGCATTCCGTGACAGAGCCCTGAATCCCGAGCATCCTGTTACAAGAGGTACTGCACAGAACCCCGATATTTTCTTCCAGGCCCGTGAAGCTTGCAACAAATACTACGACGCAGTTCCCGACATGGTCGCCGAATACATGGCCCAGCTTTCGAAACTCTGCGGACGCGAATACAAGCCCTTTACTTATTATGGTGACCCCAATGCCGAAAATATCATTGTTGCCATGGGTTCGGTTACCGAAACCATCCGCGAAACCATTGATTACCTGATGGCCAAAGGAGAAAAAATTGGTCTTGTTACCGTACACCTTTATCGTCCCTTCTCAACCAAATACCTGATGCAGGTATGGCCAAAAAGCGTAAAACGCGTAGCTGTTCTCGACCGCACCAAAGAACCCGGTGCCGAAGGGGAACCTCTGTATCTTGACATTAAAAACGCATTCTACAACCAGCCCAACGCGCCGCTGATTGTTGGCGGACGTTATGGCCTGTCTTCAAAAGACACCACTCCTGCACAAATCGTTGCCGTTTACGATAACCTTAAAATGAAAGAACCCAAAAACGGATTCACCGTAGGTATCGTTGACGATGTTACTTTCCTCAGTCTGCCTCTGCAGCCCGAAATCAGCGTTACCCCCAAAGGGACTTTCGAAGGCAAATTCTACGGACTGGGTGCCGACGGAACTGTGGGAGCCAATAAAAACTCCATTAAAATCATCGGCGACAACACCGATCTCTATGCTCAGGCCTATTTTGCATACGACTCCAAAAAGTCAGGCGGCATCACCGTATCGCACCTGCGCTTCGGTGCCAAACCCATCCGCGCCCCTTATCTGGTTGGAACACCCGACTTTGTTGCCTGCCACGTCATCTCCTATCTCGACAAATACGACATGCTGAAAGGACTGAAAAAAGGCGGCACCTTCCTTCTCAACTCAATATGGGACGAAGAAGAAACCAAAGCCATTCTGCCCAACCACATGAAACGCTATCTGGCACAGAACGAAATCAAATTCTATATCATCAATGCAACCAAGATTGCACAGGAAATCGGTCTCGGCGGACGCACCAACACCATTATGCAGGCCGCATTCTTCAAAGTCTCCGGCGTTATCCCTTACGAAACTGCCGTAAAAGATATGAAGAAAGCCATTGCCAAGACATACGGCCGCAAAGGCGAAGAAATCGTTAACATGAACTACGCAGCTGTGGATGCCGGAAATAAAGTAATTGAAGTAAAAGTTCCTGCCGAATGGGCTACCCTGAAAGATGAAGAACACAAACACGACGGAAAGAAACCCGAATTCATCACCAAGGTTGTAGATCCTATTAACCACCTGAAAGGCGATGACCTTCCCGTAAGCGTGTTTATTGACCGCGAAGACGGCACCTTCCCTGCGGGTACAACCATCTATGAAAAACGCGGTATTGCAGTAAATGTACCCGAATGGATTCATGGGAACTGCATCCAGTGCAACCAGTGTTCATTTGTATGTCCTCACGCTGCCATTCGCCCCTTCCTTCTGAATGCCGAAGAAGCAGCCAAAGTTCCCGCCGGCACCGCACTGGTGGATGCCAACGGCAAAGAACTCGCAGGTATGAAATTCCGCATTCAGGTCAGCGTCCTCGACTGTACCGGCTGCGGCAACTGTATTGACGTTTGCCCGAGCAAAACCAAAGCGCTCGAATTCCGTCCTCTGGAAACCCAGATGAAAGAAGCTGAAAACTGGACTTACATGGTCGAAAAAGTTTCGTACAAAGACCATATGGAGGACAAATACAAAACCGTTAAAAACTCGCAGTTCGCACAGCCCCTGTTTGAATTCTCGGGTGCCTGCGCCGGTTGCGGTGAAACTCCTTATATTAAAAACATCACCCAGCTGTTCGGCGACCGTATGATTGTGGCCAATGCTACCGGCTGTTCCTCTATCTACGGCGGTTCCGCTCCCGCAATGCCATACCGCGCCAACGAAAAAGGTCATGGCGTGGCCTGGGCCAACTCACTTTTCGAAGACAATGCAGAATACGGCTTCGGAATTGCTATGGGCGTAAAAACCATGCGTAACCGCATTGCCGACCGTATGCAGAAAGCAATGGACAGCGTTTCTCCCGAAACCAAAGCTGCATTCGCAGAATGGATCGAAGGAAAAGACATCGCCGAAAAATCGGTGGCTGCATCCGAAAAAGTGCTTGCACTGATTCAGAAAGAAAAAAATCCGCTCTGTAAGGAAATTTACGACCTGCGTCAGTACCTTGTTAAAAAATCCATCTGGGTATTTGGCGGCGACGGATGGGCTTACGACATCGGTTACGGCGGACTCGACCACGTTATCGCTTCGGGTGAAGACATCAACCTGCTGGTTCTGGACACCGAAGTATATTCCAACACCGGAGGACAGGCCTCTAAATCAACCCCCATCGGGGCAGTTGCCAAATTCGCAGCATCGGGCAAACGCATACGCAAAAAAGACCTCGGCATGATGGCCATGTCATACGGATACGTATACGTTGCTCAGGTTTCCATGGGTGCCAGCCAGTCGCAGTATTTCAAGGCCATCAAGGAAGCTGAAGCATATCCCGGTCCCTCTATCATCATTGCTTATGCACCCTGTATCAACCACGGCCTTGTTCACGGCATGGGTAAAACGCAGGATCAGGCCAATGCAGCCGTTGAAGCCGGTTACTGGTCGCTCTTCCGCTACAATCCGCTGCTCGAAGCCGAAGGCAAAAATCCCTTCCAGCTCGACTCGAAGGAACCCGACTGGAGCAAATTCCAGGCCTTCCTCAACAGCGAAGTACGTTTCACCTCTCTTAAACTCACCTTCCCGAAAGATGCAGAAGAACTGTTTAAAGCCGCCGAAGCAAATGCCAAATGGCGCTTCAACAGCTACAAACGTCTCGCTGCTAATTTTAACGTGTAGTTGATTTCATCAGATAAAAGAAAACCGTCACGGGAATCCGTGACGGTTTTTCTTTTAAATAATATTGCGTAATCCGTGTTTATCCCAAATTATGCAATAGAAGACGCTAACGCATCGGACAACTTGCTTTTGTTGGGATTATCCCGACATATCCATCATTGATTGGCCATGATAATCAATAGATTTGTTTTGTCGTTTGCGCCATAGCACAATTTGGGTTTAACTAAGATTTTTACCTCGCGCCAGCGTGGTCTCCTCTGTATAATAGTGTTACCTGCATTTATTCTTGTAAGACGCATCGTCGAAATGACCCGAGGGGCGCATGGGTTTGGTTGCGGCTTGCAAAGCCGCAACCAAACCCAGCTTCACAGTCATTTCGAACGTTGCCGGTTATTGAAATTAAACTACACAAAGTATAGTGCAACGGAGACCACGCTGGCGCGAGGTAAAAATCTTAGTAATTATCTATACTTGATTTTTCTATTGCGTAATCCGTGTTTATTGAATTAAAAACGGAAGATTTTTTTTAACGCTAACCTCCCACCACATACTTCCCGTCCGCAGCCACCGTAATTTTAGGCAGGGTTTTATTCTTTTCGAAATACTGATAACCCGGCTGTATGTTCTTCCAGAAATCAATATGCTTTTTATACTGCGGGAATTTTGAAGCAAAGTTGTCCCAGTTGTCACCATCCATTCTGAATGGAAAGACATGACAGGGAATCTGGGTCTGCCCGTTGTTTTTTGCCTCTACCCCGTATATGTATAGTTCCTTTATCATATCGTCGGTGATGGGAATACAGCCAATGGTACAGCAACTGCCGTGAATGTAGATAGCACCACCGAGTTTGCCCTTGGTTCCCAGCTTCCGGTCCGAATCGTTCGGATAGCTGATTCCCATGGAAAGATAAAAGTTACTGTAGGGATTAAAATGGTTGATGTAATAAAATCCTTCGGGTACCTGATAATCGCCTTCCTGCCGCTTGGGACCCAGTTCGCCTGATGAAGCACAGATGGGAAAGGTTCGGACTTTCTTATAGGTTTTGTCCTCTTTATTCTTTGCCCATACTTCAAGTACTTCCTCCTTTTTAAATGCCCTGATAAAAATCTGCACCTTTGACATGGCAATATCGTATTTCGCCAGACTATCGCTAACCGCCTGCTCCTTGTCGGTATAGGCCTGCTTAACGCGGGCGTTCTTTTTCTGCTCGGCTTTAAAAGTACCGGTTTGCTGAACTACCAATAGGATTACCAAAAAAAGAATATTCATAAGATTACATTTTTATTACGCAGAGACACTGAAAACACAAAAAAATTGAAATAAATATACAAAAAAACGCTTTTGCTCATCTCACAAAAAAAAATTAGGTTTGAAGCATAATTGCAAGAACTATGCAAAAGCCAAGTAAACGTCCCGGGAAAAAACAACATATAACCGACAAAAAGGTCAGTATTGAACCCAAAACCGCGCCTGTCGCAGAAAAACCCCCTGTAAAAAAAACACATACCCGCATTTATCTTCTATTCCTTCTTTTTGCCTTTTTACTTTACGGTAACACGCTGGTAAATGAATACGCCCTTGATGATGCCATTGTCATTACACAAAATCAGTTTACCAAAAAAGGGATCGCTGGTTTGGGTGATATTTTTTCGAGCGAATACTTTACCGGATTCTTTGGCGTTAAAAAGAATCTCGTTGCAGGGGGCCGTTACCGCCCGTTTTCATTAGCCACTTTTGCCATTGAATATGAGTTCTTCGGCGAAAATCCCGTTATCGGTCACCTTATTAATATTCTGCTCTACGCCCTCACCTGTATAATTCTCTATAAAATACTGCTGCTGCTTTTCCGCGACATGACGTTTAAGTTCAAATGGCTGACACTTCCGATTGTCGCAGTGGTGCTGTACATGTTTCACCCCATACATACCGAAGTGGTCGCCAACGTCAAGGGACGTGATGAACTGCTGTCGCTGCTCGGAGCACTGGGCGCCATGTATTTTGCCATCAGATACCTCGGGAACAAAAACGGGAATTACCTCGCTCTGGTTTTTATATTCTTTTGCATGGGAATGTTTTCAAAAGAATCCGCCATAACCTTTCTGTTCACAGTTCCGCTTGCAGTCTGGTTTTTCATGAAAGAACACTTTACTTTCAGAAAAATGGCAGCGATCCTCTCTCCCATGCTGACTGCCACACTCTTTTATCTTGCGATCCGGCAAAATGTACTGGGACCTATTAACGCTCCCGTTGCCGAAGAACTGATGAATGACTCGTTTCTGGGCATGACCGACGGACAGAAATATGCCACCATATTCTATACGCTCGGAATTTACATTAAACTCATTTTCTTCCCCCACCCTCTGACATTCGACTACTATCCCTATCATATTCCTGTAATGGAGTGGAGCGACTGGCAGTCATACGTTTCGCTGATACTGAACCTGCTGCTGGGTGTAACCGCACTCATACTGCTCCGCCGGCGCCACATCATCTCTTTTGCCCTACTCTTCTATTTCGCCTCTCTTTCACCCATGTCCAATGTCCTTTTCCCTATAGGTGTTTTTATGAATGAACGTTTTGTATTTGTCGCTTCGTTCGGTTTCGCCCTCATTGCCGGCTGGTTTTTTACAGTATGGCTGCCCGGCAGAACAAAAAGTATGGCTGCCTATAAAAACATCGCCGTGGCTTTGCTGGTCGTGATTCTGGGTTTGTACACAGTAAAAACCATTGCTAGAAATACGGCATGGAAAAACGACTTCACCCTGTTCACCAACGATGTCAAAGTATCATACAACAGCGCAAAAAGTACCTGTTCGGCCGGTGGAAAACTGATTGAGGAAGCCACCAGGGAAGGGAACGAAGCCGTCAGGGATGAATATCTGAAGCTGGCCATGGGCTATCTGAAGAAGTCGGTAAAAATACACCCCGGTTACGCCGATGCATGGCTCCTGCTGGGCAACGGGTACTACGAATACCGGAAAGACTACGATTCAGTGCTGTGGGCATACGGAAAGATTCTGGAGAAAAATCCGAACTACGAACGCGTGTGGTCAAACCTCGAAATCGTTTTTGCACGTCTCGACAGTACCGATTACAAGATAAAGGTTTACGAAAGTCTTCTGAAAATAAATCCCAACCGCTTTGAACCAAATTATCAGCTCGGAGTATTATGGGGCAAAAACAAAAACAATCTGGCCAATGCCTTTCCTTATCTGAAAAAAGCAGTACAACTGAATCCTAAAAGCACCTTTGCCCTTAAGGACCTCGGCGTGGCATACGGAATGGCAGGCATGTACGATTCGTCGCTGGTTTACCTGCAACAAGCCGTTGCCATTGACCCTAAGGACGCACAAACTATGGTCAACATCGGCATTACCTATTTTAACAAGGGAGATACCATCAAAGGCCGCGAATATTTTAACAAAGCCAAAGCAGCCGACCCTTCGATAAAAACACCGTAATAGAGTGTTTTACTGATTACTGATCACTGATTACTGATCACTGATTACTGATCACTGATTACTGATCACTGATTACTGATCACTGATTACTGATCACTGATTACTGATCACTGATTACTGATCACTGATTACTGATCACTGATTACCGATCACTAACTCCAAAACTCACATCGCCTCTCTTATCACCTCTGCCAGCCGTTTTACACCTTCGCGGATGTCGGCAACAGAACTGAAAGAGAAGTTAAGCCGCATCGTATTTTTTCCGCCACCGTCGCAGTAAAAAGCCGATCCCAGCACATATGCCACATTTTTTTCAATGGCTTTGGGGAAGAGCTTCTCGGCATCCATATGTTCCGGCAGTGTTATAAACAAAAAGAGCCCACCCTGAGGTTCTGTCCATGTCACCCCTTTGGGCATATGCTGACGGAATGACTCAAGCATGACGTTCCTCTTTTCCTTGTACATGGCAATGGTCTTCTGAATATTCTTATCGAAGAGGTTTTTCTCCATATACCGGGCAGCAATTTTCTGAACGAAAGGCGGAGTACAGAGGTCTGCTGCCTGTTTGGCTACCACAAATTTATCCACAATGGCCTCATTGGCAATTACCCATCCGATACGGAAACCGGGAGCAAAGGTTTTGGAAAAGGTGCCGAGTACGATTACCTGTTCGGTTCCGTCCAGTTCGTATAAGGTGGGAACATGCTCCCCTTCGAAACGGATTTCACGATACGGACAGTCCTCAACAATCAGCAGATTATACTGATGGGCCAGAGCAAGAATTTCCTTCCTCCTGTATAGAGGCATGGTAATTCCGGCAGGATTCTGAAAATCGGGAATGATATAAATGAATTTGGGCATGGTTCCGGCTTTCTTCAGCTCAGCCAGTTTTTCGGCCAGCAAATCACTGCGCATACCATCATTGTCCAGCGGAATTCCCACAAACTCGGCCCCGTAACTTCCGATGGCACTCAGCGCACCCAGATAACTGGGCAGTCCGACAATCACCTTATCCCCACGGTTGATGAAAATCTTACCCAGCAGATCAAGACCCTGCTGCGAAGCAGTGGTAATAATTAGATTGTCCAGTTTGATGTTCATGCCGTCTTTCCGGTATTTTTCCACCAGCAGTTTCCGGAGTTTGGCATCACCTTCCGTGGCTCCGTACTGCAGTGCCTGGGTACCTTCTGCCTGCAGCATTTCACAGACGATTCCCTGAAGATCATTCACCGGAAAGGATTCGGGAGACGGAAGACCACCGGCAAACGAAATAATTTCCGGCTTCTGCGTCAGTTTCAGAAGTTCACGTATGATGGAACGTTTCATGCTGGCAATGCTGACGGAATAAATTTGTTCGAGATTGGATATCATAACTGAAAGTGTTTACGATTATTTTTAAAGTTAACTATTCTTTAAAAAACGAACAAATAAAAAATGCGGGTTATGTTCAAAAACATATTTCCCGCATTTATGCTACGTTGTTATATTTCTATCTCCAGTGGAGGTACAGATCAACCAGTTTGCGGATTTCTTCGTTTTTCCCGTAGAGTTTTTCGCTCAGCCCCTTGTCGTCATATGACTTCAGCTGTTTAATGATATTGTCAATCGTTCCGGAAGGAAAAACCCGGTTCTTTTCGAAAACTTTTCGTTTTGCCTCAAGTTCTTCAGCTGCTTCGAAGCAGGAAGCGGGAAGCTGTTTGAGTGACTTCTGCTTGTCCTTATGTTCTTCCTTGAAGATATTGACGTTAACATAAAGTTTTTCTGCCTGCTCCAGCGCATCCTTCATCTCAAAACCATGACGTCCGGCGACCAGTATCCCTGCAAGTAACAAATAAATGTCGGCTGAGCCGTCGGGAGAGCGGAGTTCTACCGTCTGCTTCCCTCTCACATTGGCTGCACAGGGAGTTTCGTTGGGATTTGCATCGAAAATCATGTCGGCCTTACCGGTCCACCCCAGAGGCACACGGACAAGTACCGAACGGTTGCGGTCGCCCCAGCAGATGTTGGTAGGTGCTTCCTGATGGGGAACCAGGCGGAGGAAGGAGGTGGGAATGGTATTGCCGAAAGCACTCAGCGGTGCCGCAAGGTCAAGAATACCTGCAATCAGTTTGCGGGCGGGCTCACCCAGCACCCCATTTTCAAGCATTATATTTTCGCCGTCCTTTTCGAGCAGCATATGTATATGCATTCCGCTACCCGCTTTACCTACGGTAATCTTAGGAGCAAAACTGATCGTCACCCCGTATTCGTATGCCAGCTTTCTGATGATCCACCTTGCCACTACCAGCTGATCGGCAGCTTCCTGAACATCACAGGGAAGAAACTCAATCTCGTGCTGCTCGAATAATTCTGTATCAGTTGTAAAATTTCCGACTTCGGAATGCCCGTATTTAATCTTTCCTCCGCACTCCGTTATCAGCTTCATGGCTTCGTTGCGCAGATCATTCCATTTAATATAAGGAGTGGACGCATGATATCCTTTCTGATCTACTGCCGGATAGTCGGTATTTTTCTCAGATATAATATAATATTCAAGTTCACCCAGTGCCTTGAAGTTATAGCCGGTAGCATTTTTAAACTCCGCATAGGCCTTTTTCAGAATATAGTCCGGTGCGCTTTCCAATGGCTTTCCTTCATTATTATAATAGGAACAAAGAATGTCAACGGCGGGAATTTCGGAAAAGGGATTATGAAATGCCGTACTGTAGCGGGGCAATACATATAAATCGCTCGATCCGGCTTCAATAAACGAGAACAGACTCGATCCGTCCACCCGCTCACCACAGGTTAAAATGGTATCAAGATATTCGGGACTGTGCAGGTAAAAATTCAGTGTCTTTAACTTACCATCACCGGCCACATACCGGAAATTCACCATCTCGATATGATTTTCCAGAATATAACGGACAATATCCTGCTTTCTGAATTCACGCGAAGGTTTCTGCAAATAGTTTTCAATTCTGCTTGCCGAGAAAAATTTCTGTTCCATAGTCCTTTGTTCATAATTTGTTGATAAAATTACAAAAAATCTTTTTATCCATCATTGTCTTTTGAAAACAATATTATTGATATTTTTGTCGCTCATGTTTTTCCTGCTGTCCAAAATACTGAATTTCATGCTGAATCCCATCGTCTGGGTATTCGCACTTTTACTTGCTGCTTATTTCTGCCGGAATGCCCGGACCATGAAAAAACTGCTTTTATACGCAATCCTCGTTTTCTGGTTTTTCAGCAACTCGTTTATCGTGGATGAAGTGATGAGACCATGGGAAATCCGCACCAGCTATAAAAACATACGGGATAAAAAGTATAAATACGGTATCGTTCTCGGGGGTATTATGAACGGATATGTGTACGCTACCGGACAGATCATCTTTAACAGGAGCGTCGACCGGCTGATGCAGGCCATTGTCCTTTACCGTCAGGGAACCATTGAAAAGATTGTGTTTACAGGCGGATCGGGAAGCATTATCGAAAAAGACATGAAAGAGGGGATATTTGTAAAAGACTATCTGCTTTCCATGGGAATCCCCGATTCCAGTCTGATCGTAGAATGGGAATCAAGAAACACATACGAAAACGCAGTGTACACCCGTGCACTAATTGGTGCAGACTCAGCAAGATGCGACCTGCTGATTACCTCCGGTTCCCACATGCGGCGGTCACTGGCGATTTTCAGAAAACAGGGCTTTTGCGTTGATCCTTTTAGTACCGACATGAATGCCGGAGTCCGAAAATACGACCCTTCCCATCTGCTTATGCCCTCCTACCGGGCAATGGAGGAATGGGGCCAACTGTTTCACGAATGGATTGGAATGCTGGTTTATAAAATTAAAGGATATTTGTAAATTTCTTTTTCAGAGCACACACTCTTTAATATTTTTTGAAATACAATGATATACATAGATATACTATTGAAATTATCTTATTCCTAAACATCAGCGAAGCCACTGATTACTGATCACTGATAACTGATCACCGATCACTTATCAC
>Ga0101944_10007854_pt1 | contig 10465 bp, 10 predicted proteins | sample DewCreD2012metaG_FD_75245 | JGI IMG/M metagenome (GOLD analysis project Ga0101944, IMG submission 75245) | Hot spring sediment bacterial and archeal communities from British Columbia, Canada, to study Microbial Dark Matter (Phase II) - Dewar... ...
TTTGCGTCCTTCTGTTCAAATCTCCTCCGCTTGCCCTTCCCGTGCGCCAAGCCGCCAACCTCCAACATCAGCCTCCTGCACTCCTCGCCCCGAAAACAACCAGCCAAAGGAAAAGACCATGCGGCGCGGAATGAGGCGTGGAATGAGGCGTTGACAGCGGGGGCGCGGGCATGGTATGCACGGGGCCGTCTTTGTTGCGCTAAGGCCGGCGCGGTTGGCCGGTCGGCTGGGGGTATAGCTCAGTTGGTAGAGCGTCTGAATGGCATTCAGAAGGTCAGGGGTTCGAATCCCCTTACCTCCACCAAACGCGCGGATGCTTTTCCTCTCGGGCAAACCATGAGCGGATTCTGATGCGGCACACCGGCCATGCGGGTGACGAGGAGCAACGGCGTGCGCCCGGTCCGCGCGGTGCGGCGAGGGTGGAGTTGGCGGACGGCCGAGCGCCGGCGAGCGGGAGCTTGGCGGCGAGCGGCGCGGACGAGTCTGCGGCCCCGATCGTGCGCGAGCGCGCGGCGCACAACGTTTCGCGCCGGGATATCGATCCGGACGCGCTCAAGGTTCTGTATCACCTGAGTCGCAACGGCTACATCGCCTATCTGGTAGGCGGCGGCGTGCGCGATCTGCTGTTGGGGCGTCGGCCCAAGGACTTCGACGTGGGCACCAATGCGCATCCCAAGGAAATCCGCCGCTTGTTCCGGAATTGTTTCCTGATCGGCCGCCGCTTTCGTCTGGCGCACATTCGTTTCGGGCAGAAGGTGATCGAGACCAGCACGTTCCGGCGCCAGCCGGAGGTTTCGGCAACGGAGGGCGCGGAGCTGTATCATCACCGCGACAACACCTTTGGCACGCCCGCGGAAGACGCGCGGCGCCGGGATTTTACGATCAACGGGTTGTTCTACGACATCCGGACCTTTGCCGTCATCGATTACGTGGGCGGTTTGGAGGACCTGGAACGGCGGACGATTCGCAGCATCGGCGATCCGAACGTGCGGTTTCGGGAGGATCCGGTACGGATGTTGCGGGCCGTGCGTTTTGCCGCGCGGCTGGGATTCGAGATCGAGGCCGAAACCTACGCGGCGATTCTGCGGCACCACGGCGAGATCGCGAAAGCGGCTCCGGCCCGGCTGCTGGAGGAGATTTACCGGTTGTTCGCCTACCGTTCCGGCGCCGGCGCTTTTCGGCTGCTGCGGCAGACCGGGCTGCTGGCGGACCTGTTTCCGGAGCTTGACGGTTGGCTGGCCGCGGCTGGGTCGGACTGCCAGTTGTTTTGGGGGCTGCTGGAGGCTTTGGATCGGCGCCCCGAGGCCGGGGACGAGCCTCCGTCGCCGGGACTGATTTTCGGGTCGCTGCTCTATCCGCTGCTGCTTCACGAGCGGGCGGCGCGGCGGCGGCGCGGCGAGGAGTTCCACATGGCCGATGTGGAGCGGTCGCTGCTGCGGCCGGTGGCGGAACGCTACCGGATGCCGAAGCGCGTGTTTTACGAGGTCCTGCACATGTTCGACGCTCAGCACCGTTTCGAGCAGCCGCCGCGGCCGGCGCACGCGGAGCGTTGGGCGCGGCACGAGAGTTTCGGGCCGGCCCTGGCGTTGCGCGAACTGTACGTGCAGGCGACACAGGGGGACCGGGGGCTGTTGGCGGCATGGCAGCAGTGGCGGTCGGCGGCGGAGCGGAGTATTCCTCTGGAACACGGATGGCGTCGCGGCGAGTTCCGCCGCGGCCGGCGGCGGCGCGGCCGCCGGCGGTCGGCCGCGTCGGCGCACGGGCCGGTCGGCGAAACGGCAGGAGGCGCAGATGCCCGAACGCCGCCATAAGGCGCGCCTGGAGCGCGAGCTGCTTTACGGCCGGCAGCCGGTGCTGGAAGCTCTGCGGGCCGGGCGGCGGGCCATTTACCGGGTGCTGTTGTCGGAGACGGCTCGGGATGCGACGGAGTGGGAGGAACTGGCCGCCGCGGCGGCGCGGCGGGGCGCGAGCGTGGTGCGCGTGAGCGCCCGGCGGCTGGACGAGATCGCGGGCACGGTGCATCACCAGGGGGTGCTGGCCGAGGCGGCGCCGTATCCGTACGTTGCCTGGGAGGAAGCCCGGGCGGCTTTGCGCTCGGGGCCGGACCCGGCGTTGGCGTTGCTGCTGGATCACGTGCAGGACCCGCAGAATCTGGGGGCGTTGTTGCGGGCGGCCGACGCCACGGGAGTGCAGGCGGTGTTGCTGCCGGCCGATCGGGCCGCCGGCGTGACGCCCGCCGCCGTGCGCGCTTCGTCGGGCGCGGCGGAGCACCTGCGGGTGGCGGTGGTCACCAACCTGGCGCGCTGCATGGAAGCCCTTCAGGAGGACGGACTGCGCTTGCTGGGTCTCGATCCGAGTCCGGAGGCGCGGCGTTACGATACGGCGGATTGGCGTGAGCCGTTGGGTCTGGTCGTGGGCGGCGAAGGGCGGGGACTGGGCCGGCTGGTGCGGGAACATTGCGACGAGCGCCTTCGCATTCCCATGTTCGGTCGCGTGGCTTCGTTGAACGCGGCGGTGGCGGGCGCGGTGGCGCTGTACGAAGCGCGGCGGCAGCGCGCGAGCCGCGGGGAGCAAGGCGGCGCATGAACATACCCGGCTTTGTGGATTTGCAGGTCAACGGCTATCTGGGAGTCGATTTTTCGGATCCCGAGTTGACGGTCGAGGCTGCCGCGACCGCTTGCCGGTCTCTGTTGCGCCGCGGCACGGCGGCCTTTTTGCCGACGCTGGTGACCAGCCCGCCGGAGGTCTACCGGCGCAACCTGCCGCTGCTGGCGGAACTGATGCGAGGCCCGGAGTTCGCCGGACGCTTGTTGGGTTTTCACTTGGAAGGGCCCTTCATCTCCCAAGCGCCGGGCGCGGTGGGGGTGCACGATCCGCGCTGGGTGCGCGAGCCGGACGGCGAGTTATTGCGGCGTCTGGCGGAATGGGCGGAAGGACGGATTCGGTTGCTGACGCTGGCTCCGGAACTGCCGGGCGCGGTGGAACTGACGCGCGCCGCCGCGGCGCTGGGGATTACCGTGTCGGTGGGGCACACGCTGTGCACGGCGGAGCAGTTACGGGCGGTACGGGAAGCCGGCGCCGCGGCGCTGACGCATCTGGGCAACGGCGTGCCGGCCATGTTGCCGCGGCACGAGAACCCGATTTGGGCCGGACTGGCGGAGGATGCCCTGACGGCCATGCTGGTGGCGGACGGCCATCATCTGCCGGCGCCGGTGCTCAAGAGCGTGTTGCGCGCCAAGGGCGCGGCGCGCTGCGTGGTCGTCAGCGACGCGGCGGCCCTGTCCGGCCAGCCGCCGGGACGTTATCGTTGGAACGGCGCTGAGGTCGTGTTGGAGCCATCGGGCCGTTTGCACATGCCGGCGCGGGGTTGTCTGGCGGGTTCGGCCGCGACGATGCTGCAGTGCATGAACCATCTGGCCGGGTTGCGGATTCTGGATTTGGACGAACTGTTGGAAGTCGGGTTTTTCAATCCGGCGCTGCTGATCGGCTGCGACCCGGCGGGTATACCGAAGCGCAGCCGGCTGGGGTACGACAGCCAGCGCCACGAGTTTTTTGTCGAGTCCGACGTCCGAGAGCGGGTTTGATTCCCCGTTCGGGTTCAGAATCAGAAGCTGTACGCGACGCTCAGGCCGCCGTACCAGTGGGTATCCTGATCCGGGAGGACGTCTTCGTCGAGCGAGCCGGCGTAGGCCATTTTGCCGCCCACGGTGAGCGGGTCGAACCGTTTCCAGGTGAGATCCAGCGCGAGGTCGTACTCGTGCAGGCCGCCGTCGGTGCCGCCGGAGTTGTAGAGCGCCCAGTCCTTGCCCGCCGCGCCGGCCGAGGCCGAGAGTTTGCCCGTCAACTGTTTGGGCGGCAGGTCGAACCCATAGCTGCCTTCGAGATAGGCGTAGAAGTCTTCGACCTCGTCGAGGTCGTAGAAGCCTTCCAGCTTGAGCGCAAAACCGCGGCCGAGATCGGCTTCGACTCCGGCGCACAGTTCGCGGGTTCCCGGCGCGGCGGCTGACGGGGCCTCCTCCGCCGTTTCGGTCTGGTGGGGGAAGAGGTATTCGATGTAGCCCGCGCTGAATTCGAACCGTCCTTTCTGATAGGCATAGTTGGCCGAGAGATCGATTTCCGAGAACTCGCCCCGCTCGAAGGCGCCGTGGTATTCGCTGAGGTCCAGATTGCCCCAGACGTTCAGGCTGAAGCCGGCGGGCAGGGACACGTCGAGCGACGGTTGCGCGACCGGTCCGTCGTTCACCGTGATGCCGCGCCACACATAGGCGGAGGGCAGGTTCAGTTCCAGTGTTGCCTCGGCGGCGCGTGCCGGCTGCATGGCCACGCCCAGACAAACCGCTGCCCAACCCGCTGCCGTCCAGACCGTCACTCGCTGCATGACTGAGCCTCCTTTCCGAAAGGCGTTGCGTCCATCGCCACGCCGTGCGGTGGTGAAGGTGCCAAAGTCGCCTGCGCGTGGCAAGTGGATTCAACGAGTGCATTCAGCGAGCCGATGTCGTCCCAAGCCCGCATATTTCGCACCCCGATGAAGCCTTCTGCTCCGGCCCCCGCCACATGCAACGCGCGAGTGTGAAATATGCGGCAAGGCGGGGCAATGCCCGCAACCCAACAGCGTGTCTTGCCCAGATCAGGGGGGCGCATAAGGCTTGCGTTCCGGCGCGGCATGTCGGAGTATCATGCCAGAGCCGAACGAAACGATGTCCGGCGAGCTCAAGGGGGCAGGCCATGCGGAAGCGCGGACATTTCATCGTGCGGGGGCGGGTGCAGGGAGTTTGCTACCGGATGTATGCGCGGGACGAAGCGCGTCGGCTGGGGGTGACCGGCTGGGTGCGGAATCGGCCCGACGGGACCGTGGAACTGGTGGCCGAGGCCGACGAGGAAACCCTGCAGCGGTTTCTCGCCTGGTGCCGGCAGGGGCCGCCATACGCCGCGGTCAGCGAAGTCGTCGAATCGTATGGCCCGGCGCGGGGCGAGTATCAGACATTCGAGATCGCCTTCTGAAAAACCGGGCGCGGCCGGGCTCACCGTTTTTCGATCGGGATATACGCCTGATCGAGCGGTCCCGAGTAGATGGCGCGCGGGCGGAAGAGCCGGTTGTTTTGCAGGTACTCCATGACGCGGGCGGTCCAGCCCGCGACGCGCGCCACGCCGAAGGTCGGCGTGAACAGCTCGAGCGGAATTCCCAGCGCGGCATACAGCAGGCCGGAATAGAAATCCACGTTGGGATAGACCCCCTTGCTGGCGCCGAGCAGGTTGACCACTTCCGCTTCCAGGGCCTCCGCAACCTCGAAAAGGCGTTTGGAGACCTCGTTACGGCTGGCGTACTGCTTGGCCAGCGGGCCCAGGATGCGCGCCCGCGGATCGTAGGTCTTGTAAACCCGATGGCCGAAACCCATGATTTTCTGGTGCGAGGCCAGCGCGCGTTCGCACCAGGCCTTGACGTTGTTGACGCTGCCGATCTGCTGGAGCATGCGCACGACCTGCTCGTTGGCGCCGCCGTGCAGCGGGCCGTTCAGGGCGGCAATGCCCGAGCCGATGGAGGAGTACATGTCGGAGAGGGTGGACGCCACCACGACAGCCGCAAAGGTGCTGGCGTTCATCCCGTGATCGGCATGCAGGATGAGCGCGATGTCCATGAGGCGTTCCTCGACGGGCGTCGGCCGCCGGCCGGTAATCATGTAGAGATAATTCGCGGCATGGCTGAGGTGCGGATCGGGGTCCAAGGGCATGTGGCCGCGCCGCAGCCGCGCGATGGAGGCGGCAATCGTGGCCACGCCGGCCAGCAGATGATAGCAGGTCCGCAGGCCGACGGCCTTGCCTTCGGCCTCTTCCGCGGGTGTGAGGTGCTGGCGGTTATGCGCGGCTTCGAACTCGTACACCGCGCGGGGATAGCCGGTCGGCATGGTTTCCATGGGAATCGAATCTTCGTCGGTGCCGATGGCGGTTCCCGCCTCGTAGCGCACTTCCCGGTCCGCGAGGCTGAACTCCTGCCGCATCAGGGTGGTGCCCAGGCGCAGAGCGGCCATGGGGTTCATGTTCTCCACCGGAAAGGACATCAGTTGGCGCAGGGTGGCCGGAACGAAGCGGTAGGCCGTGAGGCGCCGCTTGAAATCGGCCAACTCGGTCTGGGTGGGCAGGGCGCCGTGGATCAGCAGGTAGGATACCTCCTCGAACGTCGAATAGGCGCACAGATCGAAGATGTCGTAACCGCGATAGAACAACATGCCCTGGGAGCCGTTGACGTAACCAACGCTGCTTTCGCAGGCAATGGCGCCTTCCAGCCCCGGTCCGACGGTGCATTCCACGGGCCATTGCACCGGGCCCACAAAGGCCGGCGCCAGGCTGCCTTTGATCTGGCGCCGGGTTTCGGCGCCGATATTCTCGATCAGGCGCGTAATCGCGGAACACTCAGCATCCATGCGCGTTTCTCCAACATCGTTCAAGACGCGCGGCATCGTAGAGGGTAGCGGCGGAAAAGTCCACTGTGCTTTTCAGCGCCGCAGCAGGGTCTGCTCGGCGTCGCGGATGGCGTCGAACATCTCGTGCGCGGCGGCGGCTGCGCGCAACCGCTCCGGCAACGGCGTCGCGTGGCAGACCGCGCACAGCCGGGCCAGCGTCAGCAGGTGCAAGGCATCCTGGTGGCAGCAGATCAGGAAGAACAGATCGGTGGGCTGGCCGTCGTGCGCGCCGGCGTGAATCGGCCGCAGGGCGCGGCCCAGAACGACGAAGGATTCGACAAACAGGTAAGGATCGTGATGGCGCGGATGGAGCAGCGCCACGCCGCCGTCCAGGGCCGTGGAGCAGAGGGCTTCGCGTTCGAGCACGCCTTGCAACAATTGCTCGCGGTCGCACACCAGGCCGGTGCGATCGGCGAGCTCCACCAGCTCGCGGATGGCGGAGGGTTTCGTTCGGGGCGTGATGGCCGGCGTGATGCGTTCGGGGGTCAGCAGCGTGCTCAGCAGGGGCGCCTGGGGCGCGGGGGCTTGAGGGGCGGCGGAGGCCCGGCGGTGGTAGTCGTCCAAGGCCGCCGGAGGCAGATTCAGAATCCGCTGCGAAGCCCACGAGCGAATCTGTCGGCAAGGAAAGACAATGCGGGAACCGAGGGTTTCGAAAGGAATGGCGTTCTGCCGCACCAGCCGTTCGACGTTGGCACGGCTCAGATGCAGATACTCCGCCACTTCCTCGATGGTGAACGCGCGGTGGGGCATGCTTGCGCTTCCCTGGCTTCCGCCCGCGGCAAGAGCGGCGGACGAACCTTCCAAGCAAAGTAGCGCACACGCCGGCGGCGCGCCAGCCTAAATCCGTGAACATCGAACGTCAGAATCCCGAACTTCGCCGTTGGCTGTTCGATGTTTCGGTGTTCTCATTCCAGCCCTGGCCGACCAGGGAACTCGTCCCGGGCGGACAGCGGCAGGCCCCAAGGCGCATGGCGGTGGCGCAGGGCCGCGCCATGGCAAAAGGTGCTTTGCGCCGCGCGGCGCTGTGTGCTACGGTCCGCGGCGACGCGGGCGGCAAGAAACCGACCGCCCCGGGAGGAACGGATGAAAGAAGCGGCAAGGCAAAATGGGCGGGAGTACTGGAGCGGGCGTCTGGGCTTCATTCTGGCGGCGGCCGGCTCGGCCATCGGGCTCGGCAATCTTTGGCGTTTCCCCTACATCACGGGCCAGAACGGCGGCGCGGCGTTCATCCTGGTCTATTTGCTGTGCGTGGCGGCGGTCGGCATTCCGGTGATGCTCTGCGAGATCACGCTGGGGCGACACACGCAGCGCAATCCGGTCGGCTGCTTCCGTCAGCTCACGCCGCCGGGCTCCCTGCTGGCGCATTTGATCGGCGCGGGTCTGGTGCTGGCCGGCCTGACCTTGCTGTGCTTTCGAACCCTGGGCTGGGGCATCGTGCTGTTGCTGCTGGGCGGTTTGATTTTCGCCCTGAGCTGGCGTGTGGTCGGTTACCTGGGGGTGCTGGCCGGGTTCCTGATTCTGTCGTATTACAGCATGATCGGCGGCTGGGCCCTGGGGTATCTGGGGAAGGCCATCGTCAACGACCTGGCCTTCGAAACCGTGGCGCAAGCCAAAACCTCGTTCGAGACCTTTGCCGGAAACGTTCCGCTGGTGGTCGGCTGCCACTTCCTGTTCATGCTGCTGTGCACGGTGATCGTCTATCACGGCGTGCGGCGCGGCATCGAAGCCACGTGCAAAATCATGGTGCCGCTCTTGTTCGCGATCGTGCTGATACTGATCTTGCGCGGCGTGACGCTGCCGGGCGCCGAGGCCGGAATCCGCTTCTGCTTCACGCCGGATTTCGGCAAGCTTTCGGGGCAAAGCGTCCTGATCGCCCTGGGGCACGCGTTCTTTACGCTCAGCCTTGGCATGGGGGCGATGATCACCTATGGCAGTTACCTGCGCAAACAGGACAACATTTTCGTGTCCGGCGTCAGCATCGCCGCCCTGGATACGCTGGTCAGCGTCCTGGCCTGTCTGATGATCTTTCCGGCGGTCTTCGCCATGGGCTTCGCGGGCGGGGAGGGGCCGGGCCTGCTCTTTCAGGTTGTGCCGGCGGTCTTTCATCGCCTGCCCGCCGCGCCGCTCTGGGGCGCGTTGTTCTTCCTGCTGGTGGTGCTGGCGGCGTTGACCTCCGGCATCAGTCTGCTGGAGGTCGTAACCGCCTATTTTGTGGACGAGCGCCGCTGGACGCGGCGGCGCGCGGCGGTGGTCATGGGCGCGGTCATCTTCGGGCTGGGCTGCCTGTCGATCGTCAGCCGCAACGACTGGCAGGCGCTGGCGGGTTTGGAGCGGGTGCTTACCGCGGCCTTCGGCGGCGCCCGCGCGAGCTTTTTCGACCTGATCGACAACCTGACCTGCAATTGGATGCTGCCGTTGGGCGGCCTGTGCATTTGCGTGTTCGTGGGCTGGATTTGGGGCGCGGGGCGGGCGATCGTGGAGATGCGCCACGGCTCGGAGAACTTTGCCGACGTGCACCTCTGGACCCTGCTGGCCGGTTTGAAGGAGGACCCCTCGCACAATGCCCGGGTGCATCCCCTGACGCTGGCCTCGCTGTGGGCCGTGTTCGTGCGGGTGGTGTGTCCGGTGGCGATCCTGATCACCTTCCTGCACACGGTGGGCTGGCTGAACCTGACCCCGCGCGCCGCGGCGCCCGCGCCCGAGCGGCCGCCGGCCGCCGCGCCGGCGGAATGACTTGCCGGCAGCGCAGGCCACGGCGCAGGAGGTGCGGTCTCAGAGAAAAACACGCAGGAAGCCGACGTCCAGGATGGGAGTACGTCTTCTCCGCTTCGCTGTTCTCACCCGGGCTCCTGAAGCCAGACAATCTGATCCCCCTGCCCGGAGCAGTTGGCGGCAGAGATTTTCTTCCGCTTGCCAAGGCCGCGTCCGGATTGTAGAGTTAAGCCGCACAAAAGAGCAGACGCAAAGGAAGCAGAGACAGCAGGTAAAGAAGGACGGCCAATGAAAACGCAAGGGGCGAAGCAGGGAAAGAACGCCGGGCGCGCCGCCAAGGCGCCCGCGGCCGCGGCGGCAGCCGCGCCCGCGCCAGGCGCGGCGCGAAGGAGCAAATCCAAGGCGCCGCCCGCCGCGGCCGCGCCGGCGGAACCGACGCTGCGGGATGTTTTGACGGAGCTGGCGGCGCTGAAACAGGCGCTGGCGCAATCGCCGCCGGCGCCTCAGGAGCCAAATGAGGCCTTGGAAAACGGCGTAACGGCGGTGCGGCGGGTGTTGAGCGATCTGCTCGAGGCGCGGGCCGAGGCCGTGCTGCGGCGTCTGGCGGCCATTCGCGGCCTGGCCGCGGCTCTCCGGGACGGCGCGGCGGTCGTGGAAGCGGTGGATCGCCTGCTGGCCGAGCTGGGCGCGCTGCGGTTCGAGGCGGAACGCCTCGACTACGTCGATCCGCTGGTGCATCGGGTGGCGGCCGAGCGGCGCGAGCCGAACGAACCGGACGGCGTCATTCTGGAGACCCTGCAGCCCGGCTTCCGCACGGCGCGGGGCGTGCTGATCGAAAAGGCGGCCGTCGCCGTGAATCGGAGAGGTTGAGATGGCGCGGCTGGGCATCGACTACGGGACGACCCATACGGTCGTCGTGGGCAGCGACCGGGGACGGTTTCCGGTGGTGCCATACCTGGCGGAAACCGCGATCGGCACCGTGGCGCGGGAGGTGTTCCCCTCCCTGGCGGTTTACGATCGGCAAGCGCAGCGGTTCGTCTTCGGAGCGGACGCCGAGCGCTGCCTGGCGCGGCCGAAGAACGAGGAACGCTACGGCGTCATCCTTTCCCCCAAGCGGCTGGTGCGCGACTACATCGAGGGCCGCCGCGTGCGGCCGGAGCTCGCGGCCGGCGGCATCGATCCGGCCGAACTGCTGGGCGCGTTCGCGCGCTGGCTGCAGCGCGGCGTGCGCGCCGCGGCCGTGAATTCGTAGGAATCCTGGACGCGCGGATCCACGGTCGCGCCGGTCTCCACAT
>Ga0101944_10007855_pt1 | contig 10461 bp, 7 predicted proteins | sample DewCreD2012metaG_FD_75245 | JGI IMG/M metagenome (GOLD analysis project Ga0101944, IMG submission 75245) | Hot spring sediment bacterial and archeal communities from British Columbia, Canada, to study Microbial Dark Matter (Phase II) - Dewar... ...
GAGGATACTTTCCCTTCCTTTTGTCCACCAGGCGTCCTCGCCATAGCTCATGAAGGATCGGGCGCACCAGCTATGAAGACCTTTGAATTCGTCCCGAAAGGCTGAATTCAGTCCGTACTCCGAAAGCCATAGGTATGGGAGATCCTTGACAAGGATCTCCTGCACCTTGTGGTAGTATTCCGCGCGCTTCCTCACGGTAGGAGCTCTTTCCGCCAAAGCAAACAGCTCGTCGACCTCTTTGTTGCTATATCCGGAATTGTTGGCGAAGGGGATGGGTTTGATATTGCTCGACACATAGGTCCGGGCTACGGCGATAGCAGGATCGGGGCCCGTCCCAAGACCGTGAACCTGAAGGTCGAAATCCCACCGGATATAGGAGGCATCGATCATGCTCGATCGATCGAGCAACTTCAACTCCACCGCAATGCCCACCTTTCCCAGATAGTCCCGTATGATCTCTGCTGTCTTGGCATAGAGGAAATCGCCCCGGTCGGCGATGATCGATGTTTTGAACCGAACCCCGTCTGGCCCTCTCCGATATCCTGCCTCATCAAGGAGCTGTTCGGCCTTCTGCGAGAGCTGGCTGGCGGCGCTGGCGGCCTTCGGGTTCAGCGGCGGCAGTCAGGAATTGCTCCAGGCCCAGGGCCGCTTCGGTCTGGCTTCCTGGCTGCCCCAGACCGGTCCGCTGCTCGGCGCGCTGGCGGTGGGTCTGGTGTGGGCCGGCCGCCTGCCGCCGGCGGCGCTGACCTTGGCCGGCGCGGCCACCGCCGCGCTGCTGCTGAGCACGGCGCTGGCCCTGCTGGCGCTGCGCTCCGGCCTGGGCCGCCCGCTCTTCGACCGCGCCCACACCGCGCATCTGCTCGCCTTGAGCTGGCCGTTCCTGCTCCACCGGCTCGGCGCGCACGCGCTCGACTACATGGACGCGCTGGTCGTGCAACGCTATCTGCCCCTGGCCGCCGTCGGCGCCTATGCCGTGGCCTACGCGCTCAACCTGAACCTGCGCGTGCCGGTGCTGGTCCTCAGCCCGCTGATCCAGCCGCAGGCCATCAGCGCGCATCTGGCCGGCCGGCAGGAGCAGACGCGCTGGTTCTACCGCCGCATCGCCCCCCAGGTGGCCCTGGCCGTCTCGCTGGCCGCCGGCCTGGCCGTGGTCGGTTTGCCGCTGATCCGCCGCTTCGTGGGCCCGCGCTTCGATGCCGCCGCCCTGCCCCTGGCGCTGCTGCTCAGCGGCATCGGACTGCACACGCTGACCGTGTTGATGACCCCCATGTTTTTCGCCGTCAAGCGCGTGTGGGTCATCATCGGCGCCAATCTGGCAATGGCCGGCGTGAACCTGGCGCTCGATCTGGCGCTGGTGCCCCGCATCGGACTGCTGGGCGCCGCGGTCGGCAAGCTGGGCGCCGACCTGACCGGCGTGGCGGCGATGAGCGTCTGTTTCCGGCGCCAGTTTGGCGGCCGCCCCCTCGCGGCGGCCGGCTGGGGGTTGCCCGTGTGGGCGGCCGTGGCGCCGGCGCTGCTGGGCGCGCCCTGGTGGGGCAGTCTGCTGGGCTGGCTCGGCGCGGCCGGCCTGGCCGCGGCCCTCGGCCGCGGCGCGGGGCTTTTCGACGAGGCCAGCGCCGCGTTCTACGCCCGGCTGGGCGGGCCGGCCTGGCTGCGGGTTCCGCTCCTGCGGCTGTACCGGCGCTGGCTGGTTGCCCCGCCGCGCGCCGGAGTCTGACCCATGTGCGGCATCGCCGGATTCGCGTCCCGAACGCCGCTGCTCGACGCGCAGCGGCTCGCGGCCATGAGCGCCGCCCTGGCGCACCGCGGGCCGGACGACCGCGGTCTGGCGACGTGGTCGGCCGCGGGCCAGCGCGATCCGGCCGGCCCGGCGGCCGTCGGCCTGGCCCACCGCCGCCTGAGCGTCATCGACCTGTCCGCCGCCGCGCGCCAGCCCATGTCCAACGAGGACGGAACGGTCTGGATCGCCTACAACGGCGAGGCGTACAACTTCGCCGCCTGGCGCCCCGAACTCGAGCGCGCCGGGCACGTTTTTCGCTCGCGCAGCGACACGGAGACGATCCTGCACCTCTACGAACAGCACGGCTTGGACGGCGCGCTGCGGCGCCTGAACGGCATGTTCGCCTTCGCCCTCTGGGACGGCCGCCGCCGCCGCCTGCTGCTGGCGCGCGACCGCCTGGGCAAGAAACCCCTGTACTACACCTGGCGCGCCGACGGATCGCTGCTCTTCGCCTCCGAGATCGGCGCGCTGCTGGCCTCCGGGCTCGTGGACCGCGACGCGCTCGACCCGCTGGCGTTCCGGCAGTTCTGGACCTACGGCTACGCCATGGGCGAGCGCACGATCTACCGCGACATCCGCCGCCTGCCCCCGGCGCACTGCGCCGTCTGGGAAGACGGCCGGCTGGAGCGGCAGGCCTACTGGGACTGCCCCTTCGGCCTCGCGCCCCTGGCCGGCCGCTCGCTGGACGACCTGGCCGACGAACTGGAAGCCTTGCTTGGCGACGCGATCCGTCTGCGCCTGATCGCCGACGTGCCGCTCGGCCTGTTCCTCTCCGGCGGCGTGGACTCGAGCCTCGTCGCCGCGCTCGCCGCCCAGGTGTCCGGGCGAAGCCTGCGCGCCTTCACGATCGCCTTCCCGCAACAGGCCTTCAACGAAGCGCCGCAGGCCGCCGCCGTGGCCGGGCATTTGGGGCTCGAACACCGCGTCTTGACCGTGAGCGAGGAGCTCAGCGGGCGTTTCGCCGCGATCGCGGCCGGATTCGGCGAGCCCTTCGGGGATTCCTCCGCCATCCCCACCTGGTTCGTGTCGCGCCTGGCGCGCGAGCATGTGACCGTGGCCCTGACCGGCGACGGGGGCGACGAACTGTTCGCGGGCTACGACAGCTACGCCGAGGGGTTGCGCCTGTGGGGCGCGCCGGCGCAGCGCCGGCGCTTCGCGCGCCCGCGCCGCGGCGCGCAGCGGCTGTGGGATCTCAAGCGGCGGCTGACGCCCCGGGCGCGGCGGCTGGCGGGCTGGGAGGCCATCGCCGGCGGCCGCCACCTGCGCCGCGTCCTGAGCCGCCGGCTCTTCGCCGAAACGGCGGGCGCCGACCCGGCGGCCGAGCGGCGGCGCTGGCTGGCGCCGGTGGCCCGGGCGGACCTGCTGAGCCAGATGCAGTATTTGGATTTGAAGACCTACCTGCCGGACGACATCCTGGTCAAGGTGGACCGCATGAGCATGGCCCATGCGCTGGAATGCCGCAGTCCGTTCCTGGATTACCGGGTCGTGGAATTCGCGGCCCGCCTGCCGGAGGAAGCCAAGCTGGACGCCGCCGGCCGCGGCAAACGGCTCCTGCGCCATCTGCTGGCGCGGCGCCTGCCCCCCTCGCTCTTCGAGCGGCCGAAGCAGGGGTTCGCGGTGCCCTGGGCCGACTGGTGCGGGGGCGAAGCGGGGCGTCGGCTGCGCGAACGCTGGCGGCGCCTGCGCCTGCCCTACGTCCGGCCCGAGGCCGCCGCCTTCCTGTTTCCCGAAGCGGGGCCGGGCCTGCCGCGGCTGCAATGGAACGCCTTTGCCACGCTCGTGTTTGCGGAGGGCAGCCAGGCGTGAGGGTAGCCATGCTCATCTGGGATTACTGGCCCGGACGGGAGGGCGGGGCGCAGCGCCAGTGCCGGAAGCTGACCCGCGCCCTGGCCGCGCTGGGCGTCGAGTGCGCCGTGCTGACGCAGCGCTATTCGCGGCGCGCGCCGCCGACGGAAGACGACGCCGGCGCGCGCATCGTGCGGCTCGGGCGCCTGGCGCCCTTGTTCGAGATCGGACTGCGCTGGCGCGCCCGGGGCCTGAAGCCCACCGTGCCCTGGCTCTGGCTGGGCCGGCTGTCCTTTGCCGGCGCGGCGGCGGGGTGGCTGCGCCGGGAGGCGCCGGGCCTGGACGCGCTCCACGCGCACGAATCGCACTGGCTCGGCGGCTTCGCCGCCTGGCTGGGCGCGGGCGCGGGTTTGCCGGCCGTGTGCAAGGAAGCCACCTATCCCCCCCTGCCGCGCGTGGGGCGCGATGTGCCGCTGGCCGGCCGCTGGCGCGCCTGGCGCCTGCGGCCGCACTTCATCGCCCAGCACGCGGCGGCGGCCGAAGCTCTGGCCGCGGCCGGCGTGCCGCGCGAGCGGCTGCACGTCATTCCCAACGGCGTGGAACTGCCCGCGGAAACGGCCCGGCCGCGGGCCGGCGGCGAGGTGCTGTGCGTGAGCAACTTCCGACAAGGCGCGGCCTGGAAAGGCTTCGATGTGCTGCTCGGCGCCTGGGCCCGCGTGGCGCGCGCGCGGCCCGAGGCGCGGCTGACGCTCCTCGGCGCCGGGGACAGCGCGCCCTGGCAGGCCCTGGCCCAACGGCTGGGGTGCGTCGGCTCGGTGCGCTTCGCCGGGTTCGCGCCGGATCCGGCGGCCTATTACCGCCAGGCCGCCGTGTTCGTGCTGCCCTCGCGGATCGAGGGGCTCTCCAACGCGCTGCTGGAGGCCCAAAGCTGGGGCCTGCCGGCCGTGGTTTCGGACATCCCCGGCTATGGCGCGGCGATCCGCGACGGCGAAAACGGCCTGACGACGCCGGCGGGCGACGAGGCGGCCCTGGCGGCCGCGTTGCTGCGCTTGATCGGCGACGCCAACCTGCGGGCGCGCCTGGGGGCCGCGGCCCGCGCGCGCGCGGCCGCCGAGTTCGACATCCGGCGCGTGGCGGCCGCGACGCTGGCCCTGTATCGTCGGCTGGCGGAGGAGCGCCGGCCGTGACCATCGCCATTCTTTCCACGACTCACGGGCGGGGGCGCGGGGCGGAGGCCGTGCTGGAAGAACTGCTGCGCGTCTGGGGCGCGGCGCGTCCGCCGCTGCTGGTGGCGGCGCCGCCGGATTCGGGCGTGTTCCGCGCCGCCCGCGAAGCGGGGTGCGCCGTGGCGCCGCTGGCGACCGGCCGCGACGCCGCCCTGCGCAACCGTCTGGCGCTGGGAGCGGTGCGCCGCGCGGCCGCGGGCTGCGCGCGGGTTCACGCCTGGCACGGCCGCGGCTTCGAGCTGGCGCGGACGCTGGCGCGGCGCCTGGGCGTGCCGGCGAGCGGCACGCAGCACGACCACCCCGCGGCGGCCTACCATTCCCGGCTGCGCCGCTGGCTGATGCGCCGCTCAGCCAACCGGTTCGAGGCGCTGGCGTGCGTCAGCCGCGCCGTGGCCGACGCCTGCGCGGCGGCGGGCTACCGCGCGCCGCTGCGCGTGATCTACAACGGCCTGGCCGCGGCGGCGCCGCCCGCCCGGCCGGCGGCGGAGCTTCCCGACGGCGTGCGCATCGGCTTTGCCGGTCTGTACGCCGTGGGCAAGGGCTTCGCGGTGGTCGCGGACTGGGCGCACGCCACGCGCCAGCGTCCCGGCTGGCACTGGCGGCTCTACGGCGAGCCGGCGCCGGCTCTGGCGGACGCCGCGCGGCGCCTGGCGGCGGAATGTCCGGGCACGGTCGCGCTGTGCGGCCGGCGGCCGGCCGAGGAACTGCTGGCCGAAGTGGACCTGCTGGCCGCGCCGGCGACGCAGTTCGATTCGCTGCCCACGCTGTTGCTCGAAGCCGCGCGCGCCGGCGTGCCCTGCGTGGCCGCGGCCAACGGCGGCGCCGCGGAAATCGTGCGCGACGGGCAAACGGGATTCCTGTTCGACCCGGCGCGGCCGCAGGACGGCTTGCGGCGGCTCGAAACCCTGGCGCAGAACCCCGGCTTGCGGCGCCAGATGGGCGCCGCGGCCGCCCAGGACTTCGACCGGCGCTTCCGCGCCGAGCGGATGGCCGAGGACTACGCCCGCTTCTGGAGCCAGGCATGATCGTTCATTCCGCTTCGACGATCACCATCGGCGTCCTGCTGGCCGCCGTCCTGCTCTGCCTGCGGGCGCTCAGCACCGGCCGCATGAGTTCGTTGCTGGGGCTGGTGGCCGTGCCGCTGGGCGTCTCGCTGCTGGGCCGGCCCGACATCTGGCTGGCGCTGGCGGTCGCCCTGTACCAGAGCGGACTCAAGCCGCCGCTGGGCGGGACCAACCTGACGCTCTACCACGTGCTGTCGTTCCTGCTGATCGGCGCGTTGGGGTTGCGGCTGATTCTCAATCCGCGGGGCCGGGCGCGCCGTTCGCCGGCCACCAAGTATGCGCTGCTGTTTCTGGCGGTGCTGGCGGTCACGATGGCCACGCGCGGGCTGGGCTTGCGGATTCTGGGATCGCGGCTCTGGGGCGGGGCGCCGTACGTCAGCATCGTGCTGGCCATCGGCCTGTTCCTGCTGGCCGAGCGCGCGCCGCTTTCCGCCCGCCTCTGGCGCCAGGCCGTCCTGGCGATGTGCCTGGTGGCCCAAATCCCGGCCCTGGCGCAGTTCGCTTATCTGCGCGCGGGCGAGCGCTGGTGGTGGCTGTGGGCCTTCGTGCAAATCCGGCCGAGCGTCGTCGGAGAGGACGCGCTGAGCGGGGCGGAATACCTGATGCGTTATCAGACCGGCATGGCCGTGCTGCTGGTGATGGTGCCCCTGCTGCTCTTCGAACGGCCCATGCGCGGCGCCCGCTGGATCGTGACCGCGTTTTTCGTGGCGCTGGCCATGCTGTTCGCCGGTTTTTCCGGATTCCGTTCCGCCTACATTCAGATTCCGTTGCTCGTGCTCTCCTGGCTGGCTCTGCGCGAACGGCGGCCGCCCTGGGGCCGGCTGGCAGCGGTCGGCGCGCTGTTTCTGGCGGTGCTGGCGGTCATGGCCCTCTTCGCCCGGCACCTGCCCAGTTCCTTCCAGCGCGCGCTGTCGTTGATTCCCTTTGCCGACGTGACGCCGGCGGTCAAGGCCGACGCCGACGCCACGACAATCTGGCGTCTGGTGGTGTGGCTGCGCGCCCTGGGGGACATTCCCAAATACTGGCTGCTCGGCTCGGGCTTCGCGTTCGACCCGCGCGAGGTGGAGATCATCATGCTGCTGCGCATCTGGTCGCGGGAATGGGCCTTCGTGACGCACAATTACCACAACGGCATTCTCAGCCTGCTGATCACGCTGGGCGTCGGCGGATTGTTCGCCGGCTGCGCGTTCCTGATCTCGATCGGACGGACGCACTGGCGCCTGACCCGCGCGGTCTGGCCCGACGAGCTGTCCCGCCGCGTGCATCTGGTCATGACCAGTTGGTTTACCACGCAGATCGTCCTGTTCCTGACGATCTACGGCGACACGCAGATCAGTTTTCCGATGTTTTTCTTCCAGGCCATGGTGCTCGAAGGGCTGGCGTTGAACCGCGCGCTGGCCCTGGAGAATCCGGCCGCGGCGGAGGCCGGCGCCGCGCCGCCGGGATGAGGAGCCGCATGCGCGTCGCGCTGGACACCAACTGTCTGTACGTCACCCGCGCCGGCGTGGCGCGCTATGTGCGCGGACTGCAAACCGGACTGCGCGAGCTGGCCGCTCCCGACCTGGACATCCGTCCTTTGGCCTGGCCGGTGGAGAACTTCGGCTACCGCCAGCCCGTCCGCGCGCTGAAAACGGCGTGGCGCGAGCTGGTCTGGGCGCCGCTGGCCGCGCCGCGCCGCTTGCGCCGCGAAGGCGCGCAGGTGCTGCACCATACCTCGGCCCTGGCCATCGGCGCGCCGCCCGGCGTGGCGCGCGTGCTGACCCTCTACGACCTGGCGATGCTGCGCGAGCCGCGGCGCTTCCGGCGCTGGCACCGCTGGAGCCGCCGGCGGTTCCTGCGCTCCCTGGCCGGGAGCGGCCGTTTTGCGCGCGTGATCTGCATCAGCCGCTTCACGGCCGACGAGGCGGTCGCCTTGCTGGGGCTCGACCCCCGCCGGCTGGAGGTGGCGCACGGGGCCTGCGATCTGGACCCGGCGGCCGCCGCGGACTCGGCCGAGCTGGCCGGCCTGGGCGTGCCGGACGAGTTCTTCCTGTTCGTCGGCTCGCTGGAGCCCGGCAAGAACCTGGCCCTGCTGCGGCAGACCTATGCCCTGGCCGACGCGGCGGGCGCGGCCTTGCCGCCGCTGCTCATCGTGGGCCAGCGCTGGCGGGGGGTGGCGGGGGAAGGCGCGCCGCATCCGGCCTGGCGCTATCTGGGCCGGCAGTCCGACGCGGTGTTGACGGCGCTGTATCAACGGGCCCTGGCGCTGGCGTTTCCGAGCCGGTACGAAGGCTTCGGACTGCCGGTGCTCGAGGCCATGAGCCTCGGCTGTCCGGTGATCTGCTCGCGCGTGGCCAGCCTGCCCGAGGTGGGCGGCGAGGCGCCGTGGTATGCCGAAGCGACCCCCGCGGCCTACCTCGCCGCGCTGCGCGCCGTGGCCGGCGACGCGCGGCTGCGCGCGGAGCTGAGCGCCCAAGGCCGCGCCCAAAGCCGCCGCTTCTCCTGGCGCGAATGCGCGCGGGTGACGGCGGACGTGTACCGCAGCGTCGTCTGAGCCCATGCGGATTCTCGTCATCCACAACTACTACCAGTTCCGCGGCGGGGAGGACGAGTGCGCGGAGCAGGAAACCCGGCTGCTCCGGGAGCGCGGCCACGAGGTGCGGTTCTTCTCGCGGCACAACGACACGCTGCGGGGTCTATCCCCCCTGGGCCTGGCCCGCTTGCCGCTGCGCGCGGTGTGGTCCGCGAGCGCGGCGCGCGAGCTGCGCGCGGTTTGCCGCGAGTTCCGGCCCGCGGTGGCGCACGTGCACAACTGGTTCCCGCTGCTCTCGCCCGCGGTGTTCCACGCCTGCCGCGCCGCGGGCGTGCCCACGGTTTACACGCTGCACGATTACCGGCTATTCTGTCCCATGGGCTGTCTCTACCGGGCCGGGCGGCCGTGCGAAGCGTGCCGACGCCGTTCGCTGTGGCAGGCCGTGCGCTACCGCTGCTACCGCGGCAGCCGAGGCGCGACGGCGACCGTGGCCCTCACGCTGGCCGCGCACCGGCGGCTGGGGACCTGGCGGCGCCGCGTCTCGCGCTACATCGCGCTGACCGAGTTCGCGCGCGACTGGTTCGCGGCGGCCGGTCTGCCCGCGGCGCGCATCGCGCTGCGGCCGAATTTCGCCTGGGATCCGGGCCCCGCCGCGGCGCCACGCCGCGGCGTGCTGTTCGCCGGCCGGCTGAGCGCGGAAAAGGGCCTCCGCGAACTGCTGGAGGCCTGGCGGGAACTGCCGGACGTGCCGCTGACCGTGATGGGCGACGGACCGCTGCGGGCGGAGGCCGAGGCGCGGGTGCGGCGCGAGGGCCTCGCGCAGGTGACGCTGACCGGCTTTCGGCCGGCGGCGGACGTGGTCGAAGCCATGCGCCGCAGTCTGCTGCTGGTCGTGCCGTCGCAGTGGTATGAGGTGTGTCCCCGCACGATCCTCGAGGCCTATGCCGTGGGCACGCCCGTGCTGGCGGCGCGGCTGGGTGTGCTGCCGCACCTGGTGCGGGATGGCGAAACGGGGTTGTTGTTCGAACCCGGCAGCGTCCGCGACCTGGCGGCCCAGGCGCGCCGGGCGGCGCGCGATCCGGCGGCTTGCGCCGCCTGGGGCGCGGCCGCGCGGCGCGAGTACGAGCGGCGCTACACGCCGCAGGCCGCGTATCGCCGGTTGCTGGAGATTTACGAACAGGCGCAGGCGGATCCGGGGGCAGGCGCAGCATGAACGAGGGCTACCGACGCACCGAAAAACCGGGCGAGTTTTTTCTGGTCACGCACTACCTCTCGCGGCGGCTGGCCTATCCGCTGGCGCTGCTGTTCCGCCGGCTCGGCCTCTCGGCCAATGCGGTGACGGTGCTGGGGGGGCTGTGCTGGCTGGCGAGCGTGCCCGCGGCCGCCGCGGCCGGCGCCCTGGCCCGCGCGGGACGGCCCGGCGGCGCCTGGGCGGCGCTGCTGGCCGCGGCCGCGCTCTGGAACGCCGGCTACCTGCTGGACGTCGTGGACGGCAGTCTGGCGCGCCTGACCGGCACCGGCGGCCCGGCCGGCTTTTTCCTGGATTTCAGCTTTCATCTGCTCTTCAGCCCCATGTTTCTGTGCTCGCTGGGCGTGTGTTTCACGCTGGCGACCGGCTCGCCGTTCTTCGCCGCGCTGGCCGTGCTGTCGATCGGCGCCAACTGGGGAGTCAGCTTCAGCGCCAAGGAACACGTGCTGTGCGAGGCGCTGGCGCGGCGGCAATACCAGCCGGGCCGGTTGACGCCGCAGGAGGAGTACGAGCTGTTCATCGACTCGCCGCGGCTGAAGGCCCCGGTGGCGGCCAAGCGCCGGGGGCGCGAGCTGTGGCGCCGCCTGGTGGAAGAAGTCTTTTGTTTTCCGGGGCAGTTCACGCTCTTCAGCCTGGTGGCGCTCGCCGATTTTCTGCTGCGCGGGCGGTTCGGACTGCAATGGCCGCTGCTGAAGACGGCCTTCGTGGTCAGCGCGGCGGTCATGCTGGCGCGCGTTCCGTTCCGCTTGCGGCGGGAATGGCGCACGCTGCGGCGCTACGAGGCGGCCTTCGGCCCCCTCGCCTACATCGTGACGTATCTGGTCGTGGACCCGCTGTTCATCATT
>Ga0101944_10007856_pt1 | contig 10461 bp, 11 predicted proteins | sample DewCreD2012metaG_FD_75245 | JGI IMG/M metagenome (GOLD analysis project Ga0101944, IMG submission 75245) | Hot spring sediment bacterial and archeal communities from British Columbia, Canada, to study Microbial Dark Matter (Phase II) - Dewar... ...
AAAGGATGCGAGCCGGTTTATTCTTCTTCTCTCTCAGGAAAGGGAACTTGTCCAGAACCTTTTCCAGGGCGCCGGCCGCGGCCTCCCTGTCGTGCAGCAACGCTCCCGCGATCTCCAGGTTTTCCCGCAGCGTAAGATTGGGGAAAATGTTGGTTCCCTGCGGCACAAAGACAATGCCCTGCCGGCCTCGTTGGGCGATACTCCGGCCTCCCAGGTCTTCGCCCATCAACACCACCCGGCCTTCGAGGGGCGGCAGCCGGCCGGCCACCACCCGCAGGAGAGTCGACTTGCCTGCCCCGTTCGGGCCGATGACGCTCACGATTTCACCCTTGTTCTGGTACAAGGAGACGTTGCGAAGAACGACAATCGGCCCGTATCCCGCGGAGACTCGATCCACCTCAAGAAGCACGGGTCTCCCTCCCCAGGTAGGCTTCGATGACGCCCGCATCTCGGACCGCTTCCGCCGGAGTTCCGGAAAAGATGAGGTTTCCTGAATCCATCACAAAAACCCGGTCGCAGATTTCGGCCACCAGCGGCATGTTGTGCTCGATGAGAAAGACCTGAACCCCTTTGCGGGTGAGCTCCTTCAGGATTTCAATCAATCGGCGGATCAAGGTAGGGTTGATCCCTGCAGTGGGCTCGTCCAGGAGAATCATTTTCGGTTGCGCCATGAGGACCCGCCCCAGTTCCAGGAGCTTCTGCTGGCCGTAACTGAGCCTCCCGGAAAGCTCCTCTGCAAGAGGGGCGAGATGGATCAGGCTGAGGATTTCTTCGGCCCTCGCCCAATGCCGCTTTTCTTCTTCTTTCACGGCTCGGGGTTTGAAGAACAGAGAGCTGAGACGCTCTCCCCTTTGGTTGGGAGCCGCGGAGAGCAGGTTTTCCCTGGTGGAGAGAAAAGGGAGAACCCGGGTGTGCTGAAACGTGCGCACCACACCCCTTCTGCTGATCTCGTGGGGCGCCCGCCCGCTGATTTCCTCGTTGCAGAAGCGGATTCTGCCTTTGTCGAGGGGGTAGAAACCGGTGATCATGTGAAACAGGGTGGTTTTCCCGCTGCCGTTAGGACCCACGAGACCGGTAATGGGCACCGTGCCCAGGTCGAGAGAAACATCACAGACCGCCATGAGACCGCCGAAGCTTTTGGACACCTTTTCCACCTGAATCATGCTCAGACCCTGTATTCCGGCAAGAGGCCTTCCGGCCGCTTCAACATGAGCAGGATCAGGGCAGCCCCGTAAACCATTCCCTGGAGGGGCGCCACGACCCGGCCGAATTCCACCGGGAGAGGAAGGAACCGAAGGAACTCCTGGAAAAAAATGACCAGAAACGCGCCGAGCACCGGGCCCCATTGGGTGCCCCGTCCGCCCAAGACCACGCACAGAAGCACGAGGATCGTCTCGTTGAGCGTGAAATCCGACGGGCTGATGTAAGTGATGTAGTGCCCATAGAGGGCCCCGGCCAGCCCTGCCATCAACGATCCCATAGCCACGATGCGAACCTTCAAGGAAAGGACGTTTTTGCCGAGAGCTTGCGCGACATACTCGTCCTCGCGAACGACCTTGAGGGCACGGCCGAAAGGGGAGCGGGTGAGGCGGTAGGCCAGGAGGAAAACGCCTGCGCCCAGTACCGCGGAAAGGAGCAAGTAAAAGGGCAACCCTGCGACTCCGCCGTGAATCCCGAAAGGCCGGGGAATGCCTGGAAGGCCCATGGGCCCTTTGGTGAGCCACCGTTCATTGAGAAAAAAAAGCCTGATCATTTCTCCGAAAGCCAAGGTCGCGATGCCGAAATAATCCCCTGTGAGCCGGAGTGCGGGGACGGCAATCAGCGCACCGGCTGCGCCGGATGCCCCCATGCCCAGGAACAGGCTCGCCGCAGCAGGAAACCCTGCAAGACTCAGGAGGGCCGACGTGTAGGCGCCGATCCCGAAAAAAGCGACGTGCCCGAAATTGTAAAGTCCGGTGAACCCGAGCTCCAGGTTGAGAGACACGGCAAAGGCGCTGTAGATCACGGCGACCACGAGGGTATGAAGGAGATAGTCCATGTCTTACCGAACCCCGCCAAGGATGCCGAAAAGGCCTGCAGGCCGAAACAGAAGCAGAAGCACGATCAACGCGAAGGAGACGGCGTCCTTGTAGCCGGGAGAGAAGAAGGCGACGCCGAGGTTTTCCGCAACTCCGATGAACAGCCCTCCCAGGAGAGCGCCCCACACGTTCCCCGCTCCTCCGAGCAGAACCGCTGCAAAGGACTTGATCAGGTTCGTGAGTCCCATCATGGGCTCCAGGTTCGTGTCCAAGCCGATGAGGATTCCTCCCGCGCCGGCAAAGAGAGCGGAAAGCGTCCAGACGGTCATTCCCACTCGCTTCATGTCGATGCCCATAATCTCCGCCAATTCCATGTTGTCGGCCGCCGCCCTCAGGCTCTTGCCCAGCATGGTGAACTTGAGCAGGCCGTAAAGAAACCCCAGAAACAAAAGAGCGGCCGCCACCATGGCCAGCTGGATACGAGTGATGTTGAGGTCGCCGAAGGACAGACCCCTCCAGGCCTCAAACCCATAGGTCTGCAGGTCCGAGCCCCAGACCAAGCGAAGCGCATTTCTCAGAAAATAGGACAGTCCGATGGAGGCAATGAGCAGGGTGATCCGGCTGCGCCTCCTCAGGGGACTGTAAACGTATCGATCCTGCGAGATGCCGAGGATCAGGGTGAGCCCAAGGGCGGGCGCCACAGCGGCGCTGAAAGGAAGGACCTGAGAAAACAGGAGGGTGAGATAGGCGCCCCAGGCGATGAGTTCACCGTGAGCGAAGTTGATGAAGCGGAAGACCCCGTAAACCATGGTGAGGCCCACTGCGAAAAGGGCGTACACAGAACCTGCGATCACGCCGTTGAGAAGAAGCTGCGCGTAATAAGTTGACACTTCGCCCTCACCCCACAAGCAAAAAGGGGATCCATGGATCCCCTTTGCTTAAGAAAATACTTTTCCTAGTTCTTGTAGTCCTCTATTTTCCCTCCCTTGACGGTCCATTTGCCATACACGGCTCCTACGTCCCCATTCTCATCAAAGGTCTTGTCCCCTGTGACCCCCATGTACCCCTTGCTCACCTCGATGAGGGCTTTGCGGATGTCCTCAGAAGACATGGACTTGGCGGCCTTCAAGGCCTTTGCAGTCAGGTGGACCATGTCATAGTTGTATTCGCCGAAGATGGGAATGTTCTTGCCCGGGTACTTCTTCTCCCAGGCCTCTTTGAAATGCTTGTACTGGGCCGTTTCCTGCGAAAAGGTGGGGTAGGTTCCGATCACTCCCTCCGAGGCCTCGCCGGCCAGTTCCACCAGTTTGGGGGACTTGGAGGCCGATCCCATGAGCCATTGCACCTTCAGGCCTGTCTCGTAAGCCTGCTTGAGCATGGTGGCCCCTTCCTTGATGTAGGTCAGGTTCACGGCGGCTTTGGGGTTGTGTTTCTTGACCCTCAGGATCTCACTGCGGTAATCGGTCTTGCCCTCATCATGGCTGAATTCGTCGATGATCTTCCCACCGGCCTTGAGAAAGTTCTCCTTGAACACCTTGCCCAGACCCACCCCCCAGTCATTGTTGATGTAAGTGAGCACAACTTCCTTATACCCCAGGGACAGAGCGAGTTCCGAAGCGCCTTTGCCCTGGAGTTCGTCGGAGGGAAACACCCTGAACACATAGTCCCCGCACTTGCTGATTTCCGCTGCTGCGCTCTCTGCCGCGATGAGGACCGTTTTGTTCTCCTGCGCAATGGGACACACGGCCAGGAAGTTGGAACTCGCCGCCGGACCGAAGATCACGGGCAGCTTGTGCACGGTGATGAGTTTTTGAATGGCCGAAACCGAGTCCTTGGCTGTAGAGTTGTTGTCCTCGAAAAGGATCTTCATGGGCTTGCCGTTAATCCCCCCTGCTGCGTTGACTTCCTCGAGAGCCAGGAGCATGGCCTGCTGAAAGCCTTCGCCGTAGACGGCCAGCTTGCCGCTAAGGGGTGTCGTCGCTCCTACGATCACCTCATCCGCTGCATGGGCGGCGCTCACCGAAAAAAGCAAACAGATGCCTGCAACCAAGAGTCCCCTTTTTCTCATCGTCTCGTTCCCTCCTTGTTGGAAATAGGGCAAAATACCCAAAAACACCGTGTCCCGTCAATCAAAAACACGGTACTCCTTAACCAGTCCCTTGTCATACTTGGCTTTGCGAGCAGGGCATTGCTCGCGGGGACAGAGCCGGCAGGCGAAAAACGTCGTCTCCGTGGGAAAATAGATACCCGACAAAGACTTTCGGGGAAGCATCAGAAAGCTGTCATTCAGAGTCACGCCGATCGCGCTCTCAACATCCCCGAGAAGGCCGAACAGGCGACCCTGCTCCTCCAGGGGCCAATCCTGAAGTTGCCCGGGCCCCAGGTAAGACAGGTTTCCCAGGCCATAGCGTGTAACGAGAAATCCCTTGAGGTAGTCCCTCGCCTTGACAACCGCGGCGTTGCCGATCCCATCAAGGTAATACTTTTCCAGCGCATCTCCGGAGGACTTCTCCAGGTCTTCAATCCCGGCCCCTATGGTCACCACATACGGGAAGACTCGCTCCACCTTCTCGAAATGTTTTGCCAACACCTTGCTTTTGAAAGAAACCCCCTCCACGGTGACGGAAGATGCCTTTTTTGAATCGATGTAAGCCACCTTGTAAACCGCTTTGGGAGACATCACCGAACGGGCGGCGGCAATCAAGGAAAGAATCCTCTTTTCCTGATCCCCTGCAGAGACATGGGCGCTTCTCTTTATGGAATCAAGGTCCACATCCACAGGGATGGGGTTTAGAATTTCCATCGTCATGGGTTCACAGGCCGCCTGAGCTTCCTTGAAGGACAAACCGCGTATACCCCTAGCACAATGGTTTTTCATTGTAAACCCCGCTGAACTCCTTATAATGGCCGGGTGTGGTTCACTCATGGGGATGGAGAACCCCTCATGTCCGATGAACAAGTGGATGTCATTGATCAAGAGGACCGGGTCCTTGGACGGGCTCTCAAGACGGTCGTTCACCGGCGGGGTCTGAGACACCGGGTGGCCGCGGTCCTGCTGCAGCGACAGGATGGGAAATATCTGATCCCCACGGCTTCGGACATCAAGGCAGAGGCAGGGCTTCTGTATCACTCCGCTGCAGGCCATGTGCTGTCCGGAGAATCCTACGAGGACTCCGCCCGGAGAGAACTTCTTGAAGAAACAGGCCTGGCTGCGGACCGATTGGAACCTCTCGGAGCCTTCTGGTTCGAAAAGCAATACCCCTCCAGAGTGGAAAAAGAGAACTTTCATGTATACAGGGCCTTCTACCGGGAAAGCATGGGGCCTGTTCGGTTGAATGAGGAGCAGGTCCTTGAGCAGTGGCTCAGCCCAGAAGAGCTGAAAGCCGTTTACAGGGACAGGAGAAAAAGCATCTCGGCGCCGCTCCTGATGACGTGCGAACAACTTCTCGGATTTGATGAGAAAAGGAAAAGGTGATGGCGGGAAAAAAGAAAGCGGAAGAATTCGTCGTCTATTTCGGCTGCTCCATGGCGGGCGGATACGGGGCCGTGTCAAGGGAGGACATCGCCCGTCTCCATCGTCGGATTTCAGAGTTGGGATACCGGCTGGCTTCAGACCACCAAACCCAACCCGGGATCATGGAACGTGAAGCGAAATTGGGCCCTCTTTTCATTCACGACAGGGACTATCAGTGGCTGCTCGATTCGCACGTGGGAGTCTTCGAGATCAGCAATCCAAGCCTCGGCGTGGGCAGTGAGATCTCGGACATGATCCATGCACGCAAGCCCGTGCTCATGCTCTTCAAGCAGGGGTTGGAGAAGAAGGTTTCAGCCTACCTGCGGGGCAAGGTCGGTTCCAAGTACGTGACCTGCCCGATCGAGTGCCATGCTTACACCGATGTGAACGACGCAGGCGACAAAATCAGGGCGTTCATCGATGCGCACTGCCAGGGCCTTGAGCACAAGTGACCCCCCCTCCCCTAGCCCCTCCCGCCGGGGCAGGGGAATTCTGTATTTCGGCTTTTGTTCCTTCTTGCTTGTCACTCGTCAGGCGTCACTTGTCACTTCTCTTATCGATTCAGTTCAGAAATCCTCTTGATGCAAAGCTCGATAAGCGCCTTGTTGCTCTTCGCCGCCTCGAGGAATTTCGCATTCCACCGTTCTGTGCACGCCTTGTGAAGCTGGAGCATGAAGAGCTTGTCCACGCCCGGCCACTCCCTGCTCTTTTGTTCGGTGAGCGCGTCAAAATCCTCCCACCCGTCGTCGTGCCATCGTTCCTTCATGGCCTCATAGAGCGTGAACCCTCTCTCGGCGATCTTCTTCATTTGGGCCCAGTAATCGATCACGTCATGAAAATACTCCGTGATGTCGAAGGAGCGTGAGCCCGCATCGTAGATGGCGCAGCGTTCCAGAGGATAGGAGAGCTCTTCATACTGGGACAGGGCGAATTCCGGGGTCACCAGAGCATCGGTCCTGAGCAGGTCCGTTCCCGGGATCTTGATCTTCAGGTTCGTGCCCTCCTCCGCCACATTGAATTTTCCCTCGATGTAAACGATGATTGTTCTTCCGTAGGAGGGATTCATCTTTCGAAGCCGCTCGTCGATGTTCTTGAAGATCCTCTCCGCATTCTCGCACCCGATGGTGAAGAAGATCAGGTTCTCCAGCCTGATCCGGTTGACCCTCAGATAATCGAGCAGCACGTTGAAGCCTTCCTCGATGGTCACCCCTGTAGCCACCACATCGCCGATGAGCAAGGTGGCATTGTCGGGGATCTTGATTTTCCGGTACTGGTTCTCCTTGATGTGCCATTGGCCGTCCTCCATGTAGCGCTGGGAGGTCATAAAGGAGGAGGTGTGATGGTTGAATCCGTAAGCGTGATAGAGCGCTTCTCTGAGGCAGAAATTGAGGCCCCCTCTCAAAAAAGTGAACACGCAGAACTGCTGCTGAGGGATTTTAAGGAAGTATTCGCTGCGGGGCAGGTACTTGAGACCTGAGACCATGGCCTCCTGCATCAGAGTCGTGTATTGGACGCCGACCACTTCAGGATCATTGCAGATCTTTCGGGTCTGCGGCGTGGAGAGCACGTAGCGCTCCACCTCCGTCCGGCCGAGATCCTTCAGCTCATAATAGGCAATTTCGGGGAAATGGCAGATTCTTTCGAGGTATTGCATGGCAGCCCTCCTTGTCGACCACAGGGGACTTCTGGCCTCCCTTGAAAAGCCTGGGGTCCATTCCCCGATGCTTGCCGCGAATTCGTCTTACCGGCCCGTTGACTTCTCTCAGGATAACCTCCCGCCGGCATCCGGAAAGCCCCGCCGGATTCCGTCTCAAGCACGGGATGGCGGCGGATACCCCGCTGCTAGCCGGGGGGTCGCTCATTTTCCGGCAAGAGAATACAGGGATTGGAGCGCGGTGTCAACAGGGGGGCTTTCCTCGAAGCGCTCAGTCCATGGCGGCGACCACCTTGAAGCCTTCCGCTTCAAGGGCGTCTTTGATGACGCCGGTGTCGCAGGGGTTGAGACGGAAGGAATAGACCTTTTTTCGGGTTTTTTGGGGAGTCATTCCAACATTGACGATTTCCGCCCCGTGTTCCTCGATAATCTGCACCGCCTTTCTCAGCATGCCCGGCTCAGCCCCGATGGCCACGTCAATCCGGGAACTGGCCCTGAGAATGCCCATCATGTCGATGAAGGCCCTGAGCATGTCGGATTCCGTGATGATGCCGACCAGCTTGCCTTTTTTTACGACAGGGATTCCGCTGATCTTGTGTTTATAAATCAGTTGTGCTGCAATCTCGATATCGCTGTCCGGGTCCACGGTGATGGGGTTCTTGATCATCAGGTCAGAAAGGGTGAGTCCGGCGACCATGGAGGGAATGAGCCCCATCTTCAGATCGGCCAGCGTCACAAAACCCAGGAGCCTGTTGCCCTCTCCCGCCACCGGGAGATGTCGAATCGAGTTCACCTTCATGATTTCGATGGCTTCCTTGATGGAAGTCTTCTCGGTAATCGAAATGGGGTCCGGGATCATCAGAGCTCTGATTTTCATGACAACATCCCCTCACCCCTACCCCTCCTTCGGGTAGGTTCGAAGATCGCTTATGGTCAGGTGCTGCTATCCTTACGGAGCCGGGAAGAAAACGGGAGAAAAGACATCGATGCAAAGGATAGGAAAAACGCGGGGGAGTGTCAAGAAGATAGATTCATCCTGCTTTGGCGCCAAGGGCCCCTGCAAAAAAGCACGCCGCCCGATGATCCTTTTTGATTTCGCGGAGCTCCGGCTCCTGCTCACGGCAGATTTTTTCCGCATAGAGGCAACGGGTGTGAAAACGGCATCCCGGAGGAGGGTTGATGGGGCTCGGCACATCCCCGGGCAGGACAATGCGTTCCCGTTTTCTCTTGGGATCAGGAATGGGTGCCGCGGACAGCAGGGCCTGACTGTAAGGGTGAAGCGGCTCCCTGTAAAGGGAATCGGACTCCGCGGTTTCCACGATTTTGCCCAGGTACATGACCGCGACGCGGTCGCTGATATGCTGGACGACACTGAGCGCATGGGAGATAAAAAGATAGGTGAGCCCGAATTCGTCCTGAAGATCCTCCAGCAGATTGATCACCTGGGCCTGAATCGAAACATCGAGAGCGGACACCGCTTCATCACAGATGATCAGCTTCGGGTGGAGGGCCAGGGCTCTGGCCACACCGATGCGCTGCCGTTGGCCGCCTGAGAACTGGTGGGGGTACCGCCGCATGTGCTCACGCTTGAGTCCCACCACCTCCAGGAGTTCAAGGACCCGCGCCTCGCGCTCACGCCTGTTTTTCATCCCGTGCACGTAAAGAGGTTCGCCGACAATGTGGGCCACGTTCTTTCTGGGGTTCAGGGAAGAAAAAGGGTCCTGAAAAATGATCTGCATTTCCTTGCGCAGGGTTCGCATTTTCTTGCGGTCGTAACCAAGGATGCTCTCCCCCTGGAAGAGAATGTCGCCGGCCGTCGGTTCCTCGAGACGCAAGATGAGCCGTCCCAGGGTGGACTTGCCGCATCCGGACTCTCCCACGAGGCCCACGGTCTCGCCCTCTCGGATCGCGAGATCCACGCCGTCCACGGCCTTGACCGAGGCGATTTCACGCAGCAACACCCCGCCCGTGAAGGGGAAGTGCTTGACCAGATTCCGGACCTCCACCAGGGGGGATGGAGGAGACTTGAGTTCTGCAATCATGAAGAAGAAAACCCCGGAATACTGGAATGATGGAATAGGGGCATAAGGGGGAAGCACAAACCCATCTTCTTTAAACCCAACCTTCCATTGCCCCAGTATTCCATGATTCCTTCTTCAGCTGCATTGATGGCAGCACACGATATGCCCATTTCCCAGGTCCCTCATCGGCGGCGCCACCTTCGAGCACTCCTTGCGCGCCACCGTGCAACGGTCATGAAAGAGACATCCCTCGGGCAGCCTGAACAGGGAGGGAACCACGCCCGCAATCGTGCTCAGCCGCTTCTGTTTCTTGCCCGTGCCCAGGACCGGAATCGAACTCATCAGCCCGATCGTATAAGGGTGTTTGGGGTCGCCGAAGAGATCCACGACATGGGCCGCCTCCATGACTTTGCCCGCGTACATGACCGCCACCTTCTGGGACATCTCTGCAATGACTCCCAGGTCATGGGTGATGAAGAGAATGGAAGCGCCTGTTTCTTTCTTCAGGGTGTTCATGAGCTCGAGGATTTGCGCCTGGATGGTCACATCCAGGGCCGTGGTGGGCTCGTCGGCGATCATGAGTTTGGGGGAACAGGCAAGCGCCATGGCAATCATCACCCTCTGCCTCATTCCCCCGCTCATCTGGTGAGGGTAGTCCTTGATTCGCGTCTCGGGCGCGGGAATCCCCACCAAGCGGAAGGTTTCGATCACGCGATTTCGAATCTCCCGCCGGGAGAGCTTTTCGTGAAGGCGGATCACTTCAGCCACCTGGTCGCCCACCGTGAACACCGGGTTGAGCGAGGTCATGGGCTCCTGAAAGATCATGGAGATCTGGCTTCCCCTGATTTTTCGCATTTTCGATTCAGGCATCTTCACAAGATCCGCGCCTTCGAACAGGATCTCTCCACCCGCCACAAAACCGGGAGGCATGGGAACCAGCCCCATGATGGTCGACGCGGTGACGCTTTTTCCGCACCCCGACTCCCCCACCAGGCCGAGCGTCTCGCCCTTTGCCATGGTCAGGGTCACGTCGTCGACGGCCTTGAGCACAGCGCCTCTCACATGGAAATACGTTTTGAGGTGACGGATCTCCAAAAGCGTGTCCATGGGCTAGTCCCTCAGCCGTGGGTCCAGCGCGTCGCGGAGCCCGTCGCCGAGAAGGTTGAACCCCAGCACGCCGAGAAGAATGGCAATTCCCGGAAAGGTCATGACCCACCAGGCGCGCAAGATCATGGCCCGGCCTTCCGCGATCAT
>Ga0101944_10007857_pt1 | contig 10461 bp, 6 predicted proteins | sample DewCreD2012metaG_FD_75245 | JGI IMG/M metagenome (GOLD analysis project Ga0101944, IMG submission 75245) | Hot spring sediment bacterial and archeal communities from British Columbia, Canada, to study Microbial Dark Matter (Phase II) - Dewar... ...
CCGCTTGTCGCGCGCGCGCCGCGCGCCGATAGTGCGCACACAACGCACGGAGGACGCGATGAAACGCACGCTGTTCTTCTCGGTGGCGCTGGCCACGGCCGGCAGCGCGGCCGGCGCCGACGCGGTGCCTTATCCGGAGGGCTATCGCAACTGGACGCACGTGAAGTCGATGATCATCAATCCGGGCCACGCCCTTTACGACGCGTTCGGCGGCATCCATCACATCTACGCCAACGGCAAGGCGATGGCCGGCTACAAGGGCGGCAAGTTCGCCGACGGTTCGGTGATCGTGTTCGACCTGCTGGAGGCGAAAAGCGCCGACAACGCGGTCACCGAAGGGGCGCGCAAGGTGGTCGGCGTGATGGTGAAGGACGCGAAGAAGTACGCCGCCACCGGCGGCTGGGGTTTCGAGGGCTTCAAGGGCGACTCGAAGACCGAGCGCGCGGTGGGTGCGAACGCCGCCAAGGCGTGCTTCGAGTGCCACGCGGCGCAGAGGGCGAACGATTACGTCTTCAGCAAGTACCGGCCGTGACCGGAGGCGCGATCAAGCGGCCGCCGCGCGCAGCCGCCGCCCCTGCGAGATCCACACGATCGCGATCAGCACGAAGGCGGGCAGGTAGAACCAATTGGGACTCGGCCGTCCCGAGGGCACCAGCACGGCGACGATGTCGAAGCCCTGCTCGAAGCCCGCCTTCTTCGCGCGGCTGCCGAACTTGACGTTGGTGACCTGCGCCGTTTCGCTCAGCACGCTCACCGTCAGGCCCGCCTCGGCCACCCGCTTGCGGCCCAGCGCCGCGGCGGCCGCGTCGTCGGCCGGAGCGGGGCCGCGTTCGCGCAACTGCACCGCCACCGTCTTGCGGATCTCCTCGCCTTCGAGGTTGGTGCCGGCGATCTGCAGCACCAGCCGTTCGTCGTCGGGCAGGCGCCCCGCGATCGCGAACAGCCGCGCCGGCGGCTCGGTCCTGAACTCCGGATACAGCCGGTCCATGAAGAAGTCCGGCCGAAACAGCGTGAACACCGCCAGCGCCAGCAGCGCCGCCTCCCACCACTTCGTGCGCACGCGCAACCAGCCCATCGTCAGCGCGGCGAACAGCAGCGACGCCACGGTGCAGCCGATGACCACCACCACGAGCTCGAGCCACGACCGGACATCCAGCAGCAGCAGTTGCGGATGGAAGATCCAGATGAACGGCAGCACGACGGTGCGCAGCGCGTAGACCGATCCCTGGATGCCGACGGCGATCGGGTCTTCTTTCGCGATCGCCGCGCCGGCGAAGCTCGCCAGCCCCACCGGCGGCGTGATGTCGCCCATGATCCCGTAGTAGAAGACGAACAGGTGCACGCCGATCAGCGGGATCACGATGCCCGATTGCGCGCCGAGCTCGACGATCACCGGCGCCATCAGCGTGGCCACGAGGATGTAGTTGGCGGTGGTCGGCACGCCCAGCCCGAGCACCAGGCAGACGAACGCTGTGAACAGCAGCATCGCGAGCACGTTGCCCTGCGAGACGAACTCGACGAAGTCGGTCATCCGCAGCCCGAGCCCGGTCAGCGTGATCGCGCCGACGATGATGCCGGCGCAGCCGGTGGCCACCGCGATGCCGATCATGTTGCGGGCGCCCTCGTTGCAGCCCTGGACGATGTCGCGCAGCCCGACCGCGAATTGCGCGCCCGCGTCGCCGCTGCGGCGGAACGCGGCGATCATCGGCCGCTGCGTCGCCATCATCAGCAACTGCGCCAGCACGCCGTAAAAAGCCGACAGCCCCGGCGACAGCTCCTCGACCATCAGGCACCAGATCAGCACGCCGATGGGAATCAGGAAGTGCAGCCCGGCCTTGACCGTCGGCCACGTGGGCGGGAGCACCGGGTTCTTGACGTCGATCTCGGCGGGCAGATCGGGCTGCCTGGCCGCGACCCGTACGCTGTAGACGTACAGCAGCGTCAACAGCACGCCGAGCACGTAGGGCGCGGCGCCGCCGAAGGCGAGCTTCGCCCCCGACGCGACGTAGTAGATGACGGCGCAGGCGATCAGCGTGCCGGAGATGCCCAGCCCCCAGGAGACCAGGCGGTCGCGCATCGTGCGGTCGCGCTCGCGCGCGGCGGGCTGGATGCCGAGCTTCACCGCCTCCAGGTGCACGATGTAGAAGAGCGCGATGTAGCTGATCACCGCCGGGATGAACGCGTGCTTGACGATGTCCGAATACGGAATGCCCACGTATTCGACCATCAGGAACGCGGCCGCGCCCATCACCGGCGGCATGATCTGGCCGTTGACCGAAGACGAGGTTTCGATCGCCGCCGCCTTGACGCCGCCGTAGCCGGCGCGCTTCATCAGCGGGATCGTGAAGATGCCGCCCGAGACGACGTTGCTCACCGACGAGCCGGAGATCAGTCCGTTGAGCGCCGACGACACGACCGCGACCTTGGCCGGCCCGCCGCGCAGGTGGCCGAGCAGCGCGAAGCTGACCTGCATCATGTAGTTGCCGCCGCCCGCGCGGTCGAGCAGCGTGCCGAACAGCACGAAAACGAAGATGAAGCTCACGGACACGCCGAGCGCGATGCCGAACACGCCCTCGGTCACCATCCACATGTGCGACACCACGCGCGGGATCGACGCGCCTTTGTGCGCGATCACGTCGGGCAGGTACGGCCCGGCCATCACGTAGGCGAGGAAGACCATCGCCAGGATCGCCATCGGCAGGCCGACCGCGCGCCGCGTGGCCTCGAGCAGCAGCAGGATGCCGACGATTCCGACCGCCACGTCGAGCGCCGTCGGATTGCCCGGCCGCAGCGACAGCTCGCGGTAGAAGATGATCAGGTACAGCGCGGTGAAGGCGCCGGCGATCGCGAAGATCCAGTCGAGCACCGGAACCCGGTCGCGCGGCGAACTGCGCAGCGCCGGAAAGGCGAGAAAGGCGAGCAGCAACGCGGTCGCCAGATGGATCGAGCGCGCCTCGGTGTCGTTGAACACGCCCCAGCCCAGCGCGAACGGCAGCGGCGACGCGTACCAGAGCTGGAACGCGACCCACGCCAGCCCGATGGCCATCATCACCGCGCCGATCGCGCCCTCGGTGGTTCGGCCGCCCAGGTCCGCGTCCTTGGCGATCTGCAACACCTCCGGCCGCTCGGAAAGCTGCAGTTCGGCGGTCGGCCCCAGGTCTTCTTCGATCTTGTCGTGCACGGCGCCCTCGAAAAGAAAGACGGGCGGCTCGCTGGCCGCCCGTCGACTTTAAACCGCTCGACGCGCCGGGCGATGCCCGGCGCCGCGCAGCCCTACTTGACCCAGCCCTTTTCGCGGTAGTAGCGCAGCGCGCCGTCGTGCAGCGGGGCCGACAGGCCGTTCTTGATCATCTCCTCGGGCTTCAGATTCGCGAGCGCGGGGTGCAGCTTCTTGAACTCGTCGAGGTTGTCGAACACCGTCTTGACGACCGTGTAGACGATTTCGGCGGGCACCTTGGCGGAGCTCACGACGGTCGCCTGAACGCCATAGGTCGTCGTCGGCTGCGGGTTGTTCGGGTACATGCCGCCCGGGATCGTCGCCACCGCGTAGTACGGCTTCTCCTTGACCAGCTTGTCGATCGCCGGACCGGTCAGCGAGATCAGCTTGGCGCCGCAGATCGTCGTCGGGTCCTGGATGTTGGCCGACGGGTGGCCGACCGCGTAGAAAAAGCCGTCGATCTTGCCGTCGCACAGCGCCGGGCCGTGCTCGTCCGGGCGCAGCTCGGAAGCGAGGCCGAAATCGCTCATCTTCCAGCCCATCGCCGCCAGCAGCTCGTTCATCGACGCGAGCGTGCCCGAACCCGGGTTGCCGACGTTGAAGCGCTTGCCCTTGAAGTCCTCGAACTTGGTGATGTTCGCTTCCTTGCGAGCGACGACGGTGAACGGCTCGGGGTGCAGCGCGAACACGGCGCGCAGATCGCCGTAGGCGCCGTCCTTCTGGAACTGGCCGAGCCCCTTGGTCGCGTTGTACTGCACGTCGGACTGCGCCACGCCGAACTCGATCTCGCCCGACTTCAGCAGGTTGACGTTCGCCACCGAGCCGCCGGTCGATTCGACCGAGCAGCGCAGCCCGTGCTTGGCGCGGTCGCGATTGACCAGACGGCAGATCGCGCCGCCGGCCGGGTAGTAAACGCCGGTCACGCCGCCCGTGCCGATCGTGATGAAGCGCTGCTGCTGCGCGGAGGCCGCGTGCGGCAGCGAAGCGGCCGCGAAGAAAACCGACGCGAGCGCGGCGCCGGCAAGCGAGAGTTTGAATCGCATGATTTCTCCTTGTTTCGGTTGTTGGAGCGATGGCCGACCTTACCGCTCGCGCCAGCCGCGCGCAAGCGACGGGCAGCGTCGAAACGCCTGTCAGCCCGCCGCGCGCTCGACCGCGATGTCGACCGCCTCGACGAGCCGCTCGGTCAGCAGGTCGAGTTCCTCGTCGGTCACGATGAACGGCGGGGCGAGCAGCACGTGGTCGCCGCGCGCGCCGTCGATCGTTCCGCCCATCGGATAGCACATCAGCCCGAGCGCCATCGCCTCCTGCTTGATCCGCGCGGCGAGCTTGAGTTTCGGATCGAAGGGTTCCTTGCTCGCGCGGTCGCGCACCAGCTCGATCGCCCAGAACAGCCCGCGACCGCGGATGTCGCCGACGTGTTCGTGCTCGCCGAAAGCGTCGTCGAGCCGGTCGCGCAGCTTTTCCCCCTGGCGCGCGCAGCGCTCGACGAGCCGGTCGCGCTTGAGCACCTTCTGTACCGCGAGCGCCGCCGCGCATGCGACCGGATGGCCGATGTACGTGTGCCCGTGCTGGAAAAAACCCGAGCCCTGCGCGATCGCGTCGATCACGCGCCCGCCGACGAGCACCGCGCCGACCGGCTGATAGCCGCCGCCGAGCCCCTTCGCGATCGCCATCAGGTCGGGCGCGATGCCTTCCTGCTCGCACGCGTGCAACGTGCCCGTGCGGCCCATCCCGCACATCACTTCGTCGAGGATCAGCAGGATGCCGTGCCGGTCGCAGATCTCGCGCACGCGCTTGAAGTAGCCCGGCGGCGGCGTGAGGCACCCGCTGGTGGCGCCGCCCACGGTCTCCGCGACGAACGCGATGACGTTGCCGCCGCCGACGCGCGCGATCGTCTGCTCCAGCTCGCGCGCGAGCCGCTCGCCGTACTGCTCGGGCGACTCGCCTTCGCGCTGGTCGCGGTACGCGTACGTGGGGCTCACGTGCTCGACGTCGATCAGCAGCGGCGCGAACTGCCTGCGCCGCCACGCGTTGCCGCCGACCGCGAGCGCGCCGAGCGTGTTGCCGTGGTACGAGTTGCGGCGCGCGATGAACTTCGCGCGCTGCGGCTGCCCGATCTCGACGAAGTACTGCCGCGCGAGCTTCAGCGCAGCCTCCATCGCCTCCGATCCGCCCGACACCAGATACACGTGCGACATGCCCGACGGCGCGTCGGCGATCAGCGTATCGGCGAGCCGCTCGGCGACCTCGGTCGAGAAGAAACTCGTATGCGCGTACGCGATCCGCTCGATCTGCGCGTGCATCGCCTCGAGCACGTCGGGGTGCCCGTGCCCGAGGCAAGACACCGCGGCGCCGCCCGAGGCGTCGAGATAACGCTTGCCGGCCGCGTCGGTGATGAAGCAGCCCTGCGCGGAGACGGCGAGCGGATAGCCGCCGCGGAGCTGGCGATGCAGGATGTGCGATTCGTGGTGCATGCGGGCTCTCAGTCGTAGGCGAACGGTCGTGGGTCGATTGTAGGCTCGCCCCTCGCGAGCGCGTCCGCGACCAGCCGCGCGCTGCCCGCGGCGAGCGTCCAGCCGAGCGTGCCGTGGCCGACGTTCAGGTACAGGCCTTCGATCGGTGTCGCGCCGATGATCGGCAGCCCCGAAGGCGTGGCGGGCCGAAAACCGCACCATGGCTGCAATTCGGCGCGCAGGTCCGCCCTCAGCCCGATCACTTCGCGCGCCGCGGCCGCCAGCGCATCGATGCGCGCCTGCGGGATGCGCGGATCGTGCCCCGCCATCTCGACGAAACCGGCGACGCGAACGCGCGCTCCGAGCGGCGCGAAGACGACCTTGCGGCGGATGTCGGTGATCGAGCAGCCTGGCGCCCGCGCGCCGCGCGGCACCGGCAGCGTGATCGCGTATCCCTTCAGCGGATAGATCGGAAGGTGCAATCCGGCGCTGCGCGCGAGCCGCGGGGCGTGACTGCCCGCGGCGAGCACGCACGCCTCCGCGGCGAGCGGATCGCCGTCGGTGTCGGCACCGACGAACCGGCCGTTGCGAACGCGCAGCGACTTCACCTCGCGGCCCAGCTCGAAGCGAACGCCGCGGCCGCGCAGCCGGTCGGCGAGCTGCTCGCAGAACGCGGCGCAGTCGGCCGCCGCGTCGCTCGGAGTCCATACGCCGCCGACGATGCGCTCCGCGTAGCCCGCCAGCGCCGGCTCGCGGCCGACGCACATCGCGCGCGACAGCAGCATCTGCTCGCAGCCGAGCGTGGCCTGGTACTCGACCTGCGCGCGTGCGGCGGCAAACGACGCCTCGTCGGGGTAGACGACGAGCTTGCCGCCGCGCCTGAAGTCGCACGCGATCGACTCGTCGGCGATCAGCGGCTCGATCAGGTCGCGCGACAGGAACGCGAGCTCGAGCAGCGCTGCGGTCGTCGACCGCGCCCGTTCGCGCGTGGCCGCCGCGAGGAAGCGCAGCCCCCACAGCCACTGCGCGGGATCGAGCCGCGGGCGGAAAACGAGCGGCGAATCGTGCGCGAGGAGCAGCGACGGCAGCTTGGCGAGGACCGAAGGCTCCGCGAGCGGCGCGACGTACGAGTAGGAAAGCTGCGCGCCGTTGCCGCCGCTCGCGCCGCGTCCGACGCCGTCTTCGCGATCGATGACGGTGACTTCGAAACCGTCGCGCTGCAGGAAGTACGCCGTCGTGAGTCCGATCACGCCGGCGCCGATGACGAGAACGCGCATGGGGCGCGAAGTCTACCGACCCGCCGCATCGGCGCGCGCCCGTCGGCCGCGGCCGCGACGGACGGCCGATCACCCGCCTCAAGCCGCCCGCGCGCGTGCCGATATCCGTTGAACGGCGCAGACCGCGGCGCTCGCGCGCCCGCGACACCGTTGGCGCCAGCCCGACAGGCGCAGCGCAGTGTTCGCGCCTCCGCCGCAACGCGCGGAGGTTCGGAAGGAAGCATGCATACGCCGTACCGCCAGATGACGATCGAACGGCACGCGTCGCGCGGACTGACGCTCGTCGAGAGCGCGATCGCGATCGCGGTGCTCGCGTTGTTCGCAGCGTTCGCCGTTCCGAGCTACATGGACTACGTCGAGCGTGCGCGGGTGGCGCAGGCGCGTGCCGACATCGAGGACATCGATACCAAGATCGCGCAGTTCGAGATCGCGAACAACGGTGCGCTGCCGGACGACCTCGCGCAGATCGGCGCCGCCGCACTGCTCGATCCGTGGGGCGGCCCGTACCGGTATCTGAACCTGCGCAATCCGGCCAACCTGAACGATGCGCGGAAGGATCGCAATCTGCATCCGATCAACAGCGACTACGACCTGTACAGCGCGGGCCGCGACGGCGTGACGGTCAAGCCGCTGACGGCGCAGCCGAGCCAGGACGACGTCATCCGCGCGCGCAACGGCCGCTTCATCGGACTCGTGCGGGACTACTACTGATGCGCTCGGCGCTGTCGCTGCTGCACAGCCGGATCGGCCGGCGCATCTTCGCGCTGTTCTTCGTCGCCGCTTCGGTGCCGATCGTCGCGATGGGCGTGATCTCGCTCGGGAAGGTCGAGTCGGTGCTGCGCGAAGAGCGCGACGCCGAGCTCGCACAGGCCGGCAAGGCCTACGGGATGGCGGTGCTCGACCGGCTCGTCTGGCTCGAGGACCTGATCGCGCAGTACCGGGACGGGTCGGGCACGCTGAAGCCGACCCAGCTCGCCACGCGCATCGGCAGGGAGCTCGCCGGCCTCGAGTTGCGCGATGCCAGCGGCGCGACGCTCCTGCGCGCAGGGACGATGCCCGATGTGGCGCTGACGCCCGAAGCGCTCGCGCGCATCGCGGACGGTCGCGCGGCGCTCGCGCTCACCGACGGCGATCCGCCGCGGATCGTCTACGCCGCGCGCATGCGCAGCGAAGCCGCCGCGCACGGCCTGCTGCTCGCGAACATCGACCTCGGCTATCTGTGGGGCAGCGCCGACCTGAATCCGGCGATGACCGACTTCTGCGTCACAACGCAGACGGGACGGTCGATCCATTGCGCGCGCCCTGCCCTCGGCGCGGCCGCCGCCGAGCTCGTGACGAAGCCGAGCGGCTCGGGCGCCCGCTCGGTCGTGCTCGTCGACGGCGGCGAAGCGCAGCGCGCCGTGGCTTGGCCGCTGCCGATGCAGGTGCGCTTCGGCACGGCCGACTGGATCGTGACCGCCAGCCAGCCCGAATCGCACGCGATGCGGGCCGTGCAGTCGTTCCGTTCGGCCTTCATCCCTATCGTCGCGCTGTCGCTTGCGATCGTCGTCGCGCTCAGCTTCGAGCAGATCCGGCGCGTGCTCGTCCCGCTGCAGCGGCTGCTCGCCGGAACGCGGGCGATCGCCGCGCAGGACTTCTCGGCCAAGGTCGAAGTGCGCACACGCGACGAATTCGGCCAACTCGCCGGCTCGTTCAACGCGATGGTCGCGACGCTCGGGCTGCACTTCCGTACATTGAAGGCGCTGTCCGAGATCGACCGAATGATCCTGACCGATCTGGACCTGCGAAGCGTCGCCGCCAGCGCGCTACGCTGCGTGCGCCGGATCAGTTCGGCCGATGTCGTGAGCTTCGGTCTGTTCGATGCCGAATCGCCCGACACGATGCGCGTGTACTTCCTGCACCGCGACGATCAGGGCGGCATCCGCCACGCCGACCTCCGCTGGAGCGGGGCCGCGCTGCCGTTCGGCGGCGACGAGGCGCGCGACTGGACGCGCGCGCCGCCGCTGCCGCAGTCCTACCGGTCGCGCATCGGCGCCGCGGACGGCAGCGCGTACTGGGTCCGGCCGATCGCGCGCGGCGACCGCCTGCGCGGCGTGTTCGCGCTCGCGACGCGGAATCCCAGGCCGCTCGCGCGCGAGCAGGTCGCGCTGCTGATGAGCATCGTCGATCGGCTATCCGTGGCCGTGGCGAGCGCCGAACGCGACCGCAAGCTGTACCTGCAGGCGCACCTGGACGTGCTGACCGGACTGCCGAACCGCCACTACCTGCTCGCACTGCTCGACCAGGCGCTCGCGCACGCGCGCCGCGAGAAGCACCGCGTCGCGCTGCTGTTCCTCGACCTCGATCGCTTCAAGCAGACCAACGACACGTTGGGACACGCGGCCGGCGACGAGCTGCTGCGCCGCGCGGCCGACCGGATCAAGAAGGCGGTTCGCGAGTCCGACACCGTCGCGCGGCTGGGCGGCGACGAGTTCACGATCGTGCTGAACGGGCTCGCCTCCGCGCGCGACGCCGGCGCGATCGCACGCGAGCTGCTCAAGGCGCTCGCCGATCCGTTCGACGTCGAAGGCCAGAAGATCCACGCCGGCGCGAGCATCGGCATCGCGCTGTTCCCAGACCACGGCACGAGCTCGACCGACCTGCTGAAGAAGGCCGACACCGCGATGTACCGCGCCAAGGATCAGGGCCGCGGCGGCTTCGTCTTCTTCGAGGAGAGCATGAACGTCGACGCCAACCGCCGCGCCACGCTCGACCGCGAGTTGCGGCGCGCACTGGATCGCGGCGAGCTGGCGCTGCACTACCAGCCGCAGGTCGATCTGCGAACCGGCCAGGTGTGCTCGGTCGAGGCGCTGGTGCGCTGGCAGCACCCGGAGCGCGGGCTGCTCGCGCCGGCCGATTTCATCCAGTTCGCCGAAGAGAGCGGCCTGATCGATCCGATCGGCACGTGGGTGATCGAGGAAGCGTGCGCGCAACACGCGCGCTGGCGCAGCGAAGGCGTGGCGGTGCCGCGCGTCGCGGTCAACGTGTCGAACCGTCAGCTTCGCCGCAAGGACTTCCTGCACAGCGTCGACTCGGCGCTGGTCAATTCGGCAACGCCGCCCGACGCGCTCGAGGTCGAGGTCACCGAGTCGCTGTTCCTCGAAGGCGGCGAGACCGCGGTCGAGGCGCTGCGCCGGCTGGAGCAGGCCGGCGTGCGCGTGGCGATCGACGATTTCGGCACCGGCTACTCCTCGCTGACCAACCTCAAGCGGCTGCCCGTCGACGCGATCAAGATCGACCGCTCGTTCATCGGCGAGGTCGGGCGCGACCTGGACAGCGAGGCGATCATCAAGGCGACCGTCGGGCTCGCCCGGAGCCTCGGCAAGGGTGTCGTCGCGGAGGGTGTCGAGACCGAGCGGCAGCACGATTTCCTGCTCGCCGCCGGCTGCGAGCGGGCCCAGGGCTACCGCTACGGCCGCCCCGACGGCGCGGAGCGGATCGTCGAGCTGGCGAGGGGCGCCGGTGTGCTCTG
>Ga0101944_10007858_pt1 | contig 10460 bp, 8 predicted proteins | sample DewCreD2012metaG_FD_75245 | JGI IMG/M metagenome (GOLD analysis project Ga0101944, IMG submission 75245) | Hot spring sediment bacterial and archeal communities from British Columbia, Canada, to study Microbial Dark Matter (Phase II) - Dewar... ...
GGTAAATACAATTCTTTACGTCGAACTCACATTAATTAGAGGAAATAGAACACTAATTAAGCAGATTTTCGCTGATCTATTTGTAAAGCGTAAAATGTAATTGGCTATAAATATTACAATTTACGCTTTTTTATTTGTATGAATTTAAATTACCTTTTTGGCAAGGCAAGAGAGCATATAACTGCCAATATAGGAAGTGTTGCTGATATGCTCATCGCTGGAACAACGTTTCCACCGAAAAGATCAGCTATAACACCAAATAACATGGCGAATATTGCCGCTATACCCCATGCAGCACCCATTATCAAAGATGATGCAGTGCTTGCGCCTTTGGGTATGGCTTCCTGAGCAAGCGCTAGATTTGCAGGATTGGCACAAGAAATCATAATACCAGAAAGTATCAGCATTATGACAAATAAAATACCATCTGTATAAAGCATTGCTATCAATAGCGGTGAAGACAAAAGCATTGAATATATAAGAATGTTCCTTCTGCTAATCCATCTTGAAATATAACCACCAAGAAAAGTTCCCAAAGCAGTCGACAAAGAGAATATAAAAAGAACAACTGCACCTATCATCAACGAAAGTTGTCTTTGCTGTATTAATAGCGACATAAAATTGACAAAAACTATATTTGTTGTTGACCTAAATGTTACTATAACAAAAAGTATCGAAAGCAATTTAAGTTCTGGTCTAATTATCCTAAAGATATTTTCTGTTTCTTGCTTTTGGTAATGGCTTTTATCTGGAACGACATATATATATAGTAAAATAGAAGTAATTATTCCTACAAAGGAAAAATATGGCATCTTTGCAGGACCAATACTCGGTGATGACATAAGCGATGTTGCAACGAGAGGACCTATCGCATATCCGACAGTTCCAACCGCCATAAAAATCCCAAGACTTGAGTCCCTTTTTGAACTTACAACATTGCCTGCTGTGCTTGCTGCGTGTGGATGAAATGAAGATACACCCAAACCACCTATTAATAAAATGAATATTAGGGCAAAGTAGCTAGGAGCAATGCCTATAAGCGTCATGAATATACCAGCAATTGTAGGACCAATTATAATAAAAAATCTTCTGCTCCATTTGTCCCCTATATATCCAAAGACAACCTGAAACATTGAACCAGATAAGCCTATTATTGTTATTATAACGCCAATTGACGTTTTAGAAAGACTAAATTTGTTGGCAAAAACGGGCAGTAATGCTGCAAGAAAATTGGCATAAAGATCAGTTACACCATGACCGAGTGCTATTATCGAAACACCAATATTATTTAGTTTTGATTTATTCATTTGTTAAATCTATTGCTCTGCCTGTTTCTACTGATCTTGCTGCTAATTCTACGATTTCAAGGTCTGCTCTTGCTTCTTCACCTGTAACAGCAAATTCTTCGCCATCTCTCATTCTATCAACAAAATGTTGCATTTCTTCAGGAATGATATATCTTTCGAGCATAGTATCAAAAAGCCTGACAGGTTTGCCATTATCATTATATTGTGGGTCATTTGCACTGAATACATAGAATCCATCTCCCATATCAAACATTGTTCCTTCTGAACCGTAAACAGCCATCCATGCAAACGGAGTAAACATTCTCATACCCCAACTAACAACAAGTTGCCCTGTTGCACCGTTTTCAAAAATGGCTTGTATTGTTGCGGTGTCTTCACCCTCCATAGCACTTATTGTATCATGATTAAATGTCGCAAATAGAGTCTTGACTTTTCCACCAAGCAATCGAAAATAATTGACGAAATGTATGCCACGATCAATAAGAACGCCACCACCAGTCTTTTCTTTATCTCTTCTCCATCCAGAAGGAGTATGAAATTGAAGAGAATTAACCTGAATGAGAAACGGTTTGCCTATTGTGCCTTTATCAATAAGTTCTTTTGCTTTTAATGCAGAAGGATAAAAGCGATAACACTCAGCAACAAAAAATCTTACACCTGATGATTTTACCGCATCCAATATCATATCCGCTTCTGCAAGTGTTCTGGCAATGGGTTTCTCAGAAAGGATATGTTTACCTGCTTGTGTAGCATTTAGAACGACAGAAACATGCTCATCATGTGGAACACAGATGTCCACAATATCAATATCCTTGCTCATAAGAACATCTTCATAAGTTTTAAAACATCCAGACGCATTATATTTCTTACATAAAAACTCTGCCCTCCTATAATCAACATCATACATATATAGCTTTATATTCTCGTCCTTACCAAGAACAGTCTGACAATGTGCCTCTGCAATTCCACCACATCCTATAATAGCAATACCCATCTTTTCATACATAACTAAACTCCGTTTTTTTATATCTGATTTTAATAGAACTAATTATATAAAAAATGTCAAAATGGCATTAACTCATTAGATCATGTCCTTTTTGTGTCATAATGACATTATCAGATAACAACCAAAATTTCAAGTAAATAAATAAAAAATTCTTATATATCAATACTTTATATGCAATATTTTTTATTTTCAAATATTGGCATAGGTTTTGCTTATTATGACAATAAGAAATTATTATAAATGTATTTATTTTTAAGTATTAGTCTTAAAGTTTGGATTAATACACTCTTGGGGGGTGTATGATATGTCACGACGCATATATAAAATACTATTGGTTGATGACGACCCGAATTGCCTTGATGCCATCGATCAGATTCTACGTCGTGATGGATATGAAATTATTAAAGCAGAACAAGGACGACACGCATTAAAGCTATTGTCCGAAAATATTATTGATCTAGCAATTATAGATTATAATTTGCCAGATATAGATGGAATATATATTCTTAATGAAATTAAAAGAATTTATAGGAATATACCGATAATAATAATGACTTCGGACTTATCAAAAGAAATAAAAATAGCTTCTCTTGAGGCTGGGGCTTATAGTTTTATTACAAAGCCTATTAATATACCAATATTTAAAGATATTGTGAAAAAGGCTATACAGTCATTAACTACAAAAACAATTGAAATAAGGCGTGAGACAATCTTTATAAGGTGGTTTAAAGGGTTTCACAAATAATACAAAAGATTCCATAATCAATCTTGGAATCAAAAATTAAGGAGAGATTAGATATGCCGAAAATAATCGGAATTGACTTGGGAACAACAAACTCATGTGTAGCAGTTTTGGAAGGTGGGGACCCGCAAGTTATAGCAAATGCAGAAGGGGCAAGAACCACACCGTCAGTTGTTGCTTTTACAAAAGAAGGTGAGAAGTTAGTCGGTCAAGTAGCCAAAAGGCAGGCTATTACTAATCCCGAAAATACAGTTTTTTCAATAAAAAGATTTATGGGAAGGAAATTTGCAGAAATAGTCGAAGAAAAGAAAAAAGTTCCTTATGCAGTAAAACAAGGAAATAATGGTGATGCTGTTGTTGATATACAAGGGCAAGAATATATGCCACAGCAAATATCCGCAATGATACTTCAAAAAATGAAGGAAACAGCAGAAGCTTATCTTGGAGAAAGAGTAACTCAAGCAGTTATTACTGTTCCAGCATATTTCAATGATAGCCAAAGGCAAGCAACTAAGGATGCAGGTAAAATCGCTGGTCTTGATGTTCTTAGAATTATAAATGAACCAACTGCTGCTTCACTTGCCTACGGTCTAGGAAAAGATAAGAAGGACGAAAAAATAGCAGTATACGATCTTGGCGGTGGAACTTTTGATATATCAATACTTGAGCTAGGTGATGGTGTATTTGAAGTTAGATCAACAAATGGTGATACTCATCTTGGCGGAGATGATTTTGATCAAAAAGTTATAGATTATCTTGCAGATGAATTCAAAAAAGAGTACGGAATAGACCTTCGTAATGACCGTATGGCGCTACAGAGATTAAAAGAAGCAGCTGAAAAAGCAAAATGTGAGCTTTCAACGACAACTCAAACAGAAATAAATTTGCCATTTATCACTGCAGATGCAAGTGGACCAAAACATATGAATATAAAATTAACTAGGGCAAAACTAGAACAGCTAGTTGATGATCTTATTCAGCGCACAGTTGGTCCATGCAAACAGGCATTATCAGATGCAGGTTTAAGTGCTAGTGATATTGATGAAGTGATTCTTGTTGGTGGTCAGACTCGTATGCCAAAAGTTCAAGAAATTGTTAAACAATTATTTGGTAAAGAACCACACAAGGGAGTTAATCCTGATGAAGTTGTCGCAATAGGTGCAGCGATTCAGGGAGGCATTTTGTCTGGCGACGAAGGTGTTAAAGACATTCTATTGCTTGATGTTACACCACTTTCACTTGGTATTGAAACTCTTGGCGGGGTATCAACCAAATTAATAGAGAGAAATACAACTATTCCAACAAAGAAAAGCCAAATATTCTCAACCGCAGCAGATAATCAACCTTCTGTTGAGATTCATGTTCTTCAAGGAGAACGTGAAATGGCTATTTACAATAAAACTATTGGAAGGTTCAATCTTGACGGTATTCCGCCAGCTCCAAGAGGCGTTCCACAGATCGAAGTTACATTTGATATTGATGCTAACGGTATACTCAATGTTTCAGCAAAAGACCTTGGCACAGGAAAAGAGCAGAAAATTAGGATAGAAGCTTCTGGCAAATTAAGTGATAAAGAAATAGAACAAATGGTCAAAGATGCAGAAGCTCATGCAGATGAAGATAAAAGAAAACGAGAAGAAATAGATGCTCGTAATGCTGGTGATGCTTTGATTTATGAAACCGAAAAAAATCTTAGGGAATTTGGTGATAAAATAGATGCAGACACAAAAAGTCAGATTGATCTTGCAATTAATAGACTTAAAGAGGCTATTAAGGGTTCTGATGTAAATGAGATGAAATCTGCAACAGAAAGCCTACATCAAGTATGGCATAAAGCATCTGAAAAGATGTATCAACAAGCCAGCACACAAGGTGGGCAACAGGCAGGTCAATCAACACAGCAAGAAAATACTACTCCTAAAGAGGATAATGTTGTCGATGCTGATTATGAAGTTGTTGATGATAAAAAGTAAATAATGTCAGTTCGATATAAAAATGAACCACAAAGATACTGAAATATAAAGTATAACAGAGAATTAAAGATTATATATTCCCAATCTTATAATCTTATTTTCTGCTTCGTGTCTTTTTGTCTTGGTGGTAAATACAAATTCTTACGCTGAATTTGGTTAAATAGTATAGATTTAATATAAACTCATGATCTAAGACCTAATATTTAGATTTAAATTTTCTAAATATTAGGTCGGGCTTTCCAAGTGTTTTGTATAAGTTTTCATTATGCTTTTATTATAAACATGACTTGTGCTAGTCCTTGCAGATCAAGTATCGAAGGTACTTTGTAGCTCAACTTTTTAGGTTGGCTTTTCGAAAAAACAGGACAGAATCTTGGGTTACAAAAACAATTAGCACAAGTCATTATAGACACAATTTGTTAGTTTTTTCAACTTATCATACCGAAATATCTCATGATAGCATTAGCATATCTATGCTATCATTAATTGTATCTATTAGATTATAGATTATTGCTTCTCTATCGCCCCTATATCTACACTACCAACAATCCCATTGCCTAATATGTCCTTCTCCTGTCCTAAATCTACACCAGCATTGATGTATTCCTCATTAGTAGGAACAAAATGCTCTGGTTCTGTTGGCGTAGCAGATACAAATATCGGCTCATCATCACTATCATATATTAAATTATTTGATACCTCAATATTAGCATTTATCAAATTATATGGAACACCATAAGTCTTGGCTATAATGTTGTTCTTTAATACACCAGCAATGTTATTCCCAGCGGTTGTCCTTATATCAATAGAAGCATTATAATACTGACCGCACCCTAGCATAGTGTTATTATAAACATTAACAGCTTTGTTAGACCTAAACCCTAGATACATAGTGCCGTAACAATTAGATAGAATATTATAGCTTATATCATAACTCATTATATCTGCTTCCTGCATAGTGCATGTATCAAATATCACTATACCACCACCAGTTGCTACGTTTCTAACATTCTTAATAAAGTTCCTTCTGACTATATGATTACCCATAAGACCATAACCATTAGCATTATAAAACAGAATAGCAGACCCAGTATTATCTATATAGTTATCTTCTATTATATGACCAGTTCCACCTTGTATCCCTACAGCATGACTATCACCATTCTCATAACCCTCAACACCCATATTCTTAAACGTGCAGTTCCTAACTACCAGATTATTGCAACCAGTTCCGTATAAATGCGTATATATACCATTTCTGCCTATATCAAATGAACAGCCATCAAAAGTCCAGTTATGGTTCTCTTCCCATAAATCAAAGAATGACCACCCATCACCTTGATTTGTAAATATACAATCCTTGATAGTTATATCTGTTGCACCAACATCACCATAACACCAAAATTTATCAAATGTCAACTTCTCTATCTTTATATACTTGTTAGTGCCAAACACTATCGTTGATTTAGTCGCAGGATTGATTACCCCCGCATGACCTTCATAATCACCACGTATAGTTATCGGCTTATCTTTAAGTCCTGTATTACCAATAACAAATTGCCATATATTATCTGTATGCTCATCACAAATATATAAAGTAGTTCCTGCGGATACATTAGACCACCTTATATTACTTAACCCGTTGAACGCATTATCATAGTCAAAACCACTTCCATTGCCATAGCCACCACCAGCGTTGTAAGGGCGGACATAGAAAGTTTCAACAGGCACACTTTCACCCAGTCATTCAACACCTTGAACCTTCTTGATGTTGGCTTTTGCTACTCCCTGCACCGCCTTCATATCAGCATAGGCTATGCTATTAAACTTTTTAATACTGGTTGTTACCGCATCATCTATCTTGAATTCTATCTCTCTGATATATGTTAAAGTTGCATTTGTATTTCCTGATACGCCTATAAGCCTATAACCCCTATATCCAGTGGTATTTACAAGACTAATCGTTTGTGTAGTAGAAGTCCCTAATTCAAACGAATCTCCAATATCAACCCAGCTAGATAAATCATTAGACCCCTGTATTTTCCAAATTCCCTGACTATTTGCGGAACTTAAATAAATCTTGACTTCATCTATTACTTTGTTCGCATCAACACCAAAATCAAATGCAACATATTTGTTTGCAACAGCGACTGGTCTTATAAAATATAAATCATTATTATATGATCCGTCTATAATAGTAGTTACATTACCAACAAATATTGTCGTGCCTTGTATCAATGTTATAGGGCTACCTTGACCAGCAGAATCAGTATATAAAAAGGACATCTCCCGCCAACCTTGCCATAAATCTATTGTGCCAGAGACACCTAGTATCCTATAATATCTATATTCATTTGTGTTAGATGACAGATCAAAAGTTTGAGGACTAACTGTGCCTAATATAAAATTGCTACTAATATCTACCCAATCGCTATCATTAGTGCTTGCTTGCCATTTCCAAGTGCCTTTATCTCTTGCCAAAGTTTGTGTATATATGGCTTGATATACTCTTTTTGCTGTTCCAAAATCAAATTTAATCCATTTACCAGTTATATCAACACCATCAAGAAATGACCCTCCAGTTGTAATATCGCCATCAACTAAAGTAGATATTGCCTGCGCACCCAAAAAACCATCAGCTCTTGAAACAACAATTAACCTATTCCCAGACCCGCCTTTATTTGCATAAGAAGTCGCCATGCTATAACCTCCTGATATGAACAACAGAATACTAATAATCATTAAAATTCTCTTGATCATAATCATCTCCTATATATGTTCAACAACAGAAAGTCTAGTTAGTATAATAGTAGTAGCTGATAAGACAATCCCAACATTAACTATTGCGTCATCGGGTCCACTAGGTGCAGTATCTGTCCAAGTATTACCTGTTGTTCCAGTCGTTGATAGATATAACTTTGCACCTTTAGTTGACCAGTTCCAACTATCATCTCTCAATATTCCACCACCATCGATCAATGCGAACTTCCCTGTTGTATCAGCGGATATACTCTCTAATGCAACTACAACTACTCTTGATGTTTCCTCTGCATCTGCATCTCCAATCTGTGCCTCACCATCAGAATTGATATAACATAGATCACCAAAATTCATAGTAACACCAGCAATCATTCGGACTATAATAGCTCCTGATACTGAATGGTTTATATCTGGTGTTGAATCTGCTATTATATTGTTAATACTTTTTACTTGTGTATAAAATGGCATATTTTTATTTCCTCCAAATCATAATGCAAGATAGATAAAGTTAAGAAGTTGATTGGTTTAAATCATTTTGTACCACAAAAAAATACTATAATCAATTGAAAATCATGAACTGCAATTGTAGAGCTATGGACATAAATATAGGTCAAATAAGAATTCGTAAAATTAGTATGTTTGTGTCCTTTTGTGATAAACATTATTTTTCAACGATTATAAAACATATGATCCAGAAATTAATTTTAGTAATTTCCAAAAATTTTTTGTACCTAAATTTTATCTTTGCTTCTTTCATGATATATAACGAGATTAAAGTATGAAAATGTGAATTATAATGACAGAAATAAATAAACTTTATAAATAGTTACAAATTTTAAGCACTAAATTCTTGATTTTATCTAATTCTGGATTACTATGTCGCAATATTATGCAATTATTCGAATATCATTTGTATATCTATGTATAAATTATCTACATAGTGATTTCTAATAAAGCCGATCTTTTCATCTTAAATAATATAAAAAACCTCTAATCTAATTATAATATATATTTTTCAACTAAGTATAGCTATAATATTCATGATTTCAATATAATAATTCTTTCTGGAATAATTCTTGCATAAATCTTGTATGAATTTTACATAACTTAAATGATATATAGCACAAATTTATATAATCAAACAAAGAGGCATTAAATGTTTCATTACCTATTTTTATTCGTTATTTCTTTCTTAATTTCATTAATCATTATTCCTTTGCTTCGTCAAACCGCAATCGAAGGTAATGTGCTAGATCAACCCGATGAACGCAAGATTCACAGAATGCCCTTACCGCGTCTTGGTGGTATTGCTATCGCTATTGCTTTTTTCTTTTCTATTGGGACAGGATATACTTTTTTTGCAAAAGAACAATACTATTCAGAGTCAATAATTGGCATTTGCATAGGGGCTTCTATTATTGCTCTTGTTGGTTTATGGGATGACATTCGTGGACTTACGGCACTAAAGAAATTTTTGGGGCAAATTGCAGCTATATTAGCAACGATTCCATTTGGATTCATTATAAAGGAACTTAATGTGCCTTTTGTTGGTATAATTGAAGTAAATAGTATAGTAGGATTACTGCTAGTAATTTTCTGGATAGTAGGTATTATGAATACCATTAATTTAATAGATGGTATTGATGGATTGGCTGCAGGTGTTATTATAAAAATAGCTGGTGCATTATTTATTATTTCTCTTCTTACTAATCAAATACAGATGGCTGTCATTTGTGTTGTCTTAATAGGCGCTGTAGCAGGATTTTTGAGATATAATTTTCCGCCAGCAACAATATTTATGGGTGATTGTGGGGCGTTACTATTAGGATTTATAACATCTGTTGTTGCAATTAAAGTCTTATTTCAAAATCCTAATCTTAACTCAAGTTCTGTTGCGCCAGTATTAATTTTTGGATTACCGATTCTTGATACCACATGGGCAATCATTCGTAGATTATTGAATCGGCAAGCATTTTTTAATGCTGATCTCGGTCATTTACACCATAGATTGTTGGCTATTAGCAAGAAACAAACAAAAGCTACATTGATGCTATATTTACTTAATTTAATAAGTATTAGCTCCGGAATAGTAGTTATTTTTTCTAATAATAGCTTTGTTACTTTATTTATATGCGTTTTTATGCTAATTATAGGAATTTTGGTCATCTTGGCTTTAAGGCAGATACCAACTCAAAATGAAGCAATTTGCATAAAAAACTTGAAAGAAAAAAATATAGCTTAGATAATTATTATTTATTTTTTAAAGTTAATCTTATACCAATTCCTTATTAATGCTCAACAGAATTAATTATTTGACACGATTTCGATGTAAAGAATAAACACATCGTCTATTGTCGTTCCAGTGCAAGCTGGAAGCCATAAAGCCTACCTTTTCCAAAGCTCACAAGGGTAGGTTTTTTACGTAGAATTAGCCATAAAGCTAGATTTTACAATGCCTTAAAACTAAGTTCTCCCTAAATAATGGGGATAAAGAGGGTTGTTATAAAAACTCATATTTACTTATTCTACACAACATACTTTCAAAAATCCTACCCATGAAAACTTTCTGTAGTGATGTATTGTTAATACGCCTTTTTGAAGATTTAGAAAGATTTTCAAAAATCTATAAATACAAAAATTAATCTGTTTGACCATCAATATTAGTCAATAAA
>Ga0101944_10007859_pt1 | contig 10460 bp, 3 predicted proteins | sample DewCreD2012metaG_FD_75245 | JGI IMG/M metagenome (GOLD analysis project Ga0101944, IMG submission 75245) | Hot spring sediment bacterial and archeal communities from British Columbia, Canada, to study Microbial Dark Matter (Phase II) - Dewar... ...
GCAACAACCCTTGGATAGGATTAAGAAGGGCGTTAAAATTGGGAGTAAGTAAACTAGACAACACTGCGAACCACCCGTAATTTTCCTCAAAAATCAGGATATACCTGCTTCTTATTATATAAAGATGTGGGTAATGGTCAGTTTCTAAAGGGAGATTAAGAGGGATTTTCAATTTTTATTATCACCTCCTATAACTGAGGGTATACTATCCGCTTTTAATTAAAATTGACAAACGAAAAATTATCTGCTAAATTTGTTATAATTGCAAACGATTGCAAAAAGGAGAAAATAATTTTGAAAAGAATTATTGATTGTTTAATAATAATTTATAAATACAGAATAAAATAAGGTGGGGAATAATTATGAAAAAAATATTATTTTTAATCTTAATAACAAATTTAATAATAATTAACTCTGCTTTTTCCGCTCCTGTTTCAGAACAGATAATAGTTGACCAGATTGGATACAGGACAAATTCTGAAAAATGGTTTATGATAGCAGACCCTCGCACAGGACAGAATTCTGCAGTTACATATGTGCCAGGAGCAAATGTTCAATTACGACGGTCATCAGATAATGCAGTAATGCAAACAATCACATTATCCGTTTTTAATAGCGGAAATGAATATGCCCCTGCCGGTGATGTTGTTTGGCAGGGAAATTTTTCTTCATTTACAACACCAGGAACATATCATATATATGATCCGACAAATGACAGGCAGTCATATAATTTTGATATTGGAGATAATATATATAATACAATACTGCGTCAGTCAATAAAATCATATTATTATCAAAGATGTGGGACCGCAATAACTTCTGCTTATGGTGGCACATGGACACATGCCGGCTGTCATACACAGCAACAGAATGCATCCCTGTATGATGGTGGAGTGATTTCAGGAACGCAGAGAAATGTATCAGGTGGATGGCATGATGCAGGTGATTATAGAAAATATGTGACATTTACATTTACAACACTGTGGGACTTGATGCATGCATATGAATGGTATCCTGATAGGTTTGGAGACAATACAGGAATACCGGAGTCAGGTAATGGTATACCAGATATTTTAGATGAAGTAAAATATGAACTTGATTGGCTTTTGCGTATGCAAAAAGCAGATGGTTCATTGTATTCAGGTGTTTTTGTAACAAGCGGTAGTAGTGGAGGGAACGGTGACCCGAGCACAGAGACCACAACTTATTATTATGCAAATTATTCAACAGCAGCAACAGTGACAGGCGCAATGGCATTTGCACTTGGAGCGCGGCTTTTTGCTCCATTTAATTCAAGTTATTCAGCAACACTCAGGACAGCAGCAGAAAATGCATGGGCGTTTCTTGAGACACACACGAATAATATTCAATATAATCACAGTGGTTTTCAAAATGCAAATGCAAACTGGGACGATAATCATGAAAAACAGGGCAGAGTGGCTGCAGCAGCAGAACTATTTCATTTAACTGGTGATGTAAAATATAGAAATTATGTAGATGCTAATTATAATAATCCGAATACAGCAGAAAGCTTGGGGCATCAGCCAATTAACAGTGGTTATTTTGAGACAGGTGGCTCAAACAAAATTCAGCGCGGTCTTGTATCATACTGTCTTGCACCGGGTGCTACATCATCTGTTGTGACTGCAATTAAAAACTCTTTAAATCAGGGCATACAAAATCAGACCTACGGGCAGAGAAATACAGATGCATATAAAGCTTTTATATGGGATGGGCATTATACATGGGGCTCAAATCAGGCAAAAGGAGAGTGGGCAGATCTCGCATTGTGGGGAGTTAAATTAAATGTAAATCCTTCTCTTTCTTCTGCGTATCAGACAGCAGCAGAAGAATACATACATTATTTTCATGGCAGGAATCCGCTTTCCTGGTGTTATTTAACTCAATCAAATTCAGCAGGTGCAGACAAACAAATAACACAGATTTATCATGGATGGTTCTGGGATGGAACTGTGTGGGATACAAATCCTGCGCCAGGATTTTTAGCAGGTGGACCAAATGCAAATTATGTAACAGATACACAGAATAGTGGTGGAACACCTGTTTATCCGCCGGGTGGTGAGCCCAGACAAAAGGCATACAGGGACTGGAATACAAACTGGCCTGATTGCTCTTGGTCAGTAACAGAACCCGGAATTTATTATCAGGCAAAATATTGTTTTTTAGCAGCGGCATTTGCAGGCTCAGTTGCAACCCCGACCAATACACCAACAAATACTCCTTATGCAGGAACACCTACTTTTACACGAACAAGGACACCAACACCAAGCAATACGCCATATTTTTCACCAACTAATACTCCAACTACTACTCCGGCTCCGGCATATACACTTATTTATGATGGTGATACATCTGGCTATAGATTATCAGATGGAACAGTTCATAATGGCTCTCCAGGAACAATGACAGAAGGAGCATACGGAGTAACAGGTAATGGAATGCGCCTTACATATACATCAATTTCAGGATGGTGGCAGGAGCACTGGTGGGATAAAACAACAAATGTAAGTATTGGTGCAAATACGGATTTAGTATTTAATGTTAGGCAGGCATCAACAAGTCCAAATTCTGTGAATCAATTATTTGTAAGAATAAATTGGACAAATACAATACAGGTTGACCCGACATATATAGTAGAAGGAGGTTCAATAACTACAACTTGGAAGACAGTGCGTGTGCCGTTATCAGTATTAATAGAAGCAGGACAGACAGTTATAGATTTCATAGGATTTGCAGCAAGCTGGGACAGGGACTGGGCTGTGGATATAGATAATATAAGGTTAGAAGGAGCAGCAACAGCAACAAATACACCTGTTTTAACAAATACGTTTACGAGAACTTCAACAATAATACCAACATACACGAGAACAGTAACAGGCACATGGACAAGGACAGCAACAGGGACAGCGACACGGACAAATACACCAGCAGCGACAAATACTTATACACGAACAGCAACAAGTACAGGAACACCAACATGGACAAGAACAAATACTCCTGTAATAACCAATACATGGACAAGTACGCGGACAGGTACGCCGACATACAGCAGGACAGCAACAGGGACATATACCAGAACAGCAACAAGAACAAACTCGCCATCGGCTACGTCAAGTCCTACACAAACCAGCACATCAGCAACAAATACATATACAGGGACACCGACGCAGACAGGAACACCTACTTGGACAAGGACAGGGACAGCAACAGGGACATACACGGGAACAGCAACGCGGACAAACACGCCGGCGACAAGTACATATACAGGGACAGCAACAAGGACAGTAACGCCGACATATAGCAGAACATCAACCCCAACAAATACTTTAATAATAACCAATACATTTACCGGGACACCGACACGGACAAATACAGCGGTAATAACCAACACATTTACTACTACACCTACTTGGACAAGGACAGGGACGCCGACAGGAACAAGAACACCGACAAGTACATCAACAAGAACACAAACGCCAAGTATAACACCAACATTTACAAGGACAATAACGCAGACACATTCTATTTCACCAACAATAACACAGACATCAACAGGCACACCACCATCACCAACGAACACACCTACGGCTTCACCTTCATTTACCAATACACCAAGCAGTTCATCTACGCTAACAATGACATTGACACAAACATCAACTTATACAAGCACACGAACAGTAACACCAAGTTTTACTCAAACAGCAACAAGCAGTCAACAAGCCACAATGACAATGACCCCAACCAGCAGCCAGCAACCAACAATGTCATTTACAGCAACAACTACAAGTTCACAAGTAGCAAGTGCAACAAGAACAGCGACAGTTACAAATACACAAGTTGAAAGCGCGACATTCACAAGGACATTAACACAGACACCAACATATACAAGAACAAATACACCCACAAGCACATTAACAAGAACAAGCACATCAACACCTACGTTTACCCAAACACCAACCAGCAGTCAGCAACCAGCAATTGGCAATGTAGTAATCTTTCCAAACCCATATAATCCTACAAAGGAAGATTTAAAAATAAATATTTTAATAACAGGCCAGTGCAAATTAATAAAAGTAAAAATATACACAACTGGCTTTAGATTAATAAAACAGATAACGAATGAAGGAGAATATGCAGGAGAGGAGACACTGACAATAGATAAAAAATATTTAAATAATCTTGCAAATGGAGTGTATTATTTGATTATTGTAGGAATAAATAATGATAAAAATGTAACAGAAAAACCGCAGCAAATAATAATACTCAGGTAATAAAATAATAAATATAGCATAAATAGCAGGAGAAAAAGTGCAGAAGATAACAATAAAAGATGTGGCGCGAATAGCCAAAGTTCACCCGGCAACGGTCTCAAGAGTTATGAGCAATGACACTCGAATAAGCGAAGAAACAAAGGAAAAAGTAAATAAAATAATAAAAAAATATAAATTTACACCAAGTTCAGTTGCACGGATACTTGCCGGCGGGAAGACAAACACAGTAGCAGTTATTACACCTTCCATTTTTGCTCATTTTGCAGTTATGGCAATGAGAGGCATTGAAACAGAATTAATAAAAACAAATTATGATTATTTAATATATTCAACAAGTAAATTTGCGCTTGGAAAATTTCCAGTAAAAGACAAAAAAGAATTTATTCACATATCAGAAATTTTTAAAAAAATTATCTTAGAAAGAAAAGCAGACGGAGTTATTTCAATAAGTATAAATATTTATGATCAAAAAGTTGTAGATTTTTATAAAAAAAATAAATTTCCTATTGTTTTCATAGAAGGTAAAGAAAAATGGGGACACAGAGTAACAGTGGATAATATAGAAGGGACATATCTGGCAACAAAATATTTACTGGAAAAAGGGAAAAAAAGAATAGGGCTGGTAACAGGTAGAATAGAACTTATAGAATCACAAAAAGATAGATTAAAAGGGTATAAAAAAGCATTACAGGAAGGTGGTAAAGAATTTAATAAAAATTTATTTTATCAAATAACAAGTCATGAAAAAGAAGAAAGTAATAGAATTTTAGAATATATGCAAAAACAAAAAGTAGATGCAATAATGTGTGCTGCTGGTGACTGGTTTGCAACAGGAATAATAAAAAGTGCAAGAGAGAAAAAAATAAAAATACCCGATGACATTGCAATAATCGGATATGATGACCTTGATTTTGCAGGGCATTTTGGTTTAACCACGGTTAAACAACCAATAATAGAAATGGGGCAGGAGGCATTTAAACTTATTATGGAAGCAATAAAAAACAAAAATATTGAACAAAGACATATACAATTAAAACCGGAATTAATAAAAAGAGATAGTGCATAAATTAAAAGATGTGTCAAAGATTCCTCTTTTTCAAAGTGTCGTGATGAACGAAGTTAATTTCACGGTAGTTAAATATGGGAACGGGGAGATTTAGAGATATATTGCTGATTTCCGGTTGCTTTTTGCTGATAGGATAAGACATTTACGATTTTCGATTTACGGTTTAATAACAGAAAAACAAAGAATAAAAAATTGATAATTGAAAATTGAAAATTGATTGACGTAGAGGCGGACCTGTGTGTTCGCCCGAAAAAAAATAGAAAAGGAGTAGATTTATATGAATTTAAGAAAAATATTTTTTGTTTTAATAAGTTTTTTGTTTATACAGAATATATTTGCAGGAACAACATTTCCATTTGTGCTGCCGTGGAATGACGCATCAAATACAGTGATTGATTTAAGTTCTGTGATTTATAGAAACATTGATACGCAAGGATATGTGCACGTAAGTGCAGATGGACATTTTGCAGTAAACTCAGGCAGGATAAAATTCTGGGGAACAAATACGACTTTTGGAGCAAATTTTCCATCAAAGTCAAATGCACCACAGGTAGCTGCCCGTCTTGCAAAATACGGGTTTAACATAGTCAGATTTCATCATATGGATATGTATGATATATGGACCACAGTAAATCCGGACAGGGTTTTAAGTCCGGCAAAACTTGATTTAATGGATTATTTTATTTATCAATTAAAACAAAAAGGCATTTATGTGGATTTGAATTTAGTGGTTTCACGTCCGTTTAACAGAGGAACAGATTTACCTGCAGATATTGATTTAATAACTGACTGGAAAGTAAGAGATGCGCTTGGCTTTTTTGACCCGCAGACAAGACAATTGCAAAAGGACTATGCGCGGGATTTATTGACACACACAAATCCATACACTGGAAATGCATATATAAATGAACCAGCAGTTGCATTCATAGAAATAAATAATGAAAATGGATTAACACAGGCATATTTAAGCAATCAATTAGATTCATTACCTCCTTATTATTATAATTTATTAAATACGCAGTGGAATAACTGGTTAAAAAATAAATATGCAACACAAGCACAGTTAGAAACTGCATGGGGAGTTGTAAATCAGTCACTTGGTTCTGAAATGCTTACGAATGGAAGATTTACAACAGGGTTGATTACACCATGGAATGTGGAATTTCATGATACAGCAACAGGAAATGCAGTTGTTGAAACAGGCACAGGACCTGGTGGTTTAAATTGTGCAAGAATAAATGTTGCAACAGCAGGGTCTGCTGGCTGGCATGTTCAATTTAATCAAGGGGGACTTTCTGTTACAGCAGGAGCGCCATATACAATAACATTTTATGCAAAAGCAGATACAAACAGAACTATAAGTGTTTCGTTGATGATGGCACATGATCCCTGGTCAAACCTTGGATTTTCAGCTGATATAAATTTAACAACAACGTGGCAAGTATTTGCATTCACTTTTGCACCACATACATCAGATACAAATGCGCGTATAAATTTTAGCAATATGGGACTTGCAGCGGGCGGCTCATTTTATTTCACAGACGTTTCATTAAAACCAGGGGGCTTGATTGGATTAAAACCAGGAGAAAATTTATATACAACCGGCATTGATAATTTTAAAAATCAGGTTGATTTTGGAAGAACAACAAATGGTAAAAAGGACTGGTTTAGATTTTTGCAGGAGACAGAGAGAAATTACTGGATAGAAATGAGAGATTATATAAGAAATACCCTTGGGGCACATTCATTAATATTTGGAACAATAATAGGATGCTCAACACCAAATGTGCAAAGCGTGTTTGATGCAATAGATACACACGCTTACTGGCAGCATCCTGAGTTTCCAGGCACACCTTGGAGCGGCACTGACTGGTATGTGCGCAATCTTCCTATGGTTAACAATCAGAGTGGTTCAACAGTTGCAGGACTCGGAATGAAAGCGGTTTTAAGCAAGCCCCATCTTGTAACAGAATATAATCATCCACATCCGTACTCTTATGAAGCAGAGAGTATGTATTTTTTATCAACATATTCATCTTTGCAGGACTTTGATGCAGTATTTGAATTTGATTATAATGGTAGTGATACGTGGAATACACAAAAAATAGATGGTTATTTTGCAGTAAATCAGAATCCGGTAAAAATGGCATCAATGATTTCTGCAGCACTTGCGTTTCATCGTGGCGACATAGCGCCAGCAACAGGTACAGTTGTCGTCCCAATTGGCTGGGAAACAGAGATAAATGAGTTATTAAGCACATGGGCGTGGTGGCTGGTAGATGGTTCAAAAGTAGGAGAAAATCCAAAGGCATCATTAATACATAAAGTCCGGATAGCAGTAGAAGGACAGAGTGTTCCACCGGGTTCAATAGCACCAGGAACAACGAATGTATCAGGAAATATAATGACATCTGATACAGGAGAAATAGTTTGGGATTTAAGTAATTCATCGGCAGGATATGTAAGAGTTAACACACCCAAAACAAAGTTTTTATATGGATTTATAGGTGGCAGAACGCATTATTTATCAGGAGTAACAATAACACCAGGAAGCACACTTATGAATGGATTTTCAACAATAGCAGTGACAGCATTAGATGGTGCATCTATTGCAACAGCGCAAAAAATACTAATAACAGCGCTTGGAACCCAATACAATACAGGCGCACAATTTTATCAGTATCCAAATACACCAATCACATTTCCACCATCAATGGAAATAAATTTGACATTAAGAGACCAATGGGGAACATCGCCGACAAATGTGGAAGGAATACCAGCAACAGTGATACTACCCTGTGCATATACAAATACGAGTGTATGGGCACTTGATACATCAGGTGCAAGAAAAACATCGCTTGCAGTTACAAACAATGGTGGATTTGCATCATTTACAATAGACCCGACATACCAGACACTGTGGTATGAAGTGCAAGTTAATCATCCGGAATATACAGCAACTGCAACAAGAACAAGAACCCCGATTTATACGCCAACCGCAACGCGAACAATTACAATGACATCAACACCGGTTTCTGGGGTTTTAGTTGACGATTGCGAGAATACAGGCACAAATCAAAATTTGTGGGGTGGCTGGTGGTATACCTATGCAGATGGCGACCCCGCTCCTAATTCTACAATTACCGGCTCCAAGCAAACACCTGGTGGCCCTGTAACAACAGCTGGTAAATACAGGGCAACAGGAAATAAAGTTGATGGCGGCTGGGCTGGTATTGGAACAAATTTGACAGGCACAGGTGGAGAAGTTGATTTAACAGGTTTTCAGGGAATCGCAATGTATATAAAAGGAGATGGCACACCGGTTGATATTGCAATTGTTACAGGAAATTTCTCTGATATACCTGTATATAATCACTGGCAATACACAGTGCCGACATCATCTAACTGGACATTTGTGCAGATCCCATTTTCTGCGTTTACCATACCTTATGGAGAATACAGGCCATTTGATTTAACAAGAGCAGAAGATATACAGTGGAAGATAACAGAAAACGGTGCTTTTGATATAGAAATAGATGATGTTATGTTTTATTATTACGGTTTTACACCAACAAATACACCAACGCGGACAAGTACTTTTTCACCTTCTATAACAATAAGTCCTACATTAACATCAACAAGGACAGCAACACCAAGTTTTACAATGACAGCAACTAGCAGTATTACAAGCACATTTACTATATCACCAACGCATTCAATATCACCTACATTTTCATTTACAATTACAGGCACACCGCCGACAAACACTAATACACCTACACATACGCCATCATTTACAAATACTGCAAGTCCTACAGATACTTTTACATTTACTCAAACTTTAACAAGCACAAACACGCCTACAGCAACACCAACGTTTACTAATACTTTTACTTTTACAATTACAAATACTATTTCAATAACAATGACGCAGACATTAACTTATACAAGGACTGCAACTTTAACAAACACAAGGACATTGACACCAAGTTTTACGCCAACCCCAACAAGCAGCCAGCAATCCACAATGACAATGACAGCAACTAAAACACAAAACGACAACAAGCAATCAGCAATTGACAACGTAGTATTGTATCCAAATCCATATATAAAAGGAGAGTTAAAGATAAAATTTGAAATAACACAGGATATAAAGTCAGTTAAAGTAAAAATCTACACAATGGCATTCAGATTAATAAGAGAGATAATAAAAGGCGAATATAATTCTGGAGAGGTTGAAATAAACATAGAAGAAAAAGAAATAAGCAAATTGGGTAATGGAATATACCATATCATACTAATAGGTAAAGACAATGAAGGACAGGAAATAAAAAGCAAGCCGTTAGAATTGGTTGTAATTAAAAGTAAGAAGTGAAATGTGAAAAGTGGAATGTAAAATGTATTTTTTTGATTGCCAGATTGCCTGATTGACAAAATTTGCAGGATTTAAAAGATAAAAATTAGGCAATAAGGCAATTTAACAAATCAGGAAATTAGAAGGATTTACGATTTAAGATTTATGATGTAAGATTTATTATTTATAAAACGAAGAATTAAAATCGAAAAAGAAATTAACAACCAGCAAACAGCAAAAAGCAAATGACAATAAAATTGGTAATTTGCAAGATTTTCAGATTGCCTGATTGGCAGGATTTAAAAGATTAAAAAATCAGGAAATTGTGCAATTTGGCAATTAGAAAATTCGGTAGATTCAATAACTACTTTGCAGATTGCTTGTTGCTTATTGCGGATTGGATAAAACAAAAAACAACCAGCAAACAGCAAAAAACAAATGACAATTGAAATGGATTTAGTAGATGCAATAACTACATTGCCAATTGTCAATTGTTGATTGAAAAAAATTCCTCTACCCTGCGGGGCTGTCCATTACCCATAAGTATCAAGAAGCAGGTATACCGCTGATTTTTTCGTAAAAAACGGTTGAGAAAAAGTCATTCAAAGAATTTACAGTCAAAAGTAGGCGAGGCTTACGCAACAACCCTTGGATAGGATTAAGAAGGGCGTTAAAATTGGGAGTAAGTAAACTAGACAACGCCACAAATCGCCCGTAATTTTCCTCAAAAATCAGGATATACCTGCTT
>Ga0101944_10007860_pt1 | contig 10459 bp, 8 predicted proteins | sample DewCreD2012metaG_FD_75245 | JGI IMG/M metagenome (GOLD analysis project Ga0101944, IMG submission 75245) | Hot spring sediment bacterial and archeal communities from British Columbia, Canada, to study Microbial Dark Matter (Phase II) - Dewar... ...
CAGGTCACCTTTTGGTATACTGCTTCTCGGAACTCGCTAAGGTTTTTCTTCACACAAAAACTTTATCAGCAAGTTCCACTTTTTGTTAAGGCCCAACTACCTTTTGAACTCTAAACTCAAGTAATAATTCAGAGCTTTCTTAAAGTCCAAGGCGCTGTCATACTGAGGAGTACTCCACAGCGACGAAGCATCTTTAAACTGGGACAGAAGACCCTTCATTCGCTGGAGATCGCGCTCATTCAGGGTGACAATTTCACGACTTTAAAAGCCCTGCTTAATAATTGCTAAACTCTTGCACACTTGCCAAACACATATACATAATGGCAGAAATACCCCCCACATATTCTTGCAAACCGGGAAGTTGGATATTATCCATCACTTGATGAATTTCAAGACATAGCTTTTCATATAAATCCCAAAGATATTTTTCAGCAGGTGAATTACGGATTTTTTGTTTGATTTCATCTGAAGAACCATTCTTTAGTTCGTCTTGCGTAATCCAACCATTTTCAAGCGCCAAAATAAACAAACCACTGCTAAAATCGCGCTGGCTCACCTCACGTGACCATGTTGTTAGCCAATTGAAAATTTGAACAATGGTTTGTGAACGTAAAAAAATTTGAGCGGCAACAGAAATTTGCTGCTCAGATAGATTGGGGACAAATAATAAATCAACCAGCCCAGCAAGATAAAGCATAGCCGTATGGGGCACAATGTCCACATATTTTTCCCATCTATTCTCATCCTGAGATAATTCTTCTTCTGTAAGAAGGCTATACTTAAAACTAGCAATCCATGTTTGAAAGGCATCTTCTAAAACAGGCTTTAGCACAGCATAATTTGGTGCTTGCTTAAGACCCTGCTGGAATGTACTCCATGTTTCTGCCACCAATGTATAGAATTCAACATCACTTTGATCAATTTGACCGTTTAAAGCAAGGATACATTTCTCAAAGACTGCCTTATCATGTGAAAGATCGCCAATATCATCAAATAGTACGCTCAAAAAAGAACCTTGGCATTTCAATACATTTGAACGCAAAAAATCAGCATCAGAATGCTGCAAACTCATCAACTCGAAAACAGCCTGACTCATCTTCCAGATGATTGAAGTGCGGTGTGCATAAATGGCTGGCTGTTTTTCTTGAATGGGTTTAAAACGATCAATTAATGCCTGATGATCTGGGTAAAGCTCAATTTGCTTAATCGCTTTTAAAAATTTCATCGTTGCCGCAGTAACCTGTTCATCACGAATCATCTTTGGGTCAGAATTGGATGTTAATGTGTGCAAGGTATCAGCATCCAGTATCTCTTTAATCAGCATTCCCATAGTGTTTCCTTTCTAGCGGCTCTCACTGAAAATCACAAAATAGTTTCTCGGAAATTCAATATCTATTCAGTTAATCCCTTACATCTCAGCTCGATGCCAAGCCCTCAGAATGGATGATAGAACCATGTTTCCGGGGCAATATAATGTTTTGGCAATCCAAAACTTTGGGTAGGGTGGTTCACAATTTCTAATAAGCCACAACTTTGCTCTTTCAATCGCCCGTTGGCGCAGTTTCCCTTTGCGCGCCATATTAGGAATCCAGAAAAAAATGACGAACAAAGCCAGCGGGACGAAGGCCAGCCAACCATTGCCAACAGGGCAAAGGCCGAGTAAATAAATTCTCCACTGTTTTGATTGTAGCAAAGAATCTGGCGCATGACTTGCTTTTATCATCTCCGCAGCGGGTATAATTCGGCCAGTTTCCGAATGGAGGTGAAATTTTGGACCCTGTAATTTTTTCGTTTCAACTCGGCAGTCTCACGCTCACCCTGCGCTGGTACGGAGTGTTGGTCATGTTCGGCGTGGCGGTCGGTGCCTGGCTGGCCGAACAGGAAGTAAAGCGGCGCGGTGAAAATGGCGAACACGTCTGGAACGCCATGATTTTCCTGCTGCCTGCTGGCATTTTGGGCGGGCGGCTTTGGTATGTGGTCAATACTACTCTGGGCGGCAGCCCCTATTACCTGGATTATCCCGGCAAAATCTTGGCGGTTTGGGAGGGCGGCCTGCACTTCTTTGGCGGCCTGCTGTTTGGCGCAATTGCGCTCTATTTTTATGCCCGCTACTACAAACTGGATTTGTGGCTGTTTCTCGATGCGGTTGCGCCGATGACGATGATTGGGCAGGCCCTGGCGCGCCCGGCTAATTTCATCAACCAGGAACTCTATGGCCCGCCAACGACCCTGCCCTGGGGTATCAAAATCGACGCCTTGCACCGCATTCCTGCCTTTCAGGATTTGAGTCAGTTTCCTGTCGAAACGACCCGCTTCCACCCGGTCTTTGCCTACGAGATGATTTTGAACCTGCTCTTTGCTGGGACGCTGCTGTGGGCTGCCCGCCGCTGGTCGGAACGCTTCAAACCGGGCGCGGTCTTTGCCTGGTGGCTCGTTCTGGCCGGCTCGGCCCGCGTTTTCATCGAATTTTTCCGCCCTGACCAGCCCAAAATCGGCGAGACGTTTGTCAGTTACTCGATGCTCGTCTCCGCGCTGATGGGTTTGGCCGGCCTCCTGCTGCTGATGGCGCGCAATGGGACGATACAACTCCCCTGGCCGAAGTTCCCTGAAAAATACAAAATCTCCCCAACGGCTGGGAAGAAGTTATCGTAGAACCAACTGGCCCGGCAGTGTAACTGCCGGGTCAACGCTTGCATTGTTCCCGCCGCAGTTGTACTGCGGCGGGTTGATTTTAATCCCCCGGCACGGGGATGGGCGGTTCCAGGGTGATTTTTGCCGGGTGGGTCAATGGCACGCCGGTATCGAAGCCGAAGCGGTCGAAAATGTCCTGGTAGGCGGCTACGATTTGGTCACGGGTGAAACCCATGAGTTCGTAGGAATACTCGTGGTCGCTGCGGTAGGTTTGGGTCTCGGCCACTGCCTGGGTCACAATCCGCGCCAGCGAGGGGTGTTCCGGGTAGCCAAACTGCCGGTAGAAGCCGCTAATCATCTCTTTGGGGCGTTCAATCAGGTCATCATAGGAGAGAATCTGGAAGTTGGGGGAGGGGTGGGTATCGATGTAATGCAGCGGGTGACGGTACCAATATTGGGTAAAGGCCAGCGTCTCATCGATGAAAATATATTTTTCGAGCGGCGCGCAGAAGACGCTGGTAGCGTAACTCAGCCACGAGACGGTGGAGGGCAGCATATCGAGCGGATTCCGCACCAGGTATAAGACGCGCGCCTCGGGGAAGAATTCCAACAGGGTTTCGATTTTGGCGCTAAAGGCCGGGTTTTTCGAGACAAAGTGACGCTTCCCGCCGTCGGCGTAGATGTGGCGCTGAATGAGCGAGTGGTAAAAGCCCATGATGCGGCGGCGCTCCTCGGCGGGCAGGGCGTCGTCGAAGAATGGGTAGGGCGGCATTTCATCCATAAAGGGAAACATGACGATGGAAAAGAACGTGCTCCAGGCGTGCAGCAGGATATTTTCATCTTCTTCCGGCTCGAACAGGCTGATGCGGTGAATCCTGACCTTTCCGAGCGAGCGGCGGTCGATGTTGACCAGGAAGCGCTTGAGCGGGCTACCAAAGAGCCGGTCGAGGGCGGCGAAAAAGCCGGAGATTTTGCGTTGGGTGATGGAGGGGGTGATGAAGATGTCCCAGGTGCGCAGGCTGGTGAAGGTTTCGGTCTCGCGCGAGAGCAGGCGGTGCAGGAAGGTCGAGCCGGAGCGGAAGTTCCCGATAATAAAGAGTGGTTTGTCGATGACTTGCTTTTTGTAGCCGGGGAAGAGCAGGTCGTCCAGCAGAAAGCAGAACCAGGTGAATACCGTCCAGGCTGGCCAGACCGAATAAAACAGCAGCACAAAAAACAGGCGTTTGCGGGTCAGGCGGCCATGCGTTCCTTTTGTGCCAAAAAAAGAGCGCACTGCCATGCGCCAGAAAAGTTTCAGGTTGTAGATCATTGTGAGTGTAGTGCCTTCTTTGACGAAAATTGTTTATAAAAGAACGCCCGCAGGCATTCTTTTTACTTGATTGTATCACTCAATCGGGCGGGCTAGTTTAACAGGATGTCAAAGATGATTTCCGGGTATACTTTGCGCGTTTCCGTTGAGAAATGAAAACTCAGAGAGAGGAGAAACGTTATGGAAACAAAACAACGCGTGGTTATTGCGCCAGGGGATGGGATTGGCCCGGAAATCACGGAAGCGGTGATTCGCATCCTCGATGCGGCGGGAGCGCCGCTGGCATACGATTACATCGAAGTTGGGCAGGCGGCTTATGAACGGGGTTTTACCTCAGGCGTGCCAGCGGAGGCCTGGGAGTTAATTCGCCGTAACAAGTGCCTGCTTAAAGGCCCGATTACGACGCCGCAAGGAAAGGGGCTGAAAAGCGTGAATGTCACGCTTCGTAAAACGTTGAACCTGTTCGCCAACATCCGCCCGTGCAAATCTTATAGCCCGAGCGTCGCTTCGGCGCATCCCGGCATGAACCTGGTAATTATCCGCGAGAACGAGGAAGACCTGTATGCTGGCATTGAACATCGCCAGACGCCAGAGGTGACGCAAGTTCTCAAACTGATTACGCGCCCCGGCACGGAGAACATCGTGCGCTACGCCTTCGAATATGCTCGCGCCTACAACCGTCGCAAAGTGACCTGCATGACCAAAGACAACATCATGAAACTGACCGACGGCCTGTTCCATCAGATTTTCGATGAAATCGCTGCCGAATATCCTGACATTCGGGCTGACCACCAGATTATTGACATTGGCGCGGCTCGTCTGGCTTCCAGCCCCGAAATGTTCGATGTGATTGTCACCCTGAACCTGTATGGCGATATTCTTTCTGACATCGCTGCCCAACTCGCCGGTTCGATTGGTTTTGCCGCCTCCGCCAACATCGGCCACGAATTTGCCATGTTCGAGGCAGTGCATGGCTCCGCGCCTGATATTGCCGGTAAGGGCATTGCCAACCCTTCTGGTTTGTTGGTGGCCGCTACCCAAATGTTGGTGCATTTGGGCTATGGCGAAGTTGGCGAGCGCATCAAGAATGCCTGGCTCTGCGCGCTGGAGGATGGGATTCACACGCCCGATATCTACCGCGAACAATTGAGCGAGCGGGAAGTTGGCACGCAGGAATTTGCGCAGGCCGTGATTGCGCGTCTGGGTCAAACGCCGCGCCTGCTCCAGCCGGTTCACTATCAGAATCGCCCCATCAAGATTCAACGCACCCCGCAGCCTCCCCCCGCGAAACAGCTGGTTGGCGTCGATGTCTTTGTTTGTTGGGACGAAGCGGGCCGTGACCCCAACATGCTCGGTCAACGCCTGGAAGCCTCCGCCCCTGAAGGTTTGCCCCTGACCCTTGTCACTAATCGCGGCGTTAAAGTATATCCCGAAGGCATGCCCGAAACGTTTTGCACCGACCATTGGCGCTGTCGTTTCAAAGCACCTGGGGCGGGAATTTCGTATGACCAGGTCATTGCCCTGCTCCAAAGCATCACCGCCGCCGGGTTGGAAGTCATCAAGACCGAAAATCTCTACACTTACGATGGCCAGCCCGGATATTCGCTTGGACAGGGAGAGTAGGACAGGTCTCTGACCTGTCCTTTTTTACCCGCCGAACAGCCATCTGGCAATTGACAGGTAAAACGGAAGCCCAAAAGCGATGTTAAATGGGAAGGTGATGGCCAATACAGCCGTGAGCGAAAGAGCCGGGTTGGCCTGGGGAATCGCCACGCGCATAGCAGCCGGCGCGGCGATATATGAGCCGCTGGCGGCGAGCGCCCCCAACAAAGTCGCCCCTCCCGCGTTCAACCCGACCAGCCAGCCGGTGAGAATACCAAGAACGCCGTTGGTAAGTGGAAACAAAATACCAAATGCCAACAGGAACGGCCCCACCTTGCGCAAGTCGCCCAATCGTTCCGAAGTCACAACGCCCAATTCCAGCAGGAAAAAGCTCAGCGCTGCCTTGAACGGCGTGACGAGCAACGGTTCCATGGTTTTATAGCCGGTTTCGCCCGAAAGCGCGCCAATCAGCATTCCACCAATCAGCAGCACAACGCTTTTGCTGATGAATGCCTCGCGCAGGAAAAAGGACCAATCGATGGATGGCTTTTCTCCCACGTCTGAAGCAAGATGGCGCGCCCGGCCTGCCAGCACGACGCCTAAAATGATGGCTGGGGATTCCATCAAGGCCAACAGGGCATTCATAAAACCGTTATAGGGGATTTTTTGTATATCGAGCATGGCAATTGCGGCGGCAAATGTCACCGCGCTGACTGACCCGTAGTGTGCCGCAATGGAGGAAGAGTCTTCCCGGTTGAATTTTCCTATCCTTCTCAGAATAGCATAGCCATAAGAAGTAATGAACAACCCGAGCGCAATACTGGCCAGGCCGGGAAGGATGATTGCGCCAAGGCCGGTATGCGCAATTTCATTTCCGCCTTTGAAGCCGATTGCGAATAACAGGTAAATCGTGAGCGATTCGTAGAATTGTTTTGGCACGCGCAGGTCTGATCCAAACGCTCCTGCCATAAGCCCCAACGCATAGCATAGAACCATTGGGGTCAACAGGTTCGAAAGTAAGATGTCCACAGTGATGGGTCTCCATGAGATGCTATAGTAAACGCATTTCGCTAGAATAACCCGCCTGCTGCTGAAAAGATACTCAATTTTCCTATGTTTTTACTGTACCACAATTTCCATGTACACCACATCGCCAAACGGGACGTTTTCCACGCTGTAGGCCTGCCAGGCGGTGCGGTAGAGGCCGGGGGCAGGTGGGGCGGTGAAGGTGATTTCGATGACGGCCTGAGTGCCGGCCCGGGCCGGGTAGAGCGCCACCTCGCCAAAGACGCCCAGCGGGAAGCCGCCGACCAGTTTCAGGCGGTAGCCCGCCTCCCAGTCGCAGGAGCCGTTGTTTTCGACCTGCCATTGTTTTTGGATGCGCTGGCCAGGCGAGACGAGCGTTCCGTCGGGATAGGTAAGATCACCCAGGTAGCGCAGCGAGGGGACGCAGGGCGGCGGCGGGGTGACGGTCGGCTCTTCAGGCGTGGGGGAGGGCCGGGGGGTGGCTGTCGCGGTCGGCAGGGCAATTTCGAGGGCGGTGGGCGACGCAAAAGCAACCTGGATTGCCTCGGTTGGCGCGGCTTCCATGCGGGTGGGCGGGATGAAGGGGGTGGGCGCGGCTTGCGGCAGGCAGGCGCTCAGCAACAATAACAAAAATACGCAACACGCATTACGAATACCGTATTGCGAATTGCGTATTTTTTTTGGCTGCATAGGGATTTCTTACTCGTCGCCGCCGCCATCGCCGCTCATGTCGATGGGCAGGACCAGCTCGCCGCCCATCGCCTTCTGGCGGATGACGGTTTCGATTTCGAGAGCCAGGTCGGGGTTCTGGCGCAGGAATTCTTTCGAATTTTCGCGCCCCTGGCCGATGCGGATGTCGCCATACGAGAAGAACGCGCCGCGCTTCTGGACAATTTCCAGTTTGGTCGCCAGGTCGAGCATGTCGCCGACTTTAGAGATGCCTTCGTTGAACATGATGTCGAACTCGGCGGTGCGGAAGGGTGGGGCGACTTTGTTTTTGACCACCCGGACGCGGGTGCGGTTGCCAATGACTTCCTCGCCGACTTTGATGGCCTGGATGCGGCGCACGTCGAGCCGCACCGAGGCGTAGAACTTGAGGGCCTGCCCGCCGGTGGTGGTTTCGGGGTTGCCGAACATCACGCCGATTTTCTGGCGCAGTTGGTTGGTGAAGATGACTGTCGTTTTGGTTTGGTTAATCGCCCCGGAGAGTTTGCGCAAGGCCTGGCTCATCAGGCGGGCCTGCACGCCCATCGTTGCGTCGCCCATGTCGCCTTCCAGTTCCGAGCGCGGAACCAGGGCGGCGACTGAGTCGACCACCACAACATCCACCGCGCCGGAGCGGACGAGCGTCTCGGTGATTTCGAGGGCTTGTTCGCCGGTATCGGGCTGGGAGACGAGCAGGTTGTCGATATCGACGCCGCATTTGGCCGCATAGGCCGGGTCGAGGGCGTGTTCCATGTCGATGAAGGCTGCCGTGCCACCCAAGCGTTGTGCTTCGGCCACGATGTGCTGGCAGAGGGTGGTTTTGCCCGATGATTCTGGCCCGTAAATTTCGGTGATGCGCCCGCGCGGGATGCCGCCCACGCCCAGCGAAATATCGAGAGACAGCGAACCGGTCGGGATGGCGTCCACAACCATGTGCTGGGCTTTGCCCAGGAACATGATTGCGCCGTCGCCGTAGCGTTTTTCGATGTCGTTGAGGGCCTTATCCAAGACAGCGCGCTTGGCTTCGTCGGAACTGTCGCGGCCGGCGGGTTGGTAATCGGGTTGTGGTTGTGATTTACGAGCCATTTTACTCTCCAAAAACAAAGGTTCAGGGTACGAATTGGACTGTTTCGCTACAGTATAGCACATCTGTTCGATGCGTCAAGATGCGATTTGGGCGGTTAGCGGCGCGGGGTGGGCGATGGAATTTGGGTGGGACGAGGAGTCGGTGTTGGGTATTCGGTGCTGTAGCCAAAACTGCCGCGAAAGGTGAAGTAGGTGATGCGTCCGGACAGGATTTCGACCTGGAGACGCTGCTCTTTGCCGTCGTAGACAATGACAACGGTGTAACTGCCAGCAGGCAGGTCGCTGATGACCATGTTTTCGTTGTAGTAGGGGTCGGGGTTGACGGCTTCAGGCCCGTAGGTGTTGACTTCCCACTGGCGGCTGGTCTCGTTGGAGCGGATGATGACGGGGGAGCGCCGCATGAGTTCACGGTTCGATTCCATCACGCGCCCGGCCAGCACGCCCCAGCCCTGGGGCGGGGCAACCCACAGTTCGGGATTGTAGGTGTAGAAGTATGAATTCTGGCCCAGGCGGACTTCGAGATGCAGGTGCGGGCCGGTGGTGATGCCGGTGTCGCCGACCTCGCCGAGTGGGGTTCCGGTATCGACCCATTGGCCGTTGGTGACGTAGACTTCGCGCAGGTGGGCATAGACAGTGTAGAGCGGCTCGCCGTTGTAGCCGAAATCGTGGCGGATGGCGACAGCCCGGCCATAGGCGTCTTTGTAATTGTCGGGGACGCCGCTGAACAGGCCCCAATCGGCCCAGATGACGGTGCCGGGGCCGGCGGCCAGGACGAGCGTGCCGGGCTTGGCGGGGATGTCTATGCCGGTGTGGGTCACTTCCTGGAAGAACGTTCCGCCATAGCGGTAGTTGGCAATCGGCCAGTTAACTTCGTCAGCGGCGATGGGACGGGCGAGGTAGAAGTGGTCGTACGGTCCCAGGGCGAGCGGGACGGGGAACTGCGGGGGCCGCCAGATGGTCTTGGGTTCCGCGCCGGGGGTGGGGATGTTGAAACGCAGCGGGTCGGCGTCGCCCGATTTGGGGGTGACGACCAGGCAGTCGGGGTTGGGGCAGCCTGGCGTAGGCTGGGTGTCTGCTTGGGGTACGGGAGCAGGCTGAAGCGGGGTGGCAGCGAAAGCGATGACCGGGGTAGGAGTGGCTGGGGGCGCGGCAGGCGAGGCGCAGGCGGAGAGAATGTTTGACGCGATTCCCAAAAGAAGGATTTGGTAAATGGTAATTCGTAACTGGTAATTCATCATTCCGCATTCATCATTCATCATTTTCACGGCGCTGGGGTGAAGGTGGGGCGCATGGTGGGGGTGTCGGTGACGGTGGGGGTGGGACTTTTGTATCGGTAGCCGGTGGGGGTAATGGTGGGGGTTTTGGTGGGCGGGATGACGACGGTGGGGGTGACGAAAATATCGGGCGGGTAGAGTTGCAGCATGGCGGCGCGCCAGTCGAGGCCGCCGGTCAGGACGAATTCGTTGAAGCGCGCGCCCCGGAAGAAACTGCGCCAGTTGCTCAGGGCGGGTTGGCGCTGCCAGCCAAATTCGCGCGCCAGGTCTGTGAAGTCAATCCAATAGCCGGGGGGGATGCTTTCGGCGTATGCGCCGCCCTGGTCGTAGGCGCGCGGGTTGAGGCTGTAGCGGGCGTTGAGGTCCCAGGGTCGCTCGCGCAGGGGCTGGCCGACCGAGCCATCTTGGGCGACGGCGCGCAGGTAGACGCGCCAGTAGGTCTGGCCGTTGATTTCCTCGCGCAGGGTTAACATCCACCCGGCGCGGGCGGTGACGGGGTTGAGGGCGAAGGCGCGCCCGGTGAAGAGCCAGTCTTGCGCGCGGCCGGGGTCGAGGCTGGAGGTGAGCGGGGTGTAGGCGTTTTCGAGGCTGGCGAGGACGTCCCATCCGGCGTCGCGGATGAGGCGTTCGCGCAGGGCGTTGAAGGATTCGTCCACTTCATCGTGAAGAAACGGGAAGGGGGCAGCGACATCCTTTAATTCTGCAAGCCCGAAACGGTTTCCTGGGGGGGGAGGGTTGACCGAAAGGGCGGGAGACCATAATTGAGGAAAGGGATCGGATGCGCCGACGGGGAGGGGGTAGCGATCCAGGAGGTCGATCAAATCAC
>Ga0101944_10007861_pt1 | contig 10458 bp, 6 predicted proteins | sample DewCreD2012metaG_FD_75245 | JGI IMG/M metagenome (GOLD analysis project Ga0101944, IMG submission 75245) | Hot spring sediment bacterial and archeal communities from British Columbia, Canada, to study Microbial Dark Matter (Phase II) - Dewar... ...
TTCCTAATCAATATCTCATAGGAAACCGCTGGGCAGTTTGAATATATCCAAAAATAAAGCACGTACGTATAGATAAAGACCTCTTTTATTGAAATGAACAAGGCAGGTACACCCAAAGTATGCGTCTGTTTGTTGAATAAATTGGACAATACCTGGAATAATTATACCGAAGAAACGCGGTTTTGAGAAAAACCATCTCTCGCGCGAACGAGAAGATACGTATATCATCTTGACAGGAGTTTTTTACAGGGTATAATATAGATAATCTACTCGTATCGTCTATTCGTGTTATATAAAACCATTCCGCTATATCCAAATCCCTTATACTTATGAATTCTAGATCGCGTGTTTTGGATGCACTTAATCATCGAGAACCTGACAGAGTTCCTTTTGATTTAGGGGGAACGGTTGTCAGTGGTATCCACCGGACGGCTTACCTTGCTTTGCGTCAGTACTTAGGGCTGCCCTTGGTGGAACCCAAAGTTGTGGATATCTTCCAGCAAATCGTCCAGGTTAATGATGATGTCATGGATCAATTCGGTGTTGATGTCCGCAACGTAGCGCCGAGGTCTTCCGGAACCCACAAGATTGAAATCCAGGATATGGGGGATTACACCTGTTTTTACGATGAATTTCAGATCGGCTGGCGGATGCCAAAACAAGGAGGTTTTTACTATGACATGTTCTCACATCCGCTGGCAGGGAACATCCGTGTTGAAGATATCTAAGCCTATAAGATGCCCGATCCACTAAACCCGGCGCGGTTTATAGGGATCGCCGATGCCGCCAGAAAAGCAATTGAGCAAGAACAGCGGGCTGTGGTTGTAGGTAGTATGTCAGCCGGCATCCTTGAAATCACCGCCTGGACACGCGGTTTTGCAGATTATTTTGCCGATTTAGCCTCGAATGAATCCTTGACCTGTGCGATGTTGGATAGGGTTCTCGACCAGAAACTGAAATACTGGGGAAAAATGTTTGAGTTATTAGGGGATCAAATCGATGTTGCCCAGGAAGCGGATGACTTTGCCGGGCAGGATCGGATGTTGATCTCACCGGATACCTATCGGCGGATCGTGAAACCCAGACACAAAATATTGTTCGATTTTATCCATCGGAATAGTCATGCCAAGGTGTTTTTCCATTCCTGCGGGGCGATACGTTCGGTGATACCCGATTTGATTGAAGTCGGCGTTGATATTATCAATCCAGTGCAAGTGAGCGCACATGGAATGGACCCATTGGAATTGAAACGAGAATACGGCAAAGACCTTGTGTTTTGGGGCGGCGGCGTAGATACCCAAACGGTTTTGCATGGCGGTACCCCAAACGAGGTTCGAGATGAAGTGAAGAAACGATTGGACGCGTTGATGCCAGAGGGCGGATTCGTCTTTGCGGCAGTCCATAATATCCAACCCAATGTTCCTCCACAGAATATTATGGCTATGTGGGAAACCTTGCAAGAACATGGGACATATGGATAGAAAAGGAGGTGGTGATCGGGAAGATATTTGACAGGTACGGATTCTCTTTTAAGTTCGATCAAACCATGAATACTGAAATGAAGGAAATTGTGCTAAGGAGGATTTGAAATGAGTGAGAGAAAATTATCCCGTCGAGATTTCTTAAGATTGGCAGGGGTAGCTGCTGGGGCAGCTTTGGCAGCCTGTCAGCCACAGGTGGTGACTCAAATAGTAAAAGAGACCCAGATTGTCAAAGAGACTGAAGTCGTTGAAAAGACCGTCAAAGAAACGGTTGTGGTTGAAAAAGAGGGAGCAACCCAAATCGTAGAAGTTGAAAAAGTCATTACGCCGACCCCCCGTCCGGTTTCTTTTTCCATGCAGGTCGATGCCAACGAAAAAGTGATTGCCGCTCACCAGGCAGCGATTGCATCTTACCAAGAGATGAATCCCAATGTAACCATTGAAGTTATCACCGAACCGATGCCGGGTATGGATCAAATCATCCCCTGGCTGGCTGCCGGTACAGCCCCGGATTGTTTCCGTGGAGCATTGAACCAGGGTGCTATTTTTGGCACGAAGAATGTCATCTTTGACATGGCGGATTATGCCAAATCGATGGGGGTGGTGGATAAGTTCTATGAATCGGTGTGGAAGGGATATGAATTCAAAGATGGGCAGCATTGGGTGCTTCCTTCGGACACCAACACCTTTGCTTTGTGGAGCAACCCGGTGATGCTCGAAAAAGCCGGTATCGCTGCGCCGCCAACCAATTGGACCGAATTTCTGGATGCCTGTGCGAAGTTGGCAAAGCCCGATCCCGATCCTGAAAAAGCGGAATATGCTTTTGGAATCCCAACAACCATCGGTTGGACTTCCTTCTTCATGTATTGGTGGATCTTCCGCGAAGGCAGCGAATGGTACGATGGAAAGAACTTCATCTTCCAGGAAGCGCTGGCGAAAGCGATAACCAAGCTGCGCCTGTTGATCACCGAAGGATACTTGCCGCATATGGATAACTGGCAGGATTTTTGGTACAAAGGCAGACTGGCGATGGAAGAATATGGTCAATGGGTCATTCCGGGTGATGTCCCAGGTCCATGGAACGACAATAAGCCACAAGGGAAGTGGGAAGCTCCTTACGAACGACCTTACTTTACCGTCACACCATTATTCAAGCTGGAGGACGATATCCCCAACTATTCAATCCTAGCCGGTTTTGGTTACATGATGCCCAAGAGCAACGATGAACCTGAAGAGACCTTCAAGTTCTTAATCTACCAAATTACCGATCCAGAACACGGGAAGATGTGGGTATTGCCCTATAACCAGTTGCCAGCAGTAAAGAAGGAGGTTGTGACGCATGAGTATTTAGACACCCCGATCTACCAGGCGTTTACCACTCAGATCCAAACCGCCAAACCGTTCAGTGTCTATCCTGAAATTACCCAATTGGTCGATCAGGTATGGCCGGGGTTGATCCTTGATGCTCTCGCCGGTAAAAAGACACCTGAGCAAGCAATAGCAGAGATGGTTGAGATTGGTACTCCAATCATCCAAGAAGCTCAGTCGAATCGTTAATCGGTTAGATTTTGCTATGAGGGGCACGTAACGTTATAGAACGTGCCCCTTTTTTAAGGATATTAATATGAGTGTTATTCGCGGCACCCAATCAAATAAAAAGCGGGTCGAGATAAGAAAAAAGACACTGTGGAGAAGCATTTGGAAGGAGCGGTTCACTTATCTCATCATTGCTCCGGCTTTTCTTAGCTATCTGATATTCTTTTTCTATCCCATTGGATTTGCTTTTGTTACCAGCTTCACCCGCTTTGATGCTTTTCAGATCCAGGCATTGCCGAATATCTTTGATAATTATCACCGGGCTATTGTCCGGGATCCGTTGGCAAAAACGTCCCTTTTGAATGTATTCAAGTATGTAGTCATCACCCTGGGGGTGGGACAAAGCTGTGCCTTAATATTGGCATTGGCGTTAAACAGTCTGAAGAGAGGAACCGCATTCTACCGGACGGTCTATTACTTTCCCATGATTACTTCGGTTGTAACCATTGCAACGATATTTCGTTGGTTGTTTGGCAGTGATCCTTCGGCACCGATCAATACGATATTACGACTTCTCTTTGATATGGAGCCCATTCGATGGCTGTGGGAATCGAAACTGGTCATTCCGATTATCGCAGTGATCGCCATCTGGTGTGGTTTAGGATTCAACACAATTATTTGGATGGCAGGTCTGAAGGCTATTCCTCCGGAGTACTACGAAGTTGCCAGAATCGATGGAGCGAGTAATTGGCGGCAGTTTTGGTCGATTACTTTACCTCTACTAAAACCGGTGATGCTTTTCCAGGTTGTCATGGGATTCATCGGTGGTATGAAAGAGTTTGGTTTGCCCTTCGTATTAACCCAAGGCGGACCGGCGGGCGCCAGTACCACTCCTGTCCTCTTGGTGTATCAATATGGATTTCAAAATTTGCAAATGGGATATGCTTCGGCGTTGGCTTTCCTGCTGGCTTTCTTGTTAATCATTGCCTCCCTGGTTCAATTCCGAATCTACGGCAAATCAGAAGCGTATGATTAAAGGATAAGAGATGACGATATTATCACAAACAAAGACAGAGTTATTTAAGAGCTGGCGATTTCAGCAAGGCTTTGGGCAGATATTGTTGTATGTTATCTTGAGTTTTGTGGGGTTTTTCATCCTGTTTCCGTTTTATTACATGGTGGTTTCTTCGCTGAGAGAACCTTTTTATAATTTCGATCGCTTGACCCTCGATCTTTTACCATCGGCGTTCAACCTGGCGGGTTACATCAAGATATTTTCTACCCAAGTACCCGGGGCGGAGGCGAAGAGTATAAGTGCCTTATTACATGGCTTTGTAAATACCTTATTCCTGGAAGCGACGATTGTGATCGGTTCAACCTTTTTGAACGCGCTGGCTGCTTATGCTTTTGCCAAACGAGAATTTCCGGGCAAACAGTTTCTTTTCTCGGTTTTGTTGGTAACCATCATATTACCAGGAGAAGTTACCCTTTTGCCTAAATATGTTATGTTCCATAAAGTTGGTTTACTGGGTACTTTTTGGGCTTTAATCTTACCATCCTTAACCGGTGTTTTCGGAATCTTTTTAATCCGCCAGTTCATGTCAACTATTCCCGATGCCTTACTGGAAGCAGCCAGGTTAGACGGTGCAAGTGAATTTCAGGTGGTCACGCGCTTGGTTATGCCCCTGGCAATTCCGGCAATGGCAACCTATGCCTTGTTCACTTTTTTGGGGGTGTGGAATGACCTAATGGGTCCGTTAATTTTTGTCAATAAACCCGGCAAATGGACCCTGCAATTGGCTTTATATTATTTCACCGCCAGTTATACCTTTCAATACGGCTCTGCTTATCAGGATTCGGAAGGGATCCGCATGCAAACCTTGTTTGCGGGACTCATTATTTCAGCATTGCCGACAATTCTAATCTTTGTGATTTTCCAACGTCAACTTGTTTCAGGAATCACGCTAACCGGGTTAAAAGGATAAAAACAGATAAAATTAGAGAAAATAATGACAGACAACTTCATGACTGCATCTATCCAGCTAATTCAAGGCTCGCCAACATTATTTATCGATCAAACGCCCGTATTTCCTGCTGTTTATCGCTCGAATTCGCCTACCTTAAATGGGTACGAAAGTGCGTCTATTGCGAAAAGTTTTGCGGATGCCGGTATTCATTTGATTTCAATCGATGTGGGGACTCATGGTAATCCTCCTGAGTGGGTATCTTCTAGGCGTGGAAAGGGAGGAAATTTTGATTTTTCCTCTGTCAAGAAACGATTTGGATATATCCTGGATTCAGACCCCAAGGCGAAATTATTACTCCGCATCAACCTTGAAATGCCAGAATGGTGGTGTAGGGAATACCCTGAAGAATGTGAAGTGCTAGATGATGGAAAGCCCGGCTCGCAATCCTTTGCTTCGAAAATCTGGCAGGTACAGTCAAACGCGTTCCTTCAGTCTTTTGTTTCGTTCCTGTTTGAAAACGGATTGGGTGACCGTGTATTTGCCTACCAGCCTGGCGGGGGAAATACTACCGAATGGGTGAAGCCTTTTGCGATGAAAGACCGGTGCGGAGATTACAGTAAACCGATGATAAATCATTTTCGAGATTGGCTTTATCGAAAATATCGAGGGGATGTGATCGCATTAAGGGAATCCTGGCGGGATGACAAAGTTTATTTTGAGTCGGTAACAATTCCTTCTCGAAAAGCGCAATTTGGAGACAGGCAGGAAATATTCCGTGATCCAATCCTACACCAACCGGTAGTTGATTATTTTTCCTGTTGGAATGAGTTAATCGCAGATTTGGCGATCGAATCTTGTAGAACTATTAAAATAGCTTCCGGTAATCAAGCATTAGCGGGGGTATTTTTTGGGAAGTTGTTCGAATTGGCTTGGAATTCGGCTTTTTTTGGCGATGGGCATATCAGCGAGACCAGCGCTTATCAACGGAGTGGACATCTGTACTTAAAACGGGTGTTAGAATCACCCTATGTTGATTTTATCACCAGCTCGTATATGTATAGTTTCCGAGGGTTAGGAGGCAGCGGAGCGCCGATGCTGCCGACGGAGTCGGTTACTTTACATGGGAAACTGCACTTATATGATGACGATACCCGTACACATTTATCAGTCCATTCGGGATTGGATTATGGAAGAGGTAAAGATCTTTCGCAGAGTATTGCGATACTCAAACGAAATTTCTGTGAAGCAATTACCAAGAATTTGGCTGTTACGTGGTTAAGCGGATCGGATAAATATCCGCACTTCAACCCTCAGATGGAACCAGCCTTCGATCAATTATTAAGACAAATGAAGAAGATCGGAGATTTTTCTCTATGTCTGGATCGGTCGGCAAACGCCGAGATTGCGGTGATTCTTGATCCTAATAGTTTTTTCTATCAGACGATGCGCAATGACTTGGATATTCCTGCCATCGTTCAACAGCGGGTATGGGGCTTGCCCAGGCTTGGTGCACCTTTCGATATTTACATCTTGGACGATATCCTCGACGGTGCTGTTCGCCCTTATAAACTCTATATTTTTCTCAATCTATATGCGATTTCTACTCCCCAGCGAGATCGGCTTAAGAAAGAATTGGAGAAAAGCGGAGCGGTGGCGCTGTGGATTTTCGCGCCTGGTTTTATCGCTTCAGATGCCAAAGTCGCAAATATGACGGATCTCACCGGATTTAATTTCAATCAGGGAGATCATGCCTGGTATCCAAAGATGATCATTACCGATTTTAACCATCCGATAACACAATATCTCTCACCGGATATAACCTGGGGAGTTGATCAACGATTAAAACCAATTTCTTATGTAGAGGATGAGGGGGCGCGAGTACTGGGAAATGTCATCCTATCGCAAGGCAGGTGTGTACCTGGTTTCGCCCTTAAACGAGTCAATCATTGGACTTCGGTTTACTGTGCTGTCCCGAATATACCAGCGCCGGTTCTACGCGGTCTGGCTCGATTTGCCGGTGTCCATATCTATTCAGATCAGGGGGATGTTTTGTTTGCCGGGAAAAACTTTTTGGGATTGCATAGCCTTGCTGCCGGGATTCGGAATATTTCTTTGCCAAAAAGCGTAGAATTAATCTATGACTTATTTGAAGATGAGATGATAGGGCAAGATACCGATTGCTTTCAGGTTGTCCTGCAATCAGGTTCCACCGCCTTGTATTATATAGGACAAAAATCCATGATCCAAAATTATTGGAAGATAGCGGGAGGTCCAAAAAATGGCTGATGAGAAGTTTGCTGAAGTGAAATTCCACAATGGAACCCCGACGTTTTTCTATCGAGGGAAGCCGGCGTTTTATGGCATGATGTGGGGGGGACCTCCTGAACCCGATCGGTACCCCTTGGCGAAATGCGCCCGATATTATGCTGAAGCAGGGGTTCATTATTATGCTTTCGATGTAGGGGTTGGCGGGGATTATCCAGACTGGGCAGGACCCAGGGAAGGATTTCCCGATGAATACAATTTCTCAAACCTGGGGATTAAATTAGAAAAGCTCATAGAAATTGATCCCGAAGCAAAGTTTCACTTGCGGATCCATGTTGAGATGCCGGGTTGGTGGCGGCAACTTTATCCGGAGGAATGCGAAATTGACTCACGAGGGGTCAGGTTGAATCAATCGTTTGCGTCAACCGTATGGCGTTCGCAGGTGAAACAATACCTTCGGGCGATGGTCGATTATTTTAAGACCTCAGGATACTTTGAGAGGGTTATTGCCTATCAGATCGGTGCGGGTCATACCGGTGAGTGGTGCAAAGGGTTGACTTCCATGCGGGAACCTACCGGAGATTACAGCCGTCCGATGCGGGAGCATTTTCAAAATTGGCTGAAGCAGAAGTATAACCATGATGTTAAAGCCTTCCAATCGGCTTGGGCATCTCCTCATATTACTTTCGATACGGCTGAAGTTCCCGATCATCAATCCCAGGTTTCAACAACTCATTTCTCTTTCCGCGATCCCAGGAAAGAACAACCCGTAATCGACTATTATCGCTGCCTGGCTGAATTATGCGGCGATTTGGTCATCGACTATTGCAAAACGGTGAAGGAGGCAACCAATGACCGTGCCTTGGCAGGAGCTTTCTATGGTTACATCCTGGAAATGGCATGGAACGCCGGTTTCTTTTCAGAGGGACCCGATAGCGAGTATTCTACTCTGCAGCGCAGCGGTCACCTGGGATTATGGAAAGTCCTCCAATCGCCGTATGTGGATTTTTTGGTCAGTCCGTTGGGATATGGTTTCCGCGGCATCGGTGGAGAAGGTCCGAGTATGCTGCCAACAGAATCGGTGCGCTTGCACAACAAGCTATATGTGTATGAAGAAGATTCCCGAACCCATCTGACCTGGCATGATCACCCAAATTATGGCAAGACAAACACTTTAAACGACAGCATCGCCGTACTACAAAGAAATTTTGCATATGTGCTGACCCATGGACACGCTATCTGGTGGCTGGCAGGATCACCCACACATCCGCATATTGAGCTTTCCCAACAACCGGCATTCCGCCCCTTGATCAGGCAGTTCCAAAAGTTAGGGGAATTTGCCAACTTGCTGGATCGGAGACCCGGGGCAGAAATTGCCGTTTTGGTCGATGATGAAAGTTTCTTCTATGAAAGTATAAAGAATGATCTGGACATTCCGTTGATATTTCAACAGAGATTGTGGGGATTGCCGAAATTAGGTGCGCCGGTTGATACCTACCTTTTACAAGATTTGGTGGATGGCAATTTGCCCGATTATAAACTGTATATTTTCCTTAATCCATTTCACCTGGATGAAGATAGACGAGAATTAATCAAGAAACGGATCCGGATCAATAACCATGCTGCAGTATGGATCTACGCACCTGGTTATATAAAAGACAGTCCTTCTATGGAGAACATGACCGATCTGACCGCCTTCAACTTCGCTATGTGTGAACATCCCTGGGGTCCGATGATGCATTTGATCCGTTTTGACCATCCTATCACACAAGCCATTCCGCAAGATTTTCAATGGGGTACAAATGCCCGCTTAGGTCCTCTTTTCCATGTAGAAGATGAATCGGCATTGGTATTGGGGAACGTGGTCTTCTCTCGCGGCAGATGTGTGCCGGGGTTTGCGGTGAAGCAATTTACCGATTGGACCTCGATTTATATCGCTGCACCCAACCTGCCGGCTCCGATTCTGAGAGGGATAGCCAGATACGCCGGTGTCCATCTTTATTCTGATGCAGGAGATACCTTATACGCTACGCGGCAGCTGTTAAGCGTTCACACAGCCGGCGGTGGAAATCGAACTTTCTGTCTCCCTAACATTGCTGAAGTTGTTTTTGACTTGTACGAAGGGGAAATTGTTGCAGAAAATGTGCAAAATTTCGATATTCGGCTGCTTCCATCCTCTACCCGATTGTTTTACTACGGCAGGGCGGAATTATTGAATGTTTACCGGGAATTGATCGGTTGATTTAATAATAGGAGAATTCGATGACTGCACAGATCAAGCGGTATAACGGAAATCCGGTTTTGTTCTTAGATGGCAAACCGGTATTTGATGCCATGATGTGGGGAAGTGCGCCGGCGGTGGATGGCTATCCATTACAAGATTGTGCAAGATTGTATGGTGAGGCTGGGGTTAAGATATTTGCTTTCGATATCGGCGCCAGTGGAAGCCCGCCCGACTGGGTCGGTCCCCGCCCTGATGCGCCAAACGATTATGATTTTTCGTTGATTGAAAAACGGTTTGGTCATATTTTAGCTGTTGTTCCGGACGCCCGTTTTCATTTGCGGATTCATCTCGAGATGCCGGAATGGTGGCAGAAAATCTATCCTGAGGAATGTGAGTTGGGTTCTAAGGGTATTCGTTATTGCCAATCTTTCGCCTCGAAAATTTGGCGTCAGCAAGCCAAGGAATATCTGCGGGCATTGGCCGGTTTTTTTGAGAGCATTGGCTGGCGAGATAAGATTGTGGCTTATCAAACCGGGGCGGGGATCACTGGTGAATGGGTCAAACGAACCGGCGGATCTTCGGTCTGTGGTGATTATAGCCGTCCGATGATGGAACATTTCCGTTCCTGGTTAAGGGATACCTATCAGAACGACGAAGATAGATTTCGGCAGGTGTGGAACGATCCGGATATTACGTTTGATACAGCTGTTGTTCCTCCGGCTTCTGCCCAGGATGTAACCCGTCATTTTACATTCCGAGATCCCACCAAAGAACAAAATATTATTGATTATTACCGGTGTCTGGCAGAATTATGTGGCGACCTGATCGTTGATTTTGCCAAGACGGTCAAAGAAGCAACTCATGGAACTGCGCTAGCGGGAGCTTTTTATGGTTATTTGATGGAATTAGCTTGGAATAGTGATTTTTTTGGTGATGGAACAGAAGCGACCTATTCGGGTTATCAGCGCAGCGGTCATCTTGGCCT
>Ga0101944_10007862_pt1 | contig 10457 bp, 12 predicted proteins | sample DewCreD2012metaG_FD_75245 | JGI IMG/M metagenome (GOLD analysis project Ga0101944, IMG submission 75245) | Hot spring sediment bacterial and archeal communities from British Columbia, Canada, to study Microbial Dark Matter (Phase II) - Dewar... ...
GCCCACGCCCGCGCCATCTCGATCAGCATGGCGCAGCCGGTGGCGTTGTCCAGCGCGCCGTTGTAAATGTTGTCGCCGTTGACCGGCTCGCCCAGCCCCAGGTGGTCCCAGTGCGCCGAGAACACGACGGCTTCGTCGGCCAGCTTCGGATCGCTGCCCCGCACCATGCCCACCACGTTTTCCGTTTCGATTTCATCGACGCGGAACTGCATGCGTCCCCGGATCTTCACCCGCCCCAGCGGACGTGGCCGGAAGCCGCGCGTATCAGCGGCCTTCAGCAGGTCTTCGAGCTTCTCCCCGGCCAGCGCCGCCAGTTGCGCGCCCGCCTGCTCGGTGATCCATCCGGCGAAGGCAAGGGCGGGCTCGCCGTCCCTGCGTTTCACCTGCGGCTGCGGCCTCCCGTTGGCCCGCACCACCTGCCAGCCGTAGCTCGCCGTCGGGGTCGTGTGGATGATCAGGGCCGCCACGGCGCCGCGCCGCGCCGCCTCCTCATATTTGTAAGTCCATCGGCCGTAGTAAGTCAGCGCCCGGCCCTGGAAAAACTTCTCGTCCTGCGATGGCGGCTCGTTGGTGAACAGCACCACCACTTTGCCCCGCACGTCCACGCCCGCATAGTCGTCCCAGTTGTACTCGGGCGCCGTGATGCCGTGGCCCACGAACACCGCCTCGGCATCGAACTCCGCCTGCGGCTGCTGCCGGTGCGACGTGCCGACGAAATCGTCCAGCCACCTCCAGTCCAGCCGCTTCCCGCCTGCCTCGGCGCTCAGGCTCGGCCCGGGCGCCACCTCCACCACGCGCAGCGGCACCGGCTGGAACCACCCTCCGCCGGGCGCGCCGGGCTTCAGCCCTGCAGCGGCGAACTGCGCGGCGATGTACTGCGCCGCCAGCCGCCCTCCGCGCTGCCCCACGCCCCGGCCCTCCAGCAGATCGTGGGCCAGGAACCTCACGTGGGGCCGGATCTTCTCGCCCTCGATCAGGTGCATCTGAGCCGGGGCGGCAACGGCCGCCAGCAGCCCTGCTGCAATGGCAATTCCTGTCTTCGTTCGCACGGTTGTCCTTTCTCAGTTCGCTTTCTTGGCCGCCAGCGCAGCCACCAGGCGGGGGATGTCGGCCACGAACCGTTCATGCCGTCCCTCGCCGATCAACTCTTTTTCGTCCCGCGCCTCCACGCGGAACATCACCCGCCGCCCCTTCACCTCCGTCACCGTCGCGGTGAACTCGACGCTCATCCCGACGGGGGTGGCCGCCAGGTGCCGGATGTCGACCAGCGTGCCCAGACTGTCTTCATTTTCATCCAGATAGGGCCGGATCGCCTCCCGCGCCGCCCACTCCATAAAGGCGATCATGTGAGGCGTGGACAGCACGCGCGCCCGCTCATCGCCGATGAAGTCGATGGCCGTTTCCGGGGTCACCAGCAGGTGGTGGCGCCCGGTGGTTCCCAACGGGATCTCTTTCATGTCATTATGGTAACGTGCGGCAAGGGCGGGATCCTGTCCTTGTCTGTAACGGTTGTGTTGCGCGTGCATCTAATCGGGTGTTGCTCCTGATGAAAGCTTGCCCTGCCCTTCTGCTGTCCTGCCTGCTGGCCTCCGTGCCCGCGGCGGCCGGCGTGCCTGCGGACAACTCCGATCTGGCCTCGCTCGATACGGACAAGGCGCGTGAGAGCGAGAACATCCTCGGCCGCTATGTCCAGGCAAGCGGTGCCAGGGTGGTCCGGGGACTGACCATGGCTGCGATGTTCGCGGGCAGCCTTCCCAAGATGGGCAAGTCCGCCACGGTCAGCGCCCGCCGCCTCATCACCCGCGACGGCAGCGTCAACTACGAGATCACGGACCGCCGCGGCGACTCCACGGTCTGGAAAGAAATCATCCTGCGCTACATCAACGGCGAGATGGAGAACGCCGGCAAGAACCATGCCCAGGTGGCCGTGACGCCGGAAAACTACAAGTTCAAGTACAAAGGCGTGCGCGAGCGCGACGGCCGCACCGCCCATGTCTTCGAGGTCAACCCGCGCAAGAAGCGCCAGGGACTGTTCAAGGGCGAAGTCTGGATCGACGCAGAAACGGCCCTCACCGTCTTCGAAACCGGCCGCTTCGTCAAGAGCCCGTCCGTGTTCCTGAAGAAAGTCCAGTTCAGCCGCGAGTACGCCATCCTGGACGGCGTCGCCGTTCCCAAGACTCTCCAGACCTCTATCGAAACCCGCTTCTGGGGCCTCGCCCAGCTCGACATCCAGTTCAGCGATTTCCGCTGGGACGATCCCTTCCTCGCCCTCAACTAGCGCGGCTTCTGGCAGTCCGCGCCAGTCACAAGCAGGGTCTTCGCCTGCCTTCGATGCCTCCGCTGAAAACGGCCCTACAAAATCGCCCGGTTTTGTTACACAATACGGCCAGAGCCTGCCATGGAGCCCGTCAATCAAACCTGGGTGGCCATGGGCGAGGCGCTGCTGATCGGACTCATCGTCGGCATCGAGCGGGAGTCGGATAAAGAGGAGCGCCACGCCGGACTGCGCGACTTCGTCAGCATCGGCCTGGCAGGCGGCCTCTGCGGCCTGCTGGAGCAGCCCTGGCTCACCGCTGCCGCCCTGGCCGCGCTCACGGCCATGCTCGTCATCTTCCGCCTGCAGAACCCGCAGCGCACGGGCATCACCACGGAGCTGGCTGCCGTCGTCACCTTCCTGCTGTGCGTGCTCGCCGCCACCCGCGGCCTCGCCTTCGGCGCGCCGCTGGCCATCGCCCTCACCGTCGTGCTGGCCCTGTTCCTCGACGCCCGCGAGCCGCTGCGGCGCCTCGCGCGCGAGACGCTCACCGATCAGGAATACTGGGACACGCTCCGCTTCCTCGCCGTCATCTTCGTCATTCTGCCCATCCTCCCGGACCGCGACCTCGGCCCCTTCGGCGGTTTCAATCCCTACCGCACCTGGATCTTCGTCATCCTCATCAGCGGCATCAATTTCCTCGGCTACTTCTTCCAGAAATTCCTGGGAGCGCGCCGCAGCCTCGCCCTCACCGCCGTCGTCGGCGGCATCGGCTCGTCCACCGCCTCCACGCTGGCTTTCGCGCGGCAGGCGAAAACCGAGCCGGAACGGATCCGGGAGTGGAGCTATGCGGCCGTTGTGGCCAACGTGATTCTGCACGTCCGCATCGCCGCCATTCTCTGGCTGGCCGGTGGTCCGCTGTTCTCCGCCTCGCTCCCCCTGCTCGCTCTGATGACCCTCGCCGGCGCCGCGGTCGCCTGGCGCCTCCTGCCCTCGGAGACCCCGGAATCGGCGCAGCGCCTCCCGCGGCTCGGCAACCCGTTGCGCCTCATCGCAGCGCTGAAATTCGGCCTGTTGTTCGCAGGCGTCCGCTTCCTCGCCCGTGCAGCTTCAGAGATCTACGGAAGCTCCGGCGCCCTGGCCGGCAGCGCCATCGGCGGCTCGGTCGACGTCGACGCCATCGTCTTCTCCCTCGCGGGCCTGGTGCGGGAATCCCGCCTCGAGGCGCCGCTGGCTCTCTGGAGCCTGCTCCTCGCCCTGGCGGCCAACGCCGTGCTGAAGTCCGCCCTGGCCTGGTCTGTCGCCGGCGCGCGCTTCGCCCGCCGGCTCATCGCTGCCTTTGTGGTGATGTTCGCCGCGGCTCTGGCCTGGACAGCAATGCAGGCCTGAACCGCTCCAGCCGCTCGAAAAAGGCTTTCGCCTTGCTCACGTCTTCTGCAATCTGCGCGCGCAGCTCCGCCGCGGACCGGAACCGCTTTTCCGCCCTCAGCCGGTGCAGAAACTCCACGCGGATCCGCTTCGGCGACGGCGGTTCCAGCGGGTCCAGCAGATACGTTTCAATCGTCAGATGCTTGCCGTCGAACGTCGGCCGGTAGCCGATGTTCGTAATCGAGTTCCACCTGCGGTCCGCGTCCAGGTCTTCCGTCCGCGTCACGTACACGCCGCTCTGCGGCAGCGCCGATGTCGAATCCTCCAGCGAGGACGTCTCCAGGTTCAGCGTCGGCACTACCTCGCGCGCCCCGCGCCCTGCGCCCGCCACCACGTTTCCGGCGATCGAATATGGCCGCTCCAGCAGCCGGCTGGCCCGCGAAACATGGCCTTCCGCCAGAAGCCTCCGGATCTCCGACGACGATACCTTGACGCCCCGGCACTCAAGCAGAGGCACGATTTCCGCCGCGATGCCAAGCCTCTCCGCCAGCCGCCGCAAATCTCCCACCGTCCCCGATTGCTGATGTCCGAAGCGGAAATTCTCGCCGACGATCACCGCCCTCGCGCCCAGCGCCCCCGCAAGCACGTCCCGGAAAAACTCCTCCGGTCCCAGGTGCGAGATCGTTTCATCGAACGGCATGATCAGCACCTGTTCGATGCCTTCCGCCGCCATCAGCGCGCACCGCTCGTCCGGCGTCGACAGCAGCCGCGGCACCCGCTCCGGCGCCACCACGGTCGAAGGATGCGGATGGAACGTCAGCGCCGAGGGTTTGACGCCCAGTTTCTCCGCCAGCGCCACCGTCCGGCGCATCAGCTCGCGGTGCCCCGCGTGCACGCCGTCGAAATTCCCGATCGTCACCGCCGACGGCGCAAACCCCGTCCGCGCCTCTTCCAGCGACCGGAATATGCGCAGCCGGGACACGGCGTCAGACCTCCAGCTCCAGCTCCAGCCCGTCGTAGGCCAGATACACGCCTTCCGGCAGCAGGTTCTGCGCCCGCGCGTGTTCCAGGTCGTGCGAGATGTGCGTGAAATACGCCGCCCGCGGCTTCAGCCGCTCCACCGTGCGCAGGCTCCGCTCCACCGTCGAGTGCGTCGGATGCGGCTTGTACCGCAGCGCGTCCAGGAACAGCGTCTCCACGCCCTCCAGCAGCCGGAGCGATTCTTCGGGAATTTCGCTGTGATCGGTGAGATAGGCGTGGTTGCCGAACCGGAATCCGTAGCAGTCCCCGCTGCCGTGTTTCACCGGTATCGGAAGAAATGTCAGACCGTTCACGGCGATGGGCTCGTCCGGAAAAACATGCGTTTCGATTTTCGGTCGCGACGATTCCGTCGGCCCGTCGTGGAAAATGTAGCTGAAAATCCGGCGGATCACTTCCAGCGTCTCCGCGGATGCGTAAACGGGGATGGGCCCCCTCTGGTGGAAATTGAAAGGCCGCAGATCGTCCAGGCCCAGAATGTGGTCCGCGTGCGCGTGGGTGAACAGCACCGCATCCACTTTCTGGATGCCGTACTTCAGCGCCTGCTGCCGGAAGTCCGGCCCGGTGTCGATCACCACCGTGCAGCCGTCCCACCGCAGGCACACGGACGGACGCAGCCTCCGGTCCCGCGGGTCTTCGCTCCGGCACACCCGGCAGGTGCACCCGATCGTCGGCACGCCGACGCTTGTGCCGGAGCCCAGCACCGTCAGCCGGACCCTGCGCCGGTCACTCATTGGAGGCGCTCGCGCGGGCCGCCTTCTTCTGCTCGGCCTCGAACGCGTACAGATACCGGAACCGCAACTCGGTCACCGTGTTGTCCAGCAGCCGCTGCTCCTCGAGGCTCAGGTTGCCTTTGGTCTTTTCCTGCAGCATCGCCAGCAGATCGATGAAGTGCCGCGCCAGCCGCAGGTCAGGTCCGGATTGCCCGCCCTCGGCTTCGCCTTCCTTCGGCGGCGCCAGCTGCGTTTCCGCCTGCATCCGCAGGCTCAGCACGAGAAACTCGAAAGACGCGGGAGGCAAAGGGACTTCGCGCTCGCTCATCAATTCCCATTGTACGCGGCCTTCGCGGATGTCCCTCTTTCCGCGCCGCCGCTGCGGCCTAATACCGGACCGGCGGGAAATCCGTCCTCAGCGAGGACGGCGCAGCCGGCATCTCCGGCAGAAGCTCCTCCACGCTTCCGATCGCCTCGGGCGAGTCCGGGCTGATCTTGTGCTCCCGGCGCGCCTGCTTGCGGGCTTCCTTCTCCTGACGGCGCTCGACGCGTTGCGCCTCGCGCTGCCGCTTGTTGAATGTCGATTTCGAACGGTGCGCCATCGGGTCTCCTTTCCAGGCGGAGGCGGGCGGCGCCGCCCGCCTCCAGCCGAGGACGCTTACCAGCGGCTCTGGCGGCGCTGGCCGTATGCGTGCGGACGGCCCTGGCCGCCGCGCCCGCCGCTCTCGCGCGGCCTGGCTTCGTTCACGTTCAGCGCTCTGCCATTGACGGAAGCGCCGTTCAGCCCTTCAATCGCCCGGTCCGCCTCTGTGGCGTCGGACATCTCGACAAACGCGAACCCGCGGCTGCGCCCCGTGTCGCGGTCCGTAATGATCTGGACACGGTCCACCGTGCCGTACTCTTCAAACCAGGAGCGGACGGATGCCTCCGTGGCCCCGAAATCCAGGTTGCCAACAAAAATGTTCTTCAAAGGATTGTTCTTCTTTCTGAATTTGACGGCAGGCTCAACGCGGCGGGTAGGTCTCGGTCCGGTCCAGCGAAGCGATCAAATACCTCTCAAGCATAGCACGTCCTGTTCCGCCCCGCCCGCCCTCCTTGCGTGCGGGCGCTCCCATCTGCTACCTAAGATAAGAAGTTGGTCCGTCCCGCGCGGCCGTCCTTTTTCCGCGGCCGCGCTGCATGAGTATGAAAAAGCCAGGCAAAACCAGCAAAACTCCCGCGCAGCCCTCGTCCCAGAAGCCGGCCCCCGCCCCCGCAAGGCCGCAGCCGGAAGTCTACTCCGAGGCCATGCGCCTCTTCTGGGCTGCGCAATACGAACGGGCCATCCCGCTGTTCGAGCAGGCCGCCCAGGGCCGCGATCTCTCCATCGCCGAATCGGCCAAGATGTACGTCCGCATGTGCCTCCGCCGCATGGAGAGCGCTCAGCCCGACCTGAAGACCCCGGAACAGCAGCACCTCTACGCCCTCAGCCTCATCAACGAGCAGCGCTTCGAGGACGCCCTGCCCTGGCTCCAGAAAGCTGTCGCTGCGGACCCGCGCAGCGATTATCAGTACTCGCTCGCCCTCGCCCTCGGCCGCACCGGCCAGATGGCGGATGCCGCCGCAGCCTTGCGGCAGGCCATCGCGGCCGATCACGATCTGCGGCACACCGCAAGAAACGATCCTGATTTCGCCCCCCTCCTGGACGACCCGGCCATCCGCGAAATCCTCGAACCTCCGCAGCCCGCATCGTAAAGGGGACTCTCATGCATTCCAGGAGCGGCCCTCCCACCCCGGCAGGGCCTCCGGTCGACTGGGTTCACGACCCGCTCCGCATCTTCGCCATCGGCGGCGGCACAGGCCTCTCAACCCTTCTGAAAGGCCTCAAGCAGTACGCCCACCAGGTCGGCGCCACCGCCCGCGAGCCGTATGTCGACATCACCGCCATGGTCACCGTCACCGACGACGGCGGCAGCAGCGGCCGCCTCCGCCGCGAGTTCGACATGCTTCCCCCAGGCGACGTCCGCAACTGCATCGTCGCCCTCAGCGAGGACGAAGCCCTGCTGGCCCGGCTCTTCCAGTACCGCTTCTCCAGCGGCCGCGGCCTCAAGGGCCACAGCTTCGGCAATCTCTTCCTCACCGCCCTCACCCAGATCACCGGCGATTTCGCCCGCGCCGTCGAGCTCAGCTCCGCCGTGCTCGCCATCGCCGGCCGCATCTTCCCCTCCACGCGCCAGAACGTCGCGCTCCGCGCCCGGCTCGCCGACGGCCGCATCGTCGACGGCGAAACCCGGATCAGCCGCAGCGACTCGCCCATCCTCCGGATCGAGCTCAACCCCGCCGGCGTCAAGCCCTCGCCCGGCATCCTCGACGCCATCGCCCGCGCCGACATCATCACCCTCGGCCCCGGCAGCCTCTTCACCAGCATCATCCCCAACCTCCTCGTCCGCGGCGTCGCCCGCGCCATCCAGCGCTCCCCCGCCTGGAAGGTCTGCATCCTGAACCTCATGACCCAGCCCGGCGAAACCTCCGGGCTCACCGCCGCCGATCACATCGATGCCATCCACCGCCACGCCCGCGCCCGCTTCCTCGAATTCGCCATCGCCAACAGCTCCCCCATCGCCCGCCCCGCTCTCGCCCGCTACGTCCGCGCCCGCGCCGCCCAGGTCGAGATCGACCGCGCACGCCTCGAAAGCCTCGGGCTCAACCTGATCGAGCTCCCGCTGCTGGCCCGCGGCGACAAGATCCGCCACGACCCTGCCCGCCTCGCCGCCGCCGTCATCGACCTCGCCCTCCACAGCCGCCGCAGCCGTCTCATTCAGACCGCCCCGCGCAGCCGGCCCGCGGCCCGCTAAACTGCCGGAGAGGAGTTTCCCTCGCCGCCATGTCTTCCGACGTCTCTGTTGTCATCCTCGCGGCCGGCCTCGGCACGCGCATGAAATCTTCCCTCGCCAAGGTCCTCCACCGGGCGGCAGGAGCGCCGCTCATCGAACACGTCGTCCGCGCCGCCCGCTCCCTGGCCCCGCCGGACCGCATCATCGTCGTCACCGGCCATCAGGCGGCGGACGTCGAGGCCGCCCTCGCCCGTCACGGCGTCCGCTTCCAGCTGCAGGCCGAACAGAAGGGCACCGGACACGCCCTCGCCGTCTGTCAGGGCCAGCCTGGCCTGGACTCGGGCCTGCTCCTCGTCCTCTATGGCGACTGCCCGCTGCTCGAACCGTCCACGCTCCGGCGCCTCGCCGACTCCCACCGCGCTTCCGGCGCCGCGGCCACCGTCCTCACCGCCCGCCTGTCCGATCCCTCCGGCTACGGCCGCATCCTGCGGGACCCTCAGGGCCGCGTGGCCGCCATCGTCGAGCAGAAGGACGCCGCGCCGGAACAGCTCCGGATCGAAGAAATCAATTCCGGCATCTATTGTTTTGACGCGGAACCGCTCTGGCGCTGCATCGCGCGCCTCCAGCCCAGTCCCGTCACCGGCGAGATCTACCTCACCGATGTCATCGCCCTGCTCCGGCAGGACGGCCTGACCGTGCGGCACTGTCAGCGCGTCAGCCTGTTTGCCATTCGCCAGCGCCATCTCGTACCAGCGCTGGCTGAAGTCGCCGTTTACCAGGCTCAGGCACCGCTCGCGCACGCAATTGCGCACTGCGGCTTCCTGCAGACCACTGCCGGAGGCTGTGACCAAGAATACCCGGCCGGCGGTGCCGAAGATCGGCCGCAGGCGCGGCATGATCCGGCCTTGCAGTTCGGCATATTCGGGCGAGCGATGACCGATCATCGGCCTGGTTTGGGCCGCCAAAATGGGAGGCCGCACGTCAACCGGTCCGGGAATGAATATCTTGACGTAGGGCGAGTTTGACATAGGGTGGTCTCCTTTCGGGAATGCGTGTGTGATGACGGCAGGGGATTGTCAGTGTTCAGCGGCACACGGGCAGCTTTCGAGGACCTTCAGGACTTCGCTGCCGTAGGTCTGGCGCTGCCAGTCGTCCATGGCTCGCACGTGTGCCAGCGCCTCGACGGTGACCGGCGATTGCCGTGCGATCTCCATCAATGCCTGATTGGGCAGAATGATGTCGGGGTCCACCTGGCGTGCTTTGGCGACCTGCTTGCGCCAGCTGCGCAGGGCCTGGTAGCGGCTCGCTATATCGTCGGAAAGCCGGTGGTTGGCCGGGCGCGGATAGGCCGGTGGCGGCAGACGCTTAGACGTGGCAATGAGACGGAGCAGGTCATCGGCACGGCGTTTCTTGATGCGATGGCTCAGCCCCTTGATCTGAGCCAACGATCGCCGGTCGGTCGGTCGCTCGGTAGCGAGCTGCAACAACGTGGCATTGGGAATGACCTTGAACGGCGGCAGATCGAGCTCGCGCGCCAGGCCGTCTCGAAAGACATACAGCTCGCGCAACAGCGCTTGATCGGCCGACTCGAGCTGACGCGCTCCCGGAATGCGCCAGAAATCGTCGGGATCGAAAGAGCGGGCGGTCACTTCCACGCGCGCCTGACGTTTGAATGCCTCGCGCGCCTCAACTAGCCGACTGCTGGCTTCTAGTTGACCGATTTGGAGGTCGCGCAGCGCGAGCACGTAGAGCGGGATCTGGAGCCTGAGCTCGCGCTCGATCTGAGCGACAGCAGGGTCTCCGAAATAGCTTGCGAAGGGAGTTCTGCCAGTCAGACGGGAGATCAACTCTGAGGTGGAGGTGGTTCCTTCTCCGCAATCCCGCGGCTCATGTCCATGATCTTTCTCCTGATGCCGAAGTACATGATCGACATGAGGACTGCGAGAACCGCAAACACGGCGAGTATTGCAATCAGCACCAGGTTCTGCGATCTCAGGACTTCAAGATCGTCTTCGACCCCAACAAGCTGATCCTTTGTCGAATCTAGCTCGTCCTGCGCTGCGCTAAGGTCATCTCGGACGGCATCCAGTTCGTCCTCGAGACCGGGGACGGGGTTGACATATGTCACGTTTCTCCACGATGTCGCCTTGTTGCCTGCCGCATCAGTCGCCGTAATGACAATGGTGTTGAGTCCCTCATCCATGGCGATCTCGCACGAGAAAGATCCGTTGGACTCGACAGCGACCACTATCCCGCCAACGTTGAGAGTCG
>Ga0101944_10007865_pt1 | contig 10456 bp, 9 predicted proteins | sample DewCreD2012metaG_FD_75245 | JGI IMG/M metagenome (GOLD analysis project Ga0101944, IMG submission 75245) | Hot spring sediment bacterial and archeal communities from British Columbia, Canada, to study Microbial Dark Matter (Phase II) - Dewar... ...
TTCTGACCGTCAACGGCCAGACCCGGCTCGCCAACGACACCCTGTCGCCGAAGTTCTACGTCAGCAAGGTGGTCATGGAAGTGACCGATGCCAGCGGCGCCAACCCCGAGAACAAGACCGTCGACGTCAAGTTCGAGCGCGACATGCGCGGCAATATCATGGGCGTCGTCACCGCCGCCCACACCGACACCACCATCAACACTGACACCCTGTTCGGTCACGTCGACATCGCCACCGGCCTGATCAATGCCACCTCGCTCAAAGGCACCATCCAGAGCATCGAAGTCGTCGGCCACCTGTCGCCGGAAGCCAACGAGCGGTCCCAGCAGGTCAGCTTCGACATCCAGACCAAAGACGTCACCGTGCCCCCCGGCCAGCACATCAATGCCCCGCTGCCGGTCGAGTGGCTCACCGACCTAATGGCACTGTACAACATCGACGGCGCCACCTCTGTGGTCGAGCTGATGTCGAATGTCGTGGCCCAGGCCCTCGACTTCGAGCTGATCAAGTTCCTCGACGACAGCTACACCGCCAACGGCGCGACGTACAACAAGATCTTCAACGTCCGCCCGAGCGCCGCCTTCGCCTTCTCCCAGAAGGAGTGGAGAGAAGAGCTCAAGACTGTCATCAACTGGCTGGCGCTCAAGATCCAGAATGACAGCAGCTACTACAACGGCGTGTTCGTCGTGTACGGCCACCCGATCGACGTCGAGCTCATCACCAACGTGAACTGGGTGTTCACCTCGACCGCCGACGAGCGCGGCGGCGTGAAGGTGGGCTACAACATCGGCGCCTACAGCGGCACCGCCCTGAAGTACCTCATTGTCTCCACCCCCAACGTGCCCGCTGGCGAGCTTCGGATGATCTTCATCCCGGACGCCGTCGACCTCATGACCTACAAGTACTACCCGTACTCCTTCAACATCGAGAAGGGCTACCTCGACCCACAGATGCCCAACGTGCCCTCGATCATGATGACCAAGCGCCACACCATGGAGGAGCTCGTCCCCCTGTGCGGCCGCATCACGATTGTCAACAACGACGGCACCCTGCCCGCGTCCGCGCCCTGACCCTAAAGCCTAGCGAAAGCGGGCCCCATGTCCCTCCGGGGGCATGGGGCCCTTTCTCACCCGAACAGGAAAGGAGACTTGAAACCAGATGACCAAGGAAGAAGCCAGGGCGGCGGCCGACGCGATAAAGACGGCGTTCTCGGCGGCGAGGAGGGGCGACAGGAATCCGGGGACGATGGTTTCGGCGTGCAGGGCGGCAGGGGTGTCCCTGAAGGACTTCATCGTCGTGCCCGACTTTTCCCGGCCGACGGTGAGGGCGTTCCCCTCCAAGGAGGACTTGGAGCAGGCCGCATCGACGATCCACTCCAGGGGGGCCGACTTCCAGATTGACCAGTGCTCTTCCGTCGTGCTCGAGGTGTCCGAGGAAGCCCTGTCGGTGTGCACGGGGAAGGAACTGTGTGCGGCGGCGTTATCGGTGTTCGATACAAAGTTCTTTCTCGGGAAGTGTCAGATCGGATCAGACCCGGCGATGCTAATCGCCTCCACCGTGTTGAAAAAGACGGGACTGGATGCGGGGGAGGTCGCGGTCCCGGCGGGGATTTTCCTCCTCATGGCGGTCTACGCGGGGCGGCAGTTCGGCCGCTCGCAGCCCAGGCAGTCCGGCTTCCCGGCCAGGATGGGATGCCTCAAAGCCGAGGAGTCTGCCTTCACGAAGTTCCAAGCGGGGGCTAGGTCGCTCCAGGTCCCGTGGCCCGAGGGGGGTCTGCCATTCTGCCGCAAGGGGAGCCTTAGGGAGGCGGTGGCGGCGATGAGGGAGTCGGACCCCAGCCCTTTCGTCAGGGCCGTGCTCGACTCGGTGGATTCGGCGATCCCGGCATCCCCCTTTTCCCTCAGAAGGGCAGCCCAACATTAAGGTATTTCCAGGAAACGGAGGCGATCCTGAACGATGGGGAAGCGTGAAGACGGGTCTTTCGTCTACGACTACACCACGAGGAACCTCAGCTTCATCAGGATGTACAAATTCCTGAAGGAGCGGGGCATCAAGAACAACAAGTTCTTCCTCAAGCTTTACGACCAGAACCTCCTCGGCATCGACCCCTTGGACGAGTCGAGGCTGACCTTGGAACTGAAGGCGAGGATACTCCAGGAAATCAGCGTCAACAAATGGTACTACCTCAGGGAGGTGGTGAGGATACCAACGCCGGGCGGCCCTAACCAGTTCGTCCTCCACCGGGGGAACCTGGCAGCGCTGTTCTGCCGGAAGAAGAACCTCAATGTGGTCCTCCTCCTCCCGAGGCAAAACTACAAGACCACCTCGATCATCGCCGACGACACGTGGATCTACCACTTCGGGACGGAGAACACCATGATCTTGTACAGTAACAAAGAGTTCGCCGACTCGAAGCTCAACCTCAAGAAGTTCAAGGACATCGTGGACCTGCTCCCAGAGTACGTGAAGGACGCGGTCCTGACCAAGGGGAAGGATACCGACAACGAGACACTGATTTGGAGCGCGAAGACCAGGAACAGCATCAAGCCGCTCCCGTCCGCGAAGGACCCGAACTTCGCGAACAAGTTGGGCCGCGGTTTGACTACACCGATTGTCAACTTCGATGAGTGAAATGCTTGCTCATCTAAAACTCTCTTAATTGCTGGGACACCCTTAGAGTTTCGCAACTACAGCGGAAGGTAATTCTATACGCGACAGTAAAAAAATGCGAAAATTGGGCTATCAGCAGCCGGATTTGACGAAATGCCTTCCTTAATTAGAAATTAATATTTGAAGAGGAAGGCATGAATAGTCTGAATTGGTGGATAAAAAGAATCTCAAAACTCACAGACGGTGAATACGAACTGGTTTAATTCAACGGAATTTGTAAAAAGTCAATTTCAAGCATTCGTGTGGAAACGAATACAAAGCACAAGTTGAAAACTTCATCTACAAGGGATTTGGAAGTGGTTATTCATATTGGGTGTCTCCAAAAAATTCATAGTAAAAGAAAGAACATGTAGCATATGTGGAGATACTGATCCTAAAAGGATTAAGAAAAAGCCGGAAAGTTTCGAATTGGAAGTTCAAATTCTCGACAACTCGTATGTGCTGATGAGCCCGTATTCTGGATTGAAAGAAAAGATTTCCATCAAGCACATTGGGTGCGGCAGAATTTTCGAAATGAGACCCAACGACTTTATCTCCAATGGGAACAGGTGTCTTGCCTGTTCCAGAAAAGGGCCTTTAAAAATTTACAAGTTCGTTGAAAAAGTCATGATTGAGAATGACTTGGAATACAAAACGGAATATTTTATCGACGATTGCAAGTTTGTGAAAAAGCTTCGTTTCGACTTTGTTGTTTTTCAAAAGTGAAACCATGTTTCCTGGTAAAGCCGACAGGAAACAGCACATAAAACCGTCATTTGGTGACAATTTTGAAAAGCAAGTCTAGCGAGATGAAGTCAAAAACCAATACTGTAAATCCAAAGGTATTCCATTGATCAGGTTCAATCAGAGAGATTCGAAAGAAACCAAACAGGAAAAGGCAAATCTGGTTCAACGACTATCGAAACCCTGCCGGAACGGCAGAAGGGAGTAGAGTACACCCCATGCGGGGTGGAAATAGAGAGCATCCCCAACGGGATGAAGATATAGTCTCATCTTTACGGAAACGTAAAGCAGCCAAAGCTGCATGCAGTGTTGCGATCTGCATGAAAGAAATTTAGGGGCATTTAGCAAGTACAACAAGATAATTTACTCTTCGGCCGCGCCGGCACTGTCGAAGGCGGCCGAGTTTGCCGCGGCGAACGGGAAGCCCTATTCCAAGACGATAACGACCACTCCGAACATTCTTGACTCCCCCGAAGGGGCCTTCTGCAAGGCCCAGATCGACGGGGCGTGCAAGTTCACCGAGCTCTTCTACGACTGGAAGAGGCCTCGAATCCAGGAGTACATCGCCAAGAACTCCAGGAACGACTTCGTCCACGTCGAGTTCTCCTATAGGGAGCTTGGGCTGAGCGAGGAGTGGTTTAGGAAGGAGTGCAGGAACCTCGAGAACGACATGGGTGCCATCAAGAGAGAGATCCTCCTCGAGTGGTGCCACGTCAACGACACCTCCCCGTTCTCCGAGGAGTCCATGGCCGCCATCGACGCCAAGCTGAGGGAACCAACCGGCAAGCTCGTGGTGAACGACTTCTACGTGTTCGACTTGTACGAGACCCTCAACCCGATGACCCCATACGTCGTGGGGGTCGATGTCGCGGGCGGCCTAGACCTCGATTCGTCCTCGGCGACCATAATTGACCCGTTCTCGTTCGCGACCGTCGGGCATTTCAAAAGCAACAAGATCGACACAAGGGACCTATCAGATATGCTCGAGCGCCTCGTGAAAGTGCTTCCGAACTGCATCCTGGCGCCGGAAAGGAACTCCCTCGGCAAGGGAGTGATCGACAACCTCCTCGCCGGCCCCGCCGCCAAGAATGTGTACTGGGAGGTCAGGGAAGTCAAGGCCGAGAAGAAGGTCATGGATGGGAGGGTCGTCAGGTCCGCGGCCAAGAGGCGGGTTTACGGGGTTAGCACCGACTCAGCTAGCCGTGACCTGATGATCAACGAAATCCTGTTCACCCTAGTGGCATCCGAGCATGACAAGGTCGTGTGCAGAGCGATCTTCCAGGACATCAAGGACTTGGTCAGGAACAAGAAAGGCAAGATCGAACACCGGGCCGGGGCCCACGACGACAGCCTGTTCTCATACCTGATCGGAAGGTATGTCATCAATTTCGGGTCGAACCTAAAGCACTATAATATTTCGAGAACCCCGGACGCCAACAGGAAGGCGGTCGCCTCCAAGGCTTCGAACCTTTTGGACCGGATCGCCGTGCGGAACTCGCCATCGGCCGGCCAATCCAGGCTCCTCGAGGAAATGATCGAAAGGCAGTTGGACGCCAAAATGAGGGAGGCCGAGAGAAAGGGGGCTGGAAAGGCGAGTAGCCTGCTCCTGTCCATTCTCGCGGCGAACTCCCCGTCCAGGGGGGCCGACGAGTAAGGCAACGGAAACAAGGAGGAATCGAATGGAACAAAACCAGGTGGTCGGGGAGGTTGAGAGGGAGCAGGTGCTCCAGTACATTTCGGACGGCATCCTCATGGAGAACGTCAGAAGGCAGGTGGCATCCTCGGACATGCCGTCGTCGGGGGGCGTCGACTACCTCGGAGGCCTGGACTACAGGTTCCGTTACCTCCACGACGTCAAGTTCCGCCAGAATGACGAGCTGAGGGCCGAGCTAAGGAGGATCAGGGAGAGGGCGTACTCCGAAGTCCTTTCCCTTCTGGAGTCGAAGTTCGGCTTCAGGCTCAACCCCGACAGGACGGGGGCCGCCATCCACGACGTGGCGGAGCTTTACAGGTTTTTTGTAATCAGGTACCGGAGGGTCATGACCGAGCTGCTCTATTCCGAGGCGATGGCCGGGAAAAAGCAGTTCGTCCAGATGTTCAAGCCGGAAACGTCGAAAAAGGACCTTGGAATTTACTCCCTCCGCAAGCTCCTAAGGAACTTCGACAACGTGGTCGTCGTCCATAACATCGAGAAGATCGTGGGTCACGTGAGGGAGTCCATCGGGCCCGAGGCGGTCGTCCCGGCCGCGGTCACATTCGACCCGGAGGAGTACAACAACATGGCCGTCGCCAGGATCTTGGGTGGAAAAGGCGGCACGGCGTCCCTCGAGCCCGATTTCAAGGACAGGTTCTTTTCGAAGTTCGACGAGTCCGAGGACAGGCCCTTCGTGATCTTCGACGTCAAAAGCATGCTCGTGAACGCGTTCCTGAAGAATGCTCAACAATTCCAACAGGAGGAAGACCCCGAATGACCGAGAACGCCACGACAACCCCCGCCCTAGAGGCCGCGATCGAGGCCACCGCTGTGAAGGAAGGCGAGGCACAGCTTTTCCAAGACCTTTCCGACATCAAGGAAATGGAAAAGGAAATGTTCAAGGACATGGAGGACCCGAGGACCAAGATCGTCAGCGAATTCTCGGAAAAGATACGGCAACTCGAGGAGCTCGCCAGCCAGGAGAGCTCGAAACCCGGAGGCGGGAGAAAGAAGAAGGCCGCCGCAGCGATGGAATTGGCCTCGAGGTACAGAGCCCTGATCGCCCAGTACGCCGAGTCGGACACCCTCCTGCCGCTTGCCGGCCTTCCGAGGCACTACGGAGCGTACTCCATGCCGTCGGAAGAAGAGTACTCCTCCGTGCTCGCGCACGTGAGGTCCAAACTTAAGTCCTCGAAGGAGTACACCTTCCACGAACCAGACTACGTCGAGCAGCTCGTGGCGGACGCTCTGGAGGAGCCGTTCAAGTCCCATGTCAGGATTTTCTCCTACAGGTTCCTTTCCTATGTGGCCCAGACCCGGCTGAAGGACAATGCGATCTTCGTCTCCAACGTCATCATCAACGCCAACAGGCTCAGGGCCGCGACGCGTCCGTATCCCGGGAGGGACTCCTTCCTGTCGGCGGTCAGGAGGATCATCGCCGTCTCCAAGGACTTCAATCCGGGAACGGCCGGAAAGGAGGCGTCCGATGCCCCAGTTCAAGTTCCTCAAGCCTGAAAAGGGAGGGTACTCCGTCGACTGCGAACGGCTCGAGGCCTACATCCCGAAGGAATACATGTCCGGGGAGCCTGAGCTCGCGGTCCTCGAAGGGAAGACACTCAGGACCATCGGAATATTCGCCTTCAAGGCCTTCTTCAGCAAGGAATGGAAACTGTACTCCCTCGGGGTGCCCATGGACGTCGTCCTAGCGGTCCATTCCAACCGGGAAGAGACCGCGCTGAGCCTCTCCAGAAAGTCCGAGCCGGATGACTACCTTGTCCTCTCGTACTCCCGGGGCGAGACGTTCCTTCCGAACGACAACGTGATCGTCAACGACGTGTCGATAAGGAAGTTTATCAGGCTTCTGAACAGCGGAAAGCTCCCCCAGGGCCTTGAGTATTCGGGGCTCGTCCAACTCTACCACAACGCGATGGAAGCGAGCGGAGTCAACCTGGGAGTCCAGTCCCTCCTGCTTGAACTTACCCTGTCGGAGCTCTGCCGGGACTCGAAGGACCCGGACAGACCGTTCCGGCTCCGGGCGGGCCGTCCCGACGCCGGAGAGGACGGGTACAGGATGCACTCCATCATGAAGATCCCGCAGCTCTCCTCCACGTTCGCGGCGCTCGCTTTCCAGGACGTCAATGAATCCATCGTCAGCTCGATCAGGAGGACCCGCCTCGGTAAGGAGGAACGGGAAAGCCCGATCGAAAAAACGATCCGATACTAAGGAGAAAAAAATGCCCCCTAACTTCGTGATCGTCCTCGACCCGGGCCATGACGTCCGCACGGCCGGGAAGAGGTCCCCCGACGAGACTCTGCTGGAATACAGGTTCAACCAGGAGGTCGTCGACAGGGTTCTGAAGCTATTCAAGGAGTCCAGGTACAAAAACATTACCGTCCTGTCGACCAAGTCAATGACCGACCAGGATGTCCCTCTCAACCAGAGGTGTAAGTTCTCGAACGACTCCAAGGCTGACCTGTTTATCTCCGTCCACGCCAACGCGTTCAACCCCGTCGTAGAGAGGACCGACCCGAAGACCGGCACAGCCTACCGGTTGTACTCCAACGAGTGGAACCACGCCTGTGGCTTCGAGGTGTACTACAGGAGCCCGGCGGGGCTCAAGGTAGCGCAGATCTGCCATCAAGCCTACAAGGAGGAAATCTTCCAAAAGTTCAAGATTCCCGACAGGGGTATCAAGAAGACCAGCGGCTTCTACATCCTGAACAGAACCGCCGCGCCGGCCATCCTTATCGAGTTCGCCTTCTACACCAACAAGAGGGAGTGCGACCTTATGAAGACCGACGAGTTCAAAAACGCGTGCGTAAAGGTTTTAGAAAAGACGATCATCGGGTTCTGCCGCACCGCGCACTCGGCCCCCTGACCCACCGGAAGAACGGCCATCGGCGTCTACGCCGATGGCCCTTTCTTTTCGTTCGGGGCCGGGAAAGCTTCGGCTTCCAGGCCTTTCAATTCCAACAACCAATTAACTATTTGGCATTCTCAATCCCAACCTGAAAGGAGGAAGTCGGCCGGATTCGGGAGCCCCGGAGCCGGCAAGACTTGGAACCTATGGAATTTATCCACCCATCAGTACGGTCGAAAATCATCGACAACTCCATCACTTTCGTCACGGCCCAGGGGATCACCCAGCTCTATCTGGTGTTCACCTCCGATACCGGTCCTGACAACAAGATCACCCGGATCACCAGCCCCTCGGAGTGGATCTTCCACTACGGAAATCCGAACATGAGGAAGCACGGCCAGGCGGCCTATAATGCCCTCAACTGGTTGAACTCCCACGGCGGGATTTTCGCCCTCCGGGTCATGCCCGACGACGCCGGATTCTCCCACGCCATCGTCAACATCCAGTCCAAGGAGTCCCAGAAGAACGTCTTGGACGTCAACGGCGACGTTGCCGTTGTCCCCAACGTGACCCTGAGGACCGTCGCCGCCTTCAGCGACGACGCCAACGTCACCGAGGCCGCCCTCGAGACCTTCGTGAAGACCGCCAAGCCCAAGACCGTCGACGGCTTCAAGAACCACATGTTGTTCGCCGCCTACCCGAAGGGCCGCGGCAAGGCCTACGACAACCTCGGCTTCATCATGACCCTGAACGACACCCTGAACGCGACCTACCCGTTCCGGCTGTACAACTTCGAAGTGGTCAAGATTCTCGACAGCGGTGCCTTGCAGACCATCGACGGCCCCTTCCTGGTCTCCATGGACCCCGACGCCGTCTCCATCAGCCAGGAGTCAATGCACATCAAGTACGTGGTCGAGAAGTACGGTCAGTACTTGAACATCATCTTCAACGAGGAGGCCTACGACGCCCTCGGCGAGATCGTCAACCCCCACGTCAACCCCCAGGTGCTCGATTTCTTCGGCGGCGTGACCAGGGTCATCAATGAGCTGCCTGAGACCTACTTTGAGCCCCTGACACGGAAGGACGAGGACGTCCACCTGTCCCTGCTGGACTACGAGGACTCCGTCGCCACCGGCGCCAAGAATTTCGTCGACACCGCCAGCGAGGTCGAGCAGGCCGTCGTCTTGGTCGACAATGGCAACCGCCTGTCCGAGTACGAGACCAGGCTTGTCACTGTCGAGAACCAGAAGTATGTCCTGAACCGCTTCAGAGCCGGCGCCTTCCAGACCGCCATGGACCTCGTGGCCAAGGTCTCCGACAGCGGCGGCACCTACGTCCTCGACTCGGGCGAGCTGGAAGTGGCCATGGGCGAGTTCGACAGCGCCCACGCCGCCTATCTTGCGGCCGAGGACACCTACAACACCACTCCTGCCCTCCCGATCGAGGACAAGCAGGCCGCCGAGGACGCCCTCAAGCTCGCCGGCGACTACGCGAAAGGTAAGCTCGCCACCATGCTCTCGGTCATGCACAAGGCCCTCGACTACGCCCGCGCCATCCAGGACCACATGCGCGCCCTTCGTGAAATGGCCGCGCGCCGCCGGGTGCGCTATTACCAGGCGCGCACGGACACGCACTTCTTCACCCTGTTCGACCAGTTGACGGCATGAGCCTGGTCCTGGCCAACGCCCTGTTGCTGCCGTTCGCGGCCCTGCTGGTCGTGCCCCTGCTGGTGCATCTGTTCGCGCGGGCCAGGCCGCCGGTCTATGAATTCAGTGCGGTCGAGTTTCTGCGCCGCATCCTGCGCCAGTCCATCCGCCTGAAACGGCCGCAGTCCTTGCTCGTCCTGCTGCTCCGCACGCTGCTGTGCGCAGCGTTGATCGGGCTGTTTCTGAAACCGATCTTGTTTGGTGACCATCGCCTGGGCGCCGCGGGCGCGCAGCGGAACGTCGTGGTGCTCGTGGACGCCACCGCTTCGATGGCGGCGGTGGAAGGCACGCAAACGCGCTTTGCCGCCGCGTGCGCCAGGGCCAGCGAGGTGTTGTCCGAGTTGTCCGCCAACGACCTGGCCAACGTCATTTGGATGGGATCGCCCAACCGCGCGGAGTTCCCCCAACTCGGCGTCAACGTCGGCTACCTGAAGAAAGTCCTGCGTTCGGCCTCCGTCACGTCGGAAGCCGCGGACCTCAGCGCGGCCCTGGCCCTGGCCGCCGACCAGTTGCAGGGCAAACCCGGCGCGCGGGAAATCTACATCGTCTCGGATTTCCAGAGCAGCGCCTGGGGCGCGCAACCGCTGGCCGCGCCGCCGGGCCTGGCGGTCCACCCGATCAAGATTGGCCGGAGAGACCCTGGCAACCAGGCGCTCACGGCGCTCTCCGTCGCGCCGCCCAATCCGTTGCCCGGCCAGGAAGTCACGGTCGCCTGCGAGGTCTGGAACTTCTCGCCCGAGCACAGCTTGAGCACGTTGTTTGTGCGCGCCGGCGACACGCCGCAGACCCGCGAGGTGCGCCTG
>Ga0101944_10007866_pt1 | contig 10454 bp, 8 predicted proteins | sample DewCreD2012metaG_FD_75245 | JGI IMG/M metagenome (GOLD analysis project Ga0101944, IMG submission 75245) | Hot spring sediment bacterial and archeal communities from British Columbia, Canada, to study Microbial Dark Matter (Phase II) - Dewar... ...
GTTTCCTTCGATGGTGGCCAGGTCATCGCTGCCGACGCCGCTCATGGGGGCTGCATCGATCAGGAAGTTCGGCCGGTTGGCGTCGACGGTGGCGTTGTCTCGCATCCAGACGTTGTCCTTGATGAGCCAGCCCCATGTGGTGAACTCCAGGCCTGGGGTGGTGCCCATGGCGACGCCGATGCGCGGCAACTGGGCCTTGAGTTCCATATTGTAGTTGCCGGTCCGCTCGACGAGGTTGTGTTCGAAGGTGAAATTCATGATCGGCTGGCGGCCGTCTGAGTTGCCCATGTACAGGCCGACTTCCTGGGCGTCGGAGAAGTGGCAGTTGCGGATTACGATGTCCCAGCCGGTCACGTGGGAGCTGAAGCAATTGTTCAGGAAGTGGTGGACGTACAGGTCCTCGAAGACGAAGTGGTGGTAGTAGTCCGTGTTGGAGCCGCTCGTGGTGACGGCGGCCTTGATGCCGTCGCTGCCGACGGTCGTGCCGGCGGTGTTCCGGCCGTCGACCTCGAAGTTTTCGAGCCTCCAGTAGCTGGAGTTGCGGATCTCGACGACGTTGAGGGTGCTCGAGGCCCGGAGGCAGGCGACACCGGCATCGGAGCCGCGGATAGTGAACCAGGCGTCGGGGCTGCCGTTCTTGTTGGTGATCCGGAGGGTGCCGTAGGTGCCGGGGTTGATGATAAGCGTGTCACCGGGGCTCATCGAGTTGACCTTGGTGGTCAGGTTGTCGCCGGGATTGGCATAAATGGTGGTGGCCCGGGCAGGCACTGCGGCGAGCAGGAACATGGCAACGAGCATCAGGCATACCAGGTAGAGATGACTGACCCGCCGGCCGCGGCCGGATCGGCGCGAGTGAGAATACAGCATCTTTCCGCCTCCCTCGTAACAGAAAAAAGAGCCGCTGAACGTACAGCGTAATGCCATTGTAGTGGATTGCGGGGAGGGGAACCAGTGTTTATCGCCGCGGAGGCCTAAGTGTCGCTGGAGCGGACCTGTGAGGGGTCGGGAGTCGGTAGTCGGGGGTCGGGAGTCGGGGGTCGGGGGACAGAAGTCAGAGGTCAGAGGTCAGAAACGGGTACGGCCAGGGGGGTTGACTCCCTGGGGGGGTGTGCATCGTATGCTGATGGTGCGCTGCAAGGTGATCCTTCGTGGCCGTCGTGGGGCCGGAGCTTCGGCAGATTGTGGCACCCGCTCGGGGAGACGGCGGGGCCGGTTGCATCAGCGAGGATGGCTTCTGCCGGTGTCGCGGATGTTCTGGCACTGGACGCAGCGGAGGGCGAACGGCACCATTTGCAGGCGCTTCTGGGGGATCGGCTTGTCGCAGTCCAGGCACCGGCCGTAGGTACCATCGTTCAGACGTGCGAGGGCTTCGTCGATCTGGGCCAGTTGGGCTGACTCGATCGCGGCCAGACCTGCTGCCAGGCTATTGGCGGTATCGCCGGCAGCCTTGTCCATGGCATCGGCCGGGCGTGCCTGTGACACGGCATCGTCACGATGCCTATTGAGATCACCACGCAGGGCGCGTTGCAGCGCTGCCCTTTTCTCCAGCATGGCCTGTCGGAAACGTTCTTGCCAACTGCTGTCGCTGCCCATCCCCTGTACTCCATATACCCATGCACTTGAGCCCGATCCCCGCGATGCGGGACGACAGGGCCAATCCTACCGGGGATGGGCCGGCCCGACTACGGGATCGGTCCCGGAATCTGATTGTTGATATTGCTCAGCTGGTTCTGGCGGATCAGGAACCCGAACGGGTCGAAGGCCTGCTCCAGGTTGTTGCCCGTCACGCCGAACGCCGATCGTTTGGCGTTGTCGTTCAGGAAGTCCAGGCCGCTGACGTTATACGTGACCGTCGCACTGACCCCGGCCCGCAGGAACAGGTTCTGGTTGGCCCAGGCCTGCACCCGCGTCAGGACCGTCTCCGGGGCCCACAGGATGTCCCCGGGGGCCAGCGTGATGTTCGGGTCCTTGCCCTTCTGGATCCGGTCCACATCGAGCTTGACGTGCAGGTCCCGCCCGTCCGGCAGCCGACGAATCAGCGTCAGTTCCGTCGGCGTCACGTCCGTCCGCAGCCCCCCGGCCGAGGCCAACGCCTGCAGCACGTTCATCGTCGTGCCCGGCGGGTTGACCTGCTGGTGCGGGGCCTGGACCAGCCCCCCGACGAAGACCACGTTGGGCGCGGCCGCCTGCACGACCACCACGTCCCCGTTCTGCAGCGGGGCCATCGTCAGCGCCCGCTGCAACTGTTCGGGCTCCAGGATGTTCACCCGCGTCTGCTCGCCGGTCCGCAGCCGACGCAGGAGCACCTCGCCGCTGGAGACGTTGGAGACCCCGCCGGCCCCGGCGATCGCGTACAGCAGGTTGCGTTGCGAGCGGGGCAGTTGGACCAGCCCCGGCTGGCTGACCGCCCCGGTCACCAGCACGTAGGCCATCTCGGGCCTGGCCAGTTCCACGTGCACGGCCGCCTGGCGGTAGACGCTGGGGACATAGGCGTTCTGGATGACGTCCTCGACGTCCTGCAGTTCCAGCCCGGCCACGGACAACTTGCCGACGATCGGCAGGTCGATGTTGCCGTCGCGGTCGACGCGGGACTGCATGGGAGCGGCCACGCCGGTCTGCTCGACGCCGCTGATCAGGATGGCCAGCACGTCGCCGGGGCCGACCTTGTAGGGCCCCCAGAACTGGTCGGCGGCGGGCTGGGTGGCCGCCGGCTGGGTCTCGGCCGGCCCGGTGGCGGCGGCGCAGACGGGCGTCTCTGCCGGCGAGGGCTCGGCGGCGGTCCGCTGAAGTTCCAAGAACTCGTTCAGCGACATGCGGTTGTCGCTGCAACCGACCAGCGACCCCGCGGCCAGCACAACTCCAAGGAATGCAGCCAGGCATGCTGCCGCAGTGGCGGCCCGCGGGATTTCCGGGATACGCATGGTGTTCATCTTGCTACTCCTCCGAGCGTCTGCGGTACTTGTTCAGACTGCCGGTTCCCGGAGGAATCCGGCATGAGACTTGGGTGGCGGTTGAGCCATCGGCAGCTGTCCGGGTCCTCCTGCGAAGGCGGACCTTCGGGTCGGCCTGGCCCGGCGACCCTGCACACATCGGACGTCCTTGCAGGCAGTGGTTGCTCGACGGGCACGGGTGACCGAATGCTATCGGCTCAGCCAGTGATACATTGTCCGAATGTCCAAGCATAAGTCAAAGGGGTGCCAAAGATTCAGCACAAAGTTTCGCCCGGCGAACGGCGGTTCCCGTACAGCCTGGCTGCCGCGGTCTGGCCCGCGTCACACGATCTACTTGTCATGTCCTGCCTGAGCGACGATGCTCAGGCGCACCTTCTGGCGAGTGAGCTTGACTCCGTCAAGCGTCACCAGGCCCCATTGATCCGCCACAGCGATTCCCTGCTGCAACACCTGTTTGTCGTTCAGCGGGCGTAGGGTCCATTTGCACTGCCGGCCGGGCGGGGTCTTGAACCTCTGGCACCGGCGCGGCGTCACATTCGTGGTCGCCTCTGGATGCGGCTTGTGCCCGGGAAAACAGGCACACCAGCGTTACGTCGCTGGCGGCGGTTTGGGCGGGCGGCGGCTGTCTTGGGGCGCACGCCGGGCCAGGGACGGATCTACCTTCACGGCGATGGGATCCACGAACTGTATTCCAATTTCGTGGACCATGCCGGTCAGGTGCTGGCAGCGGACGACGAGGCCGTGCATGCGCACCCAGCTGCGGGAGGGTTCCGGCAGCCAGATGGAGCAGAGCGTGCCGGGGTGGATCATCTGGCTGTGGAGGAATGCCATGCCGCCGCTGGAGAGGTTCCGCCCGGAGACCACGAAGGCGACGAAACTGCCGGGCTCCGTTGGCTGGACGATCACGTTGCGCACACGGTAGGGCACGCGCCGGCTTCTGCGGTGGTCCTGCGCCACTGCTTCCTGCTGGCAATCCCGCCTGTCGAGGATCCGTTGCAGGGCGGTTTCGTCGAGCCGGAGGGAATGCACCATGGGTGCATCCATGGGTGGTGTACTATAGCGTTTCACGTGTTACGTGTCTCCCAATGATACAGTCCGCGTCCTGCGACGCGGGTTCGGTAAACCCGAGCGGGTCGTTCGCGCTGCGCGGCGCGCAGCAGACCTGGAACCGGCCGCGCTGCATGGCCTGGCGCAGTTGGCCTTCGGCTGAGGCGATCAGGCCGGCAACGGTCGGCTGGCTCAGCGACTCGGTCGATGCGGCTCCGGCGCTGATGGCATAATCGATGGTGCCCTTCGAGCACACGATCGCCGCGCGGCGGAAGCGCTGGCAGATGTTCATCGCCAGGCACGCCAGTTGTTGCCCGCAATCCGGCATTGCCAGGGCGAACGTTGCGTCTGCGTACCGGGCTACGAAGAGGCCTTTGCTTTCAAACTCGTGCAGGATCTCTCCGGCAGAGGCGATCACCATATCGGCCACTGTCTGCCCGTAGGCAGAGGCGAAATCCGCGAACGATTCGATCTGACACAGAATCAGGCCGAGTGAACGACCGGAGCCAACGGCTTGCCGCAGAGCCCTCTTGAGGTAGCCGTCGAATGCGGCGCGCGCCGGCAGGCCGGAGACCGTGTCGGTCATGTTTTCAGCGGGGGTGCTGCGGCTGGCGCCATCGACAGGCGGAGGGGCCGGGTGCGCGTCCGTGCGTGTGTCTTGAAGGGCCGGCTGGACGGCTGGGTGCGTCCGAACCGCTTCGTAACCAGCGGTGCGGCCAATGTCCAGGCTCAGAAGGTTGGCGCTTTCCTTCACGTGATGGTCCAGTTCGCGCAGGATTCTGTCCACCTGGCTTGGGCCGATCGACAGGGTGGACTCGGCTTTTGCGCAGAGGGCGTCCAGCATCTGGTTGCCCGCGTTATCGCAGAACGCGTCGGCGACGCCGGTCGCCACGTGGATCACATCGACGAAGCGCGATATCTCCGCCGGGAGGTCGGGTCTGCTGCCGGAATGATGGAGGCGGACTGCGAGCCGCAGATCGTCCCGCAGGCGCCACTTGCCGAACAGGGCGTAGGCCACCTCCACGTGGTCGGTGCCGAAGAATGCCTGCTCCATCTCGCGCAGCGCGCCGTGGTCGCCGGCGGCGTGCCGGTAGGGCGTGGCGTACTCGTTCCGCAGTGTCTGGGCCATTACCAGGACCCCCAGGTCGCTCAGCAGGCCCGCGACAAACGCCTCATCCGACAATTCCGGCACGACGTGCCGGGCGAGCAGCTTGCCCGCGACCGCCTGGGTCACGCTGCGCCGCCAGAATGCCTGGTAGTCGAACCAGGACAGCCGGTGCCGGCCGAAGCTGTCGACCACAGACAGACCCATGGCCAATATCTTCAGGGAGCGCAACCCCAAGGCTACGATCGCCTGTTGAAGGGAGGTGATGCGCTGGGACAGCCCGAAGACGGAGCTGTTTGCCACCTTCAGCACCTTGGCGGCCACGACCGGATCGTGCCCCACGACGGCGGCGATCCGGGCGACGGTGGCGTCTTCGTCCTGCAGCAGTTCCAGAAGCTGCAGGCCGGCCTGGGGCAGTGTGGGCAGCTTGTTGCTGTTCTTGATCCGTTCGACAAGCGACTGGGAAGCCGCTGCTTTCTGCATGGCGTTGGCCATCGCATTCTCCATCTAAAGACCGCCCTTGCCGCGCTGGTTCGCTGCTGCGGCGCGAGCACCTGGTGCGGGGTTAGGGGACAAACCGACAGCCAATCCGGAAGCCCGCCTGCATCTGTGTCGAGTGGGCCACCTGGACTTCGGCCCTGTACAGGGTGTTGTCGGCGCAGACGTAGACCCGCGCCGTCGTGCCGACAGGCACATGTTTCCAGCAGTGAAGGCCAATGCCCTGGAGACTCAGGTCCTGCACCGAGCCTTCCGCCAGTTGCAGGGGTTCGCCCGGCAGCGTGTACTGGAGCGCGGCGGGGGCGGCCAGCGCCCATCTGGGGTTGGCGCGCCGGCGGAGCGGAAACGCGAAGTCTGGATCCTGGAAGAGCATCTGCAGAAGCGTACGGCAATGCCTGGCGTCCGCAGGGGCCTCAACAACATCGGTATGGTTCTGCATGAGTTACCTTCCGTTCCATCGGGCCGACTCGTCAGGCGCATATGCCGGGGCCGTGCGTGACGGGTCCAGCCGGGACCGGCATCATCTTACCTTCAGGCATTGCGCGATCGCACCGTGGCGCAGGTGATCCTTCTGCTGCGGGCCGTCCGCTTCCATCGCTGCGACCACCTCGGCGATGGCGTCGACCGCGTCGGGTGCCAGTTGGGTCCCGCTGTTCTGCTGCAACTCGTGGAGGGCCTCGGCACGGCCCATTCCCTTGCGGTAGGGTCGATCCGATATCAGCGCGTCGAAGCTATCGGCCGCGGCGATCAGCCGGGACGCCAGCGGAATTTCGTCCTTTCTCAGCCCCGCGGGGTAGCCCAGGCCGTCGTAGCGTTCGTGATGGTGGAGAATGGCCCGGGCGACGCCGTCCAGACCCTGGACCTGCTGGACGATCCGGGCGCCGATCCGGGGGTGCTGCTTGATGGCCTCGTACTCGACGGTGGTCAGCCTTGTTGCCTTGCGAAGTACGGCATCGCTGATGCCGATCTTGCCGATGTCGTGGAGCAAGCCGGCCAGTTCGATCTCGCGGCACTGCTGGGGGTCGCCGAGGCCCATGCAGTCGGCCATCTGAACGCTGAGGTGTGCCACGCGGGCGGAGTGGTCGTGGGTGTATTCGTCCTTGGCATCCACGGCGCAGGCCATGGCCTTGATGGTTCCGATCATCTGGCGGTTGACCTTGCCGTGCAGTTGGCAGTTCAGCAGGGCCGAGGCGGCGAGCGAGGAGAGACCTTCGACGAGTTTTCGGTCCCGGGACGTAAACTCGGTATTGTCATGGCGCTCCGTGGCGGTCAGGATGCCCACCGGCTCGCCGCGGGCCAGCAAGGGGACGCGGACGACGACAAAGGACTGCGTCGTGTAGGTGCCGCGGGACTTGCCGGCTAGGTCGGGGCGCTCGGCAATGTCGTTCACGAGCAGCAGGTCCTCGTCGAAGAGCACCTGCCCGGCGATGGTCCCGGCCAGGGGCAGCGACGCGCGGCGGACCTCCTCGGGCAGTCCCAGCGCGGCAAGGACCTCGAGCCGCTGGCGTTGCTCATCGAGCACCATGAGGGAGACCCGGCGGCAATCCAGGATCCGGGCGGCCTCGTTGACGACGACCCGGCCGATGTCCGGGGCGTGGGTCCGGACGACGATCTCGGACATCAGGGTGTACAGCATGTTGAGTTCTTCGTAGCTGGTGCACATCGCCTCGGCCAGGTCGGACACGGCTGTCTCGCGGTCCAGGGCGTGTTCGAGCAGGCAGCAGAGCGCCTGGCCGGCGTCGGCGAGTCTGGTCTGGTTGCCGTTGCGGTCGTAGGAAACATGGCCCAGGGTGCGGCCCTTGTATTGGATGGGGAGGGCGTCGGAAGAGGCGTTCATTGGGGGCGCCGCGCCTGGGGGGCCGGCTTTTTGCGCGACGACGACCTCGGCCCCTGCCAACCGCCCGATGGCGGCGAGGGCCTGTGCCATGGGCGCAGCGCCCACGGTTTCGCGCAGGATCTCGGGGCAGTCTATATAGAGCTGCGCGCCGGGCATGAGCGTGCCTCCAGGATCGTGCTGACGAGCTCGCGGAGCTTGCGGGGCTCGAACGGCTTGGCCATGACGATGGCCCCCCATGTCTCCTGGGCGATCGCGGCGTCGCGTGCCTGGCCCTTGGCCGTCAGGATGATGATGGGCAGGTCCTGGGTATCGGGGGATCCCTGCAACGTGGCGACCACTTCGAGGCCGCCCATCAGCGGCATCATGACATCGACGATGAGCAGGTCGGGCACGGAGGCGCGGATGCGCTCCAGGGCCTCGCGTCCGTTGGACGCCACGTCGATCTGGCGGTCCGGGCTGCGCAGCAGGTACCGCAGGCCTTCCACGATATGCGGTTCGTCGTCACAGATCAGAAGTCGCTTCATACCGTCAGTGCCTCCTGTTCCTCGGTTGTCTGCGAGGCCATAAGCTCAACCAGATGCTCTTCGTGACCCGGTGTGCAGGGCAGGAAGCCGACGCCGTGGCTGTCGGCAAGCTGCCGCTCCTGCCGGCCGCCCCTGTGGGATACAACCGCGATGCGGGCGCGGCTTCCCTCGAGCCGCAGAAGGTCGAGTTCCGGCCACGAGTTGGAAAGGCATTCGTCAAAGACCAGCACCCGATCGACCGGGTACCTCTGCACGTTCAGCGCCGCTTCGGCCACGTCGGCAGCCGCGAGGGGCGCGTGCCCGGCCTGTCGGAGCGAGCGGAGCAGGGGCTCGCGGCTGTCGGCGGGCGCGCCTACGACCAGAACGACGTGACCCTTGCGTGGGCGGTCCTGGCGGACGAACTCCACCGCCTGCAACAGTTCGTCCCGCGAGACAGGCCGCACGAGAAGAACGTCGACCCCCGGCACCTTCATGGGCGTGCCGCTGTTGACGTAGCTGTGGACGATCAGGCGGAAGCCTCGGCGGCGCGGATGCGAGGTGATCTTTTGGAGAAGTTCGGGGGCGTCCATGTCGGGAAGCAGCAGGTCCGCGACCACCAGCTCCGGCTCCCATTCGTTCAGGTGGGCGAGCAGCCGTCGGGCCGAGTGGGCCGGCCGGACCTCGTACCCGTTGCTGCGCAGCACCTGGGCAATAGTCGCCACGACTTCCGGGGCCGCGTCACAGACCACGGCCCGCCGGATGAGCTGGGCGGCGTCGGCGCTGCGCTTGCCTTCCGGCCGGTCGCAGGCGGCCAGCGAGAAGCAGAACTCGGAACCTTTGCCGACCTCGCTATCGACCCAGACGGCACCGCCGTGCCGCTCCACGATCCACTTGACGATGTAGAGCCCCAGGCCTACGCCGCCGAACTCGGAGACGTTCGTATCCGACAGTTGGGAGAAGCGGTTGAAGATTTCGTCCCATTTGTCGCGCGGGATGCCCGGTCCGGTGTCCTTGACTCGCACGAGCACCTCCCGGCCGCTGCACTCGGCACTGACGCACACGGCGCCGCCGGCGGGGGTGTACTTCAGCGCATTGGACAGCAGGTTGTTGATCACCTGGGCGATCCGCTGGGAATCCATGGCCACGGGCGGGAGGTCTTCGGGGCACGCGCTGGACAGGCGGATCGACTTGCTCTGGGCCATGGCTTCGAAGACGCGGATGGAGGTATCGATGACCTCGGCCAGGTTGGCGGGGCGGATCTGCCATTCCACGCGGTCGTTCTCCAGGCGCTGGACCTCCAGGAGGTCATCGACGAGGCGGGAAAGGCGCGTGCACTCGTCGGCGATGATGTTGAGGAAGCGCGCCTGGTCCGGGGGCTCGAGGTCGATGCCGGGATCCATCAGCATGCGGGCGTACAGCAGGATGGAGGTCAGGGGGGTGCGAAGGTCGTGCGAGACGATCGACAGGAAGTTGCTCTTGAGGCTGTTGAGTTCCTCGAGCTTCTCCCGGTGGGCCCGTTCGTGCTGCTGGCGCGCCAGCAGCATTCTTTCGAGGTCCAGCAGCGCTTCCCGGAGGATCGCCCGCTCCTTTCCGAATCGCCGGGGCAGGACCTGCTCCAGCGGTTCGCCCTTGCTCAGGCGGCGGATCGCCGCGACGGTTTCGGCGAGAAACCGGACCTCCGGGCTGATCACGAGCCGCCCAACCAGCAGCCCGATCAGGCCGGCAATGGCGGTCGCAAACGGTGAGACCCAGGCGGCCCAGCCGGTCGGACAGAGCGACATGCTCAGCCATGCGCCCAGTATTACGCCCATGCAGCTGCCGGCTGCGCAGGCGAGCCCGCAGCGGGTCGTCATCGTTTGGAGGGACTTGACGGGGCGTGGCTGTGCGGGGGCCGCAACCCGGGATTCTCGCGTCCGGGATTCTTCCGCCGCCGGGACGACGTCGTCCGAGGCTTCGCGTTCGAGAGGCTCCTTGAATGCCGCGCCCACCAGGTAACCCTGGATCCCCAGAGTGCAGTGTGTCACTGTGGCCGGAATCCAGTCGCCGTGGCTGCGTCCGATATACTGCCGGATGTAGATATCGGCGTGAGGCGGCAGGTTTCGCTTGACCCACAGCCCGATCCCGCCGCCGGACACGTTGTGCGTGATGGCGGCTTGAAGGGCGTCGGGATCGTCGGGATCCGTCGTCACGTCCACCTTCACGTGCAACGCGTGCCGCGCCCATTGTCGTTTGCCGTAGTAGACATCGCTCTCGTGCGTGGCCTGGCCGGCTTCGACTAGCCCTTAAACAAGCGAATGCCTCGAGGCTGTAGGGCCGCCTGCGGGGCGGGCGAGCGAGGGCAGAGATCGCCCGCCAGAACCACCACTGCGGTTCCCCGTGCCTCGCCGGATTGTCGCTTGTCCATCCTGACCCGCCTTTCCTGACCTTCTTGGCCTGGGCCAATCGGGGCATCCGTACCCCGATGTCTCGATCCCCGCTCAACAGCGCAGCGGTAGCCGCAGAGCCGCCACCGC
>Ga0101944_10007867_pt1 | contig 10454 bp, 9 predicted proteins | sample DewCreD2012metaG_FD_75245 | JGI IMG/M metagenome (GOLD analysis project Ga0101944, IMG submission 75245) | Hot spring sediment bacterial and archeal communities from British Columbia, Canada, to study Microbial Dark Matter (Phase II) - Dewar... ...
CGCCGCTAACGGCGGACGGTCAGATTGGACGGTGAGACGGTCGCAGGTGAACGCCGCGCCAGCAGTTCGTCAAACAATTGCTCGTACTGCTCGGCCGTGCGCTCGGTGCTGAACAACGCTTCGATGTCGGCGCGTGGCCGCACGTACCGGGCGCGATCGCTCAGCACGCGAATCACCGCTTCGGCCAGTGCGGCGCTGTCGCCGACGGGCACGACTTCGCCCATGCCTGTCATCCGCACCGGCTGACGCACACCCGGTAGATCGCTGGCGATGGACGGCGTGCCCAACAACATGCCTTCTATCTGCACCAGACCAAATGTCTCGGTGGAATTGATGCTGGGCACGACCAGGGTATCGATGTTGGCGAAAAACGCCGCGATCTGCGTCTGATCCAGGTTGCCCAGAAAACGCCACCGATCGCCTTCGGCGGCAATCAAGGGCGCCAGGCGACGTGCATAAGATTCTTCACCCAGCACGTTCTGGTGCTGCCCCGCGAACAAGACCCGCGTATTGGGAAACACCGCGCGGACGCGCGGTAAAGCGCCCAGCAGATACTCCACACCTTTTTCGGCGGCCAGCCGGGTCGCCATGCCGATCACCCGTTGACCGTCAGGATTCCAGCGGGCGCGAAAGGCTTCGATCTCGGCGGGGGACGGCGAGTGGACGTGAACGGGCGGCGCGATGACACGCACCTTGTTCAGATAGCGCGACAGGAATGGGGAATGAGTCGCAAAATCCGCGGTATAGGCGACGATCATGTCCGACAGCCGCGCCGCGATAATGTTGCTGACAAACACACCGCGATCGACAATCCGGTTGAAGATGCCCGGCGGCAGCGTGAGATCGCTGTGATACGTCAGAACCACCGGCTTCCGGGTCAGCCGCCCGCGCAGCGCGATACCGCTGGCGTCGAGCTGCGGCAGGTGCAGGCTGAGCACATCGTGGTGAGGCACCAGCCGCGTGGCCGCCAATCCGATCGTCGGCATGATGACGCCTTTGCTTACGCGGAAGGCCACCGGCACGCGCACCACCGTCACGCCGTGCAGATGCTCTTGGCGCGGCAGGGCTTTGTCATATTGCGACGTCAGCACCGTGACTTGATGGCCGCGCCCGGCCAGCGCCCGCGCCAACCGCTCGACGTAGATGGTCAGACCGCTGGTGTGCGGACGATAGTACGTCAGCGCGATCAAGACTTTCATGATAGGGGGCTCTCTGCCGTAGATGTGACCGATCGCAGCTGCGCCTTCATCGCTGCCCACGAGCCGGCTTCGCGCCACAATGCCACCATGCCGGACAGGTCCATCACCACGATCTCCATGACGTGAAAGACGATGGCAAAGCTTAGCGCCGGCGCCTGCGGCAAGCCAAAGACGCCTAACGACAGCACGATAGCGCCCTGCATCACACCCAGCGAACCCGGCGAGGCGGGCACGAGCAGCGAGAAGGTCGTGATGATGGTGACGAACAACGACACGACAAACTGGGGATCGGGCACGAACGCCAGCAGCGCCAGATGAAACGTCAGCGCCGAGGCCAGCCAGGCCGCAATGGACAGGCCGAGGATCATGATCAGCGGCCAGCCGGGCCGCAGCGCCGCAAAACCGTCCAACACCTGCGCCAGCCGCCGCACCCAGCGGCCTGTGTGCAGCCGCGGAATGCGATCGAGCACACCTTCGGCCAGCCGCTCTACGCGCTCGCGCTGCCAGACCATGAACAGCATCACGATCAGCGCGCCGCCAAATATTACCGCCGAGATGACTGCCCCCTGCGCCGCCCACTCCGGCAGCGGCACTGCGCCGCCCACCAGCAGCGCCAGCAGCAGGCCCAGAACCACCAGCACGTCCAGCACGTGCTCCACCACGATCGTCGAGGCGGTGTGCGCAATGGTCACACGGCCGCCGCGCGCCACGAAGATCGTGCGCGCCACTTCCCCCAACCGCAGCGGAAAGGTGTTGCTGACGAAGTAGCCAATGCACAACGGCCCGAATGCCCGCGCAAACGACAACGCGCCGCGCTTTTCGCCGTACAGCCAGCGCCAGCGCTCGGCGCGCAGTCCCATGGCAATCAACAGGGCCAGCGCCGACGGGATGAAGTACACGTACTGTGCGCCCTGCAAGTTACTCAGCAGCTCCTGCCAGTCGATGCCGCGAAACGCAAAATACAGCGCCACTGCGCTGACGACCAGCCCGATCCAGAACTGGGGTTTACGCCACATGCCCACCTGTGCTTTCCATGATCTGCGGCGACTTTCCATGACAGAAGTCGCCGCAGTCACGCGCCGATTATAGCACGACGATCCAGCCGCGGCAACAATCGGGGAGGCGCTTTTGAGCGACTTGACAGGGCGACCGGTTGATCTAAACTGAAGACATGGCCTTCGTGGAAAAGCTGCGCGAGGCGCAGCGCCAAACCCGATCGCGCCTTGTCCTCCGATTGGATCTCGCGGCGAACAAGGTACCGCTGCCGCTGGCGCGCACTGACGATCCGCTGCTGCCCTTCGCGCAGGCGTTGATCGACGCGACGCGCGACGTGGTGTGCGGCTATGTGCTCGATCTGGCGTATTTTCTGGCCGACGGCGCGGCAAGCGTCATCGCCTTGGAGCGCATCGCCGCGTATGTGCCGGCCGATCGCGTCATCGTCTTTGACGCACGCTTCGGCCACGTGGGGGCGAGCGCGCCCGCCTATGCCCGCGCCACACGCGAAGCTTTTCGCGCCGACGCGGTCACCTCGACCGAGGCGCCGTACGAGCTGGTGAAGACGATGCGCGCTTCGATCCTGGTGCTGGGGCCGCTCCTCGCGCGGTTCGGCCGCGCGCGCGTTTCGCTGCCGGGCGGATGCGCGATCGGCGCGCGACCGGTCGATCAGCACATCAAGGGGCTCGAGCTGCTGGGCGCGACGATCCGGATCGACCACGGCTACCTCGTCGCCGAAGCGCCGCGGCTCGCCGGTACGCGCATCGTCACCGACATGGTGACCGTCACCGGCACCGAAAACCTGATGATGGCCGCCTGCCTGGCCGCCGGCGAGACGGTGATCGAGAACGCCGCGCGCGAGCCCGAGGTCGTCGACCTGGCGAACTGCCTGAACGCGATGGGGGCGCGCATCCGGGGGGCTGGAAGCGACCGGATCGTGATCGAGGGCGTGCCGCGACTGGGCGGCGCGCGCCATCGCGTAATGCCGGACCGCATCGAAACCGGCACCTTTCTCGTCGCCGCGGCGGCGACCGGCGCCTTCGGCGCCGCCGACGTGCTGCTGCGCGGTGCCGCGCCGGACACGCTCGATGCGGTGCTCGACAAGCTGCGCGAGTCGGGCGCCACGCTCGATTCGCAACGGGACTCGGTGCGCGTGCGGATGAACCGGCGCCCGCGCGCGGTCAGCCTGCGCACCGCGCCGTATCCGGCGTTTCCGACCGACATGCAGGCGCAGTTCATGGCGCTGGATGCGATCGCCGACGGCGTCGGCCGCGTCACCGAGACGATCTTCGAGAACCGCTTCATGCACGTGCTCGAGCTGCAGCGGCTCGGCGCGCACATCGCGATCGAAGGCAACACCGCGGTCGTGCAGGGCGTGCCGGCGCTGTCGGGCGCGAAGGTGATGGCGACCGACCTGCGCGCTTCGGCGAGCCTCGTGATCGCGGGCCTCGTCGCGTCCGGCGAGACGATCGTCGACCGGATCTACCATCTCGACCGCGGCTACGACCGCATGGAGCAGCGCCTCGCCGTCCTCGGCGCGCGGATCGAGCGGGTGAAGTGACGGCGTTCACCACACAGACGCGGAGAACACGGAGCGATGAATTCGATGGCATTCCCCTCGGCGGTCTCGGTGTCGCGGTGTTGATTTCGAGCATGTCGACGACCCGATGATCACGCTCGCACTGTCGAAAGGCCGGATCTTCGAGGAAACCGTGCCGCTGCTCGCGCGCGCGGGCATCACACCGCTCCAGGACCCGGAAGCGTCGCGCAGGCTGATCATCGCCACGTCGGATCCGAACCTGCGCATCGTCGTCGTGCGCGCCTCCGACGTGCCGACCTACGTGCAGTACGGCGCGGCCGAGCTGGGCGTGGCGGGCAAGGACGTGCTGATGGAGCACGGCGGGCAGGGGCTGTACGTGCCGGTCGATCTCGGCATCGCGCGCTGCCGGCTGTGCGTGGCTGCGCCGGCCGGGTTCGACTACGTCGCAGCGGTGCGCCGCGGAGCGCGGCTTCGCGTCGCGACCAAGTACGTGCAGACCGCAAGGGAGCACTTCGCCGCGAAAGGCGTGCACGTCGACGTGATCAAGCTGTACGGTTCGATGGAGCTGGCGCCGCTGGCGGGCCTGGCGGACGCGATCGTCGATCTGGTATCGAGCGGCGGTACGCTGCGCGCGAACAACTTGGTCGAGGTCGAGGAGATCGCAGCGATCTCGTCGCGGCTGATCGTCAATGTGGCCGCGCTGAAGACGCGGCGCGGCGAAGTCGAGCCGTTGATCGACAGACTGGAAGCGGTGACGCGGACATGACGATGAGGATGCTCGACACGCGCGACCCGGGTTTCGACGCGGCGTTCGCGCAACTCGTTGCGGTCGACACTGCGGGCGATCGCGAGATCGAGCGCGTCGCGGAGGCGATCGTCGACGACGTAAGGGCGCGCGGCGACGCCGCGGTGCTCGAGTACACGCGCCGGTTCGACCGCGTCGATGCGCCGTCGGTCGCCGCGCTCGCGATCGGCGCGGCCGAGATGCGCGCCGCGCTCGAATCGCTGTCGCTCGAAGATCGCGCAGCGCTCGATGTCGCCGCCCGCCGCATCCGCGTGTTTCACGAGCGACAGCGCGGCGAAAGCTGGACGATCGTCGAGGAAGACGGCACCGAACTGGGTCAGCGCGTGACGCCGCTCGACCGCGTGGGGCTGTACGTGCCCGGCGGGAAAGCGGCCTATCCGTCGTCGGTACTGATGAACGCGATCCCGGCGCAGGTCGCCGGCGTGCGCGAGATCGTGATGGTCGTTCCGGCGCCCGGCGGCGAGAAGAACCCGCTCGTGCTGGCCGCGGCGAGCCTGGCGGGGGTGACGCGCGCGTTCGCGATCGGCGGCGCGCAGGCCATCGGCGCGCTCGCTTATGGCACGGCAACGGTGCCTGCGGTCGACAAGATCGTCGGTCCCGGCAATGCGTACGTCGCGGCCGCCAAGCGGCGCGTGTTCGGCGTGGTCGGAATCGACATGATCGCGGGCCCGAGCGAGATCCTCGTCATCTGCGACGGCAAGACCGATCCGGACTGGATCGCGATGGATCTGTTCTCGCAGGCCGAGCACGATGAACTCGCGCAGGCGATCCTGCTGACGCCCGACGCGCAGTTCGTCGACGCCGTGCTGGCATCGATCGCGAAGCTGCTCGCCGGGATGCCGCGCCGCGCGATCATCGAGACTTCGCTCGCGAACCGCGGCGCGCTGATCCGCACGCGCGATCTGGAAGAGGCCTGCGCGATCGCCAACCGGATCGCGCCCGAGCACCTCGAGATCTCGACCGACGAGCCGCAGCGCTGGGCCGAGAAGATCCGTCACGCCGGCGCGATCTTCCTCGGCCGCTACTCGAGCGAATCGCTCGGCGACTACTGCGCCGGCCCCAACCACGTGCTGCCCACCGCTCGCACGGCGCGCTTTTCTTCGCCGCTCGGCGTGTACGACTTCCAGAAGCGCACGAGCCTGATCCATGTCTCGCGCGCCGGCGCACAGACGCTCGGCCGAATCGCGCAACGGCTGGCGACCGGGGAACAGCTCCCCGCGCACGCGCAAAGCGCCGCTTACCGCCTCGAAAAATAATGGGGTCAGACACCAATTTCCGGGCGAAGCCCGATCTGTCGATCCTGCGCGACGAGGTGCTGGCGATCAGCGCGTACCACGTACCGCCGGCCGAAGGGCTGATCAAGCTCGATGCGATGGAGAACCCGTACCGGCTGCCCGAGCCGCTCGCTCGTGCGCTCGGCGAGCGGCTTGCGCGGGTCGCGCTGAACCGCTATCCGCCAGCGAACCCCGCGGACTTCAAGGCCAAGCTCGCGCGCGCGATCGGCCTGCCCACGGGCATGGCGCTGATGCTCGGCAACGGGTCGGACGAGCTGATCCACCTCGTGATCCAGGCGTGCGCGAAGCCGGGCGCCGTGGTGCTGTCGCCCTGGCCCTCCTTCGTGATGTACGAGATGAGCGCGAAGTTCGACGGCTGCCGCTTCGTCGGCGTGCCGCTGCGCCCCGACTTCTCGCTGGACCGCGACGCGATGCTGGCGGCGGTCGCACGTGACAAGCCCGCGGTGATCTTCATCGCCTGGCCGAACAACCCGACCGGCAACCTGTTCGACCGCGCGACGGTCGAGGCCGTCGTCAATGCCGCGCCGGGGCTCGTCGTGATCGACGAGGCGTATCTGCCGTTCGCGCGCGACACCTGGCTTCCGCAGCTCGCTGACGTCGCCAAACCGCGCCCGAACCTGCTCGTGCTGCGCACGCTGTCCAAGCTCGGGCTGGCTGGAATCCGGCTGGGTTATCTCGCCGGCGATCCGGCCTGGATCGAGCAGTTCGACAAGCTGCGGCCGCCTTACAACGTCAACGTGCTGACGCTGGCGACCGCCGATCTAATGCTCGACCATCTCGACGTGTTCGACGCACAGGCAGCGGCCGTACGGTCGGAACGCGCGCGGCTGCTCGCCGCGCTGCGCGCGCTGCCGGGCGTCACCGCGTTCGACTCCGATGCCAACTTCATCCTGTTTCGCGTCGCGGATCCCGATCGCGTGTTTGCAGGACTGAAGGCGCGCGGCATACTGATCAAGAACGTCGCCCGCATGCACCCGCTGCTCGCCGGCTGCCTGCGCGTGACGGTCGGGACGCCGCAGGAAAACGACGTGTTCATCGACGCATTGAAGGCGAGCCTTTGAGCCACCATGACCCCGCGCACCGCTGAAGTCGTCCGCAACACCGCCGAAACGCAGGTCCGCGTCGTCGTCGATCTGGACGGCAGCGGCAGGTCGCAACTGGCGACGGGGATCGGCTTCTTCGATCACATGCTCGACCAGATCGCGCGGCACGGCGCGATCGATCTGACGGTCGAAGCGAAGGGCGATCTGCACATCGATGCGCACCACACCGTCGAGGATGTCGGCATCACGCTGGGGCAGGCGGTCGCGCGCGCCGTCGGCGACAAGCGCGGCATCCGCCGCTACGGCCACGCGTACGTGCCGCTCGACGAGGCGTTGTCGCGCGTCGTCGTCGATTTCTCCGGCCGGCCCGGGCTCGAGTGGCATGTGCCGTTCGCGCGCGCGATGATCGGCGAATTCGACGTCGACCTCGCGCACGAGTTCTTCCAGGGTTTCGTCAATCACGCGCAGGTCACGCTGCACGTCGACAACCTGCGCGGCGTCAACGCGCACCACCAGTGCGAGACCGTCTTCAAGGCGTTCGCGCGCGCGCTGCGAGCGGCGCTCGAGCGCGACCCGCGTGCGGCGGGCGCGGTGCCGAGCACCAAGGGCACGCTGTAGCCCAGCGATGATCGCCGTCGTCGACTACGGGATGGGCAATCTGCGCTCGGTCGCGAAGGCGCTCGAGCACGTCGCGCCGCGCGAGACCGTGCGCGTGACGTCGAGCGCGGCCGAGATCGACGCTGCCGATCGCGTCGTGCTGCCGGGGCAGGGGGCGATGCCCGACTGCATGAAGTACCTGCGCGACGCGGGGCTCGAGGACTGCGTGCGCCGCGCGGCCGGAAGCAGGCCGCTGTTCGCGGTGTGCATCGGCGAGCAGATGCTGTTCGACTGGTCCGAGGAAACGCGCGTGCCCGGCACGCGAACCCCGGGACTCGCGCTGTTCCCCGGCGCGGTCGTGCGATTTCGCGACGAGGACATGCGGCAGCCCGACGGATCGCGCCTGAAGGTGCCGCACATGGGCTGGAACCGCGTGACGCAGACGCGCGCGCATCCGCTCTGGCGCGGCGTCGCCGACGGGAGCTGGTTCTACTTCGTGCACAGTTTCTACGTCGCACCGACCGACGCGACGCTGACCGTCGGCCAGTCGACCTACGGCCGCGCCTTTACCTGCGCGGTGGCCCGGGATAATATTTTTGCGACCCAGTTCCATCCCGAGAAAAGCGCCGCCGCCGGACTCAAGCTCTACGAGAACTTCACGCGCTGGACGCCGTAGTTCGCCACTGCGCTCCCGCGGCCGCCCCGACCGATCCTCCCGCCGTTCCCGGCAACGCCCTACGTCCCCGCAACCTCTCGCAGCGAGCACTCGATGCTGCTGATCCCCGCGATTGACCTCAAGGACGGGCGCTGCGTGCGCCTGCGCCAGGGGGACATGAACGACGCGACCGTTTTCTCCGAGGATCCGGTCGCGATGGCGCGGCATTGGGTCGAACTCGGGGCGCGCAGGCTGCACATCGTCGATCTGAACGGTGCGCGCTCGGGCAAGCCGGTCAACGAGCCGGTCATCAGGAAGATCATCGCCGAGATCGGCGACGAAGTTCCGGTGCAGCTCGGCGGCGGCCTGCGCGACCTGGATACGATCGAGCGCTATATCGACGACGGCGTGCGCTTCGTCGTGATCGGCACGGCCGCGGTCAAGAACCCCGGATTCCTGCACGACGCCTGCTCGGCTTTCGGCGGGCACGTGATCGTCGCGCTCGATGCCAAGGGCGGCAAGGTCGCCACCGACGGCTGGAGCAAGCTGACCGGGCACGACGTTGTCGACCTCGCCCGCAAGTTCGAGGACTACGGCGTCGACGCGATCCTGTACACCGACATCGGCCGCGACGGCATGCTCACCGGCGTGAACATCGAAGCGACCGTCGAACTGGCACGCGCGGTCAAGGTGCCGGTGATCGCGAGCGGCGGCGTCGCGACGCTGGCCGACATCGAGAAGCTGTGCGCGGTCGAAGACGAAGGCATCGAAGGCGCGATCCTCGGCCGTTCGCTGTACGAAGGCACGCTCGACTTTCGGGAAGCGCAGGCGCGCGCCGACGCGCTGGCCGCACAGCGCTGACCCAAGGCCCGGCGGCGCACCCGCTTCAACGCGATCGGGCGCCGTCGGCGCAGCGCCGGTAGTCCTCGAAAGCCCCGTACGCCGGCTGCGGTCCGCGCGGCGCGCCGCACAGATCGGTCGGCAGCTCGGCCCCGGTTGTGCGGCGCGGCGGCGCGTCGGCCCAAAGCAAGTCGAGCTCGCCCGCGTCGGCGAACAGTCGGCGCACCGGACGAAATCCGACGAACGACGCTGCGACCCACTGCGTCCGGTTGTCGGCGGCGTCGAGCGTGCCGCCGTCGCGCGTTCGGAGCGCACCGTCGATCAAATTGCCTGCGGCGTGCGCCGCGCTCTCGGGAAAGCGGACCACCACGCCCGCCGTGTCGAGCACGGTGTTGTGCAGCAGGCGCGTGCGTGCGGCGCGATTGACGTAGATCCCCTCGTCGGAGCACGACGCGATCAGGTTGTTCGCGATCAGTCCGTCGTCGTGCTCGACGACGCAGCGCCCGTCGCGGCAGCGCGCCGGCTCCGAACCGCCGCCGCCGAAGGACAGCCCGATGCGCCGCCCGGGCGCGCCGCGCAGCCGGTGCTCGCACAGCACGACGTTGCCGACGAAGCGGTTGCCGCTGCCTGCCCCCTTGGCGAAGGCGCCGTAACTCGTGCCGTCGCCGCCCGCCTTGACGAAGTCCGCGATCAGGTTGCCTTCGATCGCCCAGCGGCTCGCGGCGACCAGGTCGACCGGCGTGACCGGCGCATCGGTCGCGCGCGGTGCGCCGTTGGTGAGCGTGTTGAACGCGACGCGGCCGTCGTCGGGGTAGCGGCCGCCGGCGCCGTTGATCTTCACGTGCGAGTGGAAGTCGCGGATCACGTTGTTGCGGATCTCGACGTGATGCGCCGCGCCGACGACGTGAAACGCGTGTTCGCAGCCGTCGGGCGACGTGCATGCGCCCTGGATCACGAGGTTTTCGAAGACCCAGTGCGGGGCGGTCACATGGAAGCCTTCGAGCAGCTCGAATTCGAGCAACGCTTGGCCAAGGCGATGGGCGCGAACGACGATCGGCGCGTCGGCCCGGCCGGCGCGCGGCAGATCGATCGCTCGGCCGCCGAAGCGATACGTGCCCGGCAGGAAGGTGATCGTGTCGCCGGGCTCGGCCCGCTCGAACGCGGCGAGCGCGTCGGCCGCGCTCGCCACCAGCACGGCGCGGCGTCGGCCGGGCGGCGCAGGCGGCGCGTCCGCATCCGCCCGGGCGCCGGGCCACGATGGATACGCGGCGCGCGGCAGCGGTTCGCCGCGGTCGAGCGCCAGCAGCGCGCGGGCCGCCAACGCGCCCGCGCCCTCGATCAGCGCGTTGTGGCCGGCGGCGCGCCGCTCGAGGTGAAGTGCCAGCAGCCGCGGTGCGACACCCAGCGATTCGACCAGCGCTGCGGCGGTGCCGAGCGCGACGGCGATCAGCGCGCAAAACGCGACGGGGCGCGCCCAGCGCCGCCTT
>Ga0101944_10007871_pt1 | contig 10451 bp, 5 predicted proteins | sample DewCreD2012metaG_FD_75245 | JGI IMG/M metagenome (GOLD analysis project Ga0101944, IMG submission 75245) | Hot spring sediment bacterial and archeal communities from British Columbia, Canada, to study Microbial Dark Matter (Phase II) - Dewar... ...
ATTAGTATCGGTCCGCGGTATATCGAGACCCGCCCAGCGCACTCTTTCTCTCCCTGCCAAAAATGCGGGCTGAAGTCCAGCAGGAGCCGGATCGTATCGCCGCTTTTCCAGGTTTTCTCCAGCCGATAATAAGTACCGGCTTCCGGTTGGGGATATGCTTTGCCATTGACCCATACCTGATTTCCCTTCGACCAGCAAGGGATGCGCAGTTTGAGGGTGAATGTTTCCGGTCGCGCGAGTTCGAGCGTAAGGTTAATTTCCGGCGAGAAGGGGTATTCGGTGGCGATCCTCAGCCCAAGCTGCTGCCCGCCTAGGGTAGGAATAGCGATGCTGCCAGCTTCGTAGAAATTCAAAACCAGCCCATCCGTATCCTGCATGACTGCCCATTCACTGATCAGACCCAACCCGCGCGGGCTGTTCACCGAACAGCAGTTCAATTCCGGGCTGCCGGCAGCTGACTGGAATACAATCGTATGAGCGCTGGCTTCTCTCACCCCGTTCATCGGGGTATTGTAGGTTGCCCATCTTCCCGTGAATGAGGTGCTGCCGACTGCCTGATTGAGGGTGCTGCGTTCGATCATATCCGCCACAACCGGGTCTCCGGTCAGTTTGAGCATCTCAACCGACATCGCCAGCCAGGCGATGGTGCAGCAGGTTTCGATCGCGCCCATATCATAGGGATTGCCGGTCGCCCTCTCCCCGGAGGTGAAGCCGCCGTTATTGTGAACGTCGTACGCTGCCATGCTCCACCACAAATTTTCAAAAGCCTGGCGGTATTTTTGCTCGCCGGTGATATAAAATAATTCCGCCAGACTCATAATCGGGTGCAGGCTTTCCCAGCGTGGTTTTGGCGTTTGGTAGAAGGGAATATTGTCATAACCCTGGCGGAGGTAATCCCCAGCCAGCGGAGCATTGTCTTTTTCTGCAGCAAATTCATCCACAATCTGAAGCGCCAAATCAAGGTAAGCTTGGTTCGGCTCATGGCGGTAAAGCAAGCATAAGCCGTGGACAATCGCCAGGTTCATTTCGGTAGAACCGGTATCCACCAATCGTTCGCCCTCAGGCTTACCCAGAAATGTTCGTACCATCAAATCGCCAATGCGGATGGCTGCCTGTAAGGCTTGATCATCGCCAGTAACGTCATACCACAACAGCAAACCAACCAGAATGTGATAATGACCCCAGGCATCCCAGGTTAAGCCACTGCCGGCTTCATTCGGGGCATAGCCGCTGAGCTTTCGGCTCGATTCCCAGGGTCCCAGGTAACCGTCATCTTCCTGAAACCGGATCAAGTGGGTTACGAAATCACCTAAAAAGGAGAATAACCTCTCATCATGGGTAAGCCGATAGACCTGCACCGCGCTGGTGAGATATTTGCCGGCGAATTCACCCGACCAAGCCACCATTTTTCTAAGCGGTTGGGCATTTCGCGTTCGGAACATCTCCAGCATAGCCGGGTTGGCAAGTGGAGCGATCAACAGCCATTGATCGGTCAACCCTTTAAGATAGCGGCTGATGAAACCTGAAAGTCGGTTATTTACCTTGTAGTCAGGTGTTAAAGCAAGAGAATAATCTTTCGTTTTCATAAATCTTTCCTCGATAATTTCAGAAATATCAAATGTGCAATGATGATACGCTGTTTATTGCTCAGGATCATAATCAGCAATCTCTTTGAATTTTATCATTTTTCCAAGAGCAGGTCGGATGATGAGATCATGGGGTCGACAGGGTAACAGGGATTAATAAATGGCTCAGCCACAATGACTGAGCCATTTATTTAATAATTGATCAGCCTAAGCTTTCGTAGCTTTCCAATCTTGAAGTTGTTTCCGTAATTCCTCCCTGATCTTTTCGATCCCGGCTGCGTTTTGTTTTTCTCTAACCGCTTGAATGAGGGGTTCTGGATCAACTAAACCTTGAGCAGCGGGCAAGGATTCAGCATTTACCGCAGATACGGCTGATATTTCTGCCTCAACAGGGGTTGGGTCAAAATTAAATCCCATCGTAGCGGCGATCACAGCAGAGTCATTCAATTTCTTGGTTTCTTCCCAAACATTATCATCTGCTTGTTGCTCACTGATATAATACGAATTAAATTGGTTACCGAACATCCAGTCTGTTGCCGGGTTATAGGTGGTATTGGTTGCGTCGATGCCTTCAGGAAAACCGATTACTTTCTTGGCTTCATTGACCCAAACCCAATGCTTACCCTGAATACCATGACAAATCAGATTGTAGAATTCAACATCGGTATTGAGCAGTTCAAGCATTTTCACACTGGTTTCCACGTTGACGGTTGTCCGAGATACCCCGGTCATGGTCGCGATGATCGAGCCTGTGTCCATAAAGGCGGGATTTCCGCTCATCAGACTGATCTGGTAAAAATCAAATCCATATTGGTTTTTCATTTCAGATGACCAGCCTGGTTTATCAGCATTAACATTCCGTGCGGCAATTTTTCCGGCTTTGAATTGGGCGGAATATTCGTCTTGAGAAACCCATGGAGTGTCCGGCATATAACCTTCCAAGACCCACCTGCGCGTCAGTTTCATGTTTTCCATGAACTCCGGGATCTCTGATTCAATGTACGGGGTGAGTGATTCGTCAAGGACTTTTGTTGCGAACATGTAACTCGCTTGATAGTTGTAGCCGAACATATCCACTCGGTAAATTGGACTACCGCCAAATTCAGACGCAAATAGATATACCCCATCATTCTTGAGTGCTGCAGCCAAAGGTTCCAGATCCTTCACTCCTTTTACTCCAGACAGATCGAAATTATATTTGTCCACTAAATCTTTTCGTATGCAGGTTCCGATGCGGGTTGCCTGAATTTGTTGATTCGGTGCGGCGTAAATTCGCCCTTTAACCCTTGGCGCATCCCAAACACCTAATTTCATGCTGTTCCATAGTCCTGGAGCCAAAGTCGGTAGTAGATCGGTAATATCAGCCAGGTTGCCTTGATTTACATTCTTGATAAAATCGTTGAACCAGTTGCAGGTGAACATCAGGTCGATCTTCTCACCGCCAGCCAGCATCAAAGGCACTTTTTGGCTAAATTGATCCCAATTCAATGGCTGTAAATCTATGATGGCGTTGATTTTATCCAGAGATATCTTACTCATCTCTTCTGCAACCATCGGAGCGTCTGTGACAATATTCCAGGCGACATAATAATAATTGATCGTTTCTGGAGGTGCTTTGGTGGGTTCAACCGTTGGTTTGGGTGCCTCAGTAGGTTTCTCTGCTGCAGGTTCTTCGGTGGTTGTTGCTTTTGGCGCACAACCAGCCAACACCAATGCTGCGGCTAACGTGCCGGCTTTGGTCAAAAATACACGACGATTCATTTTTTGGTTAGACATGGTTTTCTCCTTTTTTTATGTACATTCTTTTGAAAAAATCCGCTCGATCTGCTGCGGAATAATCCCTATGGATTTCTTGTTGGCATTAAGTGAGTTCTTCAACCTTTTTTACTTAAAAGCTCCCAGCGTGATACCGCTGATCAAATATCGGTTGGTCAACAAAAAGACCAAAGCCGCAGGACCGGTTGCCACGACCGCCATCGCCATACGCAGGGTCTCCAGTGGAATTACATTCGTGTTGGTGCTGATACCTGCCATAGCTGCTTCTTTGGCGAATTTAGAATTGGTCATGATTTGGTTCAATAAAAATTGAAGAGGATATAAATCGCGGTTCGTTATATAGAGAAGTGCCAGAAAGAAGTCGTTCCAATAAGCCAGGAACATAAACAAACCGACAGTTGCCAACACCGGTACAGAGAGGGGAATGACGAAGGTAAAGAAGATGCGTGGCTCGCCTGCACCATCTAACCGGGCGGATTCGAATATCTCCTCGGGTAGTCCGGCAAAATAGGTTCTTAAGATTAACGTCAGGTACCCAGAAAATAAGAAAGGAAGGATCAAGGAAAGGACGGTGTTGTTCAGATGAAGGTATTTTGTCATCAACAAATAAGAGGGAACCAGTCCGCCGCTGAAAAGCATGGTTATTAAGACGTAGACGGAGAACTGCCGGCGAAGGATAAACCTGCTGCGTGAGAGGGTATATCCCAAAAGTGCCATCATAAATACACTTGATGCGGTTCCAACCACGGCAACCAGAGAGGTAACCCCATACGATCGAATGATAATTTCGGGTTGGTTGAAAAGATATTTATAGGATTCGGTTGTGAACCCGCGCGGGATGATTGAGAATCCTTTGGTGAATATTTGTGTCTCATCCGATAACGATGCTGAAATAACCAGCAGGATAGGAAAAAGCCACATTGAACACAGGACGATAAAGAAGATATGGATCAAGTAACGCGGCAGATGTTTGCGTAAGGATGAGGTATGACGGGTTGATGAAATGATTGCCATATTAGGTTCTCTCTAGTTAAGAAAGGGCTTTTTCTGAATCGATTTTTCGCACAATCCAGTTTGCCAATAGAACAAGCACTAACCCAACCACCGATTGGAGCAGCCCGGCTGCAGCACCCTGTCCTAATATGCCTTGAATGGTCGCCCGATAAACGAAGGTGTCGATCACATCTGTGGCAGGCAACAACATTGAGCTGTTTTTTGGAACGGCATAGAATAACAGGAAATTGGAACGGAACATCCCGCCGACTGCTAAAATCAGGTTGATAATGATGAGGGGGGAGACCAGCGGGATGGTGATGTAGAATACCTTTTGCAGCCAATTTGCCCCATCTACTTTGGCTGCTTCAAACATCTCCGGGTTGATTCCCAGCATGCCTGAGTAATATAGCACCATGCCATATCCGGCGCCTTGCCATAAAGAGACAATGAGCAGTATTGCTCTCCAGTATTTTGGCTCCATATACCACTTTATGGGTTCCAAACCGATTTTTACCAAGAAAGAATTTACAAAACCAATATCTTGACCCAAAAAAGCATAGACGATGCTGGAGATGATGACCCAGGAAAGAAATATCGGAAATAACATGATAGTAGGATAGAATTTGGTTATCCCATCTTCACGTATTTCGTATAAAAGCAGCGCTAAGAACAATGACACTGCCAGACCGACAAAGATAAAAAGAAAATTCATAATGAGGGTGTTTTTGACGGCACGAAGCATGTCCCCAGCGAGAAACATGAACCGGAAATTCTCAAAACCAATCCATTGACTCCCAAACAGACCATCAACCGCGCGGAACCGCTTGAACGCGATGATGATGCCCACCATCGGTAGATAGGCGAAAATAAACAACCATAAGATGGCAGGAAGCCCCATGAATATTAGAGAGATATTCGATTTCAAGTTGCGCCACAATCTGACTGTACCGGATGCTGCCTGCCCGTTGTCGGTTATAGGGGTTGTTTTAACTTTACGAATAGGTTGATCGGTTAAATGTATCATGTTGAGGAGAATTAATCGGGTATATGTTGGGATATAATCAAATTGTAAATAATTTATAACATGTCCCAATTTCTATGGGTGATGAATTTGGACTTCTTTACGACATGCTTACGACATGAATAATCAAGCCGAATCCGAACGGAATCTCATGTTCTTTAAAATCTTGCGGCGCGCCTTACAGCATCTTCATGATCCCGTAGAATTGCGCCGTGATGTCCTTCTTGATTGCCTGAATATTCCGGTGAAAAATGATCGGGTGGCGGAGACACGTCAACTTTTGCGGTCTGAGATCGAGAAAATGAAGCCCGAAGGTTACACACCTTCTGAATCGGCTGCCTGGCGTAGGTATGAAATCTTAACCATGCGTTTTATTGAGCAGGTTGCTCAGAAAGTAATCGCAACCGATATCGGGGTTTCACTGCGTCAATTGCAGCGGCTTGAGGTTGAGGCAATCACTGCGCTTGCCGACCAGCTCAAATCTCGATACAACCTAAATTTTGGCGCGGTTTCAGGATCACCCACAAAGGACACAGTTTTAGGGCGGGGTGAAGAAATCCTGAATGAAACAGACTTATTAATTGAGCGGGAGTTTGACTTGCTGCGCCAATCCGGTTCTAAAGAATCAATCTCACCGGTTGAGCTTTTTACCTCGATTTCAGAGACACTTGCTCTGTCGATTCCCGATAAACAATGTCCGATTCGTTTTACGGTGGAAGAATACACCCCCAATATCTATGCTCAGGGCTCCTCTCTTCGTCATGCACTTTTATTGTTGTTAAGCAGTTGTGGCGGCGAAACGATTACGGTAAATGCTTCTCGTACCATGCGGGAAATTCTGATCATCATTTGGTACGAAAAGTTCCTCCTGCCAAAGGAACGATTAGATACAGCGCGTAGATTGATCAACCTGTCGGAGGGGAAAATGAGCGTAGAGGGTGAGATGGACCCCGAAAGCCGGAGAATCAAAATTTACCTGCCAGCCGTTCAGGAGAAACTGATCATTGGGATTGATGATAATATTGATGTTCTAAAATTGATAGAGCGATCCTTGGCAGGGACGCGTTATGCATTTCTGGCGCAAAGTGATCCGCTTCAGGTGATCGAAGCGGCAATCAAGTATCGACCGTCGGCGATCATCTTGGATGTGATGATACCGATAGTGGATGGTTGGCAGCTTCTTGGACAGATAAGAGCAAATCCTGCAACATCTGCTATTCCGGTTATCATTTGCTCTATCTTGCCGCAAAAGGAGTTCGCTCTTTCGCTGGGCGCAGATGCTTTCTTACACAAACCTTTCAATCAGAAGGATCTTCTTGATCTATTAGAGCAGGTGGTTCCATAGGCGATAGAATATTAAGCAGAGATTCTATGCTCTTGAGTGTCTTTTGCGATGAAATTCCTCCCGGTATCATCACCGCTAACGAATTATTGGTGAGTGGTTGACCGTGGGGATCATGAGCTGAGACCAGGATTACCGGGATATTACGCAATGTCTCTTCTTGATTCTTAATTGCCAGAAATTGGAGACCATCCATGCGCGGCATCGTTATATCGAGCAAGATCAGATCCGGATGATATTCATGAAGTATACTCAAAGCGTGTTCCCCATTCTCGGCGCGAAGGACGCGATAGGATGGGTCTGCAGCTTTCAGAAGCCGGTAGAATAACTGGCGGGTATCTGATTCATCATCCACCAGTAAAATGGTCTTTACCTTTATATCCAACTTTTCTAACGCAGATAACAATTCTTCGCGCTTCACCGGCTTAACCAGGTAACCATTGACGCCCAACTCACTGCCAATTGCTTCAGGATCTGGGATTGAACATATCACCACTGGCAGCCGAAAGGGCAATGGATATTGTTTGAGTGTTTCCAACATCTTCCCGATTTGTGCCTCATTGATCAACAATGCCATAGATTGAGTTGCTTCTAACGCATTGATCGCCGTCTCTAATTCTGTGTAGGTTAAGATTTCATACTGTTGATTGTACCGTTTGAAAAGTTTCTGCAGAACATGACCTTTTTCAACGATGATTAAACGAGGTTTGGGTTGTGCCAGATGAATCAATTTTTTGCGTTGGGCTGTGTCAAAATATTGGGACGATATCCACCTCGCAGGACCGGTGGGAAGAGAAGGAAGAGGTTCAATTGGGAGCGTAAAGTAGAAAGTCGTTCCCCTGCCTTCCTGGCTTTCTACCCACATCTTACCATCGTGTAATTCGACGAAACTCTTACTAATCGCCAATCCCAATCCGGTGCCGCCGTGTCGCCGGCGAATGCTGGTATCGAGTTGCTGGAAAGGTTGGAAGAGGCGTTTTTGATCCTCCTGACGTATGCCCGGACCGGTATCTTGGACGCTGACGAGGACCGTATTATCTTTGAGGTCTACTTTCAGAGTTACCCCTCCCTGCTCGGTAAAACGTCCTGCATTTGAGAGAAGGTTTAGGAGTACTTCTCGGATGCGCGTTCGATCACACCATACTTCGGGTATATTCGGTTCAATATGAACTTCAAGGAATAGGTGTTTGGAACTGAAAAGCGGTTGCACAGCGGTTACTGCTTCATCGACTATTTCATTGATATTGATCCGCTCGCGGGCAAGTGCTACCCGGTTTGCCTCGATCTGGCTTAGGTCTAATACATCATCGATCAGTTCAGAAAGATGGCGGCTGTTTCGCAGGATGACTTCAAGATCGCTTAATAAACTGGCGGGTACTTTACCACCGTGCATATCCGGTTTTGCCATTATCATTTCGCTAAAACCAATGATCATGTTCAAGGGTGTGCGAAGTTCGTGGCTTACGTTAGCAACGAATTCCTGCTTAATGCGTCGTTCTTCATCAGCCGCCAGTCTTAGTCCCTGTATCATCCGATTTAAACGCATGAATTGTTCGTTCAAACGTTTCGATTCATCCAAAGATTGTGCAAGTTGAGATTGATATTCCCTGGCTTGTTCTAATGAGATCATGCTGTTGCGGTATCCGCTCCATGCCCAATAAGCAGAAGTCAATAACGCGTTGAGCAGCAGCCAAATCATCCCTAAAATAATCCAGGAGATCAGAATAAAAATAAAACGGTCAGTTCCTCCGATATCTAAAATCTTTGCCGGGGTAAATATCAAACTCAATGAGAGAATGGCTGCCAATCCTGCACCGTGCCACATATCCAATGTCAGCGCTGTCAATCCCACAGGAATTAGAAAAAGATATAGCGCCGGTTTTATTCCACCGGCAAAAAGAACAAGACTGACCAAAACCAGCAAACCACTGTTCAGCACCCAGGAAGCGATTCGAAAATTTGACTTTGCGAGTCTAAAGAGGCTGAATCCTATCAGGATAGATAACAATATACCGGTTATCGTCCAGCTAATTTCTCCACTCCATACCAGTGCGATTAAGAATAATAAAGCGATAAAAAACACACCATAAGCCGTCATACGCAAGGTGGTTTCTTGAATCTGGCGGAAACTTTGCTTTATCTCATTCTCGATTGACCAGAGGGAGGAATTAGAATCTTCCATATATTGATGATTTATTTTATCATTACTCTATCTGATGGATGATTGATGTTTCGGCGTATTCCTCTCATGAACCACCTTTAATGAATCGTTCAATAAACCTTCTTCGATATTTGCTAACCTTCTTCCTAGCCTTAGGCGGATTGATTTCCCTGGGTGTCGGTTACGGCGCGACCATCCAGGTAAAGAAGATAGTTAATCTCTTGGCTCCGGATGGCAGCCTGGAATTTTTTACACCCGTTTTCCATGACACCTTACGATTGCCATTGATCATTCTTGGATTTGTGGTTCTGATTTTGGGCTGCGTTTTGATGGTATTGCCGCGGCAAGCGAATCGTTGGATAAGGGCGGTGCTGGTATGGTTGGGTTATGAGATACGCGCCGTCCTCCAAGATGGTGTTATCCTTTGGCAGCAGTTGATAAGGCTTCGATTTTCCCGCTGGGAATGGTTGATCCTGGCTGGGTTGATGATTTTCGCCTTTCTAAGCCGCTGGGTGTGGATCGACAAGCCGATGATGCACGATGAGAGCTACACCTTCATCGCTTTTGCCAAAAGGCCCCTGATCAAAATCATCTCCGATTATCACCTTCCCAACAACCATATCTTGAATACGATCCTGATCCATCTCCTTTACCGCTTATTGGGGAATATCTCGCCGGCGGTCGTCCGTTTTCCTGCTTTTCTCGCAGGGGTTTTGTGCGTCCCGCTGGCATATTTTTACAGCCGGTCGGTCTATAGCCGGGCAGCGGCTTTCCTTGGCTCGGCTTTGATTGCTGTTTTGCCCCAACTGATTACCCAATCCACCAACGGGCGCGGCTATATGTTGATGGCAGCTTTCACCCTGGCAATGCTGGGATTGTCCGAATACGTCCGCCGAAAGAAGAACCGCGCCGCTTGGTTTCTCTTAATTATCCTAACCGTCCTCAATTTCTATACCCTCCCTATCGCCCTCTATCCGTTTGCTATCCTTGCTTTCTGGCTGCTGGTTTCGGCTGTCCTCAACGATATCGGCAAGGATTACTCCTCCCGATGGCATTTTCTCAAGTTTCTGGCGGGATATGGTGCGTTTTCCGCTATCCTCGTTTTCCTAATCCATTCTCCCATCTTCCTGATCGGAACCGGCTGGCGCTCTTTCTTCAACAACCCTTTTGTCGCCCCTTTGACCTGGTCCGAATTCCGCGATACGCTTCCTGTCCGCCTGTCGGAGAGTTTCACCGAATGGACGAACGGTATTCCGGCATGGTTCATCGGCTTGCTGGCTGTCGGTTTTTTTGTTTCCCTCTTGTTGTATCGGCGCAAGGAGGGCGGAAAGTTTCCGCTCCAATGGAGCATTCTTATAACCGTCCCAATTATTTTTGTTATCCAGCGCCCCAATCCATGGGCGCGCATTTGGACATACCTCGTTCCGCTCATCCTTATTTTTTGCTCGGCCGGCTTGGTCGGTATGGTTAACCTCTTGGCTGGCAAACGGTTCGGTAAAATAGCAGCAGGCGGGTTCACGGTTATCTTGGTAGGGCTGGTTTGGGGTTTTGGCATCCACAATGTGATTC
>Ga0101944_10007872_pt1 | contig 10450 bp, 8 predicted proteins | sample DewCreD2012metaG_FD_75245 | JGI IMG/M metagenome (GOLD analysis project Ga0101944, IMG submission 75245) | Hot spring sediment bacterial and archeal communities from British Columbia, Canada, to study Microbial Dark Matter (Phase II) - Dewar... ...
CAAAGCTTTTTTAAAAATTCTTGGCGTTCTTCGCGCCTTAGCGGTTAAATTCTTAAGAATCCTTTGCGCACTTTGCGTCTTTGCGAGAGACTAAACTGCGCCTTTGCGAAAAACATCTTCGCGCCCTTCGCGCCTTCGCGGTTAATTTTCTTAAAATCCTTTGCGCGCTTTGCGTCTTTTCGAGAGAATAAAACTTCGTCTTTGCGAAAAACATCTTCGCGCCCTTCGCGCCTTCGCGGTTAATTTTCTTAAAATCCTTTGCGCACTTTGCGTCTTTGCGAGAGATTAAACTGCCTCTCTCATCCCTCATCGAAATGACATAACGAAGGGGCGGGATTTCTGGGGACGATCAGCCAAGAGATGGGACCATTTATCCCGCCTAACAATACTTAATATTATTCAAATTTAATATAAATTATATTGATTATTATATTGACAATATTTATTAATTTGATATAATAAGTGTATAAATATAAAATACGTTTTTATAATTCTAAATCACGGAGGAAAAATGCCGAAAATTGTAACCGAAACCCGCCCATTAGCCGATTTTGACCGTATTGTTATTCAGGATTTGGGTGAACTCATTCTGGAACCAGGCGAAACCAATACCCTGACGATTGAAGCCGGCGAAGAAATCCTGCCCGAAATTAAAAGCGAGGTTGACGGCAGAATACTGACCTTGGGATTGCGTAAGAAGCTGGATCGATGGTGGTTTGGCTTTTGGAATAGCCGCGGCTATGACGAGATCCGCTATCGTCTCACCTATCGTTCGCTTTCTGCTCTAACCGCGTCCGGTGCCGTGCGTGTCATGGCAGCCAAGCTGGCAAGCAAAGACTTTCATCTAAGCCTGAGTGGAGCAGTCCAGGTGGGGATAGAAAATATTCAAACCGACACCCTACATTGTCTGGTGAGCGGCGCCTCGCGGTTGGAAATCGGAACGCTGACCGCCGAGGAAATCCATCTTGACCAAAGCGGTGCCGGCGTGATCGAAGTCAACACCCTCAACGGTAAAACGATGAAGGTGGATTTAAGCGGTGCCGGTAAGATCAATATTGGCAGCGGCAAAGTCGAAAGCCAATCTTACTCCCTCAGCGGTGCATGCAAAGTAACCAGCCACGATCTGCAATCTTCGAATGCCAGCCTGAGTCTTAGCGGCGCCAGCAAGGTCAGTTTATGGGCAACCGATCACCTCAACATCCATGCTTCGGGCGCCAGCAAGGTCAAATATCGCGGCAAGCCGGTGATTGAACAGCAGACATCTGGAGCAACCTCCATCCTTGCCATCCAAGGAGAGTGATCGTCCCAAACCGGATCAGGTATAATAACCGGGATGCACATTGCTTTCTTTACCAATTCTTACCGCCCGGTTATCAGCGGCGTTGTCCGTTCCATAACCCTTTTCCGTAAGGCGCTCAGCGACCTGGGACACAATGTCTTTATTTTTGCCCAGAAAGCGGAAGGATATACGGATGATGAACCTTTCATCTTCCGTTATCCGCGCCTGCCCATCCCTTTACCGGGAGATTGTCCGGCTTCGCTGCCGATTTCTAACTTCATTAACCAATTGCTGCCCTGTCTAAAGCTGGATATTATCCATACCCATCATCCCATTATGATCGGCGAAGCCGGTATGGTGAAAGCCCGCGAGTTGAACTTGCCGCTGGTATTCACCTTTCACTCGCAGTACGATGAATATGGTCAATACTATTTTCCTATTCAACAGGAAAAGGTGCAGGATTTTGTGCGCGATCTGGTTGTAACGTGGGTGGATGACTATCTCCGCCATTGTACCCATATCATCGTCCCGTCTTACAGCATGCTGGAACTGCTTACGAAAACCTACAAAGTTAGGGACTGCGTAACGGTGATCCCGACCGGTATCGACTTGAGCTCTTATCAATTGGCAGACGGGACTGCCATCCGCAGGCAGTTGGGCTGGCAGAATAACCGCGTGATGGTAACCGCCGGAAGGTTAGCGCCCGAAAAAAACCTAAAAACAGTCCTGCGTGCATTCTCCATCGCCAGCCAATCCGTTCCCGAACTGCGCCTGTTGATCATCGGCGATGGACCGGAACGCGGCGCTCTTGAGCAGATGGCGCAGAAAATGGGCTTGTCTGCCCTCGTCCATTTTACCGGTCTGATCTCCTTGGAGAATATGCCGGCGTACCTTAAGGCGGGTGATTTTTTCTGTATGGCTTCGACCGTGGAAACGCAAGGGTTGGTGACCATGGAAGCCATGGCAGCCGGTTTACCGCCGGTGGCGGTGGACGCCGTAGGCACGCGGGATATTGTGGACGACAACCTGAACGGATTCCTCACCCAAAACAGCAGCCAATCCCTGGCAGAGGCTATCCTTCGCATTTGCTCTGAGACGGATATCCTTTCTCGAATGAAGGCAGCCTGCATTCAAAAGGCAGAATCCTTCAGCATTTACCGGCAAGCTGAAAAATTGTTGGAGGTGTATCATCAGGCGATTGTAGATAAGAAAGCGGGCAAAACGGTAACGGTTGGAGATGGGTAAAATCCCCCTCCGGAAAGGATAAATTCAATGGATAATGGCGAAGATAAAGCCTTAGAAAATTTGATCAACCAATTGGACAAGCAGGTACGTAAAGAAGCCGACCTGCGCATTCTTGCCCTGACTCTGGAGTACCGAAAGCTGGCAAAACAAGTTTTGAATCCGGAAGAGATGGATATTTGTGCCGGTTATTTCGGTTTGCTGCTGGAGGATGCCAACGCTGCCTTACCCCCCGAAGCAGCGGCGGTCTTCCAAAAATTGGATGCCCAGCCGGAAATTCGTCTTCTTTTCGAACGGCTCTACACCCTCATTCAGGCAAAAATCCTTACGCGGGAATTAGAGTTTTCCCCTCGCCAGGTGCTAACCCCCATCCTGCGCGGCAGCGGCTATGATGAAGATGGTTTTATCGACCAATTGAAGTCGCGGTTGAATAAAACCGGCTGATTTACTGCAGCCCGGAACGGCAACATTTAACTCCCGTCTTCATCCTCTAAGTGTGCCAACCCTTCCCGCAGGGCGTAGAGAACGGCTTGGGTGCGGTTTGCCAGGTGCAGTTTTCCCAGGATATTGCTGACATGGAAGCGTATCGTGGTTTCGCTGACGAACAATCGGTCGGCAATCTCCTGGTTAGAAAAACCCCGTGCGATCAGCCCCAGCACTTCCACTTCCCGTTCGGTCAGCGGCTGAGCGCTGCTTTTTGCGTCCTTTTTCTCTTGCTTTAACTCTGAGATCAGTTTACGGGCGATGAGCGGATGAAGCGATACCTCTCCGCGGTGAATTTGACGGACAGCCGAGACCAGATCTTCGGGAGATGAGTCTTTGAGCAGATACCCGGATGCCCCGGCTTTGATCGCCGGAAAAACCTTGTCATCTTCCGCAAAGCTGGTGATGACCAGGATGCGCGCTTTGGGAAATATTTTCTTGATTTCAATGATCGCCTGAATGCCGTCCATCTTCGGCATGACCAAATCCATAAGAATCACATCGGGCAATAGCTGGCGGGTTTTCTCCACCGCTTCTCCGCCATCCGCAGCCTCCCCTACCAATACCATATCCGGCTCAGTCTCCAGCACTGCCACCAATCCTTTACGGACAATGGCATGATCATCAACTACAAGGATGCGTATCGACTCAGACATCTTTCTCTCCTCATCCCTTCTATTTCCTTGCCAATGGGACAGAAGCCTGCACCATCGTTCCCTTCCCCAGCGCGGAGGAAATGGTCAGCTTTCCGCCCATCTTTTCCAGCCGTTCCCGCATGCTGATCAACCCAACGCCGCCATGACTGACCACATTTTCAGGGTCAAAACCTACCCCGTCATCTTCAATTTCCAAGATAAGGTGATCTTGTTCTGCCCATAAATTCACAATAACATGGGAGGCAGAGGAATGCTTCAAAACATTGTTCAATGCCTCAATCGTAACACGATATAATCCTTCTTCCACCGAGGGCGGTAAATCCAGCGGCGGGTCAAGGTGAAATTGGGTATGAATACCGGCGCGCCGTTCGACCGATTCTAAACGCTGGAAAAGCGCCTCCGATAGCCCCTCGTTTTCCAAAGCGGAGGGGCGCAGCTCATAAATCAGCAGCCTCATCTCTTTCAAGGCTTGCTGGGCAGATTGCCCAAGTTCATGAACATACTGTACGGCTCGGTCCAGGTTATTGTTGGCGGCTTGTTTTTGGGCTGCATTCGCCAGCAAGGTAATACTGTACAACGCCTGGGTTACCGAATCGTGTAATTCACGCGCCAGCCGCTGCCGCTCTTCCATCACGGCGATCTCTTCTGCTTGTTTGCGCAGCCGAGCCGATTCGATCGCATTCCCAATCTGATCGGCAATCGCGGCAATAAAACCGATATCTTCCGCCGAGATTGGGCTTATGGATTCGCCAAACAGACTCAGCAATCCAAATACCCGTCCTTTGGCAGCAATGGGAACGCCGATGAAGGCAGAGAATCCAAGCCTTCGAAATTCTGTCGGCGCACGCTCGTCCGTTGGTAAATCGGCAATCGCCACGGGCTGAGGTTTATCGATGATCCACTGGGGCTTCCACGCTTCACTGCTCATGGATATCTGAGAAATCGCGATTCGCTTTTCTTCCGCAAAACCGCGTTGGGTTGCCAGATGGAGAATCCTCTGATCCTCATTGATCAGGTGAACTGCTCCAATCCACGAAACCATGCCGTCCAAAATCTTATCCAATGACCGTTCCAAAATGACATGCAAATCAAGGGATTGGCTGGCTATGCCGCTGATCTCATACAGGGTAGCGAGGTGATGGGTGCGTTCTTTGACCCGCTGTTCGAGAGTCTCCATCACCGAAGCACGGCGCAGCGCATTGCCGGCTATTTCTGCGACTGCCAGCAGCAGCCGCCAATCGCCCTGGGATAAGGTATGTTGAGAATCGCGAAACCCGATCAATATCACCCCGTTCACCAAATCGGTCGGCATGAGGGGGACGATAGCCAGATGGTCCATATCACCGGCAACTTTCTGTAAGAATTCGATATGCCGGTATTTTGTGCGCACCTCTTCGAGCGATACCTCTACCGATTGACGATTTTCGACGACCATATAAAATGGGTCGCGTTTATCGCTCAAGGCGTGTTGACAGCTCAGCTCTACGCCGCAGGATTTTGTCGAAGCAACCAGCCTGAGTTTTCTCTCTTCATGCAGGAACAGGCAAACGGTATCGGCGTTCATCAGGCTCTGAATCTGATTGAGCAGGATGGGGTACATCTCTCGGCTGGTTTCTGCCGAACGCAAAGAGGACGAAAAATGGATCAGAGATTCCATCTCATAAGCCCGGCGGCGGGTCTGCTCGAACAAGCGGGCATTTTCCAAAGCCGCTGCCGTCTGGTTGGCAAAAGCCTGAACCAATGCCAATTCTGCCTTGCTGTAAATGCCTGCCTGGCAATTGTACAAAGTAAGGAATCCCTCTATTCTCCCCCGAATTGTCAGGGGAACTCCCATCCAACTGCCCTCGTGCAGTTTTCCCATAAAAGCATCTTCCACCTGTTGTTTGCCAAGGTTGGGGTAAATCTGCGCTTTATGGGTGCGCAGGATATGGGCATAGGGCATTTCATCGCTCAATAGGGCGATCTTGTTGAATTGTTTGAACCTGTTTTCTCCTAAAGCAGCAGCAGCTCGCAGCCAATTGCCCTCTAACAGAATTGCCAAGGCTAAATCGATTGGGATCACCTGAGCCAGGTGAGATAGAATATTATGCAGCACTTTTTGGGTATCCAGGCTGGAGACCAACGAAGCCGTAGCTTTACTGAGTGTTTCAGCCTCATGACGCCGCCTGCACTCGGCGTTCAGCGACCGCACCTTGGAAATGGCGGTGGCAAGCTGCCGAGATATGACCGTTAACAAGCGCAGATTATCCTCACTCAGACCATCTACGTAGGGACTCTCAAGGTTGATCACACCCAGGATCTTTCCTTCGGATTGCATGGCGACGCACATTTCCGAACGCGTATTGGGGTTGACCTCCACATAACCGTTCCAATGGCGGGTATCCGGCACACGCCTTGTTTGTCCATCCAGTGCCGTTTGTCCCACAATACCCTTACCCAGAGAGGTTTCAACCGCTCTGACTCGTACTTCTCCCTCCTTCTCTTCGGTAAGATATCCTCTCAGTAAGCCATTTTCGGGGGATAAGATGAGCACGGAAAACGTGTTTGGATACAGCGATTTGCCGACCTGAAGGACAGCCTGCACCAGTAAATCTTCCTCATTGGTCGCTTCTGCACCGATACCGGCGACCACATTCAACACCACCATTTCCTCAAGCTGCCGTTTCAACCGCGCTTCAAATTGCACTCGCCCGGTGATATCCAATACGGCGCCGTCGATTAATTTCCCGTTTTTATATGGGACAGCCCGGGCGTTGATCTCTGCCCACAACGAACTGCCGTCGTAGCGGATCAGTTCCGCCAGTTGTTTATACAAGGTGTTGTGCTGTTCTACCTGATAGATCAAGCTCTGCAAGGTATGAGCGCGATTGAATAATCTTTCGAGCGGCGTACTGAGGAGGGTATCGCGGTCGGGATAACCCAATAATTGAATCAAAGCCGGGTTAACATCGACCAGCTTTCCTTTCTGGTTGATGCGGAAGATGCCCACCGGCACATGATCGAATAAATCGGAATAATCCAGTTCGTCCCGCTGCAAATCAGGTTTTACCCGTGTATCTTTCATATTTTCAGCCCGCTGCTCAGCATTGCATGAACAACCTGATCATACCTTAAATAAGAGCATTAAGGGAATACGCTGAATGTATCTTGAACAAATTTCCCGGGCAAAACATCAAAATCAACCCTAATATATTTTGCCTGGCAGACTGCACTTCAATCCCAACGATCCTTCAATTCCCAAACTTCTTTTATGCTTTCACGGAACAACTCGTCGAGTTCGTCAAATTGAGAGACGATACCCGCTTTGCGAATCTCGGTTCTTTCCCATCGCTCTATTTCGCTTTCAATGAAATTGCTGATAACCGGATTTTTCTCACCTTTATCCAGTTCATCTCCGGCAAGTTTGCGCAGCAAAAGTTTGTTGATTTCTTCTTTCAGTTCGGCGGGGAGGAGGAGTTCATTCAAGATGATATTGAAATCGGTCGGCACAATCCCCCGTCCTTCTTCAAGCCATTTCATGGCAAGAATCGGACGCAAAACATAGAAATATTTCTTCAACCGGACAATATCCCCTTGTTGATGAGAACCGAAATTTCCCCGCGCCATGCTAAAGTAATGGTAAAGACACACGGATAGCGAATAATGCTCTTTTGCATATTGACGCATTTTTTCAGCAACAGAGGATTTTTCAATATAGACAATTGGCGAACCGAGCCATTCTAAAAGCGTCGGGTTTGACTTCTGCAAAAGGTACAACGCTTTTTTCAAATCCCATCCACTGATGTCCAATTGTTCGTTGATCGGATATTCAATCACGTCTCTTTTTTCGCTAATGGAAAGATACCACTCGATCGGTCGAATGTAGAGAAAGCGCACATCGTAATCGCTGTTTGCCGACGGAAAGCCCCAAGCCCGGCTGCCGGATTCGCAGGCATACACGATCTTGATATTGTTTTCGGCTTCAATTTCGGTAAGACGGAAGTCGATCAAATGATTCATGGGTTCAAATCCAGGTTTTTCTTACAAAACACCGCCGGGTATTCTAGCGGCAAACGGGGTTTGGCGCATTTGCCCAAATCTTCGACCTATATAACGTTTCTCAACAATCTGCCGTGCCAGAGGTAAAAATAATCTGCTTTCCCTGCTTCTGCCATGGCAAGAGAAAGTGCGTCAGGCAGATTTTACCACGACATTTTTACCCTTTTTGGGGAAATGTTACCCGCCCCACAAAAATCCAATCATCAGCAATTCTTTTGATCGGGCGTGCTATATTCAATAAGGAAATCGTGATTATCATAATCTGGATTTCCTTAATTGGGTACACAGGTGCTTGCGGGATTACGATAACCAGTAGAGTTGGCAGATCAACCGGATAACCGCCTTAAGAGAACCCCATAATGAGATATCAACTCATCCGCCTGTCTCCAGGTTCTTAAGATACTGTTTAGCTTTCTCCCGCAGCAATAAGGATATCGATTCATCGGTGGCAATCTGCGCTAAAGCCTGTTTATCCTGCAATTCCCAAATGGCTTTCAGGGCTTCATTGGAGGTGTTAACCAAATCGGAGACCTCTTATATTTTTGATATTATAGAATTTCCCATCATGTCAGGTGAAAAAGCGGGAGATGATTTAACCATCTCGAGCAGATAATCCACCGCATGTAATCGTTTAAATACTTGCACCGATTCTTGGGGTAACAATAATTGAGAATGATATATTTTGTACCAAATTTTTTTCGCCAGAGCCGGATCTTTCTCTTCCATGATTTCAGCCAGCTTACGAGTAGCCCAAAGTGCCTGGTGTAATGTTGAATTATCTAGCGTTTCGATCATTTCGGCAATTTGGCTTAAATCAACGGCACCAACGTTCCCTAGCGCAACGAATACCTGTACGGCTTTTATTCTTGTTGACAGACCTAAATTGCTATCCGTTATCAGTTGTTTCAGGGCGTCTATCGCTCCGATGGACACTAAACCACCCATGGCATATTCGGCGTGAGCAGGTTCTTGATGCACAATAGCGACCAAAGCGTCGGTGTCTTTCAGTATTTGTGCACACAGAACACGCAGATAGACAGAAACTTTTATATTTCTGGCAAGTTTATGCAAATATTCTCTAATCATTTCAGATAAGATGGGGTCTCTCAAAGAGAGAGCATAACTTGCTAATCCGAAGATTTTATCTTCAGCAGAATCAAAGGTTGGAATAAAGGAGGGTGCAGAAGGGATATGTTTTTCTACAAGGTTAATGATTTCCTTTGCCAGACCGTGCTTTTGCCTTTTGTCTAAACGATCCAGGTTATATAAGGCTTCCTGAATTTCAGAAATTTATTGTGATATCTTATTCTCAGTCATATATCCTCCTCGTATCTATTATAAGAAATTGAAGAAAACATTTTTGTTGCTAGAATACCTACCCTGCACCTTGCTTTTATATCAGCAGGGCGGGCAAAATACCTTTGACCAAGAACAACCTTTGCTAGACCATGTCATAAACTCTGATCCTGCGCATCTGCTGTGGGTTAGGCAATTGGCGGTAAGTTTGCTAAACCACATCCATGGAAATCTTTTGGAACGGGATTGGACCATCATCCTTTACTGTCGGCGAAGCACTTAAACCTTTATCCAACCACGAAACCCCCTTGAAGCGTAGTAGGATTCGGCACTGTTATGATACACAAACACCGTGCCATAGCGGAAATCGCCGAAGATGGCACCGCCGAGTTTTCTAATATCAACCGGCGTCTTGAGCCAGCTCGAGGTTTTGGTATCGAAATGCCCCAATTTCTGTAATCCCCGATATTCTTCTTCGGTGAGTAGTTTAACCCCGATGGCAGCAGCCATATCCACAGCACTATTCTGCGGCTTATGCTCTTTCCGCCCCTCTAAGGCTTCTCGATCGTAACAAACATTTCTGCGCCCTTTGGGACTTTCGGGCGAACAATCGCAGAAAATGTATTCATCTTTCTCGTTATCATAGCCGATGACATCCGGTTCGCCGCCGGTTCTTTCCATCTCATTGAGCGACCAAAGCTTTTCAGGATGGGCTTCCAATTTCGCCTGCACTCTCCCCCATTCCAGACCTTCATGGCGGTTCATATTGCCCTCAAAGCGGGCTCTCAGCGTTCTGAGGAGGTCATCCCGTTGTTGGGGAGATAAGTCTTTGTCGTTCATCCTTCCACATCCTCTACATCACGCTCGATGATGGATACACCCATCAAGGTGAGCAGGCATTCCATACGACGAGCATAAAGGCATCAGCCATTTCAGCATTTGCCTAACCCCTACAAAGTCATTATATAATCAATCCCCTAAAAGGCAATCCCGCCGAACAGATTCCCCGGGCGCAGATAGGGCAGCCGGCAGCCTGCCGTCATTTGCGGGCGCGCTTTTTCGCCGAGCGCAGGCGCGCCAGCGCTTCCTCCTGACTGAGCGGCAGTTTCTCCTCGGGACGTTCTGCCGGATTCGATGGGGGCGCGGCGGGTTCGATGCGGGGCTGGACGACCGGAGGCGGGGCTTCACCGCCCTTCCGGCGTGTACGGGCGCGGTCGCGGGCGGCGAACAATTGATTGAACACCTTCGGCTCTCCCCTGCCGCCAAGACGGCGAAAAGAAAGCTTCTCCACCATCCAGGCACGCGCCAGGCGCACATCCTCGCGCCGGATGACCAGCCGCCGCACTGCCACATCCAGCAGGAAGAGCAAAGCTGCCAGCAGCAGCAGGGGCGCCCACACCTCACGCGCATACGCCGAACGGGCGAGGTTGTGTTCAAAGGCAAGCTGGGCTTCGGT
>Ga0101944_10007873_pt1 | contig 10444 bp, 7 predicted proteins | sample DewCreD2012metaG_FD_75245 | JGI IMG/M metagenome (GOLD analysis project Ga0101944, IMG submission 75245) | Hot spring sediment bacterial and archeal communities from British Columbia, Canada, to study Microbial Dark Matter (Phase II) - Dewar... ...
AAGCTGAGGCTGGCGAGGCTGAACGCCGGGCCATCGGCCACCGAGGTGCGTCTGGCGGAGATCGCGGTCGACCAGGCGAAGAACAGTCTCTGGGGCGCTCAGACGGCCCGGGATGCCATCTGCGGCGCCGGGCCGGGGCCGGCGTGCAGCAGCGCCAACTCCGGCGTCGCGAGCGCCGAGAGCGCTGTGATCGCGGCACAGGCCAGGCTCGACGAGGTGAAGACTCGCAAGCCCTCGCCCGAAGATCTGGCGCTGGCTGAGCTCGAAGTCCAGTCCGCGTACTCGGCTCTGCAGGCGGCGCAGTACACGGCCGGCTACGAGGCGCAGGTGGCTCAGGCAAAGAGCGCCGAGCGCGAGGCGACCATCAAAGCGCACGAGACGGAGGTCGCGCACCTGGAGGCGAACCTGAGCCGTCTGGAAACACGGCTCCAGCAGATGCGGCTGGTGGCGCCCTTTGCCGGGACGGTCGTCGCGCTGAGCGCCAGGGCCGGGGACAAGGTGGAGCCGGCTCAGAGTCTGGGCATTCTGGCCGATACCGCCGAGGTCGGTCTGGAGGTCACGGTGTCCGAGGCGCAGTTGCCCGAGTTCGCGGTGGGCAAGGAAGCGCAGGTGGTGATCGACGGCTTTGCCGCGCAGAAGCTTGTCGCGAAGGTCGCCAGGCTACCCGACAAGCCGGCGCAGGAGCAATCCGCGCGCACCTATGCGGTGCGTCTCGCGTTCGCCGAGGGGACGAAGCTGCCGGGGCCGGTCGGCACTGGCGCCGACGTCTATCTGGCGTCGGCGAAGAAGCAGGTGCTGGTGTTGCCGAAGGGCGCGGTATCGCAAGAGGGGGATCGAAGCTTCGTGGCGGTTCCGTCCGGGAGTGGCACGCGGCTGGTGGCGGTGGTAGTCGGGGTGGCGAGCGCCACCGAGATGGAGATCGTCAGCGGGCTGCAGGAAGGCGCGGAAGTGCTGCTGATAGAGCCGACCGCCTCGACGAAGTGAGTGATGGTCTCACCGACAGGTCTGAGCTCGGTCTCTGGGCGCGCCGGCCTCACTGATTGTGGCCCAGAGCGTGCGGCTTGTTGGTCCAGCCGTCGACGGTCGGGTGGAGGGCGGCAACCGGGGAAGCGTGCCTAGACAGCGCGCTGGGAGGCAGGTCGTGGGTTCATACGACATAACGTTCAATCGTCCCTGCGTGACGGGGAACGAGCATGCTTACATCGTGGAGGCGCTGGAGCGCGGCCACATTTCCGGGGACGGCTTCTTCACCAGGAGGTGTTCGGAGCTGCTGGAGCGGCAGCTCGGCGTGGCCAGGGCGCTGCTGACGACGTCGTGCACTCACGCGCTTGACATGGCGGCGATGCTGCTCGACACCCAGCCCGGGGACGAGGTGATCGTGCCATCGTTCACGTTCGTCTCCACGGTCAACGCGTTCGTGCTACGCGGGGCGCGACCGGTCTTCATAGACGTGCGGCCCGACACGCTGAACCTCGATGAGACCAAGCTCGAAGCGCTGATCAGCGATCGAACTCGGGCCGTGGTGCCAGTCCACTACGCCGGTGTTGGCTGCGAGATGAGCCAGATAGCCGCGATCGCCGCGCGCCGTGGCGTCGCCGTCGTCGAAGATAACGCGCACGGGCTGTTCGGCAGGTACCGGGGTCGGCCCCTCGGCACGTTTGGGTGCATGGCCACCCAGAGCTTCCACGAGACCAAGAACTTCACCTGCGGCGAAGGCGGCGCCCTTCTGATCAACGATCCCCGCTACATCGAGCGGGCGGAGATCATCCGCGAGAAGGGGACGAACCGGGCGCGCTTCTTCCGGGGGCAGGTTGACAAGTACACGTGGGTTGACATCGGCTCGAGCTACCTGCCCTCGGATATACTTGCCGCGTTCCTCTATGCCCAGCTTGAGGCCCGGGAGTGGATTCAGGCGCAGCGTCGCCGCGTGTGGGACTACTACTACCAGCATCTCCAGCCGTGGGCCGAGGCCTACGGCGCGCGGCTGCCGATCGTGCCTCCGCACTGCGAGCAGCCCTACCATATGTTCTACCTGTTGATGCCAAGCCTCGAAGAGCGACAAGCGATGATCGCTCACCTGAAGGCGCACGGCATTCAGAGCGTGTTCCACTACGTTCCGCTCCATCTGTCTGAGATGGGTCGGCGATTCGGCTGGCGAGAGGGCGACTGCCCGGTGACGGAGGATGTCAGCGACCGCCTGCTGAGGTTACCGTTCCACAACCTGCTTACGGAGGCGGAGCAGGATCGCATCGTCTCCACGGTGCTGGCGTATCGGCACGATGCCGGGGTCGCACCGGCCTACGCGCCGGAACCTGCGGCGAGCGCGTGACCGTTGGCTGGGTGGCCGCCGTGGCATCCTGCGCAGGCGAGACGGCCAGGCGTTCGTTGTGAGTCTAGCGGGGGTTGAGAGGGGAATGTCGAGGTCGCTGCGCACCGGGTTCTGTGTCTCCGGCGAGGGCAGGCTCTTTCGCGAGGCGGTAGCCCACCAGGCCCGGCTGGGCATCACGCCGGTGCTGCTGGTCGCGGAGCGGAAGGCGTCCGCTTCTCTAGACGCGTTCTGTTTGGAGCACGGCATCGCCTGCGTTCGCCCTTCACCCGCGCCGCGGGAGCTGTTCGACGAAGAGCTGACGCGGGCGTGCGTCGACGCGGATCTGGACCTGCTCTCGCTCACGTTCGACAAGCTGCTGCCACCGGGGTTGGTGAGCCACTATCGCGGGCGGATCGTCAACGTACACCCCGGCCTGCTGCCGGCCTTCAGGGGAATGAGAGCCATCGATCGGGTGGTCGCATCCGACTCTCGCTTTGCCGGGGCGACGGTGCACGAGGTCGATGAGGGGATGGACACCGGTCCGATTGTCGCCCAGTGCGTGCTGGGCGTGCGTCGTGGCGAATCCGCGGTCGAGCTTGGCGCTCGACTGTTCGAGCTGCTGCGGCCAATGTACCTGCAGGTGCTCGGTTGGTACGCGCAGGGAAGGGTATTCCACGATGAGGGTGGTCGGGTCTGGGTGCGCGATGCCACATATGGGCAGTTGCCGATCTCGCCTTCGGTCGAGCTCGATTTGGGGGACGGCCGGCGATGATCGCGGCCGCCACGAGGATCACGTGTATCCGGGAAGCCGGCCTTCGTGCCGCGGCTGGAGGGTGCTGAGCAGTGAACTGCGTGATTCTGCAGCCGTCCTACATCCCGTGGCGTGGGTACTTCCACCAGATTCAGAAGGCCGACGTCTTCGTGTTCTACGACGACGTTCAGTACGACAAACGCGGCTGGCGCAACCGGAACAGGGTGAAGACGCCCACAGGCACCAGGTGGCTCACCATTCCGGTCCTGAGCAAGGGTTCTCGTACGAACCATAGCACGATTGACAGTATGCGCATCGACTGGACGCGGAAGTGGAACGTCGATCACTGGGGCACGCTGAAACAGAGCTACGGAAAGGCGCCTTTCTTTGGCAGATACGCGGCGATGCTCGAGGACCTGTACAGCCGCCATCCCGAGTCGCTGGCGGACTACACGATCGAGTTCACGGTGCTCCTCGCCGAGCAACTGGGGATCCGCCACACGCGGTTCGTTCGGTCGTCAACGCTCGGCGCCACGGGCGCGAAGACGGACCGGCTGGTTCAGGTTCTGAAGGCGGTGGGTGCTACGCACTACATCAGCGGGCCATCCGCGAAGTCCTACCTCGAGGAAGAGAAGCTACGCGAAGCTGGCATCAGCCTCGAGTACATGGTCTACGACTATCCCGAGTACACGCAGCTCTATCCGCCGTACGATCCGTACGTCTCGGTGTTGGATCTGCTTTTTATGGTTGGCCCTGAAGCTGCACGCTACATCTGGCAGTCCGGCGCGCCGGAGTCTGCTGGGCTCCGGACGGGGTCCGAGCCGGCAGCTCACGCAGCTCAATCAGCGATGTGATCAGGTGTCGACGATGATCCGGATAGTCGGGTTATGGGTGATTGCTCTACTCGTTGTCTTTTTGTCCGCCGTCTCGGCTCGGCCAGCGGGCGCCGCTCAACCGGGTGCGGCGTGGAGTGTCGCCGAGCGCATTCCTGATTATGGCGATAACAGCGCCGCTCCGTACCTCGTGGCCGACAGGTATGGCACGGTTCACGCCGTCAACTCGCAGATAGCAGGGTCGAAGGTGGCAGTGGTCTACCGGCGGTGGACGCTCGCCGACGGCTGGACGCCCCCAACCGATATTCTTTTGCCGCCTGTTGGCGGCGATGCCAACGTTCAGGGTCTGTATCTGGACGGCGAGGGCGTGCTACACGTCGTGTTTCACGCCGGCACTCAGGCTCAGGCAGGCATCTACTACTCGAAGGCTCCGGTTTCGTCGGCCAACAGCGCTCCGGTGTGGAGCGCGCCGGTGCTGGTGGGCAAGGATGCCTCGCATCTGGCATACGCGATCCTTGCCGGCGACGAGGGTGGGGCGTTGATCGTAGCGTACTCCGGGGTCGGGGCCGGGAATGGCCTCTACGCTGTCGTCTCTATGGACTCGGGCAAGACGTGGTCCGAGCCGTCGGTCGTCTTTCTCACGCGCGACCTCAGACGTGACGTCTCAGAGATCAGAGGCTGCGTGGATTCCCGCGGGCAGCTTCACGTGGTGTGGAGCGTCTCCAACCAAGCCGGCAATAGCGAGGCGGTGTACTACTCGCGGCTAACGGCCGACCGAAGAGTGTGGAGCAATCCGGTCGTCGTTGGGGAGAACACTGGGTACGAAGCCGATATGGCGGCAATCGTCGAGCACGGCAATGAGCTGTTCGTGATGTACCACACGGCCGACGACCTCGCAGTGACCCGCTGGATGAAGCGATCTGGCGATGGCGGGAAGACGTGGTCGCCGCGCGTCCTGCCCTTCGCGCAGTTCCGGGGCACCTATGGTCACCCGGTGTTCGTTCACGACAGCAGCGGCACGCTGCATGTCGTCCTGGGCAATCGGCTGCCGGCGGCGCAAGGCGCGGCGAAGCCAGACACACACGGCATGTGGCATGCCGTGTGGCAAAAAGATCGGTGGAGCGGTCTGGAGCCCATTATCTCTGGTCCTCAGGTGAAGCAGGGCGAGCTGTTCGACCCAACCGATCCGCAGGCTGTGGTTGTGCAGGGCAACGTGATGCTCGTCACGTGGCGAACCGATCCAGGTCTGGGCGGAAACGGCGCCTGGTACTCTTACACGACGCTCAACGCTCCAGCGTTGCCGCTCTTGGCGTCGCCGACACCAGCGCCCACACCTACGATCGCGCTAGCGGCGACCGCATTACCGCGACCGACAAGCCAGACTGCGCACGCATCGCTGCCGGCGCCCTCGCCGGAGCGGCAGACGCCGAGCATCGCCGAGCCGATGCCGTCGCAGGATCCGACCGGCTGGCTGATCTTTGGCATCGCGCCGGCGGTCGTCCTGGTTTCGGTGGTGGTTGCCGGGAGGCTCATCTCGGGCCGACGCCGGTGACCGCTGCCGCGGCGATGACGACGTTGCGGGGCGGACCGCCTCGCGGCCGGCGGGCGGCGCGGGTGGACGTCGGCGCGAACCCTTTCGGAGCCAGCTTGTGACAACCGTTGCGCGTTTTGACCGAGTCTCGAAGCAGTATCGTCTGGGCGTGACACGCACCAGCGTGCCGAGCCTGATCTCGCAGGCAGTGGCGAGCCGGTTCAGGCCAGGTGCCTCCAGAGCCGGCGCGGCCAGTTTGATCTGGGCGCTGAAAGACGTGAGCTTCGAGATTAGGCAGGGGGAGTCGCTGGCGCTGGTGGGGCCCAACGGCGCCGGCAAAACCACGATCCTTAAGCTCCTGGCGAAGATCACACGCCCGACGTCCGGAAGAGTAAGCGTCTGCGGCCGACTCTCGGCGCTCATCGAGCTCGGCGCTGGCTTCCATCCCGATCTGACCGGCCGCGAGAACGTGTATCTGAACGGTACGATTCTCGGGCTGAAGCGTGCCGAGGTTGACCGGCGCTTCGACGAGATCGTCGCGTTCTCTGAGCTCGAGCAGTTCATCGACACGCCGGTCAAGAGGTACTCCTCTGGCATGGTGGTGCGGCTAGGCTTCGCGGTCGCCGCCTGCATCGAGCCGGAGATCCTGCTCGTGGATGAGGTGCTCGCCGTCGGCGATGCCGCGTTCAGCCTGAAGTGCCTGCAACGGATTCAGTCGATGCTGGACCACGGCACCAGCCTCGTGTTCGTCTCGCACAACCTGTACCTGGTGAAGGCGATCTGTAGGTCCGGGCTGTACCTAAGCAAAGGGCAAGCGAAGTACCTGGGGTCCACCAAAGAAGCGATCGAAGCCTACGAGCGCGACCTGCACGCCGATCGGGCGCGGCGACTGGAGCAGGCGAAGAGGGCGGATGGCAGCAGCACGGCCGTGATCGAGGTCACGGGAGTCGAGGTGCGCGGCGCGGGCGGCTCGGAGAACGGTCGTCTCCGCGGCGACAAGCCAGCTGAGGTCCTGATCCACTACGCTGCTTTCCGGCCGGCCGAAGCCGTGTCGGTGGCGGTTCACATCGTCCGCTCGGATGGGTTGACCTGCTGCATGGCCCGTACCAGCCTTGATGGGGTGAGGTTCGGCGTCGAGCGCGGTGTAGGGACGATCGCGGTGACGCTGGACCCGCTGCAGCTGATCGCCGGTGAGTACTACGCCGACGCGCACTTCCTCAACGCAAGCGACTCGATGACCCTTGCAGGGGCCTCGTCGGATTGGTTCTCGGTCGAGGGCTCGGCGCTCAGCTACGAGGAGCGAAGCGGGGTGTATCAGCCCAACACACGGTGGCGGCAGTACTAGATCGTCCGAACCTCGTCCGGCCTTCGGCAGAGCGATTGCAGTCAGAGGCGTTATGCAGACCAGCATTGGCATCCGCGCTTCGGCGCGCGAGTTGTTACAGGCGACCGATCTACTCTGGGCCTGGACCGCTCGCATCATCCGTGCACGGTACCAGCAGTCGACGATGGGCTGGCTCTGGGCGGTAGTTCAGCCCGCGGCGTCAGTGGCGATACTCACGCTGGTCTTCAGCCTGTTCGTGCGGGTCGATACCGGCGGCACTCCGTACGTGCTGTTCTCGTATCTCGCGGTCGTGCCCTGGACGTTCTTCGCATCGGCTGTGCCCGACATGGCGGACTCGCTCGTTCAGAACATGACGCTTGTGGGCAAGATCTACTTCCCGCGCGAGATTCTGCCGATCTCGGCGATGCTGGCGCGCCTGCTCGACCTGGGCATCGCCAGCGGCCTGCTGGTCGTCATGATCATCTACTTCGGAGTGCCGAGCAGTCCGATTCTGTGGCTGTACGTCCCGCTGATACTTGCCATCGAGACGGCGTTCGTGCTCGGTCTTGGGTTGATGGCGGCGGCGCTGAACGTTTTCAATCGAGACGTGCAGCCGCTCCTCCGATTGGCGCTCCAGGTGTGGTTCTACGCATCGCCGATCATCTACCCGGTCTCGATGGTGCCGGCTCAGTTTCAACCGGTGTACTACCTGAACCCGATGGCCGCGATCATCGAGGCATACCGCGCGGTGCTGCTGTACGGGACTCCCCCTGACGCCTATTTGGCGCTCTCGGCGGTGGTGTCTGTCGTTGTGCTGGTGATCGGCTACTGGCTGTTCCGGCGGCTGCAGTTCCAGTTTGCCGACATAATCTAGGGGCGGAGAGGGCGCGTGAGTTCGCCGAGGGTCTCGGTAATCGTTCCGGTATACAACGGCGCGCGGTATCTGGGCGAGGCGATCCAGAGCGTTCTCGACCAGTCGTTCGCCGACTTCGAGCTGCTGCTCGTCGACGACGCCTCGCCGGACAACTCGGCGGAGATAGCGAGTCGATACCACGATCCCCGGCTGAAGTACCTCCGGCATCCGAAGAACCTCGGGTCCGACAGGGCCCGTCACACCGGCCTGCAGGAGTCTACTGGCGAGATCATCGCGTTCCTGGATCAGGATGACCAGTTTCACCCGGACAAGCTCCGTCTGCACGTGGCGTATCTGGACTCGCACCCAGAGGTCGGATTCACGTACAACGCCCGCTACGAGCTCAACTACTCGTCGACGACCGTGCGCGGGCTCTGGCGGCCGCCGCGCGAGATCAGTCTGGCGGACCTGGTGCTCTGGTTCCCGCTCTCGCCGAGCGACGTCGTGCTCCGGCGGGAGTGGGCGCTCCGGATGGATCTCGTCGGAGGGAGCCTCTCCTGGTGTGGCGGCGAGATCGTGCACTTCGGGGGCCTGTTCCTGTCCGGCTGCAAGTTCGGCTGTGTCGACCGGGCACTTAACCGCCGCCGGTATCACTCCGGCCGGGTCATCCGGGACTTGGCAGGTGGCTGCGAGTCGGAGCTTTACGCGCAGAGGAAGATCCTTGAGGACCCTCGCTGTCCGCCGGAGGTTGTGTCGCTGCGCGACGTGGCTCACGCCAACTTGTATTTGTTCTGGGGGTTTCGCGCTCTTGCCCACGGCGAGACCGGGCTCGGGCAGGGCTTCATCCGCGAGGCAGTCAGGCTGAAGCCCGGCATCGTGAACGGCAAGCCGAGCGAGCTCCTGAACCATCTGCTGATCAACGCCATCGACGACGAGAGCGTCGACCACGCGGCCTTCCTGGGGAAACTGCTCGCCCAGTTGCCGCCTGAGCTCGCGTCGATTTCCGGTCAGCTCGACTGGGCTGTCGCGCGGGGGTATCTGCTGCGAGGCGTGCGCGCGGTCATCTGGGACCGGCCGGACGACGGGCGCCGGCACTTCGAGCAGGCGATGGCGCTCGAGGCCTCGGTGGACGGCTTTCTCGTGGATCAGGTCGCGCGCAGCCTGCTGGACTACGCCCAGGAGTTCGGAGAGGAGGCGACCCAGCGCGTCCTACTTGCGCTGGTGCCTCACCTGGAACGCCTCGGCGGGCGAGCGGTGACGCGCCGCCTCAGGGCCCGGTACCACGCGAATCGGGCGTTCGATGCGTTCCGGGGTGGGGAAGGTGGCGTAGCGCGTATGGTCGCGGCGGCGGTGTGGAATGACCCTGGTTACGCGCGGAACCGCGGGTTGTGGTCGGTCCTGCTGCGCTCGGCGCTGCGGGGGTCGTCGGACGCTTCCCGCCGACAGGACAGCACGCGTGGCGCCTGAGCAGTGACCGCTGGCCTGCGCGGATCGGGTTTGAAGTCGAGTAACCACCTAGATGGGTTGGATGGGATCGAGCCGATGAGAGTCTGCATGGTGGTCTACGACTTGCAGGAGTTCGGAGGGCTCGAGGAGTACGCGCTGACCATTGCGGTCGGCCTTCAGAACATGGGCCACCAAGTGAGCTTCCTGTCCACGGCGTGGGTGCCGGCCGACAATCAGTACGCGCTCAGGCTTGCCGCGAACCGGATACCGCTCGTGCAGTTGCCGAGGTGGCTCTCATTGCCCGCCTCGGACTGGACGACCAAGATGGCGATGCTGGACTGGTGCACGCGGCTTCTCAGTCCGGCGATAGTGGGGCTCGGCATGGCGCGCGCCGCGCTTAAGGGCGACCGGATCCCGCGGTCGGCGACCAGCGCCCGCAACTGGGTGCGCGGGCAACTAACGACGCGGCTTATCGGCCGAGACTGGCGCAAGCCGCTGGCGCGCGCTCTGCTCGCGTGGTGGCGCATGCGCTGGCATCCCGACTTGCTCCACCTCCATGGCTACACGACGAACCTGCTGTTCGTCATCGACTGGGCGCACGACCGGGGCGTGCCGGTAGTCTACGAGGAGCACCAGACTCCCGATCCGCAGTTCGACTGGTGGCGAGGCTTCGCGGCGAGCGTCAACAAGGCGTCGATGGTGGTGGCCGTCTCAGGCGAGAGCGCTCAGGCGTTGCGCGAGCTGTGCGGCATTGTGAGGCCGGTCGTCGTCGTCACTCGCCCGATGCCGGACCCGGCCGAGCTGGGTTGGACGGACGGCGCGGCTGGCCAGCGCTGCGACGGTCGCCTGAACGTGACTACTGTAGGGCGTCTGTACGTCACGAAGGGCCTGCACTATCTGCTCGACGCCATCGCCGCGATCCAGGCCAGGTACCCGTCGGTGCGCTTCAGGGTCTACGGCGATGGGCCGCTCCGCGAGGAGCTGATCGCGCACGCCGCGCGGCTCGGGCTAGACGGCGAGAGTATCTTCGCCGGGCCGTTCACGAGCCGCCGGGAGCTTGCGCGGATAATGGAAGACACCGACATCTTCGTCATGTCATCGGTCCTGGAGGGGCAGCCGCTGGCGCTTGTCGAGGCGATGGCTTACGGGCGCCCGATCGTGACGACCGCAGTTGGCGGGATCCCTGAGCTGATCATCGACGGCGTGAATGGGCTCCTCTGCCCCCCGCGTGACTCAGTCGTGCTGGCGAGCAGGATCTGCGAGCTAATCGAGGACCCAGAGCTGCGAGCGCGACTCGGGAAGGCTGCCCGGGCGTCATATGAGAAGGGCCCGTTCCGGCTCGACGCGGTGTGCCGGAAACTGGTCTCGGTCTATGAAGAGGCTTTGGGTCAAGGTCGA
>Ga0101944_10007874_pt1 | contig 10441 bp, 9 predicted proteins | sample DewCreD2012metaG_FD_75245 | JGI IMG/M metagenome (GOLD analysis project Ga0101944, IMG submission 75245) | Hot spring sediment bacterial and archeal communities from British Columbia, Canada, to study Microbial Dark Matter (Phase II) - Dewar... ...
GCGCGCCTGGAAACAAACCGCCAGCAGGCAGCAGCGCTCTCGGAGCAATGGCAACGCGAACAGGAGCTGGTCAGCCAAATCAATGCTGTACTTGCCGACATTGACCAGGCCATTACAAACGACGATGATGCTGCTCGCGCATCCTTGCTGGAGCAGTACAACCAGCTCTCTGCCGAGCTCCGTGCACTCCAGCACGACGGTGCTTTGGTACAGCCGGCCGTTGATCGGTACACCATTGCGCGCGTGATCTCCGACTGGACGGGCATTCCAATTGCCAAAATGCTTGCCGATAATGTTGCCTCGATTCACATGCTCGAGGAAGCGCTCAGTCAGCGCGTCAAAGGTCAGCCCCACGCCATCAGTGCCATAAGCAAGCGAATGCGAACTGCCATGGCTGGCTTGAGTGATCCCAATAAACCAACAGCGGTTTTCCTCTTGGTCGGCCCCAGTGGCGTTGGCAAGACCGAAACTGCGATCGCACTTGCAGATGCTTTCTTTGGTGGTGAGAAAAATCTCACCGTCATTGCCATGAGCGAGTACCAAGAAGCACACACGGTCTCGCTGCTCAAAGGTGCACCCCCGGGATACGTTGGCTATGGTAAAGGGGGAGTCCTCACCGAAGCTGTTCGCCGCAATCCGTACTCCGTGGTTCTGCTCGACGAAGTCGAAAAAGCTCATCCCGACGTGCTGGAGATCTTCTACCAAGTCTTCGACAAAGGCGTCCTCGAGGATAGTGAAGGAGTCGAGGTCAACTTCAAGAACACCGTGATTTTGTTGACCTCGAATATGACCACTGATACCATTGTGGAGATGTGTGCTCGTGCTGGTGAGCGACCCACGATGGAGGAAATCAGCGATGCGATTCGCCCAGAACTGCAAGCCTACTTCAAACCCGCTCTGTTAGGTCGGATGGTGGTAGTGCCCTACTATCCACTCGGACAAGCAGAACTTGCCGAGATCGTTCGGCTCAAGATGGCGCGTATTCAGCGACTCTACCACGAACGCTACAGTGCGCAGCTCCACGCTACCGAAAGTGTCATCGAAGAAATTGCTCGCCGCTGCACCGATCCAGGCTCCGGCGCACGAAATATTGACAACATCCTTACTCACACGGTTCTGCCCGAGTTGTCGCAGTTCATCCTCGAACGGTTGGCTGCTGGCGAAGTGATCCGTGACATGGCCATTGACGTCGGCAGTGATGGCAACTTTGCATACCGACCTGTTGCCGAGACCGACCATTACCCAGTGCCGTCGTGATCGGTAGGATTCTCTTGACAGCTTCTCGCTGCTGGACGAACCGTGCTTCGGCGGCGGACTCGGCCGCGCCGCAGACAGAAAGTTTGGTTCCACCATCAACCCACACATGCAATGGCAACCACGATTCCAACATTTCTTGAGGTTGTCTGTTCACCGCTGGCGAACGTTCCCTATTCGTTTGTGTCGTTCAATGGCGTTGAGTATGTATCGCGCTTATTCGAGTACGAGCTGGTCATCCGCAGCGGGCGGTACGATCTTGATCCCTCTTCGCTGGTCGAGAAGGATATTATGGTTCGCCTTGCGCAGCAAGCATTACCGTCACCGTCGCGCCAGTGGCGGACAATCGTGGGGATTGTTTCCTCGTGTGAGCTTGCAACGGCAAGTGATGGCATGCTGGAGATGCGGCTCCGTATTGTGCCAGCACTGGCGCGGTTAGCCTACCGTCGAAATTCTCGGATTTTCGAGAATGCCACGGTGCAGGAAATCGTCGAGAAAATTCTGACGCGAGCGGGATTCAGCAGTGGAAGCGATTTCCAATTTCACCTGAGTGGGAGCTATCGCAGCCGCGCCTACTGTGTGCAGTACAACGAAACGGATCTGGACTTCATCAGTCGCTTGCTCGAAGACGAAGGCATTTTCTACTACTTCGAACACACCGATCAGCACTGCGTTTTGCATTTGTGCGATGCTGTCCAAAATTGCAAATACTATCCCACCCTGCAAACGATGCACTTCCAAGTTGCTCGCAACCAAGACTCGCGCCGCTTGGTGTGGCAATTACCGGTGCTCGAGCAGGAATGCTACCATCTGGCCTGGAGCGAACGCCATTTGCCGGCCTCGGCTGCCGTCGGGAACTACAACCACGAAACCGCAACGCCGCTGGAGAATACCGCACCGCTCACCAAGGGAGTCCACATCGGCCAGGCAGCCTACTACGAAGCACCTGTCAATGTCGAAACCCGCCAGGTTGCCGAGCGCACTGCCAATATTCGCGCTGAAGAATGGGAAGCCCAAGCAAGCACTGTCCACGGTGAAAGCTTTGTGCGTCCCTTGACAGCAGGTTATCTCGTGGACATTGACCAGCACGATACACCAGCATTCAACCGCACCTATTTTCTGACCGAAGTGCACCACCACTGCACCCAGTTCGAATACTGGAATGCGTTCACTGCAATCCCCAGCACGCAGCCATACCGTCCACTGCGCCGGACACCAAAACCACAGATTCATGGTTACTTGATCGGTCGTGTAGTCGGACCGCCCGGTAGTAGCCAGGAAGAAATTCATACCAACGAGCATGGCTGGGTCAAGGTCATGTTCCCCTGGGCGCACCAGGGTAACAAAGACGACACCCATTCCATCTTTGTCCCTGTAGCGCAGCTCTGGGCCGGCAGTGGCTATGGAACGATGTTCATTCCGCGTGTCGGGATGGAAGCTGTGGTTGCATTCCTCGATGGGGATCCCGATCGTCCGGTGGTGATTGGTACTGTCTTCAATCCTGCCGAACCGATACCCTACAAACAACCAGCAAAAAAGGATGTCAGCACAATCCTGACACGCTCAACGCCGAACGGCTCTGCAGGCAATGAGCTTCGCTTTACCGATACCAAGGATAGCGAAGAGGTCTATCTCCACGCACAAAAAGATTGGAACACACTTGTCGAAAACGATCGGACGACGACCATTAATCACGACGAAACACTTACCGTCAAAAACAAGCGGACCGAGACTATCGAAAACGACAACTCCGAAACCTACAAAGCGAACATGACCGTTGAGGTCCAGAAGGATTACACCTTGACTATTCACGGCAATCTCAAAATCTCGGTCATGGGTGACATCGTTATCGAGACAAACAAAAGCCTGAAGGTCAACGCGGTTCAAAACGCATCTGTGGAATCGTTACAAAATCTCCAACTCCGAGGAGCAACGGGCGTCGGCGTCGAATCGAACGCAGCGATGGATCTGAAAGGGATCAACATCAACGTCAACGCCCAAGCAGCGCTCAAACAGTCCGGCATGGCGCAAGCAGAGCTGAGTTCTGCTGGCCAGACAGCGGTCCGTGGTAGTATCGTCATGATCAATTGAGGCAGATTTCTCGATGGTGTGATGGTACAGGTACAACGTACAACTTACCCCGACGGCAGCCTTCAAGCGGAGGTTCTCTATAGCGGTGATGTCCCGCACGGCGAAGCGACCTACTACCATCCCAACGGTCGAGTACGGCTGCGTCTCCAGTACGCCAACGGCATCCCTGACGGTCTTGCCGAGGTCTTCGGCGAAGATGGTCAGTTGGTGCAACGGATGCAGTATGCTAACGGAACGCTCAACGGAATGGTGGAAACGTATGCAGCGGGACGGCTCGCACAGCGTGCACACTATCGCGACGGTAAATTGCACGGCATGCTGGAGTGCTACGCTCCAAATGGCAAAGTGATCATGACTGCCGATTACCAAGCAGGTGTTCTCCACGGTGAGCGGCGGCTCTACTCCGACTCTGGCCGGCTCCAACGCATCGAACACTATGCCCAGGGCGTCCTCGATGGCGAGACGCTCCTCTACGACGAACAGGGCGCTCTTATCCAGCGACTGTCTTTCAAAAACGATAAACTCGACGGCGTCTGTATTCGCTACGATCGCTTCGGCAATCCGGTCGAACAATCCCGCTATGCGAATGGCACACTCGTGGAACAAACAACGGTCCAGTCGAAAGCGCCTCCGCAGAGCGGTATCTGGGTCGAAGGGTAGTGTTCAAGCGTGCAGCGCCATGTGTGGTAGTGTGTGTTCATTGTTCTGAGGATGCTCTATGCCACCAGCAGCTCGATTGACGGATATGCATGTATGTCCGATGGTGGATCCAGGTCCTAATCCGCACGTTGGGGGTCCGATCACTGGCCCCGGTACACCAACAGTGCTCATTGGTGGATTGCCTGCGGCCACTGCAGGCGATCTCTGCGTCTGTGCAGGCACACCCGACACGATTGCTAAGGGATCAACAACAGTTCTCATCGGCGGTAAGCCTGCCGCACGGATGGGCGAATTGACCGCCCACGGCGGGACGATCGTGCTCGGCTGCCCAACAGTGCTTATTGGCGGCTAATACCAACAGTTGTGTTCACCAGGAGATGGTGCCATGGAAAAGCGTCGGAAAACGGTATTTCTCAGATGGTCCATGCAGGCAAACGCACCTACTTTGTTGACGTTGACACAGAGCCATCGGGAGAGCGTATCGTGTTTCTGAACGAGTCGCACGGGGAAGGAAAGGAACGGCATCAGGTGCTCGTCTTCGAGGAAGACCTTCCTCGCGTGATAGAGGCAATGCGCGCTGCACAAGAGTACATCGAAAAGCACCCACCTTCGCCAGTGCACGGCTAAGGGCGCCGGTGCCAAATCTTGTCACGATCTGATGCGCGCGTGCTCTAAGTGCATGCACGCCACTCCAGCATTGTGGGAAATCAGCACCGGTGTTGCACGTCTTAGGGGAGCAGGTTGTAAGTTCGCGCATACGACAAACCATTCTTCCGCACCAGGAGATGGCAGAGGTACAATCACTAACGTTGCAGCCTCCACACGTCAACGGTCATCAGATCAGCGGTGCCCGGGCCGCAGCGTACGAGGCGCTCCGTGTTGAATACGAGCGTCTGCTTGCCGAGCTGGATACCGACGTTCGCTCACTGCTTGAACGCTGGAGGGATGAGCTGGCTGCCTACCAAGGCGATGAATACGTTTACAGTGTGCGCGGGCGAGAAATTCGCGTACAGAATCACGTCGAGTCGCTCTCGCATCTGAAGATTCCCAAGATTGCTACACCGCGGTTTTCGGATTGGGGCGACATCGTGCGGTGGGCGATGCAGGAGAATTTCCCGGGCAAGTTTCCCTACACGGCGGGCGTCTATCCATTCAAGCGACAAAGTGAAGACCCCACGCGCATGTTCGCGGGAGAAGGAGGACCAGAGCGCACCAATAAGCGTTTCCACTACCTCTCGCACGGCATGCCAGCGGCGCGGCTTTCGACAGCATTCGACTCGGTGACGCTCTACGGCGAGGACCCCGACCGACGACCGGACATCTACGGCAAGATTGGGAACTCTGGCGTGAGCGTTGCCACCATTGACGATGCAAAAAAGCTGTACTCCGGATTTGATCTTTGCGCGCCGAGCACATCGGTTTCGATGACAATCAACGGACCGGCGCCAATGATCCTGGCGTTCTTTCTCAACGCAGCGATTGACCAAGAATGCGAAAAGTACATTCGCGAGCAGGGACTCACCGAACAGGTTGAACAGTACATCGAGGAACTCTATCGTCAGCGCGGACTACCTCGGCCGGTCTATCGCAACATCGCCACCAATGCGCCGGCGGGAGTGCTGCCCGATGGGCACAATGGATTGGGCCTGCTGTTGCTCGGTGTCAGCGGTGATGAAGTGTTGCCACCAGACGTGTATGCAGCGTGCATGCGGCGTGCACTCGAGCAGGTACGCGGCACCGTCCAAGCCGACATCCTCAAGGAAGACCAGGCACAGAACACCTGCATATTCTCAACCGAGTTTGCCCTCCGCATGATGGGCGATGTGCAGGAATACTTCATCGCCAACCGTGTCCGCAATTTCTACTCCGTTTCCATTTCGGGCTACCACATTGCCGAAGCCGGCGCCAACCCCATTTCACAGCTGGCCTTCACCCTGTCGAACGGATTTACGTTTGTTGAGTATTATCTTTCGCGGGGCATGGACATTGACAAATTCGCCCCCAATCTTTCGTTCTTCTTCTCCAACGGAACCGACCCCGAATTCTCCGTAATCGGACGTGTTGCCCGTTCTATCTGGGCCAAGGCCATGAAACTGAAATACAAAGCCAATTCACGTTCGCAACAGCTGAAGTATCATATTCAGACATCGGGACGTTCGCTCCACGCACAGGAAATTGATTTCAACGATATCCGAACGACCCTTCAGGCACTCTATGCCATCTACGACAACTGCAATTCACTTCACACCAACGCATACGATGAGGCCATTACGACGCCTACCGAAGAATCAGTACGCCGTGCCATCGCCATACAGCTTATCATTAATAATGAAATGGGACTGGCCAAAAACCAGAACCCGAATCAGGGTGCCTTCATTATCGAAGAACTGACCGAACTGGTGGAAGAGGCCGTAATGATGGAATTCGACCGCATTTCGGAACGCGGCGGTGTGCTGGGCGCTATGGAAACCGCCTATCAGCGCAGTAAAATTCAGGAAGAATCCATGTACTACGAAAAACTGAAACATACCGGTGAACTTCCCATTATAGGGGTCAACACTTTCCTTTCGTCTAAGGGCTCTCCCATTCAGATCCCCGACGAAGTTATCCGTGCCACTCCCGAAGAAAAGGAATACCAGATTTTCATGCTCGAACAGCTTCATAAAGGCAATGCTAAAAAAGCAAAAGAACTGCTTGACGAGCTGAAACTGACTTCGGTAAAAAATCAGAACATCTTCGAAAAACTGATGGAGATAAGCAAATACTGCTCACTCGGTCAGATCACCCAGACCATGTTTGATGTAGGCGGACAGTACAGAAGGAATATGTAATTTACTGATCAATTTTAAAACTATGGACACCCGTAAAAACATTCAGGAACTCAGCAGCAACGACCTGGTTGCCTTTATTTTCGACTTGTTTCACCGCACTACCATTCACCATGCATTGTGGTTTGCCGAACTGATGCATCAGTACGGACGAGAGAAGGCCTACGAAATGCTGGATATCGTTTACAAACAGAGCTATGACATTCAAATGAAGCGCATCAGTAAAATTCTGGGCGCCGACACTTCAAACGGTTATCCGCAGCCCCTGCTCGATCTGCCCCGCGAAAAACAAATGGAACTTGTGGAAGGGCTTTCGGTTAACTGGCTGGCCAACGACGGGGTCTGGTTTCAGGCCGTCGAAAAGACAAAAGGCATGACCGAAGCCAAGCGCTGCAACGACTCATGCTGGGCCAATTTTTCACCTTTCGAGGCCAGTGCCATCAAACGTTTGCTGAAACTGCCCGAAAATCCGGGACTCGAAGGACTGAAACAGGCGCTGTTTTTCCGCCTCTACGCTTTCATCAACAAACAAAGCATCGGAGAGGAGACCGAAAAGAGTTTTGTGTTTTACATGAACGACTGCCGGGTACAGTCAGCACGAAAAAGAAAAGGCATGGAGGACTATCCCTGTAAATCAGGCGGCCTTATTGAATATGCTTCTTTTGCAGAAACCATAGATCCGAGAATCAAAACGGAATGCATCTGCTGCCCCCCCGATGCGCATCCCGACACGCATTACTGCGCCTGGAAGTTTTCGGTTGATTAGTCTCAGGAATTGGCCTTCCAGACTCTCACGAAAATATCCAGCGCCTCCTGTATTTCGTTCCTTGTTTTACGGTACACTTCAAGTTTTTCCTTTTCTGTACCTTTGAATTCAGCCGGATCAGTAAACTTCACATGAAGGTGTTTCCCTGAAGGAAGCGGGTTTGACGCAGCATAATCCATTGCAGTACTGCTTAAACTTACAAGTACATCAAATTCCTCCCGGGCAGCTTCGGTAATACTTACGGGGATATGATCAGAAATGTCAATGCCCCATTCTTTAAGCACCTGCACCGCCAGCTTACTCACCTCTTTCTCGGGCTTTATACCGGCCGACGAAACCTGCCAGTCGGGAGCCATTTTCTTTACGATACCTTCAGCCATTGCGCTGCGGCAGCTGTTACCCGTACAAACAAATAATATTTTCATATTCAGAATATATAGGGTATTAAACGAAAAGTACGGTCGGAATAATTATGATATCCGGGAAATCTTTCTTTCAGCAGTTGTTCTTCAAGTTCAATTTTAAAAACAAGAACCGTTATAAGGACTAGAGTTACCATAAGACGTAAATTCGAATAATGATGGATCAGCAAAGGTACAGTAAAAATAAGAATAGATAAATACATGGGATGCCGTACCGTTTTATAGGGACCTTTGAATGTGGGTTCCGCCTTTTTTCTTGGCGTTGGCATAATATTCCACGTTGTGGTTTTCATCGAAAATACGGCCCACAACAACAGAACAACGGAAAAGATGCCAAAGGGTAAAAAAGTGTACGTCTTATAGATATTGAAGGGAGTGGTCATAATTATGACTCCGATAGCGGACACCTGTACCAGTACCAGAACCGCAGAATATTCAGACGTCCGTTTCCTCACTGTTTTCCTTGTCTTTATACCACGAAGCATACATGAGATAGCTGTTGGCAATACGTTCTATTTCTCCGGTTACCAGTGCAGGGTCAATGGTTTTGATTTTTTTTGCGGGTATTCCTGCATACACCGAATTAGGTTCACACACCGTATTTTCAAGAATTACCGAACCGGCAGCGATGATACAGTTACTCCCGATTACGGCATTATCCATAATGACAGCCCGCATACCCACCAGCACATGATCGTGAATGGTACAGCCATGAACCACCGCACCATGAGCGATAGATACACTGTTCCCGATATGGGTGGCGGCTTTGTTATATGTACCGTGAATAACCGCACAATCCTGAACATTTACTTTATTATCCATACGGATATAATTCACATCACCCCGGACCACCGCATTAAACCAAACGGTACAATCATCGCCCATCACTACATCTCCCACAACAGTCGCATTTTTAGCAAGATGGCAGTTAGTCCCGAAAACCGGCTTTTTTCCTCTGACTTTAATTATCAGTGCCATTTTTTATTTTCAAAATTAACGATTGAAAATGAATTAAAAAAATTGATTTTTTACCATATATAATCCGAAAAATATCCTATAATTTTGCATTTTTAATGAAAAACTGCTTAATCCTCTGAAATACTAACCAATTACCATAATCATGACAAAAACAAAAACTGCTGTTGAAGTTGAAGATGTGGTTGTAAAGTTTGTTGGTGACTCGGGTGACGGGATGCAGCTTACAGGGACTCTGTTTGCTGATACCGTTGCATACGACCGCAATGACCTTACGACCTTTCCCGATTATCCTGCCGAAATACGCGCACCGCAAAATACGGTAGCCGGTGTTTCGGGTTTTCAGGTGCATTTCGGATCCAAGAAAATCCTCACCTTCGGGGATTACTGCGACATGCTGGTGGCAATGAACCCCGCTTCTCTTTTCGCCAACCTGAAATGGGCCGACAAGGGAGCTTATATCATCGTGGATGCCGATATGTTCACCGATGTTTTCATTGAAAAGGCCGGTTTTAAATCCAACCCGCTCACCGATGGAAGCATGAAGGATTTCCGGGTTATTGCTGTTCCGATGTCTTCGCTCACCAAAGAAGCCACTGCTTCGCTGGGCCTCGACAACAAAACCGTGAACAAAGCAAAAAACATGTTCTCTCTCGGCATATCCCTGTATATCTACAACAAGAATCTGGACCATGCCAACAAATACATTGAGAACAAATTCAATAAAAAGCAAGCCATCGTTCAGCTGAATAAAATGGCTCTGGAGGCCGGATATAAATACGCCGAGTCCTGCGAACAGATTGACAGCACCTATGTGGTAAAACCGGCAGATATCGAAAAAGGCCGCTACCGCAATATTACCGGAAATGTCGCAACAGCATGGGGTCTTATGGCAGCCGCCGAAAGAAGCGGACGCCCGCTGTTCCTCGGTTCCTATCCTATTACTCCCGCTACCGAAATCCTTATGGAACTGGCAAAGCACAAATCACTCGGCACAAAAGTGGTTCAGTGCGAAGACGAAATAGCAGGTATCTGTTCTGCCATCGGAGCCAGTTACGCCGGAAGTCTTGCCTGTACAACCACTTCAGGACCCGGATTTTCGCTGAAAAGTGAAGCACTGGGACTGGCTGTCATTACCGAACTTCCGCTGGTAGTTGTTAATGTTCAGCGTGGCGGCCCTTCTACAGGCCTTCCCACCAAGTCGGAACAGAGCGACCTGATGCAGGCCCTTTTCGGCCGCAACGGTGAAGCTCCCGTGGTAATCATTTCCGCCTCCACACCCGTAGAGTGCTTCTACTACGCTTTCGAAGCCGCCCGCATAGCACTCGAACACATGGTTCCTGTGGTTCTGCTTACCGAAGGATGCCTTGGTTTTGGCTCCGAACTCTTCCGCGTTCCCAAAATGAGCGAACTCCCCGTAATCACCCCGCCCATTGCCGAACCCA
>Ga0101944_10007875_pt1 | contig 10439 bp, 13 predicted proteins | sample DewCreD2012metaG_FD_75245 | JGI IMG/M metagenome (GOLD analysis project Ga0101944, IMG submission 75245) | Hot spring sediment bacterial and archeal communities from British Columbia, Canada, to study Microbial Dark Matter (Phase II) - Dewar... ...
TATTATTTATTTGATATTTTTCATTTTTTACTTGTTCTTCTTTTGGAAGAATAGCTTCAGCTTTACCAATGTCAATGTAAAAATTATTGCCATCAAAACGAATAATTCTTCCTTTAATAATTGTTCCTAGTTGTGAATAATAATGGGAAGCGATGGTCTTTTTTTCCACCTCCCTAATTTTTTGAAGAATAACCTGTTTAGCTGTTTGAGCGGCTATTCGACCAAAACCTGGCGGAGTGACATCTTTATCGTTTTCTATTATTTTAGTTTCCCCGGTTTCTTTATTTACTTGAGCTTTAATATCAACTTTTTTCTTATCAGGATATTCTTTTTTATAAGCAGCAATAATTGCTTCTTCAATTGAAGCAATTACATCATTAACAGAAATACCTCTTTCTGAGGCAACTTGGTTCAAGGCTAATGCAAATTCAGATTTAATAATACCCATATATCAAAATTTTATCATAAAAAAATGTTTTTAAAAGAAGAATTTATTTATTTTCTTTCACTTCATTTGTAGAAGAAGGAGAAGTTGATGGAGTTTCTTCTTTTTTTTCTGTAGTAATTTCTGGTGAGATAACTGTTGTTTCTGGTGTAATTTTTTCTTCTTTATGAGCGATAACACTGACGATAGTTTTTTCTGCTGGTGTTTTGATTTCAAACAATTGATCTTTTTTTAAATCACTGATTTTGATTTCATCACCTATTTCTTTTAAGGTAGAAAGATCAATCTCAATATTGGAAGGAATATTTTGTGGCAAAGCCTCAACTATTACTGAATTTAATTGAGTCAAAAGAACTCCGCCTTTTTCCGTAACTGCGGGTGAGGCCTTGATAAGCTTAATAGGCACTTCCGCTTCTGTTTTTTGGGTCAAGTCAATTTTTCTGAAATCAACATGAAGAATTTTATTAGTAATTGGATGCTTTTGGACTTTTTTGATTAATACAGGTAGTTCTTGTTTTTCCAGTTTTAAATAAATAATTCCAGTCTCTTTTACTACCTGATAGATTTTTAAAAAATCTCTATAATTAATGCTTATAGCGGTAGATTTAAAATTAGAACCAAAGATGTTGGCTGGAATTAAGCCCTCTTTACGAATCTTTTTAATCTTTTTGCCAAAGACATTTCTTTTTATTGCTTCAAGAAAATGCTTATTTTGATCGGGTTTATTATTTTTTTTCATTTTTTAATTCTAATTTTTATTTAACTCAAGAAAAAAAATTTTATCAGTATCAAGATTAGTATTATAAATAATATTTTCTCCATTGACAAGAGGAATAAAATTTTTATTAATTAAAGATATGTTAGAGGGCAAAGTAAATTCCAAAATTAAATCGTTGTTGAAAGAACCAATTTGTTTTTGGACGATTAATTGATAAATTTGTTTACCGGACTTTATTTTGTAAGGCAATTGATAATCAATTTTTATTAGAACTATTTTTTTTGGGGGAACTTCAAAAAAAAAGCCAATCTTTTTTAAAAAATCAAAACCGCTATCTTCGTCAAATTGGTTGATTAAAACGCCGTCCTTTGTTATAGTTTTTAATACTGCATTTTTAGGTAATAAAATTTGTAGATAATTGCGATAAATACCTCCAGGAAAAACTTCGGAGGGAGAATCATTTTTATATTGGATAGTTAAATTATTAAAAACATCTCCATCTTTGTCGATCCTTATTTTTAGAGTCGCCATTCGATTGATATAATAATTCGCTTTATTAATACCAACATTGGCATCATAGAAAAAGAGGTAATCAGGTAAGCAATTAGTGGTAAAATTTTGACACAAAGGATTAATTAATCGACCCGACCAGTGCCAGGAATCAAAAAATTTTTGTAAGCTTTCATTTTCAAAGTAGACAACCATTTGTTTTTCATCTAAAGATTTTTTAATGGCCCGAAAAAGGCTTATTGGCGATATTTGGTCAGCGTTAATAATTATTTGACGGGTTAAAGATGATAAAAAATTTTTTTTCTGAATTGATCCGGGAAAAAAATTTTTTTCCGAATAAAGTTGAGTTTTTAAATAAAAATTATCACGATTAATATTTTCATTAAAATCAGGAAGATAAATGGTGCCTATTGCATCAAGAATTTTTTCGACAGCGCTAGTGGTAAGCAATATTGCCCCATCAAAATCTTTAAGATTCATTTCCTTTTCTAAAAAAAATTTTGCTTGCTGATAATTTTCAAAAAAATCAGGGGAAAAATTCGAGTCGCGTAGAAACCAATGAGGTATTTTTAAATATTTTCTAATTGGTTCGGGCGGTTCAATATGAACCTTAAGTTGGCCATCGGCATCATAAACATCATAAATTTTTATGTTTTCGAGTGTATAATTTTTAATTTCTAAAATTCCAAATGAACCTAAAAATCCACCGCCGGGACGAAGTTCTCGGTTGTTAGCAAAAAAAACTAAATATTTGCTTAATTTATTTTTGCCAAAAATTTTGTCGTGATAATCTAAAAGCTTTTCTAATTTTATTAAACTATCATTGGCAATAATTAACAAATTTTTTTCTTCTTTAAAAAATGGAATACCAAGAGGAATTTTTTGGTTAATAGAATTTAAATTATCCTGCAAAGAATTAATCGCTTCTTTCAATTTTTTAATTCGTAAAGATAGATATTTTTTTTCCTCATCGTTTTTATTTTTTTTCAAAAATAATTTTTCTATTTCTTTAACATTAAGGTAGCTTTCATAACCTTTTTCAAAAACTTTGTGCGTTTTAACTAAAGCATCAACAGTATTATCAGGAAAAATAGCTATCGAGAAGAAAAGATAAGTTGGTCTTACAATTTGATATAAATTGTAAGTTAAATGGGAAAATTTTTGATTTTTTGCCAATAAATAATTAATGTTTTTAAAATCACCTTTTTTAATATTGGAAAATATTTGATGGGTGAAAAAAACAGAAATAGCAAAAGGAAAAATAAACATGATATGAAAAAAGATTAAAAGAGTAGTAAAAAAAATCACTAACCGTTTGGGCTTGAAAAATTTAGTCAATATTTTTTTTGACGTTAATATTCTTTCATTTTTTATTAAGTTTTTTTTGGGAGAGATGGTATGCAGTTTTAAATACTTTTCTTTGCTTGAAGAAAAAGAAAACCAAAGAATTTTATCGATATCAGTTGAATTGATTGCATCACCGTGAATATTGATAATTTTTATATTACTTACTTTTTGATTTAAAATAGTGTTTTTATCTTGGTTGAAAAAAATAAAAATTAATTTAGTTTTTTCAGATAATTCTTTTATTAATATTGAATTAATATCTTCATTAATAAAGAAGCAGCAATTAAATTGTTTGATTGATTTAGGTATAATGGGTGAAAGATATACTTCCCCCTCGTATTTTTTAAGATATTCTTTAAATAGAGTAATAAAAGGGTAATTTTTTTTGGTAACAATAAGAATCTTTTGTCTATCCAAAACAATCTCTGTTTTTAACATCATAATTTTATTGTATAATTTAAAAGTAACTTAAAAAAGATATCATTTTTTTAATTGTTTGTGAAAAAAATTATTTTCTACCGAGATTTTAAGAAATACTCCCATATTTTTGCTGGAAAAAAAATAGTTTTAGTTGGTGGTTGTTTTGACTTGATCCATTATGGTCATTTGCAATTTCTTAAAAAAGCAAAAGCTCAGGGAGATTTTTTATTTATTGCTTTGGAATCAGATGAGTTCATAAAAAAAAGAAAACGAAGACCACCTTTTCATAATCAAAAGCAGCGAGCAGAAATCCTATCTTATTTATCTTTGGTTGATTTAATTATTCTTTTACCTTATTTTTCCTCTTATAAGCAATATGAGGAGTTAGTTAAAATGGTTAAACCGAAGATAATTGCCGTTACCAACAATGACCCGCAATATGGAAATAAAAAAAAACAGATAGAGAAAATAGGCGGCCAAATAAAGATAGTAATTGAACTTATTAAGGGATTCTCTACTAACAAAATTATTAAAAAGGTTATAGAAAGTTATAACTTTTAAAATATATGCGCCTTTTTTTGGCAATTGATTTGCCCGACAATATAAAAGAAAAGATAGATAAGCAGTTATTTCATTTGAAAAAACAATATCCGGATTTTGCCTGGGTACCAAAAGAAAATTTTCATATCACCCTCTTTTTTTATGGCGAGACAGACAAATTAGAAAAAATTAAGAAAAAAATAAAAGATTTAATTTATGACAGTTCCCCTTTTTATCTTTATACAAGAAATGTTGGCTTATTTTTCAATGAAAAAATAGTAATCTATCTTGGATTTGAAAGGGAAAAAAAATTAGAAAAATTGGCCTCAAAAATTAATTATTATTTTACTCCTATATATAAAAAATACACTAATCCTCAAAAAATAAAAAACTTTATTCCCCACCTAACTTTAGCACGCTATAAAATTCCTTCTAAACAACAATATCTTCACCTCAAAAAAAAACTAGAAAAAATTGATATAAGAGTATCTTTTATTGTTAAAAAAATTACTCTCTATCAAAGCCTTTTAGGTGGAAAAAAACCCATTTACAAAAAATTAGCGACGTTTTCCTTATTAGATAAGTAAATAGTTATTAAGCCACGCCAATTTTATACATTCCAGTCCCACAATCCGGGCATTTGGCTTTCATTGCTGGTTTGCCATTTTTCATAGTGACTCGTTCTGGATTAGCGACTTCTTTTTTAGCGCGACATTTAACGCAATACATTGTTGCCATATTTATTCACCTCCTTTCTTAATAATTTAAAAATAATTTTTATTTTATTATCCTAACAAAATATAAAGAAATTTCAAGGACAATAATTAAAAAAGACAAAAAAATACTTTTTTTAAGATCTTGGAAAAAATATATCTTAATATCTTTATTTTCTTCGTTTTCAATAGTAATTTCTTTCGCATCGGTTATTTTATTTTTTTTCTCCGCAATTGTCAATGTTTCTTTAGAAAACGATGAGGCTTTGTCGATTTGATCTGATTTAGTAAACTGTGCTTGTTGTAAAAGTTTTAAGCGCTTTCGATATTGGGCGATAATTTTTTCTTTTTTTGTTTTTTTAGGCATATTTTAACAATATAAAATACTGATAACAAAAAATCAAATATTTTATCATTGACAGCAGATATTTTAAAAGATAAAATTTTAATAAAATGGGAAATAACTTAATTTTATCCTTTTTTTTCTTTTGGTTATTGGTTTTAACACTAATTATTTTTAAGTTGAGGAATCATTATTATAATTTAATTACCCGTACTAAAAAGGAAAAAATTGATGAGATTTTAGATAAGATATTATTAAATGAAGATGAATTAAAAAAAGAAATTAACACGATAAAAGAAAGATTAGATCAAGAGATTAATCAATCTAGATTTCATTTGCAAAAAATTGGATTAGTTAGATTTAATCCTTTTGAACGGATAGCAGGAGAACAGAGTTTTGTTTTAGCTTTACTTGATGGCGAAGATAATGGATTAACAATTAATTTTATTTATACTAAAGAGGGTTTGCGCGTTTATACAAAAAGAATAAAAAATGGTCAAGGGGTTGAGATAGAGTTGTCTTCCGAAGAAAAGGAAGCAATTAAAAAAAGTCGTTAGTAACAGTTATTAATTTTATTTTAAAGTTGTTAATATTATGATTAATAAAAGAGTTGCTTTTTTAATATTATTTTTAGTTTTTCTTTTATCTGCTTACAGCTCATTTTCTTATTTTAATAATCGAGGAGGAGAGATTGTTTCTCCTTTAGCTAAAATTCAACCTTTTACTCCAAATATTTCTTCAAATAATAATGGTAATAAAAATAATGATCAATTTACCAATGAACCAAAAACAGAAGAGTGCCCTTTAAATGGTGAAATGTTGACTAAAACTCAAAAACAAAACTGGGAAATGAGACGACCATTGGGAGTGATGATAGAAAATCACAAAGAAGCTCGACCTCAATCAGGACTACAATCAGCCGATGTAATTTATGAGGTAGTAGCGGAAGGAGGAATTACTCGATTTTTGGCTATTTTTTATTGTAAAGATGCATCTTATATCGGTCCTATTCGTTCGGCTAGAATTTATTTTATAAAAATCCTTCAAGGTTATGGTGATTATCCGTTGTATGCTCATGTTGGTGGAGCTAATACTCCGGGTCCAGCTGATGCTTTGGGTTATTTAAAGCAGATAGAATGGGTTTCTTACAATGACCTAAATCAATTTTCTGTTCCTTTTCCTTATTTTTGGCGTGATTATGAAAGATTAAACGATCGCGCCACTGAACATACTGTTTATTCATCGACTAAAAAATTATGGCAGTACGCAAAAGAAAAACGCGGATTAACTAATGTTGATGAAGAAGGTGTTTTATGGAGTAAAAATTTTATTCCTTGGAAATTTAAAGACGATGTATCAGTTGAACAAAGGAAAAATATAGCCAAAATTGATTTTGGATTTTGGAATATTGGTGCTTCTGATTACTCAGTGCAATGGAACTACGTGAAGGAGCGAAATACTTATTTACGATTCAATGGTGGCTCTCCTCATTTAGATAAAAACACTGGAAAGCAATTAGAGACAAAAAACGTGGTGATTGTTTTTGCCAAAGAATCGCCGGCCAATGATGGAGATGGGCATATTTTATATCAGCTGACCGGGGAAGGAGAAGCTTTGGTTTTTCAAAATGGTGAAGCTATCTCCGGCTTTTGGTCGCGAAAAAATAATAATGAATTAATAAGATTTTTTGATAAAAGCGGTAAAGAAATATCAATGATTAGGGGACAAGTTTTTGTTGAAATATTGCCTACAGGTAATAAAGTCAGTTATTAATGAAATTATGTTAAAAAATATCATCCCCTCAAAAACAAGAAGGAAGATTTTAGAGTTCTTTTTTCATCATTTTGGTGAAAACTTTTATTTACGACGGATAGTTCGTGAAGTTAATGAGGAAGTAAATGCGGTGAAGCGAGAATTGGATATTTTAAGTGAAGAAAAGTTATTGTTAAAAGAAAAAAGATTAAATAAAGTCTTTTATAGCCTTAATAAAAACTATATATTTTATGATGATTTTTTAAAAATTTTTGCGAAAACTAATTTTTTATCAACTTTAATATATAAAAATTTGCCAAAATTAGGCAAGATAAAATTTATAGCATTGTCGACAAAATTTGCTAAAAAACAACCCATAAAAGAAGATGAGATTTATCTTTTACTTGTTGGAATAATAGTTTTGCCTGAAGTGGAATTGATAATTAAAGAGGCAGAGAAAAATTTCGGCTTCCCTATTAACTATACCGTGATGACAGAAGATGAATTTATTTTTCGCAAAAAAAATAATGACCCCTTCATTTGGCGCTTTTTAAAACAGTCAAAGATTATGTTAGTCGGTGATGAGGAAAATTTAATGAAATAAAAATGTGTTTTTTACAGCCATTGCAGGTTAAAAAAATTGAGGGAAAAAAAGTTTTTTTTAAAAAAAATATTATCGCTTATTATGATAAAAAAGTTGGCCAATTAAAAAAAAACGACTGGGTTTTGGTTTTTGGTAATTTAATCATTAAAAAAATCAATGGGAAAAAATCATAAAATTAGACGAGGAATTTTGTATGGGTTTTTAACAGCATTAGTTTCAGGAGTATCGATTTTTTATTCCAAAACAATAGTTTTAACTGTTCCGCCTTTGGTATTAACTACTATTCGTAATCTTTCGGTCGGAATTTTATTTTTACTTTTTTTTGTTTTGCAAAAAAAAATAGTTAAAGATTTAAGATTAATAAAAAAGAAAGATTGGTTTTATTTAATTTTAATCGGTGTTTTAGGCGGCGCTTTACCTTTTTACTTTTTTTTCTCGGGTTTAAAATTAATTCCTGCCCAAACTGCGAATTTAATTCATAAATCTCTTTTCATTTGGGTTACTCTTTTAGCCGCCTTTTTTCTTGGCGAAAAGATGAGATTTCCTTTCTGGCTATCTTTTATTTTAATTTTTTTAGCTAATTATTATTTTTCTCCTTTTAAATTTAATTTTAATCAAGGCGAGATGATGGTTTTATTAGCAACGTGGCTTTGGGCGACTGAGAATATATTGGCAAAAAAAGTTTTAAAAAATGTTTCATCAGAAGTAGTTGGGCTTTTTCGGATGGGGATTGGCGGATTTATTCTTTTTTTGGCAGCTTTATTTTTTGGCCAAACAAAAATTATTTTTAGTTTATCGGTCTCTCAATGGCAATTAATTTTGCCAGGAGTTCTTCTTCTTTTTCTTTATGTTTTCTTTTGGTATAAGGCGTTAAAATATGCTCAGGCTTCTTTAGTAACTTTAATTTTAACTTTTTCCACGGTGGTTGGAAATTTACTTTTGGGAAGTTTTTCACGCATAAAGATTTTACCTAATGATATTTACAGTAATTTAATAATCATGATGGCAATTTTAATAATTTTTATTAAAGGCAATAATCTTTTTAACGATGAGAAAAGACGGATTACTTCTTTGCGCTAAGTACGCGGTATCTCCAAATTTTTTTGGTTACTGCGGTCCCAATAGCAACAAATCCATAATTGACCATTTAGTTGAGGCGGCGGTTGATAATGAACTAGAAACAATTCTTTCTAAATTTGAGACATTATATCCCTATCTTAATTTAATTGCTAAAAAAAATAAAATAATTGATCCTTTTGATTTTAAAGTGGTTGAGGCTTATTGGATAGGCAATTCATTTTTAAAGCCAGTAGGTATGGTTGAATATGAGAGTTTTACCAAAGAAAAATTGTCGCTTGACAAAAAAATCGATTCGAAAACACTTGGTTTATTGAAATTTAAAATAAAAAATCTTCATTTTTATCCTCATCATAACTTTCATGTTTTCAATATCTTTCGACGTACCGGTTTTGACTTTAATTGGCAGACATTGTCAACGATGGATAATTGCCGGATTAATTGGGGAAAATTAATTAGCACCAAAGATTTAACGATTGAAACAAGGACGTTAATTAAAGCCGGTAATAAATTAGCATTAAGTCAATCAACTGTTAAAATGATTAAGATTGACTATAAAAGCAAGATTTTTATCAAAAATCTAAAGACAGGTGATAGGATAAGCTTTCATTGGGGTTTTTTATGTGATAAATTAGAAGAAAGACAAGTTAAAAATTTACAATATTTTACTCAAAAAGCAATTGATTTTTATAATCAGTCGTTATGAAAATTTATGTTTTAGGCAATCCCTTAGTTAAAGAAGATAGTAATTCTTTGATGATTCTTTCTGATTTAAAAAAAGCTTTGCCAAAAATTTATTTTGAAATAGCTGATCCTAATGAAAATTTTCCGCCTAAAGATGAAAGAAATATTATGATTTTGGATACGGTGTTTGGATTAAAAAAACCAACGATTTTTGACTTAGACGATTTTAAACAAGAAATAAGAAATCCAATCTCTCCTCATGATTATGATTTGTTAATTCACCTTTTGCTTTTAAAAAAATTAAAAAAGATAAATAAGGTAATTATTATTGGTATACCAGATGTAATAAGGGACAAATTAAAATTAGTTAACTGGATTATTGAACAGATAAATTATCTTCTAAAGAAAAAATATTTTTACCATGATTTTTAATTGAAGATATTATTTCAACCATTTAACTTTTAAAAAATGAGCGGCGCAAGACATGCAGGGATCAAAGGTGCGGATAAATTTTTCCACCTCATAAATGATTTTATCTTTACTGGCATTTTGATTGATTAACCTTTCCACGATTTGATAAATACCTTTTTCCATAACAATCTGATTTTGGCCGGTTGGGACAACAATCTCAGCTTTTTTTACTAAGCCTTCTTCATTAATCATCAGTTGATGATAAAGAGTGCCGCGGGGGGCCTCAATTACTCCAATACTAACCGTTTCTTTTGGCGTAATTTTTGGTAATGATTCTTGATCTATTTGCTTTAATTTTTCAATAATCTGTATGCTGGCGTCAATTGCATGAAGAATTTCAATCGCTTGAGCTAAATTATTGTCAAAAAAATTATTGGAAGGGAAACGAAGAAGAGCTTTGTTAACATCTTTTTTAGTTTCGGGATGAAGATTTTCTTTTGCAAGATTTAATCGAGCTAAAGCGCCAACCATAAGATATTGATTGTCGAATAAGAATCCACGGGCTTGGGAATAAGGGATAATAACTGCTTCCAAATGCTTGGGTAAATCTTTTTCTTCAATTATTTTTTTATTTGAAGTTAATATTTCTCCTTCAAGGAAAGAAAAATCCGATGAATTGAGAGCGCTAAAAATTAAAGGGAAAGAAGGGATTTCCTGCCATGATGAATTTAAGAAAAAATCGATTAATCGAAGAATAATCAGTCGGCTATTTTTTAACCCAGCCATAAGGGATTTAAGTTCATCAATCTTTGGCCATTTTAAGAAACCGCCGATAGTTGGATGTGGGGCGTGGACACTGCGGCCGCCAACAGCAA
>Ga0101944_10004755_pt1 | contig 10436 bp, 9 predicted proteins | sample DewCreD2012metaG_FD_75245 | JGI IMG/M metagenome (GOLD analysis project Ga0101944, IMG submission 75245) | Hot spring sediment bacterial and archeal communities from British Columbia, Canada, to study Microbial Dark Matter (Phase II) - Dewar... ...
CCAAGGAACGTCAGAAGGCTACGGGGGTAAAACTGCTCTGGGGTACGGCTAACCTCTTTTCGAATCCCCGTTTCATGAATGGTGCGGCTACCAATCCGGATTTTGCCGTGGTGAGCCATGCCGCAGCCCAGGTGAAGGCCGCCATTGATGCAACCATTGAACTGGGCGGACAGGGCTACACCTTCTGGGGCGGCCGTGAGGGTTATATGTCCCTATTAAACACGGACCTAAAGCGGGAAAAAGAGCATTTAGGCCGTTTTCTGGTAATGGCCCGGGATTATGCCCGCAGCAGAGGCTTTACGGGTGTATTTTACATTGAACCCAAACCGATGGAGCCTTCCAAGCATCAGTATGATTTTGATGTGGAAACCGTGGCAGGTTTCCTGAAACAGTTTGGCCTTGAAAAGGACTTCCGGATGAACATAGAGGCCAACCATGCGGAGCTTGCAGGCCACGATTTCCATCATGAATTGGAAACCGCCGCGGCCTTGGGCCTCTTTGGTTCCGTCGATGCAAACCGGGGGGACCCGCGGAATGGCTGGGATACGGACCAGTTCCCCATGAGCTACTATGAAACAAGCCTGGCCATGCTGACCATTCTGAAGGTGGGCGGTTTTACGACGGGAGGCCTCAATTTTGATGCCCACATACGTCGGAATTCGGTAGATCCCTCAGACCTTTTCGAAGCCCACATTGGCGGTATGGATGCCTTTGCGGTCGGTCTGGAAGTAGCCCATCGGATTATTCAGGACGGTAAGTATGCGGCCTTTGTAAAACAGCGGTATGCATCCTTCGATTCCGGAGATGGGGCCCGTTTCGAAAAGGGTCAGATGAAGTTCGAAGAACTGGCTGGTTTAGCCAAAGAGTATGGCACGGTAGGCTTTACCAGCGGCAAGCAGGAACGGCTCGAAAACCTGCTCAATCAGTACCTCTTGGGACTCTAAGCCTTTTTGTAACCCGCGGCGGCCAGTTGTTCTGCTGAAAGGTAGCACCACTGGCCCCGTTCCAGGTGCAAATCAGAAAGCTGCAGGGAGCCGATAGCAATCCGTTCAAGGCGGGTGCAGTGATTCCCTGCGGCGGCAATCATGCGGCGCACCTGATGATATTTTCCCTCATCGATGGTGAGTTCAATTAAATTTTCAGCAATTTTTTTGCATTCCAGGGCCGCCACAGGTTCTGGTTCATCCCTTAATACGAGCCCCTTCCGTACATGTTCTACAAAATCCGCTGTAACAGGCCGGTCGGTACCGGCAAGATAGGTTTTGGGTACATGCTTTTTAGGACTTGTCAGTGCATGGATGCAAGGCCCGTCATCGGTAAAAAGTAAAAGACCCTCGGTGTCCCAATCGAGGCGGCCCGCACTTTGCAAGCCCCGTCGGAGAAACTGGGGCGGAAAAAGTTCAAAGACCGAAGGGTGGTGGGAGGGCTGCTGGGAACATTCATAGCCTGAAGGTTTATTCAGGGCCAGGTAGAGCTGGGGGAAAAAAGGCCAGGTATCCCCATCTATATTGATTAACCTAATGGTCTCAGTATCCCATTCCTCTGCAGGGTCCGCCACCAGGTGTTCATCAATATGAATGCATTTTTGCCTGATAAGGGCACTACATTCGGTGCGGGAGCCGAACCCCTGGCTTTGAAGGAGCTTAAGGGTCGTTATTTTTGCCATACTGCTATTGTACCGGCCGTGAAATTTGGCGTCAACCACAGAGGGGTTCTAGAGGAGCAGCTTTTTTCTTTTTCGATTTTTCAGTACAGTAGGCGCAGAAAACGAGAGGAGCTGAACAGAATGAGTATTTTTCAGGCAATTTTTCTGGGATTTTTACAGGGTCTTACCGAATTTCTGCCCGTCAGCAGTTCGGGGCATCTGGTACTGACGCAAAAGATTATGGGTATTTCAGAGCCGGCCCTGCTGTTCGATACGCTGTTGCATGTGGGCACCCTCATTGCGGTGCTGATTGTCCTTTGGAAGGATGTGTGGGCTTTAATAAAGCGGCCTTTTCAGCGGCTTACGTTTTTAATAGTAGTCGGAACTATTCCTACGGTTATTATCGCTGTTTTATTTAAAGATATCATTGAGCATGCTTTTGCGAGCGGGGCTTTTTTGGGTATCGGCTTTTTGCTTACCACGGTGATATTGCTGACCTCTGAGTGGCTTTCTTCGCGAAAAAAGGTCGGTCGCGGCGAAGGGGAAATGAAATATGCCGATGCATTGCTCATCGGGACCTTGCAGGGTGTGGCAATTTTCCCCGCCGTTTCCCGTTCCGGTTCTACCATAGCTGGTGCGTTGGGGGTCGGTCTGGACCGGGAGTTTGCGGCCCGCTTCAGTTTTCTCATGGCAATCCCTGCAATTTTAGGGGCCTTTGTACTGCAGGTTAAGGATCTTCTGCCGGCACTGAAGGCCCATGATGCGGAAGTCCTCTTTGGTGGTATTGGGCTTCCCGCCATCATCGCCGGAACCGTGACATCTGCCCTGGTTGGGGTATTTGCGGTACGCTTTATGCTGACTATTATAAAAAGCAAAAACCTCAAAGGGTTTGCCCTCTATACGGGAATTCTGGGGGTCCTGGTTCTGGTGGACCAGCTCTTTCTGCACCTCTTTTTTTAACGGGACCTTAATTTTCCGGACCCTGGAGTTTTACTCTGAATTCTGGGGTTTCCGGAATATATGACATCCCCGGAACCGGCAATGGTGACATCCAGGGACTTATAGGTTCCGATTTCGGTGTTCCCTGAGCCAAGGATGGTGATGTTTGCTTCGGTACCATCAAGTTTTTCGCCCTTAAGGTCCCCGGAACCTAACACCTTATGGGACAGTTTTTCTGCCCTGCCTGATAGTTCAATTTTACCAGCCCCCATGACCGAAATTGTAGCGGTATCCACATCGATGGGGGCCCGAATATCCCCGGAACCGGCGATCTCAAGGGTAAATGCCGGCCCTGTAAGGGTGTCGAGGACGATGACCGTTGCGGAACCTGCAATGGAAATGGAGCGCATAGAATTGGTGGTAATTTCGTATTCAATAGGGGAATTGATGGTAAAGCCGATGCCGTTTTTTTGAGAAAGGGTGAGGGTATTCCCATCCTGTTCAGTGATGAGTTTGTCGAGCAGGGCCTTATCGGCGCGAATTTTTAGTGAAGGGGTGGCTCCAAGGTGGATTGTAATCTTGCCGGTCCCGGGAATTTTAAGGGTATCAAAGGATGTAATTGGCCGGGATTCTTCAATAATCTGACCCGATAGACTTACGGTGGAGCCGAAGGGTAGGGGTATAGAAGGAAGCTGGAGCGAAGGTAGACCTGGCCAGGCACCATTCTGTTTCTGTAAGGTGTTGGTAAACAGTACACCGATTCCAATGAGGGCTGCCATGGCAATCCCGTACTTAATGAAACTTTTCATAGTTTATACAATACAGCGCGTTTTGGATTACTTCAATGATACGGCGAAGCTTTGTTCGAATTTTCTTGACCCTATATAGAAATAATGAGTATTTTTAAGACAAAACCCACTGAATAGGAAAGAATAATGTCAAAGCATAATACTGATAATGACAATCATGATGGGAAGAAGCATGCCCAGGGACATCCTGTACAGGAAGCCAAGGTTGATGAGCCTCTTGCCCAAGAGGCTTCAGCCCAAAAATCAACAGAAAAGGGGCCTGAAGGGCAGACTGAACAAGAACAAGATAAGGAACTTCACAACGCAGAGGCAGTGAAGGCAGAATTGGAGGCTAAAATTATCGCATTGGAAGCTGAATTGTCGGAATTAAAGGACCAATATTTACGAAAGGCTGCGGAATTTGAAAATTTCCGCAAGCGCCTTCAGCGGGAAAAGCAGGATGCTATAGATTTTGCTAACCAGTCCCTGCTTCTGGACTTGATACCCGTTATCGATGATTTTGAGCGGGCCATCAAGTCTTCCGAGGCGGCCCGGGATTATGATGCCCTGCATGAAGGGATCAGCATGATTGAAAAGCGGCTTGTCTCACAACTCGAAAACAAGTGGGGCCTGGTACGTTTTGAATCTGCGGGGGAACCCTTTGATCCTAACAAACACGAAGCCATTATGATGGAACAGTCGGAAACCGTGCAGGAACCGATTGTTGGAGAGGATCTCATTAAGGGGTACAAACTGAAGGATAGGATTGTACGAACCGCAAAGGTTAAGGTTCTGATGCCTGCGGAGCAAAACGTTGCGGAGGCTTCACAGACCAATGAAAGGGATACAAAGGACGAATAGGTCCTTTCATTAGTATATTGTAACTAGATACGTAAACAAGGAGCATAGTATGGGTAAAATTATAGGAATTGACCTTGGAACTACCAACTCGTGTGTCGCCGTCCTGGAGGGAGGCGAACCGGTAGTTATCCAGAACTCAGAAGGGGGTCGGACGACACCTTCAATCGTTGGTTTCACCAGTAAGGGCGAACGGGTTGTAGGACAGCCTGCGAAGAACCAGATGATCACCAACCCTGAGAATACGGTGTATTCAATTAAACGGTTTATGGGCCGCCGGTATTCGGAAGTAACCAGTGAGATGAAGCTGGTTCCCTACAAGGTGGTCGAGCAGGGTGATGATGTCCGGGTTGATATTCAGGGGAAACTTTATTCGCCCCAGGAAATTTCCGCCTTCATTCTGCAAAAAATGAAGAAAACCGCAGAGGACTATCTGGGAGAGCCCGTAACCGAAGCGGTTATTACGGTCCCTGCGTATTTTAATGATGCCCAGCGTCAGGCTACCAAGGATGCGGGTAAAATTGCCGGTCTTGATGTAAAACGGATCATCAACGAACCGACCGCTGCTGCCTTAGCTTTTGGTTTTAACAAGGACCAGAAGAAAGAGAAGGTCATTGCCGTATATGACCTTGGCGGCGGTACCTTTGATATTTCCATCCTGGAACTTGGCGAAGGGGTCTTTGAAGTAAAATCTACCAATGGTGATACACACCTGGGTGGCGATGATTTTGACCGCCGCATCATGGAATGGCTGATTGATGAATTTAAGAAAGATACGGGTATCGATCTTGGCAAGGACCGGATGGCCCTTCAGCGGATCCGCGAAGCCGCTGAAAAGGCGAAGATTGAACTGTCTGCGGTGCAGAGTACGGAGATTAACCTTCCCTTTATTACCGCCGATGCTTCCGGTCCGAAACACCTGCAGAAAACCCTTACCAGGGCTAAGTTTGAACAGATGGTCGATGACCTCTTTGAACGGACCAAGGAACCCTGTCGGAAAGCCCTTGCAGATGCGGGCCTTACCGCAGACAAGATTGATGAGGTCATCCTTGTAGGTGGGTCTACCCGGATCCCCGCTGTTCAGAAGCTGGTCCGTGACCTCTTTGGCAAGGAGCCGAATAAGGGTGTAAACCCCGATGAAGCGGTGGCTATCGGTGCGGCTATTCAGGGTGGTATCCTGGGCGGCGATGTAAAGGATGTGCTGCTTCTGGATGTAACCCCCCTGTCCTTGGGTATCGAAACCCTGGGTGGTGTTATGACCAAGCTCATTCCCCGGAATACTACCATTCCGACCCGGAAGAGCCAGATCTTCTCTACCGCTGCGGATGGTCAGACCGCTGTGTCTATCCATGTACTGCAGGGTGAACGGGAAATGGCAAGCCAGAACCGGACCCTGGGCCGCTTTGACCTGGTAGGTATTCCGCCGGCACCTCGCGGGGTTCCCCAGATTGAAGTTACCTTTGATATCGATGCCAACGGTATCGTCCATGTATCCGCCAAGGATCTTGGTACCGGCAAAGAACAGAAGATCCGTATCGAAAGCTCCAGCGGCCTCTCTGAAGCCGATATTGAGCGGATGGTGAGGGAAGCGGAAGCCCATGCCGAAGAGGATCGCCGTGAACGGGAGCGGGCTGAGGCAAGAAACGAGGCTGATACGCTGATCTACACCACAGAAAAGAGCCTTAAAGATCTGGGCGACAAGGTAAGTGCCGCTGACCGTTCCCGGATCGAAGAAGCAGTGGCAGACTTAAAGAAAGCCATGGAAGGCACCGATGTGGAGGCGATTAAGTCTAAGACTGAAGCTCTGAAGCAGGCATCCTATAAGCTGGCGGAAGAGATGTACAAGCATGCGGCCCCCCAGGGTGATGCCGGCGCTTCTGGTGCTTCGAGCAGTAACACCGATTCAGGGACCCGGTCTGCTGAGGATGTAGACTACGAAGTAGTCGATGACGATAAAAAATAATAATTGATAAAGGATGCCGACGTGGCCAAACGTGATTACTATGAAATCTTAGGTCTTCAGAAGGGTGCATCTAAGGATGATATAAAGAAGGCCTACAGAAAACTCGCCATCCAATATCACCCGGATAAGAATCCGGGCAATAAAGAGGCTGAGGAAAAATTCAAGGAGGCCACCGAGGCCTATGAGGTCCTCTCCGACGACCAGAAACGGGCTGCCTATGATCAGTTCGGGTTCGCCGGAGTGGAAGGCATGGGCGGAGGCCAGCAGGATTTCTCCTCGGCCTTCCGGGATTTCGAAGATATTTTCGGAGATTTTTCCGGTATTTTCGACACCTTTTTTGGCGGAGGCGGACGGCGATCATCCCAATCTTCTTCTGGGGTTCATCAGGGAGCTAATCTCCGGTATGATATCGAGATTCCCTTTAAGGATGCCGTATTTGGCACCAAGGTAGAAGTCCAGTATGCTCGGAATGAAGCCTGTTCAACCTGCCATGGGACCGGAGCCGCCGGCGGTTCGGGCCGCAAGGTCTGTACGACCTGCGGCGGTACCGGACAGATCCGTCGGAGCCAGGGCTTCTTCTCAATTGCGAGTCCCTGTCCCACCTGCGGCGGTGAGGGCTATGTCATTGAACATCCTTGCCGAGATTGCGGCGGAACCGGTACCCAAAAAAAGAAACAGAAAATTATGGTTACCATTCCTCCGGGTGTCGAAGATGGAAAGCGGGTCGTTATACCAAATCAGGGGGACGCGGGCCCCAATGGCGGCCCCTATGGGGACCTCTATGTGTTTATTAGGGTTAAGCCCCATGAGTACTTTGAACGGGATGGATTAGACTTATACTGTGCGGTACCTATTTCTATAACCCAGGCGGCCCTTGGTTCTGAGCTGTATGTAACCACGTTGGATAACCGGAAGATTAAGGTAAAAATACCCGCTGGTATTCAGAATGGCAAAATGCTCAGGATCCGTGAAGAGGGAATCCCCTCCGGCGGCAGAAAGGGTGATATGTACATCAAACTGATGATACAGATACCGACTAAGCTGTCCAAACGAGGACGGGAACTGCTGGAAGAACTGGCTAAGGTGGAGGGTGAAAATACAACGCCCCAGCCTATCCCGCTTTCAGAACTGAGGACTAATTAACAACTGAGCTGTTTCTTTATCAATACTGAAGCACTTTATTAGGCTTTATATACTGCCGCCCTTTGTGGTAGTGTATAAAGCCTTTTTTTTAGGGCATCTTATAGCAATTCTTGTTATTCTGAGAGGAAATTGATTATGGATAAACAGCGGGATGGTTTTGCATCATCGGTTGGAGCTTTTACTGCGACGGTAGCATCTGCGGTTGGTCTCGGTAATATTTGGAAATTTCCCTATTTGGCGGGGGTGAATGGTGGTGCGGCCTTTGTGCTAACCTATCTTTTAGCGGTCGCTTTGGTTGGCCTGCCGATTTTGGTGGCGGAACATGCCATAGGCCGAAAAATGCGGAAGGATGCGGTCGCTAGCTATTCAGCGGTGGTTCCTAAAGAAGGGTTCTGGGCTGTGATTGGCTATGCAGGGATTGTGGCGGCTTTCCTTATTATGGCTTTTTATACCGATGTGGCTGGCTGGGTTTTTTCCTATATTCCTAAGTCATTCATTGCCGCCATACGCGGAACGGGCCCCCTTAATGAACAGGCCTTTGGTGCTATGGCAAGCGGTACCTGGGAACCCATCTTATGGCAAATCGGTGTGGTCATCTTTGTATCCCTTATTGTTGTAGCCGGTGTTTCCAAGGGTATTGAACGGGCTACCAAACTGACCATGCCTATTCTTTTGGGGTTGTTACTGCTCTGTGATATTCGGGCGTTGACACTCCCCGGTGCTTTTAAGGGGGTAGAATTCCTTTTTGCACCGGATTTCAGCAAGGTAAGCGGCGCGGTCATTCTGTCTGCCCTGGGCCTGGCGTTCTTTAAACTGTCCCTCGGAATGGGTACCATGACGACCTACGGTTCCTACATGCCCAATACGGTGAAATTGGTACCAAATGCGGGCCGGGTAGCTCTGGCGGACACCCTCGTTTCCATTTTAGCAGGCTTAGCAATCTTTCCCGCCGTTTTTGCCTTTGGTTTTGAACCTGCATCGGGGCCTTCTCTGCTTTTTATTTCCATTCCTGCGGTATTTTCTAAAATGCCTTTTGGTAATTATTTTACGATTCTCTTTTTCCTGCTCTCTGCCCTTGCGGCTACCGGGGCGATGATCAGCCTTTTAGAGGTTCCTGTTGCCTGGTTAAGCGGTAAAATCAATCTGAAGCGATCTACCGCAGTTCTTATCACCGCAGTGGGCATTCTTATCCTTGGTCTGCCTGCAACACTTTCGCTGGGACCCTGGGCTCATGTAAAAATCTTTAATATGGGATTCTTTGACCTCTTTGATTATATCCAACAGAATCTGCTATTACCCTTAGGGGGGCTAGCAATTGCCATTGTAGCCGGTTGGAGACTTTCAAAGAGTGAATTTATGAAGGAACTTGAAACTGCAGAGGCTGGAAAGCCCTGGTATCTTTCTGTTTTGTATGTTTTTATTAAATTTATCAGCCCTGCGCTCATTATCCTAGTATTCTTGAACGGATTTGGGGTGTTTGGGAAATAATCATCCCTCTACTTTCCGCAGGCCTGGTTGCGTCCCTACCGGTCATGGGGTATACTGGCCTGCGGAGGCTATTTTTTAATGAGTGATTGCAAGGTCATCGGTATCTGTGGGGGATCGGGCTCCGGTAAAACCACTATTGTAAGGAAAATTTCTGAATTATTTTCTGATTTTGTGTTTCTTGCCCAGGATAATTATTATAAATCAGCGGAATTTATTTCAAATAACAATATCACTGCCTTTAATTTTGACCATCCAGAAGCCTTTGATAACGAACTTTTAATAGAACACCTTTTAAAACTTAAGGATGGAAAGGCCATCGAAATGCCCCAATATGATTTCGTGCATCACCGGCGCAAAGAAGAAACAGTCCATGTAGAACCGAAAAAGTTAATCATCTTCGAAGGCATCATGATTTATACCAATAAAATGGTGCGGGACCTTATCGATTTAAAGATTTTTGTCGATACTCCCGATGATATCCGCTTTATCCGCCGACTTCAGCGGGATATTCATGAACGGGGACGGACCGTCGATTCGGTAATAGACCAGTATATCAATGTGGTTCGGCCCGGACACTTTGAATTTATAGAGCCGACCAAGGCCTATGCGGATATTATTATCCCTGAAGGGGGCCATAACGAAAATGCCCTCTCGGTTCTGATGTCATTTATTAGAGAAATAATTCAAAATTGACAATTTGATGAAACCGACTGTATAAAGGAAGAGGCGGTACAATATGTATAGAACATTAACGAAAACCCTTGAGATAACCACCCTGATTATCAGTATGGTTGTTTTTGCGGTTATAACTCCGCTTTTAAGCCGGGAACTCAATTTCCTGGGTATACTGTTAGTTGCCGGGACAGCCTTTGTCCTGGTACGGATGTTTTATGACAATATAACCCAGCGGATTAATGCTTTTCTGAAAGACTTATTTTTTAATCGCGGCGACACCCAATTATTGGTGAATTTTGTAGACCGTCTTCGTTTTTGCTTTACCATTGGCGACCTGATTAGTGCTTTCCGGGAAATTCTGGAAAAACGTTCTGACAGTACCATCATGTTCCTGGATATGACCAAGCGATACATGGTCTATAACAGCCCCACCATTATCGGTATGGACCAGCATGTGTTCGATGAGTTGGTGCGTCACTATGAATCCTGGAAAGATGGTATCTATTTTTTTGATGACAATCTAGACTTGGTTTCTGACCATCGAAAGGGTCGCGGCTTTTTTGTGGTGAGTGGTAATCTGCATTGCTATGTGTTTATGCGCTTTGTCCGGAATATGGATAAGGAAGTATTCCCTCAGATTTTTACCGAATATGCAAATTTTCTGAAACGAAACGAAACAATCGAAAAAATGTTTGCCATTGCGGCGGTTTCCAAAGAATGGTCCATGGTTGCCGAAACTCAGCGAGCCTTTCTGCCCAAAAAACTGCCTGATATTCCTAAGGTGGAACTGGCCTCCTACTTTAAGCCTTTAGTGAATGTTTCCGGTGACTATTATGATGTTCTGCCCCTTGATGCGGACCGCACCCTCCTGCTTTTAGGAGACGTATCGGGGAAGGGCCTCGCCGCTGCCCTCATAATGGGTATTGTGGTGAACACC
>Ga0101944_10007877_pt1 | contig 10436 bp, 10 predicted proteins | sample DewCreD2012metaG_FD_75245 | JGI IMG/M metagenome (GOLD analysis project Ga0101944, IMG submission 75245) | Hot spring sediment bacterial and archeal communities from British Columbia, Canada, to study Microbial Dark Matter (Phase II) - Dewar... ...
CCTTGCAGTAGGATTTATGGGGACTCCATTAATATTCATCCTTTGCGTAGCAAATGGTTTTGGTCCACCGTCTATTGGTTCACCTAATCCATTGAAAATTCGTCCAATCATATCCCTTGAGACTTCTAATTCAAGAGGGCGTCCCATAAAGCGAACCCTTGTGGATTCTATTGATAAACCACGAGTTCCGCTAAATACTTGTATAGCAGCAAGGTCTTCTTTGACCTCAAGCACTCTACCAGTTCGAATATTTCCTTGTGGATCGACAACCTCGACCATCTCGTCAAATGCCACATTACTAACGCCACGAACAATTATAATAGGTCCAGAAACTTCTGATAATCCCAAGTATTCTTTACCTTGCATTATTTATACCTCTCTTCCAGACCATCCATCTGCTCATCTATTGTTGCCATCAAGTCCTCAAACTCATCAAGGCTATCATTTGAGATTCTGGATTTCATTCTCAATATATCTTGTATAACAGGCAAGCCAGTTATTGTAAATATAGGTGCGCCTTTGCTTATAATTGTGTTTGCACGATCGTAAAAATGTATAATACTATTTGCCATTAAAAGTTGCTTTTTTGAAACACAATAAGCATCATCTTCAGAAAGTGCATTTTGCTGGAGAAATGCTATTTTTATAATCCTTGCAATCTCAAGGACGAGTCTTTCCGAATCAGGGAGAGCATCAGGACCAACGAGTTTGACTACTTGCTGAAGTTTTTGTTCAATTTGTAATAGCTCAAGAAACTTTGATCTTAATTCCGTCCATGATATTTCAAAGTTAGATGACCACCATTGCGACAGGTCTTCAATGTATTCACTGTAACTATCAGTCCAGTTAATTGCGGGAAAATGCCTTGCTCCAGCTAGTTCTGGATCAAGTCCCCAAAAACATCTAATGAAGCGTTTTGTATGCTGTGTTACAGGCTCAGAAAAATCCCCACCGGGAGGTGAAACTGCACCTATAATACTTACAGAAGTTTGTTTACCATCACCAGCATCAAAAAGTCCTGCTCTTTCATAAAATTCCGCAAGCCTAGATGCCAAATAAGCAGGGAATCCTTCTTCTGCGGGCATCTCCTCAAGTCTGCCTGATATTTCTCTAAGTGCCTCAGCCCAGCGAGATGTTGAATCCGCCATGATTGCAACATGATAACCCATATCTCTAAAATATTCAGCCATTGTTATACCAGTATAAATGCTTGATTCACGAGCAGTAACAGGCATATTTGAGGTATTTGCAACAAGGACAGTCCTTTCCATCAGTGGTTTCCCTGATTTCGGGTCTATCAACTCAGGAAATTCTTCAAGAACCTGAGTCATTTCATTTCCACGTTCACCACAGCCAATATAAACAATTATATCTGCATCGCACCATTTAGCTAAAGAATGCTGCAAAACGGTTTTTCCTGTTCCAAAACCGCCCGGAATAGCAGCGACTCCGCCTTTTGCAATAGGAAAAAGGAAGTCCAAAGTTCTCGCGCCTGTAATAAGTGGAATTGTCGGATTTAATCTTGGCAAATCTGCCCGTTTTTCTCGAACAGGCCAGCGATGATACATTTTTAATTCTACTTCATCATTAGCTGTCTTAACTATTGCGATAACTTGCTCAACATTATAATCACCTTCATCAACTATGTGTATTATCTCGCCACTTATATTAGGGGGAACAATAATGCGGTGTTCAATAACTGCTGTTTCTTGGACAACTCCTAATATGCTATTCGCCCTAACTTTATCGCCTACTTTGGCTTTTGGCTCAAAATGCCACTTTTTTTCTCTATTTAATGCCTGAACTCTAACTCCACGATTTATAAAGTTTCCTACACGTTCTTGAATTAGCCGAAGTGGACGTTGGATACCATCAAAAGTATTTGTTAATAAACCCGGACCCAATTCTGCAGCTAATGGCAAACCTGTTCCATAAACCTTCATTCCCGGGCGTAATCCACCAGTATCTTCATAGACCTGTATAACTGCTTTATCACCTTCTAAACCAATCGTTTCACCAATTAAGCGTTCTTCGCCAACTTCGACAATATCACCCATATAAATGCCAGTTACTTGATTGGCTTCTATAACAGGACCGTTTATTCTATAAACAATGCCTTCGCGCTCTGCCATTTAATATTACTCCAATAGGAATTGCCTTAAATGTCTAATAATGACCTATCAGCTTATTCCTGCAATAAAATCTCTGATATTTTTCCTCTCATATCATCTTTTAGCTGTTTCATCAGGCTTGGAAATAAGCCATCTATTATCATTCTTCCGTCCATCGATTTAATAATAACACCTGCAGGCAGATTATCTTGAGAAACTCTAAAATCAAGACTAACCTTATAACCAAGTGATTGAGATATTTCTGACTCTATTGATGAAACAACATCCTTTGTGAAAATTTTTTCATCTTCTTTGCTTATTTCAACAACAAGTTTATTGCCAATATTTGAGATGGCTTCTCTTATTGAGAGTTTGATTATATCAATATAAGTTTTAGAGCCTCTCATTTCTTCTAATTTTGCCTCGACGGAATCAAATAAACGGGAAACAAGCTCATCTTTTTTCCGCAAAAGTATCCTTCTGGCTTCCATTTCGGCAGAAGCTTTATATTTTCTTGACTCTATTTCTGCAATTGACTGCGATTTGATTCTCTGTTGTTCCATGATTTTCTCAGCATCTTCTTTTGCATAGCTAAGGTCCCGTTCTGCTATACGTTTCTCTCTATCAAGAACAGCGGCTGCTTGTTCCTTCGCTTGATTCAATATTTCTTCTTTTAGAGTTTCAATATTTCCAATCCTACCCATTTTTGTCCCTTCCTAAATATTGTAATGTTTTAATCATTCTTTAGGAATAGAACACGGAGCGGATTAGGCAGACCAACAAAAATCTGCCAAATCTGTTTAATCTGCGTTCTATAAATTATTAATTCGATCTTAAACTTTTATCCCTATAAGTCTTTGAATTATATTCATTGCTGATTCCCTGCCCTCTAATGGTCCTTGTCTGTCTGGAATTTCCAGCACTACCGGAATAGACATAGCAAGTCTTGCATTATTTACTTCGTATTGTATTAATGAAGCAATGCGCTGAGTAATGAGTATAACTCCTATCTCAGGGTCCTTTGATGCTGAACTAAGAGCATCTAATGCCTCCTGTGCAGTTTTTACCACAACACCCTGTATACCAATAAGGCTATATCCTAAAACAGTATGTTCATCACCTATAAGAATAAATTTCATTTGAAAAAGCCATTATGTTTGAAAGACTTAATATAATTATAAAAAATTGGAATTATTTTATTAAATTTTTCCAAGAATCATTATACTGATAATAAGTCCATAGATTGCAATACCTTCTGCCAATCCAACGAAAATAATTGACCTACCCATAACTTCTGGACGTTCAGCTACGGCACCCATAGCTGCAGATCCGACTATTGCAACAGCAATACCTGCTGCGACTGCAGAAAGACCTGTTGACAATGCCGCTGCTATAAGTCCCAATCCTGCGTAAGATTTTTCTGTTGTAGCTGTCCCATGTTGAACCGCAGTTTCTTGTGCCATAGCTTTGCTTATACCTAAATCCAAAGTGAACCAAAGCAATGCCATTATTCCCAATAGCATCGCAAGCGTGAAAATCGCAACATTACCAGTTTTCATCAGCTTAATAATTGCCCTTAGTTTGCTCATTAAGATTTTTCCTCCCTTAGCTTATTTTAAGCGGTTTATACTCCACTCCTTCGCCAGCAAAGAATTTTGAGAAGAACTCATAATACTCTAATCTCATGCACTGAATTGCCACAATAAGACCTTCAAGCACTATGACAAATACATTTGCCATAATATTGCTAGGCAGAGATAAGAAAATATTATCACCTGCTCCCATTTCTTTTGTAAGTGCATAGGACGCCATCATCAGACCAGCATGGCTTAAATCAAAAGCGGCGACACGTATATATGAAAGAGTATTGGCAAGATAACCCAAAACAATTTCATAAACCTGAAAACCAGATTCGATTATTCCCTCGCCATGCTCTTCTTCACCGTGTCCATGATACTGATCTTTTTTCTTTATCAAATTATATACAGGTTCTCTTAATATAATTGGAACCAATAAAACTACCAAAATTAATATAATTTTCCATGAAAAATCACTTTTGGTAATTACCATATATACAACAACCCAATATGCAATCAGGCTGGTTATACCCCATTGACCAAAAAAAGCTTGTTTAATGTCCTTTCTTCTAAATGACTGCGCTATATTTAAGGAAACACCTAAACTTAGCATACCGATACCGATATACACACCAAGAGCAAGCATTCGTTGAACATGACTGGGTTCCATGTGTTCCAGCGAAAACCATAAAGCCTTAATTATGTCCTCTTTACCAAATAGATTCCCAAATAAAAATCCTGTAATTATCGAAGCAAATCCACAACATGCCAAGAAAGCAAACATATTCCTAAAAGACTTCAATTGCTGAAATGGAAATAAAGCACCTAATATGCCCAAAATCATAAGCACACTGCCATGTCCAACATCTGCAAACATCACTCCGAACATCACTAAGAAAGATAATGAGACAAAAACAGTCGGATCTATTGCAGAATATCTTGGCACATCAAAGGTCATAACCAAACCCGTAAAAGGTCGCAAAAAGAAGGGGTGTATAAGTTTTGTTGGAACTTTTGGTCTGTAATATTCGGATTCTTGTGCAGTTATCGGATCGGTTGCTGTCATTAGCAATCCACGCATATTCATTTTACCAAGTTCTTTATCTAGTTTCTTCAATTCTTTTGAAGGAACCCAACCACTTATGAAATATGAGCTATCTGTTTTACCAAATCTTCCAACGGATTGGGCAACAGCTTGATTTACAATTACATTTGTTCGCAATTGTATCAGTTTTTCACGCCATTTTCGTCTTAAACCCTTTAATTCTAGCTCAAGTTCTGCTATTTCTTCTCTTTTTGTCCATATTTCTAACTCTATTTTATCTAATATGTCCGAAACCGAACCATCATATTCTTTTGGAATATCAATCTTACTAAAATACGCAGCCTCAAGAGCATTATCAAGAATATCTTTATCTTTGATCAAAGAAAATGCAAAAATTTGCTGTCTATGCCCTAGAATATCTCCTGCCATTACAACACATGGAATTCTTGAGAGACTTTCCATCAATCTTCCATAATGATCAAGCCCAATCGGAATATCTCCAAAGGCAAAATGAAGAAATCTCATATTTCTGAAGTGGTCCAATTCTAGTCCATGAGCCTCAAGGGAATGTAGTTTTTCAGAATCTTTATTTAATTTAACTATCTCATTTTTCAATGATTCCACCCTTTTTATAATAGACTCAACATCTGCTTCTATTTGAATTAAATCACTCTCAATCTTTTCGACAATATTAAAAGGATTGATCTCAACGCGCTCTTGTGCATCTTTATCCAAAGATGGTAGATATTTTATATCGACAGACATTGCATTTAATACAACATCAATACGATTACTAAGTTCAGACAGTTTATCTTTTATCGGTTGAATATCGACATCCTTTAACATACCAGAAGTTGATGGAAGTTCCGATTTATCAACTATGTGCATTATACCTAGTTTTGCTATACAATCTAAGACTTTTGTCAAATTTTCATTTAACACCGATATATTAACAAAACTCATTTTTTCTGGTCTAAACATATCTAAAACCTATAATTTTTAATCTTTTATTGTAATAAGATGTGGTCTAATACGTTCTTGTGAAAGATTAAGTATTTTACCATCAAGGATAGTCATTATATCCCTGATCTCCATTTCCTTCATAATGAAGAAACCAACAAGAGAAGCTATCTGTAAGGGAAAGCCTCTAAGAGCAAGTATGCTCTGTTCATAAAAAAACCTTAATAATGCTATCTCTGTGCCTAAAATAAGATTACCATCAACTGGTGATACCGAAGATAAAACCTTGTCATAAGGGCGCATATAGCGTTCTCTTAATGCGCTAAGAATATCATCACTGCCAAGTATTTTCCAGAATACAGGCGGTTGAATACGCCATCCATAGGGTAAGAGATATTGAAATATCTGTTCTGACGATAGACCATAATTTTCTTTGAATCTTAACATCCATGTTATATTTATCATATCAAAATGGATGCCCATCAACTTTCCTGCTCTGCTTTTATCAAATAAACCAAGTGATTCAAATGATTCATGCAATCTAGCATAATAACTTAAATCAAGGGCAATTTCAAGAGACATTAGATTTGATTCTGATTCATATCGTTGAAATCCTATCTCAAGAGCATTGGCAAAAAAGGTATTGCGCATAAGCTCAACAAAAGTTTTAAGGTCTTTTGCTCCGATTAGTTCTTTTATTGGAAGCAAATGATATTTTCCAAGAGAAAAAACAGATAAAGACCTATCTTCTATCCTTTCGCCTCTAATAATAGATCTAATAATTGATTTTGTGTTTATCAATTCAAAACGACCAAGCGAATCTATAATAAATCGAGAAGACTTTCCTCTCATAAAATTAAGTATTTTAGTATAAGATAATATAAGATTCTGTTTAAGTCCGTGTTCTATCTGAGATGACGTGGTGAGATTTTGGATTTGATCATTATAGTCTGTTTGACTAAGAATTGCTATAATGGTTTGTAAATCAGATGCTTGCAAAAGGGACTCCATCTGGATTCTTGTCAATAGATTTCCCTTCAAGGCTCGCATTCTTGCGTATGGGGCTGAGTATGTAATCATATTATATGCTTCTTCTATTTTTCCGAAGTAATGCTTTCTATAACAAAATTAATTGCTTTATCTTTGTTTTTCTCGAAAAGTTCTTCCCAATGTTGAATTTCTTTTTCTACTTTATTAAATATCTCTTGACGCAAAGATTCCATATTATCTTTTGATTCATTTAAGATTCTTTCTGTCAATTGTCCTTCTCTATTTCTAGCATCGCTTATTATTTGCTGGGATTCTTTTTTCGTGCGCTCTCTGATTTCTCTTGCTTCTCGTTCAGCTTTCTCGATGATCTCTCTAGCTCTCGTTTCTGTTTCTAGTAGAGTCATCAGAGTGCTTTCCATCCTCATTTCCATCTTCTTTTTCGATCCTTTCTATTTCCCTTCTTTTCCTCTTTATCTTACGAACTTCATAATAGATCAGATATACAAGACCTACAGCGATAAATACTCGAATTAGAATAAATATAACTAGAACTACCTGTGCAAAGGCATCCATTTGGTACTCCTTGGATTAGCCTGCGCGAAGTTGCTTTTCCGCATCTACTACGTCCCGATTAATCCTTGATATACAGTCATTTATCTTGTAATATAAAAGGTCATCTACCGACACAACTCTCTTCATTTGCCTCAACAAATCACTTGCTAACCGAAAATAACGCACTAAATCGCCGGGAGGTGTGTCTGTATAATTACTGAGTTCGTCAAAGCTACACCCTCTACTCCATTCATAAGTAGCAAAGCTGAGTTTTGTATCAAGTTCTTTGAGATTCGGCTGAATACCAAATTCATTTTCTATCTCAATTATCTTTTTTACTTTCCGAATCGGGTCCGAAATTATTGGACTAATAATGCTTTTGTCCATCATTTTATACCAGCAATCACGCTTTGATTCAAAGACTATTGCTGTTATTAAAACATTTATCCAATCTGGATCAAGGCGATGAAAATATCCTTCAAAGAATAATTCTGTTACCTGAATTTCATAACCATATATCTGTGAAGCAATTACGCCTCTTGGTAATAACCCTTTGTGATCTTTATAACCTATTTCTGTTAATAAGTCAAGCCTATTTTTTATTTGATTTTTCTGAAATTCTTCTATAAATTTTTTTCTTTCCGAAAGCTCAATTATTCTTTCATCATAGTCGCTAGTTTTATTAGCTGTTAATAAACATTTCTTAAGATTCTTGCATTTATGACATTTTGAGGATTTTATCATTGAGATAATGTTATTTGCTCTCTTGCTAATCTTACCGATTTTTTTCCGTTTTTTCTTATTATTCTTTCCTAATGTTTTTTGTTCACTTAAAAGCTGTTCTTCTTCCCTTAGTTTATTTTCAAGATTCTTATATTCCCATATCCTATTTATATTCCCATCTTGTATACAAATCAAATCATCAATTCTCTGTTTTTGCTCTTGAATTTGCTCTAATGAGTGATTTATTCCTCTCAAAGTCTTAATGCTCTGATAATTGCCAAGACTCTTTTCGCAGACATCATATATACGTTCACCATATTTTTCATATAAATTAAGGATACTGCTATATGAAAGATTAAACTGACTTTCTATCTTTTCTATATCACCCGAAACGACACGCTTTACGTCTTGATAATTATCATATTCAATGTCAACATGAGCATATACATATCCAATAGGGTCAATACCTCGTCTGCCTGCTCTGCCTGCCATCTGATGATATTCTCTTGCTTTGAGATACCTAAACTGAACACCATCATACTTAGCCAAGTTCCCAAAGACAACAGAACACGCTGGCATATTTATACCAAGAGCAAAAGTTTCTGTCGTGAAAAGCAATTTGATCAATCCAAGCGTAAATAATCTTTCAACTACCTCTTTTAATGTAGGTAACATACCAGCATGATGATATGCAACACCATGACTTATCAATTTTCTCAGTTGCAAAGCATTAATATCGCTTTTTATGCCATATTTGTCGCATAGTTGATCATATTCATTTAGTATTAAATCACTTTCGTAATGTGTAAGTAAATTCCTGTCAAGATTATGAAGGGCGTTTTCCTCACAGCTTTTTCTGCTAAACGAAAAATAAAGACAAGGAAGTTGATCATTTATTTGCAGATGCTCAATAATATCAATACCATTTATCTCAGTGATTCCGATTTCTTGCGGATCGGCAACCTGAACCTCAACCTGAGTTTCATAGTTCTGTATTTTGCCTGCTTTTCTATTTCTCTTATTGGTAACAGGATCAAGATTTCCCTGAATAGATTTTAATTCATCTAACCAGCCTAATCCACGTCCATGAAAATAAAGCCTATGTTCTAATGGGACAGGACGATGCGTTTCAATGACCATATCAATTTTATTATGACGAACGCTTTGCATCCAACTGGTGAACTCACGCAAGTTTGGAATTGTTGCACTAAGGCAGATAAAGTTTATATGCTGTGGGGCAAATATTATACATTCTTCCCAAACAGTCCCTCTCTCAAGATCATCTATATAATGAATCTCATCGAATATAACATAATTGACATGATCTAAACGGCTAATATCGTCAAAGATAATGTTCCGCAATATTTCAGTAGTCATTATAAGAACTGGAGCATTATCATTTATTACTACATCACCAGTGATAATGCCTATTTGATCTTCATAATCTTTACTAAAATCCCTGTATTTCTGGTTACTAAGCGCTTTTATTGGCGCAGTATATATGATCTGTTTTCCGCTTGTTAGATGCTTTTCTAGTGCATATTCTGCAATAAGTGTTTTGCCGGCTCCTGTCGGCGCCGCTACGATTACGGAATGTCCTCTTTCTATTGATTGTATGGCTTCTTCTTGAAACCTGTCTAATTTGTATTGTTTATATAACATGAATAATATTAAGTTTTCTCCTATTTATTGTGATTCTATTTTCATTTTGACCAAATTTACTATGTTTTTTGCCATCTCAATTGCTTTTTCTGCCTCTTTTGGATCATCATAATATTCTGCGGGAGCTTCCTCTGGAACACCATTAGGGTAACGAGTAAGGATATAATAATCATCAAGTCTTTTGGCTTCTCTGACTGAAACGAAATCTTTATCTAATCCAGTCGCTATCTTTATTAAAGACGATACAGAATGGGTCATTATTGGTTCTTCTTCATTCATGTATATAAATCCCTTCAAAGCTTTTTCTGCGCTCTGCTGGCAAAGAAATAATGTGAGATAATAACTCTCCGTTTTCATCACATTAATTGCATCCTTTAACTCTCTTTCCGCTTGTGCTAACCATCTTAAAGCTTCTCTTTTAGGATCCCTTCTCATAAATTACCTTTCCAGTTTCAATTGCATGTCTTACAAACCCACTTATTGGGATAAGGTTCTCAAATTCCTCTGATGTGTAGCACAAAATATCACAATCAACATTTCTGTCTATTTCATCATATACTTTGAGCATCCATTTTTTTCCGCTCATCTGTGATGGCATAATAGCGATAATATCAAGATCGCTATTGCTTCTGACATGATCTTCCGCATAAGAACCGAAGACAATTATCTTGAGCGCACCCATAGATTTTAAATGCTCTGATATTCGTCCAAGTTCATCTTTTAGCAATTGGCATCTTTTTTCTTTGCGTTCTCTGATTGATTGTAACGTTATCTCTGACATAGTTTCAAGATTATTCCCGTTTCCAGTTAAATAAA
>Ga0101944_10007878_pt1 | contig 10433 bp, 9 predicted proteins | sample DewCreD2012metaG_FD_75245 | JGI IMG/M metagenome (GOLD analysis project Ga0101944, IMG submission 75245) | Hot spring sediment bacterial and archeal communities from British Columbia, Canada, to study Microbial Dark Matter (Phase II) - Dewar... ...
GCTTTGCGCTGCTGCTCGCGATCGGGCTCATCGACACCGCCACACGCATGGCTTTTCTGACCTTCCTGCCGTTCGTGCTGCTCGCCAAAGGCGCCGCGCTGCCGACCGTAGGTCTCGCCTTGACCCTGGTGTTTGCCGGCGGGGCGGCGGGCAAGCTCGTGTGCGCGTTCATCGGCGCGCGCATCGGCGCAATCCGCACCGTGTATCTGACCGAAGGCCTCACCGCCGTCAGTATGGTCGCCATTTTGCCTCTGTCGCTCGAAGCCGCGCTGTTGCTGCTGCCGGTCATCGGCATCGCGCTCAACGGCACCTCGTCGGTTCTGTACGGCTCGGTGCCGGAGCTGGTGCGCCCGGAGAGACGCGCGCGGGCATTCGGCATCTTTTACACCGGCACCATCGGTTCCGGCGCAATCGCCCCGGCGCTCTACGGCGCGGTTGGCGATGCAGTGGGCGTGCCGGCGACCGTCGTCGTGATTGCCGCGATCTGTCTCACCGCCGTTCCGCTTGCCCGCGCGCTGAAGCCGAGCCTCGCGCATGTGCGATACTGAAACTAGCGCCAATCGCCGAGCACACTCTGCACCAATGTGAGCGCCGCCACCGCGGCGGTGTCCGCGCGCAGGATGCGCGGCCCGAGCGCGAGCCGCACCACGTTCGGGAGCTTGAGCAGCGCCTCGCGCTCCTCCGCGGCGAAGCCGCCTTCTGGCCCGACCAGCACCGCGAGCGGCCGCCGCTGCGGGGTGCGATGTTCCGCCAAGGCCGCAACCGGATCCTTGACCTCCGCGTCCTCGTCGCAAAACACCAGTAGCCGCCGCACCTCCCGCTGCGTCAGCATCTGCGCGAAGGTGACCGGGCCCGCGATCTCCGGCAGGTTGAGGACCCCGCACTGCTCCGCCGCCTCGATCGCGTTCGCGCGCATGCGTTCGAGGTTGACGCGGCGCACCTGGACGTGCCGAGTCATCACCGGCGCAAGCCGCGAGGCGCCGAGCTCCACCGCCTTCTGCACCAAATAGTCCAACCGCTCATGTTTGAGCGGCGCAAACAGGTAATGCAGGTCACCCGCCGCGGTTTGCGCCCGTGTCGGAGCCTCGACCAGCAGTCGAACCCCGTGGCGGCTCATGTCCGCCAGACGGGCACGCCATTCACCATCCTCGCCATTAAACACCAGGACGCAATCATCGCGCTTGAGTCGGAGGACATGGCAAAGATAATGCGCTTGGGGCCGCGCAAGGTTACATTCGGCACCGGGCAACAGCCGGCCTGTGACGAAAAGGCGCGGACTGCGAAAATCGTATCGGGGCATGGCGGTTGCGCTATGCTGCGTTGCACCAGGAGGCGAATCGCAAGCGGCACGCCGGCCGATATTTGGCGCCGCCGTCATCTTGCCGAATTCGCTTGGTTCTTGAACCCATTCGGTGCGGGCGGGAATTGATATGGATTGCCGAGAACTTCAAGGCCGGTTGCTCCGATCGCTATGCGCACTCGCCGCCGCAACCGCGCTGTTGGGGGCCGGCAGCGAGCAGGCGCGGGCGCAAGTGGTCGGCGTCAATCCCTATCAGTCTCAGGTTTGCGCGGCGTTTGGCCCCATTCGCCAGGAAGTGGAACAAATCCTGGTCAGCATCAAGGCCGCCAACGGCTCGGCGGCGGGCGCGGTGCTGGTGATCATCGCCAACAACGCGTTCTCCAACACCCCGCCGACCTTCTCCTATGGCGGCGGCGTGGTGACCGTCCCCGCCCTGAGCATCACCCAGAACGAGGGCGTCACGCTCAAGACGTTGCTGGGCCAGACCGCCAGCACGTCGGACACCGACTTCGTCGCCCTGCAGGACGACATCGTGGCCTCGTCCGGCCGCGGCCCGCGCATCGCCGACGGCGACATCAAGCCCGACATCGCCGCCCCCGGCGCCAGCGTCTCGGCCGAAGTCGGCACCGGGAACGGCAAGACCGCCTTCGGCGGCACGTCCGGCTCCGCGCCGATGGTCTCCGGCGCCGCCGCCCTCATCGTCCAAGACCTGGAGATGAGCGGCCTCCTGCGCGACGCCAACCCCGGCGTGGCCCTGCCCGGCATCTCGGCCGCCCCGCTGGTGAAGGCGCTGCTGATGAACACGGCCATGCCCAACACCACGATCGGCGGCTCGTACCTGGCCCCGATCACGCTGCAAGGGGCCGGCCGCGTGGACGTCCTGGACGCCTACAACACCCAGACCGTGGCCCTGGACGTCACCGACCTGTACAACTGGCTGATGACGGGCGAGGACTTCCCCTGCACGGTCTCGACCTCGCCGACCAACTTCATCCAGGAGGCGGTCTTCGGCGCGACCTCCGAGTTCTACAACGGCTCGTACGACTGTCTGTCCGCCTACCCGTTCGGCAACGACTTCTTCAACGCCTGGAACTCGACCACGGGCAGCCTGTCGTTCGGCTACGACGGCGTCTCCGGGAGCTGGAGCGCGACGCGCAAGGTCGCCATCTTCAACCTCGACACCGCCGCGCGCACCTACAAACTGAGCACGGCCTTCCGCTACACGGGCAACGGCCATGACGCCGACAACAACAAGGGCGTCTCGATCTCGGCCTCGCCGTCGGTGGTGACCGTGCCGGGCTGGCCGACGATCGGCGGCGGGCCGGGACAGCCCTTGCCCGTGGCCCTGGTGGACGTGACGGTCAAGATCAACGCCAAGAACCTGCGCGACTGGACGCTGGACGCGGGCACCTTTGGCGCCTCCGGCACGAACATCTTCTGCAGCAACCCGAACCCGCAGAGCGGCTGCCCGACGCTGACGATGTTCGAGTACGACGGGTTCCTGACCATCGACGGCGGCGCGGACAACACCGTGCGCCTGCCGTGGCAGGTGCTGCCCAAGAAGGCGGCCCGCACCGAGGTGTTCAAGGTGACGTCCAACTCCGTCAAGCTCCGCAACCCGGCCAGCTACAAGTCCGGCGACACGGACGTGCTGGCGCTGGTGGAGGTCAGCCCGAACAACTGCGAGATTGTGGACACGCTGGGCAACTGCGTGGAAGAGAACTACGTGCCCGGCCTGCTGCCCGGCATCAACGCCACCGCCATCGACATCCACGAGGTCGGCCTGCGCTCGTATGTGGTGCCCGGCCTCAACGCCGCGGTGGGCCTGCCGGCCCCGGGTCACGGCGCCGTCAACGACGAGGTGATCGACTTCGGCGTGACGGTGTACGACAAGCCGTTCCGGGCCTCGCACAACTACCCGGTCGAGTTCGACATCTACGTCGACTCGAACGCGGACGGCGTGGACGACTACGTGGTGTTCAACGCCGACCTGAACCTCAACGCCTCGGACGGCCGCAACGCCGTGTTCGTGGCCGACGTCAACCCGGCCGACGGCACGCGCCCGCTGCGCCCGTACTTCTACAGCTTCACCGACTTCAACTCGCAGAACTGGATCCTGCCGGTGCCGGCCGCCGCCATCGGCGTCACGAACACGCAGCCGTTCAAGTTCTTCGTGTTGGCCTTCGACGCCTACTTCACCGGGGACCTGTGGGACTGCTCGCCGTTCGCCTGCGGGACGTACCACCAGTTCCAGACCGGCCTCGCCAAGTATCAGCCGGTGACCATGGCGTTCCAGGTGCCGGCGAAGGGCAACTACACGTTGACCTTCTCGAAGCCGGGCGGCGGCGCCGCGGCCTCGCCCTCGCAGATCGGTCTGCTGTTCATGTACCGTGACGCGCGGGTGGGCGCCGAGTCGAGCCACGTAATCCTGCCGTAACCAGAACCTCGCCGCGCCGCAGGGGGCCGGCGCGGTCCAAGACAAGCACGGCCCACGGAGTGACATCCGTGGGCCGTGTTTGCTTAATCGCAATGCCCTGCCCGAAGGCCGGGGCGACAGCGAGGCCAGCGTATCGTCAGGGCGCCTCGGTCGGCCGGGGGTTGTCCCCCGGCAGGGTTGACCCCGGCGGGATGACGATCACGGCGGTCGGCGGCAGGCCCGGCTGGCCGGCGGGCGCCGGCTCACACAGGATGAAGGCGCCGCGCTGAGTGGCGCGGTAATCGTACTGTTGGTCGCCCGCCTGCCAGACCACCCAGTAACCTTCTACCAGCGCCTGCGTGTAGAACATGCCCGGCTGCGGGCAACCCAGCGACCCGTCATTCCAGGTGACGGCCTCCGCCCGGATCAGCGTGAAAGACGCGCGCGCCAGGCCGGTCCGGGCCTCCAGATCGGCCAGGAGCCGGGTTTCCAGGTCAGCCGGGAGCGGCCCGACGAACGGCGCTTCGGTGGGCGGCACGAGCACCAGGTCGCCGGGCGCTGGGGCAAGGTCAACCGTGGCGGGCGCGGTGGGTTCCGGGCTGACTGTGGCCTCCGGCGGCGCGGTCGGCGACTCGGCGGGCGCAGACGGCGTGGCCGCCTGACCGGGGGCCGGCGGCAGTTGAGGCGTGATCGTCATCGGCGCGCAGGCGGCCAGCAAAATGGCCGGCAGGACAGAAGCCCAGCTCATCTTCATGCGTCGCATAAGGTATTCACCTCTCTGGGAACAAAAAAGACCCGCTGCCTGTATGACGTCCGGCAGCGGGCGAGGGTTCCAGCCAGGCGGGCTACTCCGGCAGCCGGTGCCGGGGGTAGGAGCCGAGCACACGCAGCATCAGGGCATATTCCTCCAGATGGCTCAGCGCCCGGGCGACGGTCGGGTCGGCCAACGCGCCGACGAAGTCCACGTAGAACAGGTACTCCCACGGCTGGCCGGCCAGCGGGCGCGACTCGATCTTGGTCAGGTCGAGATCACGGAGCGCAAACACACTCAGCGCCTTGAACAACGAGCCGGGCACGTTCTTGAGCGTGAACACAATCGAGGTCTTGGCGTCGGCCGCCGGGGCGACCGGCTGCGGGGCAATGACCAGAAAACGCGTAAAGTTAGCGGGGTCGTCCTCGATCCCGTCTGCCAGGACCGTCAGGCCGTAGACCTCGGCGGCGCGGCGCGAGGCGATAGCCGCCAGCGTCCGGTCGCCTTGATCCCGCACCAGGCGCACGCTGCCGGCCGTGTCGTGCGCGGCCTCGGCCCGCACGCCGGACAGGGCGCGGAGATATCGGTCGCACTGCGCCAGCGCCTGGGGATGGCTGATAACGCGCCGCAGGTCGCCGACCGCCACCCCCGGCAGGGCGATCAGGCAATGGCGCACCCGCAGATAATGCTCGCCGACGATAGCCAGCGCGTGTCGCAGCAGCAGGTCGTAGTTGCGATGGATGCTGCCGGCCAGCGAGTTCTCGATCGGCACCAGGCCAAAGTCGCAGTCCCCGGTCTCGACCGCCGCAAACGCCGCGTCGAACGTTTCGCAGGGCACGGTGACGGCCGAGGGGCCGAAGTGCTCCAGCGCCGCGGCCTCGGAGTAGGCGCCGGCCTCGCCTTGAAACGCGATGCGCATATCAGCCGCGCAGGCGGGCCAGGACCTCGTCGGTCATCTGCGCCGTCGTGAGCGCGCCGCCCAGGTCCGCGGTGCGGCAGCCGGCCTGGATGGCGCGATCCACGGCCTGCTCAATAGCGGCCGCCTCCGTCGTCAGCCTAAGCGAGTAGCGCAGGAGCAGCGCCGCCGACAGGATCGTGCCCAGCGGGTTAGCGATGCCCCGGCCGGCGATGTCCGGGGCCGAGCCGTGGATCGGTTCATACAGGCCCGGGCCGCCGTCGCCCAGCGAGGCGGATGGCAGCAGGCCCATCGAACCGGCCAGCACGGCCGCCTCGTCGGTCAGGATGTCGCCGAACATGTTCTCGGTGACGATCACGTCGAAGCCGGCCGGGTTGGCCACCAGGCGCATCGCGGCGGTGTCCACCAGCATGTGCTCGAGCTGGAGGTTTTCGTGCTCGGCCGCCAGGCGCATGGCCATCTGCCGCCACAGCCGCGACGACTCTAGGATGTTGGCCTTGTCCACCGACGTGACCTTGCGGCGCCGGTCCTGGGCCAGCCGGAACGCCAGCTCCAGGATGCGCTGGACCTCGAAATCCCAGTACTCCAGCGTGTCCACGGCGCGCTCGCGGCCGTTGACGAACTCGCGCTTCTTGGGCTGGCCGAAGTACAGGCCGCCGGTCAGCTCGCGCACGACGATCAGGTCCACGCCGACCAGCTTCTCCGGCCTCAGGGGCGAGGCATCCGCCAGCGCCGGATGAGCGCGCACCGGCCGCAGGTTGGCGAAGACCTGCAGCCCCTTGCGCAGGGCCAGGATGCCCTGCTCAGGGCGGACCCTGGCCTGCGGGTCGTCCCACTTCGGCCCGCCGACGGCCCCGAGCAGGACGCCGTCGGACGCCCGGCAATCGGCCAGGGTCTCGTCGGTCAGCGCCGTGCCGTAGGCGTCAATGGAGCTGCCGCCGATCAGGCGCTCGGCGTATTCGAAAGTGTGGCCGAACTGGGCGGCGACGGCGTCCAGGACCCGCACGGCCTCGCGCACGACCTCGACGCCGATCCCGTCGCCGGGCAGGAGAGCAAGCTTTGCCTTCAAGTTCACCTCAACTTCAAAGGGTGAGCGGGCGACCAGCTGACCGGGTGACCCGCCGCGCTTCACCGAGTCGCCCGGTCGCCCCATCACTCTGTCATTCAACCCGTCCCGTCTGCAGGTAGTGATGATAGTCCGCCATCGTCAACCCGTACTCGACGGCGTCGGCCAGGGCGCGCCAGCTGGCCTCGATGATGTTGGCGCTGGCCCCGACGGTCGTCCAGCGCCTGGCGCCGTTCTGGGTGTCGATGAGCACGCGCGTCGTCGCGCCGGTGCCGTTGTTGCCGTCCAGGATGCGCACTTTGTAGTCCGCCAGTTGAAATTGCGCCAGCGCCGGGTAGTGCGGGGTCAGGGCCTTGCGCAGCGCCTTGTCGAGCGCGTTCACAGGGCCGTTGCCCTCGGCGGCCGTGTGCAGCACCTCGTCCTGGCCGGGCACACGGACCTTGACCGTGGCCTCGGCAAAAATGCCGCGCCCGCGCCGGTGCTCGACGTTGACCGAGAAATCGATCAGCTCGAACGGGGCCTGGTAATCGGGCTGCTGGCGCTTCATCATCAGCGCCACGGAGGCTTCCGCCGCCTCGAACGCAAACCCCTGCGCCTCCAGGGTTTTGATCTCCGTGAGCACGCCGGCCACGTCCTCGCCGCCGTCCACCTCCAGCCCGTATTCTTCGGCCTTGCTGAGCAGGTTGCCGCGCCCGGAAAGCTCGCTGACCACCACGCGCATCTGGTTGCCCACCCGCTCCGGTTCGACGTGTTGATACGAGCGGGTGTTGCGGCGCATGGCGGCGACGTGGATGCCGCCCTTGTGCGCGAACGCGCTCTTGCCGACGTAGGCCAGGTGCTCGTCCGGCGCCAGGTTGGCGACCTCGGCCACGAAGTGGGCCACATCGTAAAGCTGCGCCAGGTGGCCCTCCGGCAGGCAGGCCAGGCCCAGCTTGAGCTCCAGGTCCGGAATGACGGAGCACAGATTGGCGTTGCCGCAGCGCTCCCCATAACCGTTGATGGTGCCCTGCACCTGGCTGGCGCCCTCGCGGACAGCCGCCAGCGTGTTGGCCACCGCGCACTCGCCGTCGTTGTGGGTGTGGATGCCGAAGGGATGCGCCAGCGCGTCCCGCACCGCGGCGCAGACCGCCGCCAGTTCCCACGGCAGCGTGCCGCCGTTCGTGTCGCACAGCACCACGGTCTCGGCGCCGCCGCGGATGGCGGCCCGCAGGGTCTCCAGCGCGTAAACGGGGTCCGCCCGGTAGCCGTCGAAAAAGTGCTCGGCGTCGTAGATGACGCGCCGGCCCTGCGCCCGCAGGTAGGCCAGGCTGTGCTCGATGATCCGCAGGTTGTCGTCGAGCGTGGTGCGCAGGACCTCCGTGACATGCAGCGTCCAGGTCTTGCCCACCACCGTGCAGACCGGCGTCTGCGCCTCCAGCAGGGCCGCGATGTTGGCGTCGCCCTCCGGCCCGCCCCCCACCCGGCAGGTCGAACCGAAGGCCGCGATGGCCGCATGCCGCCATTCCAGGTCGCGGGCGCGCTCAAAGAACTCGGCGTCTTTAGGGTTGGAGCCGGGCCAGCCGCCCTCGATGAAGTGCACGCCCAGGACGTCCAGTTTCCGCGCGATGCGGAGCTTATCGGCGCAGGAGAGCGAGAGCCCTTCGCGCTGGGTGCCGTCGCGCAGCGTGGTGTCGTAGATCTGGATCATGGCAGGCCGGCTCAGGAATGGACCGCTTCGTAGGCGGCAATTTGGGGCTCAAAGGACAGCAGGTAGCCCAGCTCGTCGGTGCCCTTCAGCAGGCAGGCCTTGGAAAAGCCGTCGATGGGAAAGCTCACCGCGCGGCCGCCGGGCAGAGTCAGCGTCTGCGCCGCCAGGTCGACGACCAGCGTCGCGCCCGGCGCTTCCTCGGCCAGCTCGAGCAACTCGGCGTGCGTCGCCGGATCGACCACCACCGGCAGCAGGCCGTTCTTCAGGGCGTTATTGCGGAAGATGTCGGCGAAGGAGGTGCTGATGACAGCCCGGAAGCCGTAGCCGATCAGCGCCCAGGGGGCGTGCTCGCGCGACGAGCCGCAACCGAAATTGTCGCCGGCCAGCAGGATCTGGGCGCCCTGGGCGGCCGGCTGGTTGAGGGCAAAGTCCGGCTTCGGCGAGCCGTCGGCGTCGTAGCGCCAGTCGGCGAACAGCGCCGCGCCCAGTCCGGCCTTGTCGGTTACTTTCAGATAGCGCGCCGGGATGATCTGGTCGGTGTCGATGTCGTTGACCGGGAGCGCGACCAGTCGGGAGGTGAGCGTGGTGAATTGGGGCATGGCCGGTGCTAAAGCATCGTTCTCACATCGGTGATGCAGCCCGTAATCGCGGCGGCGGCGGCGGTGAGCGGCGAGGCCAGAAAGGTGCGCCCGCCTTTGCCCTGCCGGCCCTCGAAGTTGCGGTTGCTGGTGCTGACCGCGTACTGGCCGGGCTGGAGTTGATCCCCATTCATGGCGATACACATGCTGCAGCCGGCGTAGCGCCAGTCCGCGCCGGCCTCGCGGAAAACCCGATCCAGGCCCTCGGCCTCGGCCTGCTTTTTCACTTCCTGCGAGCCGGGCACCACCAGCACCCTGACGCCCGGCGCCACCTTGCGGCCCTTGAACAGGCCCGCCGCCAGGCGCAGGTCCGAGAGGCGGCTGTTGGTGCATGAGCCGATGAAGACCACGTCCACCGGCTGGCCCAGCAGCGGCTGGCCGGGCCGCAGGCCCATGTATTTGAGCGCCTTGTCCAACGCCAGTTTCTGGTTGGCGTCGCTGAGCGTGTCCGGGTCCGGGACGCGGCCGGTGATCGGCAGGCCCATGCCGGGGTTGGTGCCGTAGGTGATCATCGGCTCAAGCGCCGCGGCGTCCAGCGTCACCGTTTTGTCGTAGACGGCGCCCTCGTCGGACGGCAGCTGCCGCCAGCGGGCCACGGCGGCGTCCCAGGCGGCGCCGCGCGGCGCGTATTCCCGGCCGGCCAGATAATCGAAGGTGGTCTCGTCCGGCGCGATCAGGCCGGCGCGCGCGCCGCCCTCGATGGACATGTTGCAGATGGTCATGCGCTGTTCCATCGTCAGCGCGCGGATGGCGGGCCCGGTGTACTCAAAGACGTGGCCGGTGCCGCCGCCCACGCCGATCCGGGCGATCAGGGCCAGGATGATGTCCTTGGACGAGACGCCCCGCCCTAATTGGCCCTCCACGTGGACCTGATACGTCCGGGGCTTGCGCTGCAGCAGGCACTGCGCGGCCAGCACCATCTCCACCTCGCTGGTGCCGATGCCGAAGGCCAGCGCCCCGAACGCACCGTGGGTGGAGGTGTGGCTGTCGCCGCACACGATGGTCATGCCCGGCTGCGTCAGGCCCAGCTCCGGGCCGATAACGTGGACGATGCCGCGGTTGGGCGAGCGCAGGCCGTAAAGCCGGATGCCGAACTCGGCGCAATTGTCCTCCAGCGCCTTGATCTGCCGGGCGGCCAGCTCGTCCAGGATCGGCAGGTCCGGGCTGTAGGTGGGGATGCCGTGGTCCATCGTCGCCACGGTCCGGTCCGGCCGGCGCACCTTCAGGCCGCGCGCCCGCAGGCCGGTGAACGCCTGCGGCGAGGTGACCTCGTGGATCAGGTGCAGGTCAATATACAGGACCGCCGGCGAGTCCGGCTCCTGGGCGACGACGTGCGCGTCCCAGATTTTCTCAAAGAGGGTTTGGGGCATGGTCGCCATACGTGGCCGCCGATTTCACGGATTCAGGCGTCCGGTGAAAGCCGCGGCGCTCAGTTGAGGGTGAAGCCCACCGCCAGGCGCGGCGCGCGCCGCGGCCGGCCGGGCGGGGAGGGCGGCGCGGAGTCCGGCGCGGCGTTCGCCGCGCCGCCCGCCAGGCCGGACAGGTCCCAGCCGGAGGGCAGCGTGCGCGGCTCGTCAAACGGGTCGTACCAGTCCGGCATGCGGTCGTGGGCGTTGTCGTCGTTCATCGGGCCTCCTTGCCATTGGCGCTGGGGGTGGC